>Ga0187778_10001021_pt1 | contig 19940 bp, 17 predicted proteins | sample 1015_Q2_SP5_20_M_FD_132418 | JGI IMG/M metagenome (GOLD analysis project Ga0187778, IMG submission 132418) | Tropical peat soil microbial communities from peatlands in Department of Meta, Colombia - 1015_Q2_SP5_20_MG | ecosystem: Environmental > Terrestrial > Soil > Wetlands > Peat | place...
GCTCCAAAGTCGCCATGCATACCTGGCGTGGTCTCTCCCGAGTTGTGCAGGATTCCACATAGCACCGCCGTCGGTGGAGATCTCCACCTTGGTGATGTCCGCCTCACCAGCCCAAGCGACGCCCCGAATGGTGGTTGCCCCGGGGCGGAGCTTCGACTCATCTGACGGACTCGTGATAAGCGACTTTACAGGGAGAGCGGTCAAGGAATGTGTGTCCTCGGGCTTCACTGGTTCGCCAGGTTTGCCGGGCGTATTTGGAAAACGGTACCCCGGATTCATGAAATTGCCCTCGGCAGGCTTGGTGAGGACCGTGATTTCAGTTAGCCACTTGCATGATGCTGAGCCCACCCAGCCTGGGGTGAGAGAGCGCGCGGGAAAACCATGATGAAGTGGAAGCGGCACACCATTCATGTGAGTGGCAATCAAGGTATCGCCGTCGAGAGCCTTCGCGATCGGAATGCTGCGTATGAAGGGAGGAACATTGCCAGGAACCGGATCGAGCCCCCGGAACTGCACGTGCTTCGCTGTGTCTTTCACTCCCGCCTTTTCAAGTAATGACTTCAACGCAGGTCCGGAGAAATGTGCGTTCCCCACTGCCCCCTTGCCCCACTGGACTCCCGGAACTTTCGGATTGTGCTGGGAGCGACCGTTTCCGGCACATTCAAGGGTGTTGGTGATCTGATGGAGCGGCGCATTTGCCAGGTCGGAGAGGCTGAGCGTGAGAGGCCTTTCCACTTCGCCTGCGATTGTCAACCTCCAAGCCGATGCGTCCACCTGACTGGGAGCCAGCATGTGATTGCGAACGAAGAAATGGTTAACGGGAGTGATCCAGTCAGTCAAGAACTCTACCGGAGTTTCAAGATCAAGAAATCGGTAGGATCGAACAATTAAGCCGTCTTTGCCGGGAACACTGATCGGCGAATCAGAGGCTTGTGAGGCTCTAGCGCCAGCGGTCAGCAGCGCCGCTTTCCAGGCGGTATCCAGGAACTCGCGACGGGTTGGCATATTGATTTTCTATAATGTCGATCAGCATAGTAGTATAAACGGGCACATCAATCCAGAAGAATCAATCAGGCCGGACTCGCAGCGCTGCGGGAGGAGCCAAGGGGGTGAAATAGGACGATCGCTATACCAAAGTAGTGGCGGGTGGACGCGTAGAAGGAAGTTTGCCATCCAGTTCTGCGATCAGCAGTTCCAAGGCTTTCCAATCTTCGACCGTCGAGCCGTTGGTGAAGCGGATTCCCAGGCCGGTCTGGTCGCGACGCTGCACAATGCCCCAAAGGTCGGCCCGCATATCGGCTGTTTGCAGGACAACCCGAACCCTGGCTTTTTCGGGAATTTCTCGGGGCGTCTCAAGGTAACAACCGCTCAAGCTGATGTTCTTCAATTTGGCAAGGACAGCAGCACCGTTGGCAGTCTCGCGCACTACTACTGTGGTAGTGAGAGCAAACCGCGGGTAGACGACATTGGGCTGGTTGCTCATGATTATGCGGTTGAGTATTTCCCACGGTACTGAAGCGGAAGTGTCGGGGCAAATTACGTCGGTCACTTGGGCACTCGGCCTCGGGCCTAAAATAAAGGCTCTCCAGGATTGGGATAAGTCACGCCACGTGTGGGGCCAACCGGCGCTGCAGCCAGCCGAGGCTAAAATCCGCAAAAAGGGCCAAAGCAGCGGCAGGAATCGCACCTGCCAGGATGACTGAGTTGTTGACCATTGCGAGGCCCCGAAAAATATACTCGCCTAGTCCACCCGCTCCAATCGCGGCGGCGATTGTGGCCAAACCAACAAGCATAACCGTCGCCACGCGTACTCCGGCGATGATGACGCTCAAGGCGAGCGGCAGTTCCACCTGAAAGAGAAGCTGCCGGTCGGTCAAGCCCATGCCGCGTCCAGCTTCAACGACGGCCGGATCTACTGCCCTGATACCCGCGTAGGTGTTACGGATGAGAGGCAGCAGTGCATAGAGAGTAAGGGCGAGAATTGCCAGACGATCGGCGCGGGCCCCAATCCAGGGCGCGGGTAGGAGAAAACCGAACAAAGCAAGACTGGGAATTGTCTGAATGACATTCGCGGTCCCGAGAACCGGTCTGTTCGCAACTGGCCAGCGGGTTATCAGAATGCCGAGCGGGATGCCGATGGCTACCGCGAGCAAAATGGAAATTCCGACTAGCCAGATATGCTCGAGTGTAAGTTCCGCGATCTCGGCATGATTCTGCAACACAAATTGCCAAAAGCTCATGCTCTCTCTCGTTTGTGATTGGGATTCGTATCAAATGCATTTTTGTACTCAACGACCAGAGGCTCCTGCGAATTCAAGAATTCGTCTCGCGGCTGAACTGTGACCAGTTGGCCAGCTTCCATAAGGGCGATGCGAGTTCCCAAGAGCAAGGCTTCGTGCAGATCATGAGTGACGAAAACTACGGTTTTTTTCAGAGTGGACTGCAAGTTGAGAAATTCCCGTTGCAGTTCAGCGCGAGTGAGAGGATCAAGCGCCCCGAAGGGTTCGTCCATCAGGAGAATTGGCGGATCGGCTGCCAGGGCGCGGGCTACCCCCACCCGCTGACGCTGCCCACCGGAAAGCTCGTGAGGGTAGCGCACGGCGGTCTGCGGATCGAGGCCGACCAGATTCAGCAGTTCACGGACCCGCGCGCGAATGCGATCCGGCGGCCAGTTCTCGATCCTCGGCACCAAACCGATGTTGCGTTCGATCGTGAAGTGGGGAAAAAGGCCGACTTCTTGAATGACGTAACCGATCATGCGGCGCAAGCGGATGATGTCCCATTCACGAATGGGGCGGTGATCAACACGAATCTCGCCGGCGGTCGGGGACAGCAGCGCATTGATCAGCTTGAGGGTGGTGGTTTTGCCGGATCCGCTTCGGCCGAGCAAAACCAAAGTCTCGCCGAGATTGATTTGCAGGCTCAGATTTTCAAGAATGTCCGCCTTGCCGTTCACCCGGTATGAGACCTGGTGGAATTCTATAACCGGACGGTCATCGGAACCAGGAGACATGGGGATCAGGTGAATCGTATGGCCGACAGCATATAACCACGGGTGGCACAGAGGGCTTCCCTTCAGAGCGAATTGTATGCCGCCGAAGGAAGACCAGAGATGCGAATCCCGGAGTGTCCTTTGTGGCGAAGGTTGAGTCCGATCAGCAGGGCGGTGATCTGTTCCAGAATCCGGGCGTTTTCCAGCTTGCCGCCATCCAGAGCGCGAACGCCTGGAATCTTGATGGCAAGATTTCGGACGACTTTGCCGGCTTCGGGATCATCGCTGCAGACAATCACATCGCATTCCACGGGCACTTCAGACTTCAGCATTTCCGCGCCTACGTTCTGAAAAGCTGCCACCACTGAAACGCCCGCTGGAACAAGCTCGGCGGACTCTTGTGCAGCGGAACCTTGCCAAACGCCGAGCGTGCGGGTCGGCCGCCCGCCGACGCTCGCGGCCAAAGGAACGGTAGTATCGACCAGGATAGTTCCCGGCCGAAGCGCTGGTTTCAACTCTTTAAGAAGCTTTGCATGACCTTCGAAGGGAATTGTGAGCACGAGCAGATCGGAAGCGGCGCAAACAGCAGTATTCTCCTGGCCCGAGATTTTCGCCCCGGGGCCAACCATCTGCTTGATCCTTCCGGCGGCAGCCTCGGCGCGCTGCGCGTCTCGCGAACCGATAATTACGGTTTCTCCGGCACGTGACCAGCGGAGTGCGAGGCCGAAACCTTCTGGACCGGTCCCGCCGAGCACAGCGATTGGCCGCGACATTTGCTAGGCAAACTCCAGTTACGCGAACTCGGGTTCAAGCGCCTGCTCCGCAATCCACTGCTCGGGGCGCACTTTGATGTTGATTCGGCTGTAGGTCGTATTGCGTTCCGCCGGAATACGGCCGGTTTCAAGAATCAGCGACTGAAATTCGTCCGGACTAGTGTACTGTCCGGCCGTAGCGCCCGCCTCGCGCGAGATATTTTCTTCCATCAGAGTGCCGCCGTAATCGTTGGCGCCGGCATGAAGGCAGAGCTGCGAGAGCTTACGGTTGAGCTTTACCCAGGAAACCTGGATGTTGTTGATGCTGCCCGCCAGGATGATTCGCGCCAAACCATGAATTTTAAGATGCTCGGCGAGAGTCGGGCCCGGCCGCGAAAGTCCCTGATGAAAGAGCAGTGTGTTCTGATGCACGAAGCCAAGGGGCACAAACTCGGTGAAGCCTCCTGTGTCCTGCTGAATGCTGCGCAGCAGAAGCAATTGATTGACCCAGTGCTCGGGCTTCTCCACGTGCCCGTACATCAACGTCGAAGTGCTGCGGATGCCGCAGGCGTGAGCGCTGCGAATGACTTCTTGCCACTGTCCAGCGGAAAGCTTATTGCGGGAGAGCACGAAGCGAACATCGTCGTCCAGAATCTCGGCGGCGGTTCCGGGCAAGGTGCCGAGACCATTGTCGCGCAGCATGCTGAGATAGTCGCACATACTCATGCCGGTAAGTTCGATGCCGTAAGCAATCTCCATGGGTGAGAATGCATGGATGTGCACACCGGGAACGGCGCCTTTTACGGCCCGCAGGATGTCGCGGTAGTGAAGCGGAGGCAGATCACGGGGCAAACCACCCTGAATGCAAACTTCCGTTGCGCCCATTTGCCAGGCTTCGGCCGCTTTTTGTGCGACCTGGTCGAGGGTTAGGAAATATGTGTCGGACTCGCGCGGACCTCGGCTGAACGCACAAAACTTGCAACCCACAAAGCAGACGTTAGTGAAATTAATATTGCGATTGACGACGTAGGTCACGAGATTGCCGACAAGCTCGCGGCGGATAAAATCAGCGGCGATCAGGAGGCCGAGCAGGTCATCGCCATCAGCACTTGCCAATAGCAAACATTCATCGCGTGTAAGAGTGCGGCCATCCAGGCTGGCCATGGTTTTTTCGAGGACAGTGCGCACGCCCGGACTCAGTCGCGGAGTAATCTCCGGCCACTCCAGGGAAGTGAAATCTTCCAGTTCGGATTGCGTCAAAAGACGAGGCACCACGTTCCTCCTCAACGAAACAAGTCGCTGGCGGCTGGGCGAATCAAGCTGCGAGCGCTGCCGCGTGCCGGCCGGTAACGAAAACCGCGAACGATACACACGGGGATGCGAGCTAGCTTGCCGCATAGCAGGCCTGCCGCGCAAGCCAGTTCGTCGGCTACTGCTTCGACGCTAACTCGCAGCGGATAGCCGTACGGGTCGGTACGACCACGAAAATCGTGCAGAGGCTTCATGCCCGCTATCCCGATTGCAACTTCGGTCAGTCCCTCGCGCCAGGGCCGACCGAAAGTATCAGTGATGATGACCGGAATCGAAAGCTGCAAATGTTTTTTCAGGCCGCGGTGCAGCCGGGCCGCGGAACGATCAGGATCCTTGGGCAAAAGCAAGGCGCGGCTGCCACCATTTACGTTGGAAACGTCAACGCCGCTGTTTGCACAAATGAAGCCGTGCCGAGTCTCGGTGATCAGTACGCCTCGCCTGCGCCGCAGGATGCGGCCTTCCTTCATAGCCAACTGGGTGACCCTGGAGTCTAAGTGATAGCGGCGGGCCCAAGCTCGCGTGCTGGCCGATGGGCGAATCGTGCCCAGATCGACGAATTGTCCTTCGGCTTTAGAAACGATCTTGTGTTTAACGACCAGAATGTCACCCGCTTTGAGCCTCCGCGCGCGATAGGAAACGGATTTCAGAATTTTTTCGAGCAGCGAATCCCCCGGACGGATTTCGTCGGCGAGAGGCACAGGAATGATTCGCAGTTCGGGCGCGCGTGGCATGTGAGATGTAGTGTACGCGAAGAGAATGCATAGATCCTTCGCAGTGCTCAGGATGACAGCCGATACACCTATTCGTTCGCTGCGATTGAGAAATCAGTCAAATCCCACTGGCGGGCGAGGCGCTGGGAACGGGTATCACCGCGAAGTTCGGCGAGTTGGCGCAAGTCCACAGGATTATCGATGTCGAGCCCGATTCCCGGCACTGAAAGGATCCTGCATGGCATGCCAGTAGCGCGGGCTGCGGCCAGATGGGGTTTGAAGCTGTCGTTGCCAAAACGAAGGGGAAACAATGCAGCGGGACGGCGAAACGCCGCGTTAGTGCCGCGTCCGTCGGCGGCGGGAACGAGAACCGATCCTTGCTCAGGCGCGTCGGCCAGAACGGTTTCCAATTCGGAAGACTGGATGAGCGGGATGTCGGCGGGAATAACCAGTGTGGAAGTCACGCCTCGGGATTCGCAAGACCTGGTTGCCATCTCGATGGCGTCGGTCTCGCTGCGATTGGCACTGTCGGCGATCACGGCGAAATCGAATTGGCCCGCGGCTTCGATGGCAAAAGGATCGCTGGTGACAACGCTTACCTCCGGGCAGTTGGCGCATGCGGAAACGGCATCGAAGACATCGAGAAGCATTGCCTGGGCCAGTTCGGTGCGAACCGGCTGACTCAGGAGTGAAGCCAGGCGCTGTTTGGCAGTCGCGAGATTCTTGATCGGGATAAGAATCATGCTAGTCGGAGGTGGCTCGGGCGGATTTCTCGGCTGTCAGCAGGGCGAGAACGGTGCGAGCCAGCTTCGCCCTGTCTTCAGCAGTCTTCATGATGATGTTTGTGCAATGCACCCGCAGGCCGGGACGGCCGAGTTCCTTCGCTATAGCGTGATCGCGAAGGTCCGCAATCAGGATGTCGAGAAAGTCCCCGTAAGCCTGGGCAATTCCCGCTATGGAGACTGGCCAACCTTGCGCGGCCATCAAAACACCTGCAGGCCCGGAGATGGCGGCGTTACCGATGAGTGGACTCACAGCGGCAACAGTCGCCTGGGTTTCGCGCAGCGCGGCCCGGATGCCGGGCACAGCCAGAATTGGACCTATGCTGGTGACCGGGTTGCTCGGCGCAATGATAACGGCGTTAGCCGCGAGAATGGCCTCGACAACCCCTGGCGCAGGATTTGCTTGTGAAGCGCCGGCGAAACGTACCGACTTGACTGGATCCTGGTACCAGCGCTGGACAAAATATTCCTGAAAACTAAGTTCGCCGCTCGGGGTCATCACTCTGGTTTCGACGCGCGAATCGCTCATAGGAAGAATCCGAGCCTGCACTCCGAGTTTGTTGCAGATCTCGTTCGTCACTTCCGTCAAGGTCTTGCCTTCAGCCAAGAGTTTTGAGCGGAGCAGGTGGATTGCCAGGTCGCGGTCGCCGACATGAAACCACATTGGCTCGGCGAGTTCTCCCATCGCCTGCAGACAGTAAAAGGTGTCGCCTTTGACGCCCCAGCCGCGCTCACGGCTTAACAAGCCGGCGAGGGCGTAGGTAATGGAATCGAGATCGGGAGAAACGTAAAGACCCCACCAGTTGAGGTCATCTCCTGTATTCACGATGAAGGTCATCTCCTCGACCGGCGCAACCTGACGCAAGCCTTCGACGAACTTCGCACCCCCGGTTCCTCCGCTGAGGACAACGATCATGCTGCTCTCCGCGCGTAGCCATGTGTGTCAGCGGCACTGTTGAGTTTTTCAAGAAGTAAGCCTTTCGCGCGATTCATAAGGCCGGGCAGAAACTCAGGATAGACCGGGAGACGTTGGCGCAGGACGTATCCTTTGGATTGGGTTCGCAATTTCAACTGCTCCAGATGAGGCCAGGGTTTCTCGGGATTGATGTAGTCCGGAGTCAAAGGCGAAACGCCACCCCAGTCATTGAGACCGGCATCCAGCAACTCTTCATAGTACGGCGACGACAGATTGGGAGGTGCCTGAATGTTAACCTCGGGCATCAGTAATCGCGCCACAGCGATGGCGCGGAGCATTTCGCCTTTCGTGGGTTCAGGCCAGTTGCGCATGGGGATGTCGGGCTTCACACGAAAATTCTGAATGATGACTTCCTGAATGTGGCCGTACCGTTGGTGCAACTCGCGAATGGCGAGCAGGGTGTCAACACGGTCCCGCGGAGTTTCGCCGATTCCAATTAACAGGCCAGTAGTGAACGGAACATTCTGCTTGCCAGCCTCTTCGATGGTGTGCAGACGCTTGGCAGGTACTTTGTCAGGCGCATTGTCGTGTGCGGCACCGGGAGCAAGCAGGCGACCGCTGCTCGTTTCCAGCATCAGGCCGATGCTGGGGGAAACCGCCGAAAGGCGATTGATCCATTCGGCGCTCAGCAGCCCGGGATTGGGATGTGGCAACAGAGAAGTCTCACGAAGAACCAGTTCGCACATCGCTTCGAGGTAGTGGAGGGTTGACTTGTACCCCAGACTTTGCAGTTTGGTACGCATCTCGGGAAACACGAATTCTGGTTTGTCGCCAAGACTGAATAAAGCTTCCGTGCACCCCAGTTCCTCTCCCGCCCGCGCCATTTGCAGCACTTCGTCCGGGGTCATGGTGTGCGCGCCCGGGTCCCCGGGGTCGCGCCGAAAAGTGCAGTAGCCGCAATAGTCGCGGCAAAGATTCGTGAGAGGAAGGAAAACCTTGCGCGAATAGGTGATCGCGCCCGACTTGAAGCGATTCCTGGCTGCAATCCCAGCCGAAAGCAAGGCTGGCAAATCGTCGTCACAGCAGGAGATGAGTGCGTAAGCCTGTTCGCGGGATGGAGGCACGAGGGGGTCGAAATCGTAAAAGTAAGCTTCTGTCGAAGAGTTTGTGACTGATGCCATCCTCGGGGCCAAACCTCAGATTGATTGTAATGGATTACAATTCATCGCTTGCGGGAAGAAGGCTTGGGGCAGTTGCATAGATTCTTCGCTTTGCTCGGAATAACACCTATATTGTGTATTCGCTATATGGTCCTCAAGCATAACAACTCAGGCTTCTTATGAGCATCAGCCAGGCGGAGTTTCGCAGAGCAATGGGCAGCTTCGCCACGGGCGTCACCGTCATCACACTGGATTATGAGGGCCAGGTCCATGGGATGACGGCTAACGCATTCACTTCAGTGTCTCTGGATCCGTTGCTGGTGTTGGTATGTGTGGATCACCGCGCCCGGACGCATGCCCGCCTGCATGCCAAGAAGCGGTTCGGGGTAAATGTCCTGGCAGAGGATCAAGGGGCAATCTCTGAATACTATGCACGAGCAGCCACAAGATACCAGGATGCCGAGCAGGAGGCGGGTGCACGGTTTGATCGTACTCGACATGGCACGCCGGTGCTGCACGGAGCACTGGCATATCTGGAATGCCGTCTGCACAGCACGCAGGATGCCGGCGATCACACGATATTCATTGCGGAAGTGGAAGACGTCGTAATGCACGAGGGCAATCCGCTCCTATACTTCCGAGGGAATTACCGGCGGATCAACGAAGCAGGCGCTGCGGGCACCGATCCGAAGATCGGTTTATAGAATCGCTTCTGCCGCAGATCATCTTAGCTGCAAGCTGTCCAACATCTTTTGATAGGTCGGCTCCAACAAAGAAAACTGACTTTCCGGGGCAATGAAAACCAGGTACAACAGGCCGCCCCTGGGCGACGGGAGCGTAACGAGCCAATTGCGCTCTGGAACAGTCTGATCGTCCTGCCTGATTGGCGAGGTGCCCGCCAGCATGGTGGAGCGGCCCTCGATCCCGGAGACTTCAATTTTGCGGGGACTGTTGTAGATGCGGAGACCGGGATTCGTCTCCTGCAGATTATCGATCAGTGCATGCGTCGCTTGATCGATCGCACTGTTATCGGAATTCGGCACCAGGGCGACAACGGCACCGTAAGCGATAGCATTCTCGCCAACTCCGGCGGGAGGAGCCAGTGTAGCGGAGTTTTGTCCGGCTGATGCTTGCCAATTTGCAGGGTAGTTAACGCCGAAGTTAGCACCCTGAAAGGTCTTAAAATCGCCGTTCGGTTTCACATCCTGGTAGCTGACATCGGTCAGCGTTCCGCCACCCGATGATGCGTTAGGCGTGGCTTCACTTTGCAATTCCGGCGGTACTGCACCCGCCTTCCGATTCTGCCGGGCCCATAGCCCACTCTTTGCGCCATCTGAAATTTGCTGCGCGTTGTACGCCTTTATGCCCTTGGCCTCCTCTTTGGCCTGAAGAAAAGCTGGGCTGGTCGGCAGATACTGCCTGGGCGGCCAGTGGGCAATTTCCTTTTCGACCGCTTCGACGCGATTGCCAGGATTCGGGTGGTCGCTGAGAAACTGTGGACCACCATTGCCCACCAGGCTTTCCAGCTTTTGAAAAAATTGCGCCATGGCCCGGGGATCGTAGCCGTTCTTGTACATGATGATCGCGCCGACAGCATCCGCCTGCGCTTCGTCGCTCCTCGAGTACTTCATCAGTATCGTGCCCGCGCCATACTGAATGCCCATTTGCGCGAGAGTGCCTGCAGTGCCACCCAGCAAACCTCCGAGGGCACCAAGGATGTTGGCCCAAGCCTGTTTGGGCGCTTGCTTGGCGGAATGTTGCATGTACACGTGCGACATCTCGTGCGAGATCACGCCAACCAGCTCGGCTTCGCTGTCCGCTGCGTTGATGGTGCCCACGTTTACAAAAATCGGTCCGCCAGGCAGGGCGAACGCATTGATATCGCTTTGCTGAACGACATGAAATTGATAGGGCCATGAGCGATCGGGCGGAATCACGGTCACCAGCTTCTTTCCCAAACGTTGAACGTACTCCGCGACCGGATTGGAATCCGGCAGCACTGGCATTTGCTTGTACACTTCGGCCGCAGCCTTCAGGCCAAGCTGCTGCTGTTGCTCCTTTGTCATGCCAGGACGGCCGGGATCGGGAAGTTCCGGAGCAGTCAGCGGCTCGGCTGACCAACTCGGCACGGAGATCAGGATTGCAAGGAAAAAGGCTAATATTCGCCCTGGGAGTGCATTTTGCATGGCTATCATTCTCTTAGGAACCCGCAGATGACACAAGTGCTGAGCATCCGCGCTCTGATGTGAAAAGGAGTCAATGGGGATGTGTTGAACATCTCAGTCAACATGGAGATCTCTCAGACAGAATTCCGCGCGCCGTCAGCCGCCGAACGAGTGTTCAACCGAACTTTCGGTTTCCTGGTCGGACTCGGACTGGGTTTTTCCTACAATTACTTGCTGAAAGTTCGAGGGCGTAAGAGCGGTAAAGTTTACTCCACGCCCATTGATTTGCTGGTATTGAATGGCAAGCGATTCCTGGTCGCGCCTCGCGGACGAACGCAGTGGGTACGCAATGCGGAAGCTTCGGGGGAAGTCGCATTGAAGAGGGGGAAAGAAGAAAAAAGATTTCGTTTGCGGCCGCTTGCCGGGCCGGAACAGTTGCAAATAATAAAGGCGTATCTGGACCGGTTCAAGCGCGAAGTCCAGCGCTATTTTCCGGTGCCGGCCGGTTCGCCGCCGGAAGCTTTCAAAGACCTGGCATCGTCCTACCCGGCATTTGAGCTGATCGAGATTTAGTTTTGGACTCTACGACGAGCCTCAGGAACCCATTCCAATTCGGCGCTGCCAGCACCGTTCGCACTCGCCTTTACCGCGTGGCGCATCTTTGTTATAACCCCAGGAACGGATACGTTCTTGGCAGAGAATTCTTCGTCTAAAGCCGCGGTTCAGATGCCCGAGCCCGCCTACGAACAGCAGAATCAAGTGTTCGCCGGGGCGTTTGGGCTGCTCACGCGGGCGATTCGTGAGCGCGTTTTCCCCTCAGCTTCGGTTGCCGTCACGTACGGTGGAAGCCTGGTTTGCCTGAAGGCGTTCGGTCATTTCCTGTACGAGACCGACACACCGGAAACCACTACGGCCAGCATTTTCGATCTCGCATCGCTCACGAAGGTAGTAGCAACGACAAGCATGGCCATGATTCTTTATGAGCGCGGACTGCTTGATCTGGAGATGCCGCTGGTTTCGGTAGCACCGGAGTTCAAGACCGATGATCCACGGCGCCAGCAGGTCACAATTCGCATGCTGCTGGCTCATGCGTCAGGCTTGCCTGGATACGAGAAGCTGTTTCTGAAGGCACGCAGCCGCGACGAGCTTCTGGCCGAGGCGTTTCGCATTCCGCTGAGGCATGACCCGGGCTCGACGGCCGAATACAGCGACATTGGCTTCATCATTCTGGGAGTGGCGCTGGAACGTCTTGCACAAGATGCGCTCGATCACTTTTGCCGGCAGGAAGTTTTTGGGCCACTGGGAATGGCGCATACAACGTTCGATCCGCCGTTACACTGGTGGTCGTCGATTCCGCCTACGGTCGACGATCAGTCGTTCCGGGGGCGAATTATTCAAGGTGAAGTGCAGGATGAAAACGCGAGCGTGATGGAGGGAGTGGCGGGACATGCTGGACTCTTCGCAACAGCCGAAGATCTTGCGACTTTTGCTCATGCTATGCTGCAGGGCGGACGGCCGATCCTTCGGCCGGAAACCTTAGCCCTCTTCACGCGCCGCGAATCCGTGCCACCAGGTACATCTCGGGCGCTAGGTTGGGACACTCCGTCAGCACCATCGCAGACTGGCAAATATTTTTCGGATCATTCGTTCGGGCATCTAGGGTACACAGGAACCTCGCTTTGGATGGATCCGGAACGGCAGCTTTCGGTGACACTGCTGACGAACCGGACCTGGCCGGATGGCAAGAATGAGGTCATCAAGCAGGTTCGTCCCGCGTTCCATGACGCGGTAGTTGAAGCTTTGGAGATCGCAAAGTGAGAGGCAAAGATACTAAAAGGCTGAGGCGGTTGGCGAGCGAACAAAGCAATCCTGCGGCGAAAGACCTTGATACAAAACCCTCGCTGGAAATTGCCCGAATCATAAACAACGAGGATGCGAAGGTAGCGGCAGCGGTGAGGCGCGCGCTGCCGCAAATCGCGAAGGCTATTGATGTAATTGCAGAGGCCCTCGATAAAGGTGGGCGGCTGATCTATGTGGGTGCAGGAACGAGCGGGCGGATCGCGGCGCTCGACGCAACCGAATGCCCGCCGACATTCAATACTGATCCGAAGACGGTTCAGTTCGTGATAGCTGGAGGGACAAAAGCGCTGGCGGCCGCAGTTGAGGCCAATGAGGACTCCCGTCAACTCGGCGAACGCGAAATTGCGAAACGGAAACCTGGTAAGAACGACGTGGTTGTTGGAATCGCAGCCAGCGGTCGCACGCCGTTTACAGTCGCAGCGATTGACTATGCCCGTCGCCGAGGCGCGAAAACGGTTGCGGTCACCTGTAATCGAAACTCGCCGCTGGGCCGGGCTGCGACTGTCGAAATTGTGACGGAGGTTGGCCCCGAGGTAGTGGCTGGTTCGAGCCGCATGAAGGCTGGTACGGCGCAAAAGATGGTGCTGAACATGCTCTCCACGGGTGCAATGGCAAAGCTTGGCTATATTTACGGTAACCTCATGGTCAACGTTCACGTGAAAAATCAAAAACTGCGGGAGCGGGGCATCACGATTTTGCAGTTTGCAACCAGAAAGAACCGTCGAACATCAGAGAGGACTTTGAAATCTGCCGGAAACAGCGTGCCAGTGGCCCTGATGATGATAGAAACTGGAGCGAAACTGAGCGAAGCTGTACGCCTGCTGAAAGCCGCAGGTGGAAATGTACGGCGCGCGATCGCGATGACCCGGGCCATGTAAAAACAGCTCCTCGGCGGCGGCGATGGCGAGCGAGGGTGTCGGCCTCACACAACCATCTGGTCTTGCCCTTCCGATTAACTGCTCAGGTCACGCGTGACTGAAGTTCGCCGCTACAATATGGAAGCGCCACAGAATGGACGTGCTGGATGGGTCTTGCGGTCGCCGCTGCTGTTGCGGGAGAAAAAACCCGTATGGATAAGTTCGTAGTTCGAGGTGGGGCTCCACTGCTCGGAACCATGCGTGTCAGTGGAGCGAAGAACGCTGCCTTGCCGGCGATGGCGGCCGCCCTGCTCACGGAAGAACCAGTCATCCTCGAAAATGTTCCGCAAGTCCGCGACATTGAGACGACCCGCAAGCTGCTGGCCGCGATGGGAGCCGAGGTTGAGCTCGGGTATGGGCGGGCGCAGCATCGCACCACAATTTCGTGCCGCGAATTAGTTAGTCCGGAAGCTTCTTACGAGCTAGTCAAAACCATGCGGGCGTCGACGCTGGTTCTGGGACCGCTCGTCGCACGCTGTGGGCAGGCGCGCGTTTCGCTGCCGGGGGGATGCGCAATTGGAGCGCGTCCGATCGATCTTCACATCAAGGGGCTGGAACGTTTAGGGGCGACCATAACCCAAACCCACGGCTACGTAGAAGCCAAGGCCAAACGCTTACGTGGAGCCGAGATTGTTTTTGACAAGATCACTGTGACTGGCACGGAAGATCTGCTCATGGCCGCGGCGCTGGCGGAAGGCGAAACCCTCATGCTCAACTGCGCGCGCGAACCGGAAGTCGCCGATCTGGCGGCATTGCTGAATAAGATGGGCGCACGCATCGAAGGCGCAGGAACTCCGACGATTCGCGTAAAGGGCGTTGACAAGTTACACGGCGCGAAGCATCGCATTATCCCCGACCGCATAGAAGCGGCAACTTTCATCATTGCTGGGGCAATCACCGGGGGCGATCTAAATGTTGCTGGTTGTGAACCGGACCACCTTGGGGCGTTGTTACAGAAGCTCGCCGAAGTGGGAGTCAAGACGGCCCACTCGGGCGATTCAGTTCGGGTGATGGGAGATAACCCGCTGAAAGCTGCCGATATGGTCACCGAGGAATTCCCCGGCTTCCCGACGGACGTGCAGGCGCAGTACATGGCACTAGTGACGCAGGCAGACGGGACCTCGATTATTACTGAGAACATTTTCGAAAATCGGTTTATGCACGCTCTGGAAATGGTCCGCATGGGAGCGAATATAAAGATCGAAGGCAGCCGCGCCATTGTTCGTGGCAAGACTCCGCTGAGCGGCGCGGCAGTTCTAGCCTCCGATCTGCGCGCTTCGGCATCGCTAGTGCTGGCTGCTTTGGTGGCCGATGGCGAGACCATCATCGACCGCGTTTACCATATGGACCGCGGCTACGAAAATATCGAGGAAAAGCTACGGGGAGTAGGGGCACAGATCCGGCGGATCGGTGAAATTCTTCCCAAAAAAGCCGTCGCACCTTCCAATCAGGCCTGATCCCGAATGTAGGTCAAGCCACCGCCGAGTAACTTGAGTGTCGAATTCACCAGGAACTGTTGTCCTTTCGTGTACTTACACCTCCGCAACATATTTCCATCCGGTGCGTTTGTATAGGATGAGAACGGAGGAGCGTTTATGAACATCATTCGCCCAGTCCGATGGATTGTGCTGCTACTGGTGCTTTTAGGAATGTCCGGAGCTGCGTCGGCCGGCGTGTTTATTTCGGTGAATTTCGGCCCTCCGGCTCTGCCAGTTTACGAACAGCCACCCTGCCCTGCTGAAGGCTATATCTGGGCGCCGGGATATTGGGCCTGGGGTCCTTACGGATATTACTGGGTACCTGGAACCTGGGTATTGGCGCCTCAACCCGGCTATCTATGGACGCCAGGCTATTGGGGTTATGACGGAGGGTTGTATTACTGGCATACGGGATATTGGGGACCGGTTGTAGGGTTCTACGGCGGGATTCCGTATGGTTACGGCTATACCGGGAGCGGCTACTACGGCGGCTACTGGAGAGAAAACCACTTCTATTACAACCAGACAGTGAACAATGTGAACGTCACGAGAATCACGAATGTGTACAACACGACCATCATCAACAACAACACGACGACGATTAATCGTGTGAGCTATAACGGTGGCCCGGGCGGCATCGTGGCGCGACCGACAACGGAACAGGAGGCGCTAGCCCGAGAGAAACACATCGAACCCACGTCAGCGCAGCTTCAACACGAAACGCTTGCAAAGAACAATCCGCAACAGCGGGCTTCGGTGAACCAGGGTCGTCCATCGATCGCGGCCACGGTGAAACCGGCTGCCTTCAGTGGGCATGGAGTAGTCGCAGCCACCCGAGCCGGAGCGGCATATCAAGCTCCGGTGAATCGCCCGGTCACTGGCGGTAACAATGTGCCTCGGCCTGGAAACAACGTACCTCGTCCACCCAATGCTGCAATAGGGGAAAGCACAACACCGCATCCGGGGAACACCGTGCGTCCAGAAACCGAATCCAGGGGTGTACCGCGTCCGCCTACGTCCTATCAACCGGGAGCGTCACACAATGACCAAACGACGCTGGGCAATGCCCCACGTGGAGAAAACGTGCCACGACCTGAGAATGGGCCGCGATATGGAACTCAATCCGAAGGAACTCCGCGACCTGATTACGCACCGCGCACGCAGACACAACCGCCACACGTGAATAACGAAGTGCATCCGCAGGAAGCTCGGCCGGAGTCGGAACCGCGTCCGCAATCTGAGCCTCGCCCGGAAGAACCGAGGCGGGAACCACCAAGATAGGCGAGAGAAATGTTCCCACCCTTCGAAAAGGGTGGGAGCAGCCTTAAGCTTTAGAGGTTCTCAGGCGTTTGCGCCGCAGCACTTTTTGTATTTCTTACCTGAGCCGCAGGGACACGGATCATTTCGGCCCACTTTAGCGGAGCTACGCACAACCTGCTGAACGGGTTGCATATCTCCGGAACCAGCCATACGCGCCTGCTCCAGTTCGCGGCGTTTGCGGCGCTGGAAGGCTTCTTCGATTTCATCCACTGAAGTGGTTACGTTGCGTGGGCGGCGGCCATTACCATCGCCAACAGCCGCAACCGCCTCACCGCTAAAATCTGGCTGAGCAGCCGCCATGGCCGGCTCCGGGCGCTCCAGAATCTGCATCAGGTAGAGATAGCGAACAGTCTCTTCCTGGAAGCGCTGCATCATGGCTTCAAACATGTCGAAGGATTCACGCTTGTATTCAACGAGCGGATCGTGCTGGCCATACCCGCGCAGGCCAATTCCCTCTTTCAGGTGGTCCATGCTGAGCAGGTGGTCTTTCCACTGGGAGTCGAGCACGCTCAGCATGATCATGCGCTCGTGATAGCGCATGGCGTCGGGGCCAATCAGTTTCTCTTTGGAATCGTATCGAGTTTTGAGTTTGTCGAAAACCGCATCACCGAGTTCCTGACGGTTGAGAGTATCGGGCTTGATGCCTTCGGCGAGGATGTCCACGCCGAAGCGGGTGAAGACGGCATCTTTAAGGCCCTTGATGTCCCAATCGGCGGGATGCGCTTTGACGGCGCAGAACTGATCCATCAAGTCACCAAGAATACCGGCAACGTAATCTTCGAGAATCAATTCCTTCTGATCGACGCCCTCGAGCAGCTGCCGCCGCAAGCCGTAAACGGCTTCGCGCTGTTTGTTCATCACGTCGTCGTATTCGAGAAGATGTTTGCGGGCTTCGAAGTTTTGCGCCTCGACGGCTTCCTGGGCCTTTTCGATACGGCGGGAGATCAGGCGCGATTCAATTGGAATGCCTTCTTCCATGCCCAAACGCTGTAGTAGTGTCGACACCCACTCCTTGGCGAAAATGCGCATCAGGTCATCTTCGAGAGATAGATAAAAACGAGAGGACCCGGGATCGCCCTGGCGTCCGGCACGGCCCCGAAGCTGGTTATCGATGCGGCGAGATTCGTGGCGCTCGGTTCCGAAGATGTGCAGACCGCCCACAGCTACGACCTGGTCGTGCTCTTTGTCGGTTTGCTGCTTGTAGCGGTTAAAGATTTCGGTCCACTGGTCAGTGGGAACCACGTACTCGTTTCCGGCGTAGTACCAGACGGTATTCTTGCTGTCGTCGACGGCGGCCTGCACTTTGCCTTGTGCCGCCCGTAGGGGCTGAGCCATTCCCTTCTTCACGCATTCCTGCTTGGCCATGAACTCGGGATTGCCGCCGAGCAAAATATCGGTTCCGCGGCCGGCCATGTTGGTGGCGATGGTCACCATGCCTTTGCGGCCCGCTTGGGCCACAATTTCCGCTTCCCGCTCGTGCTGCTTGGCATTTAATACCCAGTGCTTCACGCCTTTTTTCTTGAGCAGGTCCGACAGGCGCTCGGACTTTTCGATGGAAGTTGTTCCGACTAGGACAGGCTGACCGGTAGTGTTAAATTTCTGAATCTCGTCAGCAGCGGCGAAATACTTCTCCTTCTCGGTTCGATAGACGACGTCAGGATTCTCGATGCGGAGCAGCGTCCGGTTGGTCGGGATGACCATCACTTCGAGCTTGTAGATCTTCTCGAATTCGGTGGCTTCGGTTTCCGCAGTGCCGGTCATCCCAGCGAGCTTCTTGTGCATGCGGAAATAATTCTGGAACGTGATGGTTGCGAGGGTCTGGTTCTCGCGCTCGATTTTCACGTTCTCTTTAGCTTCCACGGCCTGATGCAGGCCGTCAGACCAGCGGCGGCCCGGCATAAGTCGGCCAGTGAATTCATCGACGATGATCACCTCACCCTCCTTCACCACGTATTCAACGTCGCGGTGATAGAGAGAGTGGGCTTTGATAGCGGTCTCGACGTGATGCTTGAGAGCCCAGTTCTCGGGATCGGCGATGTTGCCGATTCCAAGCAGGCCTTCGACTTTCTCCCAGCCTTCGTCGGTTACGGTGATGCTGCGGTGCTTTTCATCCACGACAAAGTCGCCGCTAAGTTGGGCCGGCTCGCCGGGTGGACCCGGGATTTCTTCACCCTTCTCCAGTTTGGGGATGATGCGATTCACGCGGGCATACTTGTCGGTGGATTCCTCGCTGGCGCCAGAGATGATGAGGGGGGTACGGGCTTCGTCGATGAGAATGGAGTCCACTTCGTCGACGATGGCGAAATTGTGGCCGCGCTGCACGCAATCGCGCAGGTCGAATTTCATATTGTCGCGCAGATAGTCGAAGCCGAACTCGTTGTTGGTACCGTAGGTGACGTCGGCGGCATAAGCCTCCCGGCGCTGCTGGTCATCGAGATCGTGAACGATGACGCCAACCGTGAGACCCAGGAAGCTATAGAGCTTCCCCATCCACTCGGAGTCGCGCTTGGCAAGGTAGTCATTGACGGTGACAACATGAACTCCGCGCCTGCTCAGAGCGTTCAGGTATACCGGCAACGTTGCTACCAGGGTTTTGCCTTCACCGGTTTTCATTTCGGCGATCTTGCCCTGATGGAGGACCATTCCGCCGATAAGCTGGACGTCGAAATGCCGCATGTTGAGCACTCGGCGACCCGCCTCACGCACAACCGCGAAAGCTTCCGACAGAATTTCGTCGAGAACTTCGTTAGTTGCGGCGATCCGCTGTTTTTCCAGTTCTTTCAAGCGGTCGGGATCGGCATCGGGCTCATCCGCAATCGTGCTGAGGCGCTCCTCAATGCGGCGCCGGAATTCATCAGTTTTGGCACGAAGTTCTGCATCGCTTAGCTTTTCCATTGCAGGCTCGAGCGCACTGATAGCCTCGACCTGAGGAGCGAGCCGCTTGAGCTCTCGCTCATTCTTGGTCCCGAAGACCTTGGCTATTACGGTGTTAATCAAAGTCGCGAATCCTTCGGCGGGCGGGCACTTACCGGCCCATATCCTAGAAGCCTAGCATATTAGATGCGGGGCAAGGAGGTAAGTCGCCTTTCAGGTTTCGTGTAAGATTGCCCGCTGACTAATGCAAACCTTCTACGATCTGTTCTGCGTGTGCGCCGAGCGCTGGCCAAATAACATTGCGTTACAGATTCAGCGCCACGACAGAATCGAAGGATGCACCTACGCCGAACTGCGCCGCATGGCCGAATCCATCGGCCACTGGCTCACACAACAACCGCTTGCGCGCGGAGGGCGGGTCGCGATTCTGGCCGATAATCACCCACGCTGGGTCGCGAGTTACCTGGGCATCATCGCGGCGGGATATGTAGCTGTGCCGCTGGACACGGCCCTGCATGCGGACCAAGTTGGGAAGTTACTCAAAGACAGCGGAAGCTCACTGATCTTTTGCGATCAGAACCATCTGAGTCTGACGGCGCAATCGGCCGCCGAGTTGGGAATCAGTGTCGTGCAAGTCAATCCGTGCGAGGGTACCTCGGAGCAGGTTCGCCCGTCAGGAAAGGACCTTGACAGCATCTTTGCA
>Ga0187778_10001023_pt1 | contig 19933 bp, 15 predicted proteins | sample 1015_Q2_SP5_20_M_FD_132418 | JGI IMG/M metagenome (GOLD analysis project Ga0187778, IMG submission 132418) | Tropical peat soil microbial communities from peatlands in Department of Meta, Colombia - 1015_Q2_SP5_20_MG | ecosystem: Environmental > Terrestrial > Soil > Wetlands > Peat | place...
CGTTATCAAGATGCCCCGATTGCTCGCCGGCGGCGACGGTCGCCCGGTAGATCTCCGGGAAGACGCGCGGGAACTCGGTGAATCCGCTGGCGAGGGTGTGGCCCTCCATAACGCGGCCGCGCACGCCGAGCACGATGCTCTGGACGCGTGGTTTCTCGGTCTGCTGCGAGACCGCGAGCAGCGATTCCTCGAGCGGCAGCCCGGCGCGCACCAGCGTCGCGAGCTGGCGGGTGAGGAGCGCGAGATCGGTGGCCGAGACTCGACGCAGAGGGCTGAAAGAGCGCTGGCGCTTCGCCTCCTTCTGGGCGACCTCGGCGACCGATACCGGCAGCAGCTGCTGCTCGCGCAGGAGCTGGCGGATGTGGCGCGGGGTGTCGCCTTCGAGGATCCCCTTGCGTTCCTTGCCGGTGGGATCAAGGGCCGTGTATTCGAACGCGCCCAAAGACTCAATCCTCGCGCGTGACGCGCAGCACTTCCTCGATGGTGGTTTCGCCGCGCAGCACGCGCGCGCGGCCGTCGTCTCGGATCGAGGGCGTCGTGAGACGCGCGTGGCGCTCGATGTCCTGCTCGGAGACGCCGTCGTGAATCATGGTGCGCATGACATCATCGACGATGATGAGCTCGTAGATTCCGGAGCGACCCCGGTAGCCGCCGGTCGCGTCGCGCCCGGGGCGGTAGAGCGTGGGGGAGGGCTCGTCGGGCCTGAGGTTCAGCAGCCGCCGCTCGTATTCCCCCGCGAGGAAGGGCTGCTTAGTGTCGGGGCTCAGCACACGCACCAGGCGCTGCGCCAGCACGCCGATCAGGCTCGAGGACAGGAGGAACGGCTCGATCCCCATGTCGCGCAGGCGGGTGATCGCACCGGCGGCGGTATTGGTATGCAGCGTCGAGAGTACCAGGTGGCCCGTGAGACTCGCCTGTACCGCGATCTGCGCGGTCTCTAGATCACGGATCTCCCCGATCAGCACCACGTCGGGGTCCTGGCGCAGGATGGCGCGCAGGCCGCGCGCGAAGGTCATCTCCACCTTGGTGTTGACCTGGGTCTGGCCGATGCCGTCGATGTAGTACTCGATCGGGTCTTCGACCGTCATGATGTTCTGCGTGTTGTCGTTAAGACGCTCGAGAGCGGCGTAGAGCGTCGTCGTTTTGCCCGAGCCGGTCGGCCCGGTGACCAGCAGAATCCCGTGGGGCTTGTGGATCAGCTCGTCCATCGCGCTCTGGGTGCGCGGATCCATGCCGAGGGAATTCAGGTCGAGCCGACCGGCCTGCTTGTCGAGAATACGCAGCACCACACGCTCGCCGTGCCCGGAGGGGATAGTGGAGACGCGCACGTCGACGGCACGCCCGGCGATCTTGAGGCTGATGCGGCCGTCCTGCGGCAGGCGCTTCTCGGCGATGTCGAGACGCGACATGACCTTGACGCGCGATACCACGAGCGGCGCCACGGCGCGGCGCGACTGCAGCACCTCGCGCAGCACGCCGTCGACGCGAAAGCGGATGACCAGGCGGTTCTCGAAGGGCTCGATGTGGATATCGGAGGCGTTCTCCTTGACCGCCTGGGTGAGCACCGCGTTGATCAGGCGGATGATCGGAGCGTCATCCTCGCTGTCGAGGAGATCGGCCTGCTCGGGCAGGTCCTGCGCAAGGTGCGCAAGGTCGGTGGTCTCGTCGAGCCCCTCGACTGCCTGCATGGCGTCCGAGCCGGCCTCGTACGCGCGGCGCAGCAGCTCGTCGAACTCTGCCTCCGGGACGCGCTCGAGGCGCACCGAGCGGCGCAGGTACCGACGGACCTCGGCGAGCGCCTGAGGCGATGCGTTATCGCGGTAGGTGCATTCGGCGACCCCGTCGACCACGCGATTGACGAGCACGCCGTGGCGCTTGGCGAAGGCGAATGACAGCCGCCGCTCGTGCGCGCCCGGGGCGGTGCCGTTGCCTGCGCCGTTAGCGCTCATGGCCTGCCCTGCGGCGGGGTGGTGGTGGACGCATCCGAGGCGGCACCGGCAGGCGCCGCGGTGTTGTCGGGGGCGGGTGCGCCGGGCGCCACCGCGTTTCCCGGGGGCGGCGCGGGCTGCGCGGAACTGCCGCTCGGCGGCGTCGTCGCCGCAGGATCCGCCTGCCCGGGAATCCTCGACGGGTCTGTGCCCGGAGGTGGCGGCGGGGAAAGGGGTGGGAGCTTGCCGGGGCTGACGCCGGGCAGCAGCGTCGGTATGTCCTGCGGTGCCTGATGGAACAGGGGCTTCTGCTGATCGCGCATGTAGTTGTACTTGAGATCCGTCTCGTAGGCCGCCTGCGACTCATCGCGGAGGATCTTCGGGCGGATGAAGATCATCAGGTTGTTCTTGGTCGAGTTGTCGGAGCGGGTCTTGAACAGCAGCCCGATGAGCGGAATGTTGCCGAGGAACGGCACGCGGTTCTCGGTACGGCTGGTGTCGTCCTCGATGAGTCCGCCGAGCACGACGATGCCACCGTCCTCGATCAGCACCGTGGTGCTGACGGTGCGCTTGTTCGTGACGAGATCGACCGCGCCGGCGGGCTTCGTGCCGAGGCTCGAGCTCTCGATCGATATCTTCAACATCACCTGGGTGCCTTCGGCGGAGATGGTCGGGGTGATCTTGAGGATCGTACCGACCTCCTCGCGCTGGATGGTCTGGAACGGGCTCACGGCGCCGGCCACCACCGCCGTATTGTTGGCGGTGTACTGGCCGGTGATGAACGGCACTTCCTGCGCCACTTTGAGCTCGGCCTCCTGGTTGTCCATGGTCACCGCGGAGGGCGTGGCGATGACGTTGTCGGCGGTGTCGGCGCGGATCGCACGCAACATGGCGGCGAAGTTGATGCCGCTCGCGCCGATGCGGCCGATGCCGATGGTGGTGCCCTGCAGGAGCGTCGTGCTCACATTGGCCGGGTTCTGCACCGCGCCCGCCAGATCGACGATGCTGGTGCCGCTGACGGGTGAGACGAAGGCACCGGCGGGTATGGTGGGGCTGCCGTTGGAGTAGGCGGCCCAGTTGACGCCGAGCTCTGCATCCTTGTTGAAGTCGATATCGGCGATGATCGCCTCCACCAGCACCTGTGGCCGGCGGATGTCGAGCTTGTCGATGATGTCCATCATCGCGCGCATGAGCTTGGCCGGGGCGGTGATGACGAGCGCGTTGTTGGCCGGATCGGCCCACACCATGGCACCCTTCTCCGCCTGCGCCTGCAGCGAACTCGCCGCGGCGCCCTGGCCCTGGGCACCGGCCGCCGCGGCGGCGATGCCCGTCATCTGCTCCTTGAGTTTCGGCGCGAGCTTCTCGGCATTGGCGTAGTGCAGGTAACGCACACGGGTGTCGCCGCCGGCCTGCAACGGGGTATCGAGGTGCGCGATGAGCGCGCGCAGCCGCAGCCGCTGGGCCTGATCGCCGCCGATCAGCACGCTGTTCGAGCGCTCGTCCGCCACTACCTTGACGGCGGCGCCCTCGGCGGCCGCGGCTCCGGTGTAGAGCGAGTTCACGACGCGCACGATCTCGGCGGCCCCCGCGTTGCTGAGCGGCATCACCTCCACGTCCTGATTGCCGACCTGGTCGATGCGCCGGACGATGCGGATCATACGATCCACGTTGCTCGCGTGGTCGGTGATGATGAGGACGTTGCCGGCGGGGTAGGCCGCGAGGTGCCCGTACTGCGGGACCATCGGCCGCAGGATCGGTACCAGCTGCGCGGCGCTCACGTTGCGCACAGCGACCACCTGCGTCTCGATCTCATCCGAGTTCGGGTTCTCGCGACTGGGAAGGTCGACGGCCGGAATGGTGCGGGCGTTGGCGTCGGGAAGGATCTTGATGACGTTGTTGCCGGCGGGCACGGCGATGAAGCCGTATACCTGCAGTATCGAGAGGAAGGCCTCATAGAACGCCGCAGGCGTCATGGGGGTCGAGGAGAGCATCGTTACCTGCGCGCGCACCCGCGGGTCGATGATGAAATTCTTGCCTGTTGCGGCGCTCACCGCCTCGGCGATCTGCGTAATGTCGGCGTCCTTGAAATTCGGCGTGATGCGCTGGGTCTGCTGCGCAGACGCGACCGAGGCGGCGATCAGCACCGCGACGGCGCACACTGCGATAGAACGAAGCCCTGTCACTAAACTCTTCCCCCAGATGACCGAAAGCGGCCGCCTAGCGCCCGCTGCCGCCCGGCTCCTCATTCGGGCCGCCGGCCGACGGCTCGGGCGGCATGGCGAGTGGCGGCTGCTCCGCCGGCGGCGGAACGACCCCCGTCTGCGCCGCCTGCGACTGACTCGCCAGACTGTCCGCCTCCTGCGCGACCTGGGCGAGGTTCAATGTCAAATCCTGCTGCTGACCGTTACGAATCACTGTGACGTGCGCCTCACTCGAGCTATTGAGGGTGTGCAGAATCTGCTCGCTGCGGTCGCGGTCATCGAGCGGCGTGCCATTGATGGCGGTCACCTGGTCCCCCGGACGCAGCCCGAGGCGCATGAAGGCCATGCGGTTGCGTCCCGGATACACCCGAAAGCCGTTCATTCGCCCATGGTCCATGACCGGCTGGGGGCGCATCACATCCGCGAGAAGCCCGGGCTGCTCGGTGATCATGCGCCGCATGCGCTCGATCGAGGGGTTCTCGGGAAGCACCGCGGCCGACGGGGGCGGTGCGTTGCCGTTATTGACCTGCCGCGGCAGGGCGAGCGACTCGAGCTGCCCATTGCGATCGAGGACCACGCGATCGCTGTACACCGAGTGCAGCTTCGCTCCTCCGGGAACGTTGTCTCCTACTGCATACACTTTCGCCGTCTGTGCAGTTTGTCCGAGGATCGCCAGGCCATTTTGAGGATCATTTCCGGCGATGGTTCCGGTTAAGACGAGCGGAATGGTGGTCTGCGGGGCATTGGCGCCGTCCTGCTGCGGTTGGGGCGCCGCGCCGAAAAGGTGGGCGCCGGTGATCGCCGCCACATCGAGAGTGTGCGTGCGCACATGGTGCTGGGCGTTCAACTGTGGCGATGCCGCGGTGCCGCGCCGACCCGTGCCCGCGAGGTCGGTGACGATGAACCCCGCCTGCACGGCGACCGCGAGCGACAGCACCCAGGTCGCGATCCGCGGCCCCTCCGCGAGCAGCAGCCCGCGCCAGCGATCGTGCGCGGGTAGACCCTCGAGCCAGGAAGCGGCGTTCATTGCCTCAAAAGCAGCTGATCAATGGTGGTCCCAGGAGCCCCAGCGTTCGCGGATTTCGCGCCTGCGGTAAGCGATCCACCGCAGCGTGGCCCGCGCAATCATACGAGCCTCATGCTTATGCTCTCAAGCGATTGTTTCTGCAGGAGTAACTACGACACATTTCACTAGACTTGTGTTGCCGTTTCGCGACCCCTATAAAGACAGCCATGGCCGATCCACATCCGGTCCGCCCCGATACCGGCGTAGTCGTCGAAGAGGCGCGCCCGGAGGTCAAACAACCGCCGCTCTACCGCGTGGTACTGCTCAACGATGACTACACTCCCATGGAGTTTGTGGTCGATGTGCTCGAAAAGTTCTTTACCATGAATCGCCCAACCGCCACGCGCATCATGCTCGAGGTGCACACCAAGGGTAAGGGGATCTGCGGGGTCTTCACATACGAGATCGCGGAAACTAAGGTGGCACAGGTAACCACCTATGCGCGCGATCATCAGCATCCGCTGATGTGCACGCTGGAGGAAGCATGAGGCGGTCGCGGCGGGTGCAGCCGGCGCGAGCGCCGCTCGACAACGCTCAACCTGAAAGGTCTGTCTAAGTGCTGTCCAACGAGCTCGAGTACTGTCTCAACGATGCCTTTCACCAGGCGCGCGAGGCGCGCCACGAGTACCTGACGGTCGAGCACCTGCTGCTCGCCATCCTCGATACGCCGAAGGTGCGCGAGGTGCTGCGTGCCTGCGGCGCCGATCTCGCGAAATTCAAGCAGGAGCTCAAGGAGCACATCGAGCAGTCGACGCCGCGGCTCGAGGAGGGCGAGGAGCGCGAGGTTCAGCCAACGCTCGGCTTCCAGCGCGTTCTGCAGCGCGCGGTCTTTCACGTGCAGTCGAGCGGCAAGAAGGAGGTCGGCGTCGGCAACGTGCTGGTGGCGATCTTCAGCGAGAAGCAGAGCCACGCGGTGTTCCTGCTGAACCGCCAGCACGTGACGCGCCTCGACGTCGTCAATTACATCTCCCACGGCCTCTCGAAGATCGCCGAGGAGAAGGCGTCCGACAAGGACGATGCCGCCGCAGACGGTGAGCGTGACGGCGAAGGCGGCAGCGCGCTCGAGAAGTACACCACCAACCTCAACCGCATGGCGCAGGAGGGGCGCATCGACCCCCTCATCGGGCGCAAGCTCGAGGTCGAGCGCACCATCGAGATCCTCTGCCGCCGCCGCAAGAACAATCCCCTCTACGTCGGCGAGGCCGGGGTCGGCAAGACCGCAATCGCCGAAGGGCTGGCGCGGCTCATCGTGGAAGGCCAGGTCCCGGAGGTGCTCTCCGACTGCACGCTGTTCGCACTCGACATGGGCGCGCTGATCGCCGGCACCAAGTACCGGGGCGACTTCGAGAAGCGCCTGAAGGGCGTGATCACTGAGCTCAAGAAGCTCCCCGGGGCGATTCTTTTCATCGACGAGATCCACACCGTGATCGGCGCCGGGGCCGCCTCGGGCGGCGTCATGGACGCCTCGAACCTCATCAAGCCGGTGCTCACCAACGGCGAGATCCGCTGCATCGGCTCGACCACTTACCAGGAGTACCGTCACATCTTCGAGAAGGACCACGCGCTCGCGCGGCGCTTCCAGAAGATCGACGTCGTCGAGCCATCGGTGGCGGAGACGATCGATATTCTCTTCGGCCTCAAGGGGCGCTTCGAGGAGCACCACGGCATCACCTACGCGGACGAGGCGCTGCGTGCGGCCGCCGAGCTCGCCGCACGGCACATCAACGAGCGCCATCTGCCCGACAAGGCCATCGACGTGGTCGACGAGGCGGGCGCGCGGGCGCGGCTTAAGCCGGTGGCCGAGCGCGAGAAGACCGTGGAGGTGCGTCACATCGAGGACGTGGTGGCGCGCATGGCGCGCATTCCTGCCAAGAGCGTCTCGATCTCCGACCGCGAGATCCTCAAGAACCTCGAGCGTAACCTGAAGCTGGTGATCTTCGGCCAGGATCGCGCCATCGAGGCGCTCGCCTCCGCCATCAAGATGGCGCGCTCGGGCCTGGGCGAGACGCGCAAGCCCGTCGGCAACTTCCTCTTCGCCGGTCCCACCGGCGTCGGCAAGACCGAGGTGACGCGCCAGCTCGCCATCGCCATGGGAGTGGAGTTCCTGCGCTTCGACATGTCCGAGTACATGGAGCGCCACACGGTGTCGCGCCTGATCGGCGCGCCGCCAGGATACGTCGGCTTCGACCAGGGGGGGCTGCTCACCGAGGCGATCACCAAGCACCCCCATTGCGTGCTGCTGCTCGATGAGATCGAGAAGGCGCACCCGGACGTGTTCAACCTGCTGCTGCAGGTGATGGATCACGGCACGCTCACCGACAACAACGGCCGCAAGGCCGACTTCCGACACGTGATCATCGTGATGACCACCAACGCGGGCGCCCAGGAGATGGCACGGCCCTCGATCGGCTTCACCCACGCCGACAACGCGAGCGACGGCATGGAAGCGATCCGGCGCATCTTCTCGCCCGAATTCCGCAACCGTCTCGACGCCGTCATCCAGTTCGCCTCACTCGATCCAGTCACCATCGAGCGCGTCGTCGACAAGCTGATCGTCGAGGTGGAAACGCAGCTCGAGCAGAAAGGCGTTACCCTGACGCTCGACGATGCGGCCCGCCGCTGGATCGCACAGAGGGGCTATGACCCGAAGATGGGAGCGCGGCCCATGGCGCGCACCATCCAGGAGCACATCAAGCGCCCGCTGGCCGAGGAGCTGCTTTTCGGACGGCTCGCAAGCGGCGGACACGTGTGCGTATCGGTGTCCGAGGACGGCGCCTCGCTGGTTCTCAAGTGCGAGCCGGCGCAGGTGCCGGCCGTGCCGGCGTAACTTCGGCTCCTGGTTGTCTGCGGCGCACCTCGGCGCGCCGGTTTCCCACCCCCGGGGAAATTAGCGAGGCGCGGGGTCCCCGGAAATTGCACGTCTCGCCGATCGGTGGGCGCCAGCCGCTCGCGGCGCGCGCAATTTCACGGGTGCCCTCAGCGGCCGCGATAGATGATGCGGCCCTTGGTCAGATCGTACGGAGTCATCTCGACCGTGACGGCATCGCCGGTCAGGATGCGGATGTAGTTCTTGCGCATTTTGCCCGAGATGTGTGCGGTCACGACGTGGCCATTCTTCAGCTTCACCCGGAAAGTCGTGTTGGGCAGGGTCTCGACGACCTCGCCTTCCATCTGAATCGCGTCTTCTTTGGCCATACCGCCCTTAACGGCTTTGCGGGGCGCGAATTGGAGCACAAGCGCGCCGCGGTGGCAATTTGCGGCACGCGCGAGGTGCGGCACGCGCGGCGCGCGCTTCAGGGCACCGCCAGCGGCAGGGAGGGCACGGACACCTGCTCGCGCAGCAGTGCCTGGAACTGACTGCGCGGTATGGTGCGGGCGCCGAGGCTCGCGAGGTGACGCGACGGCAGCTGGCAGTCGATGACCGCCAGGTTGTTGTGCCGGCAGACCGCCACGAGCTGCGCGAGCGCCACCTTTGAGGCGTCGCGCGCGCGGCTGAACATCGATTCGCCGAAGAACACTCCGCCGAGGCGCACGCCGTAGAGCCCACCGACGAGTGCATCGGCGCGCCAGGTCTCGACGCTGTGAGCGTAGCCGAGGCGATGAAGCTTGAGGTACGCAGCGCGCATCTCGGAGGTGATCCAGGTGCCGGGGCTCGCAACGCGCGGCGCGGCGCAGCCGTCGATGACCGCAGCGAAGTCGCGGTCGATGGACGCGGTGAAGCCGCCGTTGCGCAGCGTCTTGGCGAGACTGCGCGTGCAATGAAACTCCTCGGGGAACAGCACCGCCCGCGGATCCGGCGACCACCACAGCACCGGCTGCCCCGGCGAGTACCAGGGGAAGATGCCGCGACGATAGGCCGCGAGCAGCCGCTCGGGTGAGAGGTCCCCGCCCGCCGCGAGCAGCCCGCTCGGCTCCTCGAGCGCCTGCTCGAGCGGCGGGAACCACTCAGGCGCGTCCTGGGGCGAGAGCCAGGTGATGGTTTTCATGCCGGGGGGCCTGCGGCGCGGCGGCCGCGATAGGGCACGTGGCCCTGAACCTCGAGGGCATAGGCCTCGACCGCCGCTCCCTCGCGCGCGAGGTATTCGCCGATGGCGGCGCGGAAGTCCGCATCCGCGATGTAGTGGGCCGACCAGGTGAGGGTCGGCTCGAAGCCGCGGCTCACCTTGTGTTCGCCCTGCGTTCCGGGCTCGAAGCGCGCGATGCGCCGCTCGATGCAGAATTCGATGCCCTGGTGATAGCACGTCTCGAAGTGCAGGCTGTGGTAGTCGGCCGCTGCGCCCCAGTAACGGCCGAAGAGCGCGTCCTGACAGCAGAAGAAGATCGCGGCTGCGACCACGGTGCGCCCGTGCAGGGCGAGCTTCACCATCAGGGCGTCTGGCAGGGTGCGCGCCGCCTCGCTGAAGAACTCGCGCGTGAGGTACGGCTCGTGTCCGTGCCGCAGGAAGGTATCGCGGTGCAGCTCGTAGATGCGATCGAGCAGCGCTTCATCGAGCTCTCCGCCGAGACGTGTCTCGAAGCGCACGCCGGCTTCCGCGACGCGCCGTCGCTCGCGGCGGGCTTTCTTGCGCTTCTCGGCGGTGAAGCTGGCGAGATAGTCCTCGAAGCTCCCGTAGCCGCGATTGCACCAGTGGAACTGGCAGTCGCGGCGCAGCAGCCAGCCGCGTCGCGCGCACGCCGCCCGCGCCGCCTCATCGACGAACAGCGCGTGCACGCCCGAGAGACCGTGGCTCAGCGCGTGGCTCTCGAGCTCTGCGAGCAACTGCGCGGCGCGCTGCTCGTCCCCGGGACCCTCGCGCACCAGCAGACGCGGCCCGGTGGCGGGCGTGAAGGGTGCAGCGAGCGTCAGCTTCGGGTAGTAGCGGCGCCCGAGCCGCTCGTAGCCGCGTGCCCAGGCGAAGTCGAAGACGAACTCGCCGTAAGAGTGCGACTTGACATAGCAGGCCGCCGCCGCGGCAAGTCCACGTGTGTCGCTGAGCGTCAGGTAGCGCGGCTCCCAGCCGGTACCGCGGCCGACGCAGTAGGTGCGCTCGAGCGCGGCGAGAAACTCGTGACGTGCGAAGGGATTCCCTCGCGCGCCGAGCGCGTTCCACTCGCGCGGCGCGAGCGCCTCGATGCTGCGATGGAATTGGGCCCGGTACACTGGCGCTGCCCCGCGCGCCGCCTAACCGCGCGACTCCGCGACCAGCGTCTCGAGGTAGCGGTCCGCATCGAGCGCCGCCATGCAGCCGGCCCCGGCCGAGGTGATTGCCTGACGGTACACACGATCGGCCACGTCGCCGGCCGCAAACACGCCCGGGACGCTGGTTGCAGTCGCATCGCCGTCGGCGCCGCCACGCACGGTGAGGTATCCCTCGCGCATCGCGAGCTGCCCGGCAAAGAGCGCGGTGTTGGGAGTATGGCCGATCGCCACGAACAGGCCCGTCACCGCAAGCTCGCGCGGCCCCGTGCCGCCGAGCGAGCGCAGCCGCACGCCGCTCACGCCGTGCTGGTTGCCGAGCACCTCCTCGACCGTGTGATTCCAGATCAGCGAGATCTTGCCGGCATGCACTTCGCCGAACAGCCGGTCCTGGAGGATCTTTTCCGCGCGCAGCTTGTCGCGACGGTGCACCAGCGTCACGTGCTGTGCGATGTGCGACAGATACAGCGCCTCCTCCACGGCGGTGTTGCCGCCGCCGACCACGGCGACGCGCTGACCGCGGAAGAAGAACCCGTCGCAGGTGGCGCACGCCGACACGCCACGGCCGCGAAACTTCTCCTCCGAGGGCAGGCCCAGGTATTTCGCCGCGGCGCCGGTGGCGATGATGAGCGCATCGCAGCTGTAGTGGCCGGCATCGCCCACCAGGTGGAAGGGGCGCACCTTGAGATCCACCGACTGCACGTGATCGTTGACGATCTCGGTCGCGAAGCGCTCGGCATGACGGCGCATGCGTTCCATGAGCGCCGGTCCCTGCAGACCCTCCACGTCGCCCGGCCAGTTGTCGACCTCCGTGGTCGTCATCAGCTGCCCGCCCTGTTCCACTCCGGTGATCAGGAGCGGCGCGCGATTGGCGCGCGCGGCGTACACCGCCGCGCTGTAGCCGGCCGGGCCGCTTCCCAGAATGATCAGGCGAGTGTGGCGCGTGGGCGTCATGCGTATCTCATGGTAGCAACCTCTCTATAATGACAGCGGTCTATCTTAAGATGGAGTCCTGCTTTTGGCTGAAACGACCGCGCAGGTACGCAACGCTCCGCGCTTCACGTCGGCCGTGAGCCGCGGACTGCGAGAGAGCGCCGTGATCGCGCTCGCCCTCGTGGCGCTGGTGCTGCTCATGGCGCTCATCACCTATAGCCCCGACGACCCGGGCTTCTCCTTCATCGGCAATGCAGGCACCGTGCACAACCGCATCGGCGTGGTGGGCGCCTGGCTCGCCGACGTGCTGTTCTTTCTCTTCGGGCGCCCGGCGTTTCTGTTCCCGCTGGTGCTCGCAGCCGTCGGCTGGAGCGTGCAGCGCCGGTTGCGACAGGAGAGCGCCTCGCGGGCCAACACGCTGGTTCGCGCCCTCGGCTTCGTGCTCGTGCTGGTAGCGAGCTGCGCGCTCGCTACGCTCCACTGGCAGCCGGGCGTCCTGCGCCAGAGCGCCGGCGGGGTGGTCGGGAGCCTGGTCGGCGGCGAACTCGCCGCGGGACTCAATTTTCTCGGCGCGACGCTGCTCATGATCGCCACGTGGATGGCCGGGCTGTCGCTCGCTTTCGGTGTCTCGTGGTTCACCATCATGGACCGTCTGGGGGCGGCGACCTGGGAGGGCGTCGCCTGGCTGCGCGCGCGCTGGAGCTCCTCGCGCGATGCGGCCGAAGGGCGCGAGCGGCGGGCGGCACGCAAGGAGGCGGTAGAGACGTCGCAGAAGAAGTCCGCCACGCGCGCGCCGCCTCGGATCGAACCGCCCGCGCCGGTGGTGGAGAAGAGTGCGCGCGTCGAGCGCGAGCGGCAGGTGCCGCTGTTCGATCCGCCGAAGGCGAGCGAGCTGCCGCCACTGAAGCTCCTCGACGATCCCCCGCCCCGCGAGCCGCTGTATTCGGCGGAGGCGCTCGAGGCGCTGTCGCGCCTGGTGGAAATGAAGCTCAAGGACTTCGCCATCGATGCCGAGGTGGTGGCGGTACAGCCGGGCCCAGTGGTGACGCGCTTCGAGCTGCGCCCGGCGCCCGGCGTGAAGGCGAGCCAGATCACCACACTCGCCAAGGATCTCGCGCGGGCACTCTCGGTGCTGTCGGTGCGCGTAGTGGAAGTCATTGCCGGCAAGAGCGTGATGGGCCTGGAAATCGCCAACGAGAAGCGCGAGGTGGTGACGCTCGGGGAGATCATCCGCTCGAAGGCTTACGACGAGCTGCACTCGCCGCTCGCGCTGGCGCTCGGCAAGGACATCGGCGGACAGCCGGTGGTCGCTGACCTGACGCGCATGCCGCACCTGCTGATCGCCGGCACCACCGGCTCGGGCAAGTCGGTCGGCATCAACGCCATGGTGCTGTCGCTGCTCTACAAATCCACCGCCGAGCACGTGCGGCTCATCATGATCGACCCGAAGATGCTCGAGCTGTCGGTGTACGAGGGTATCCCGCACCTGCTGGCGCCGGTGGTCACCGACATGAAGCAGGCGGCCAACGCGCTGCGCTGGTGCGTAGCGGAGATGGAGCGCCGCTACCAGCTCATGGCGGCGCTCGGCGTGCGCAACATCGTCGGCTTCAATCGCCGAGTGAAGGAGGCGAACGAGGCGGGCAAGCCGATCCGCGATCCGGTGCTCATGCTGAAGGCGGCCGACGATCCGAGCATCGACCAGCGGGCGATCCCCGACCTTACGGTACTCCCCTACGTCGTGGTGGTGGTCGATGAGCTCGCCGACCTCATGATGATCGTCGGCAAGAAGGTCGAGGAGCTTATCACGCGCCTCGCGCAGAAGGCGCGCGCCTCGGGCATTCACCTGGTGCTCGCCACACAGCGTCCGTCGGTGGACGTGATCACGGGCCTCATCAAGGCGAACATTCCCTGCCGCATCGCTTTTCAGGTCTCCGCGCGTGTCGACTCCCGCACCATCCTCGACCAGATGGGCGCCGAGACGCTGCTCGGCCATGGCGACATGCTCTACCTCCCGCCCGGGACCTCGGTGCCGACGCGTGTGCACGGCGCCTTCGTCTCCGACCAGGAGGTGCACCGCGTGGTCGAGGCGCTGAAGACGCCGGGGCCGCCGAAATACATCGAGGAGGTGCTGTCGGGACCCACGGCGGTGCCGGGACTTTCCGCCGAGGACGGCGAGGGCGGCGGCACCGGCGGGGAGGATGCGGAAGCGGACCCGCTCTACGACGAAGCGGTGCGCATCGTCACCACCGAGCGCAAGCCCTCCATCTCTTACGTGCAGCGGCGGCTCAAGATCGGCTACAACCGTGCCGCGCGTCTGCTCGAGGCGATGGAGCTGGCGGGCCTCGTCGGGCCGCTGCAGCCGAATGGCGCGCGCGATGTTCTCGCGCCCGCGCCGCCGGAGGAATGACGTGCAGGCGGCGATCGTGGCGTTGGTCCTCCTCGTCGGCGTCGCCGTCGCGCGAACCGAGGCCGCGAGTGCCGCGGCGACGCCACTCGATGCGTATCTCGACAATCTGCACACACTGCGCACCACCTTCCTGCAGACGCTCGCCGACGCGCACGGCCGCGAGATCGACCGAGCGAGCGGTACGCTGATCGTGCAGCGACCGGGCAAGTTCAGCTGGGACATCCATCCGCAGCCGATCGAGCCGGGCGGCGCTGCGGCGACGGAGCCGGGCAGCGGCGGGGCGGAGGCGGGCAAAGGTACGTCCGGGCCCGCGGCCACCAGCGGCGCCGGTCAGCTCCTCGTCTGCGACGGGCGCAACCTCTGGTTCTTCGACCGCGACCTCGAGCAGGTGACGGTGAAACCGGTGGATGCCGCGCTGTCGGCGACACCGGCCATGCTGCTCTCGGGCGCCGTCGACGTGCGCAGGAGCTTCACCATCTCGGACGCCGGGCAGCGCCTGGGGCTCGACTGGGTGCTGGTCGAGCCGAACGGCGCCGAGGCGGATTTTCGCCGTGCGCTCTTCGGCTTCGATCACGGCGACCTCAAGCGCATGATCCTCGAAGACAAGCTCGATCAGACCGCCACCATTGTCTTCGAGAAGATCGAGCGCAACGGTCCGGTGCGTCCCGCGGAGGTGAGCTTCACGCCGCCCACCGGGGCGGACGTCATCGGCACGCCACGCAAGTGAGCGCTCCGCTGCGACCGCTGGCGGACCGCATGCGGCCGCGCACGCTGAGCGAATTCGTCGGTCAACGTCACATTCTCGGCCCGGGCAAGCCGTTGTCGGCGAGCATCGAGGCGGGACAGCTGCACTCGCTCATCCTGTGGGGCCCGCCGGGCACCGGCAAGACGACGCTCGCGCGCCTCATCGCGCAATCCTCCGACGCACACTTCATCGCACTCTCGGCGGTGATGGCGGGCGTCAAGGACATCCGGGCCGCGGTCGAGACCGCGCGCACCGCGCGTGCGCGCGAGGGCCGGCCGACGCTACTGTTTCTCGACGAAGTGCACCGCTTCAACAAGGCGCAGCAGGACACCTTCCTGCCGTATCTCGAGGACGGCACGCTCACCTTCGTCGGCGCCACCACCGAGAATCCCTCCTTCGAGTTGATCAGCGCGCTGCTGTCGCGCGCGCGCGTGTACGTGCTGCGGCCGCTGTCGCTCGAGGATCTGACCACGCTGCTGCGCACGGCGCTCACGGACAGCGAGCGCGGCTTGGGCAGCGAACATCTCGAAGCCGAGCCGGCCGCGCTCGACACAATCGCGCGTGCCGCGGACGGCGATGCACGCCGGGCACTCAACATGCTCGAGCTGGCGGCGGGCCTGAGCGAAGCGGCCGGCACCGCGCGGCTCGTGACGCTCGCGCTGGCGCAGGAAGTGGCGAGCGGTACCCACCGCCGCTTCGACAAAGGGGGCGATCAGTTCTATGACCAGATCTCCGCGCTGCACAAGGCGGTGCGCGGCTCGGATCCCGACGCCTCGCTTTACTGGCTGTGCCGCATGCTCGATGGCGGCTGCGACCCGCTCTACCTCGCGCGGCGCGTCGCCCGCATGGCGGTCGAGGACGTGGGACTCGCCGATCCGCGCGCTTTCGCGCTCTGTCTCGACGCCTGGGAAGCCTACGAGCGCATGGGAACGCCCGAGGGCGAGCTGGCGATCGCCACCGCGGTCGTGTACCTCGCCTGCGCGCCGAAGAGCAACGCGGTGTATGTGGCCATGAACGAGGCCATGGCAGATGTCGGCGAGTTCGGCACGCTCGACGTGCCGCTGCGGCTGCGCAATGCGCCGACGCGGCTGATGAAGAACCTCGGTTACGGCCGCGGTTACCGCTACGCGCACGACGAGCCCGATGCCTTCGCTGCCGGCGAGCGCTACTTGCCTGACGACATGCCGGATCGGCGATACTACCGGCCGGTGCCACGCGGACTCGAGGTAAAGATCGGCGAGGCGCTCGCGCGGCTGCGCTCGCGCGCTCCCACGAAAGGCTGAACAGTGATCGATCCGAAGCTGTTGCGCACCGATGCGAACACCGTGGCGCGCAACCTCGCGCGTCGCGGCTTCACGCTCGACGTTGCGGCCTTGCGGGCACTGGAGGAGAAGCGCAAGCCGTGGCAGGTGGAGGTAGACCGCCTGCGCGCCGAACGCAATGCCAATGCCAAGGCGGTCGGCATGGCAAAGGCGCGGGACGAGGACCTCACCACCCTCATCGCGCACGGCGAGGATCTCACCGCGCGGCTCGCGCGCGCCGAGGCCGAGCTCGCCGCCGTGCAGAACGAGCTCGAGGCGTGGCAGCTCACGCTCCCCAACCTGCTGCACGAGTCGGTGCCGGACGGAGGCGATGAGAGCGCCAACGCCGAGGTACGGCGCTGGGGTGAGCCGCGCCGTTTCGACTTCAAGGTGCGCGATCACGTGGATATCGGCGAGCGGCTCGGCGGCCTCGACTTCGCGGCGGCGGCGCGCATTTCCGGAGCGCGCTTCGTCGTGATGCGCTCGCAGGTGGCACGGCTGCATCGCGCGCTCACCCAGTTCATGCTCGACCTGCACACCCGCGAGCACGGTTACACCGAGGTGTACGTGCCGTACCTGGTGCGGCCGGAAGCGCTCATCGGCACCGGACAACTGCCGAAGTTCGAGCAGGATCTGTTCGCGGTGCGCAGCGCGCCGCCTTACTTTCTGATCCCGACCGCCGAAGTGCCAGTCACCAACCTGGTGCGCGGCGAGATCGTGCCGGCGGAAGCGCTGCCGCTCAGGTATGTGGCTTACACGCCGTGCTTCCGCTCCGAGGCGGGCGCGGCTGGCAAGGACACGCGCGGCATGATCCGCAATCACCAGTTCGACAAGGTCGAGCTGGTGCAGATGGTGCGGCCCGCTGACTCCTACGCGGCGCTGGAAGAGCTCACCGCGCACGCCGAGAGCGTGCTGCAGCGGCTGACGATTCCGTACCGCACGGTGGCCCTGTGCGCCGGCGATGTCGGCTTCGGCAGCGCCAAGACCTATGACCTCGAGGCGTGGCTGCCTTCGCAGCAGCGCTACCGCGAGATCTCCTCCTGCAGCAACTTCGAGGCGTTTCAGGCGCGGCGTATGCTGGCGCGCTGGCGCAACCCGCAAAGCGGCAAGCCGGAACCGCTCCACACCCTCAACGGCTCGGGACTGGCGGTGGGGCGTACGCTGGTGGCGCTGCTCGAGAACTTTCAGAACGAGGACGGCTCGGTGAGCGTGCCACCGGTGCTCGAGCCGTGGATGGGCGGATTGAAGCGGCTCACCGCGTAGACTATCGATAATCGATAGCTCTATACTGCAACGAAATGAAGCGCGCGCTGCGCCGGCCGCGCCCCGCGGGGCGCGATCCGCTGTTCAACAGCTCGGTCGAGAAGGCGCTTGCCATCCTCGAGGCCTTCAACGGCGAGCGGCGCAGCCTGAGTCTCGCCGCGCTCGCCGCCGGCGCCGGCATGACCACCAGCTCCGCGCAACGCTGCACCCACACGCTGGTGCGTCTCGGCTACCTGAAGCGCGACGCGCTGCTACGCCGCTGGGTGCTGACGCCGCGCACGCTGACGCTCGCCGCAGCGTACCTCTCCGGTCACGCGCTGCTCGAGCAGGCCTCGACCCACCTCATCGATCTCAACCAGGCGAGCGGCGAATCGGTCAGCCTGTCTGAGCCCGACGGCGTCGACATGGTGTTCATCGCGCGCTTCCCGAGCCGCAAGCGCTTCCACATCCACATGCCCGTCGGCCGCCGACTGCCGATGTACTGCACCGCCTCGGGCCGTGCGTATCTTTCCGCACTGACGCCGCCCGTGGCACAGCGGCTGCTGCGCCGCTCGGACTTCAAGCCGCTGACGCCGCTCACGCTCACCGACCCGCGCCAGATCTGCAAAAGCATCCAGGCGGCGCGCGAGGCCGGCTACGCCTGGTCGGACCAGGAGTGCTACCGCGGCGATCTCACTATTGCCGCGCCGGTGCTGGGCGATGACGGTGAGCCGCTCGCCGCCGTCAACATCTCCGTGCCCACGAGCCGCTGGACGCTCGCCGAATTGCGCTCGAAGCTCTCGCCGCTGCTGCTGCAGACGGCGCGCGCGGCCTCGACCGGTCACGCACTGCGGCTGCATCGCCGCTGACACGAGGAAGCAGCCGCATGCCGGAACTCAGCCGCTCACTGCAGCCACGCCACATCACCATGATCTCGATCGGCGGCATGATCGGCGCCGGGCTGTTCGTCAGCAGCAGCGCCGCAATCGCCGCCACGGGGCCGGCGATCGTCGTGAGCTATCTCATCACCGGCACGCTGGTGCTGCTGGTGATGCGCATGCTCGGCGAGATGGCGGTGACGCTGCCGCAGGTCCGTTCGTTCACCGAGTTCGCGCGTGCCGGTCTTGGCGGCTGGGGCGGTTTCGTGGCCGGCTGGCTCTACTGGTATTTCTGGATGATCGTCGTGCCGGTCGAGGCGATCGCCGGCGCCAACATCCTGCATGGCTGGCTGGGGCTGCCCCCGCTCGTACTCGGACTCGCGCTCATGGCGGTGATGACCGCGGTGAACCTGATGTCGGCGCGCTCCTACGGCGAGTTCGAATTCTGGTTCGCCTCCATCAAGGTGGCCGCGATCGTCGTTTTCATCGTGCTCGCCGCCGCCTATGCCTTCGGGCTCACTTCGCCGTCGGGCAACACCTTCGGTAACCTGAGCGCCTTCGGGGGCTTCGCCCCCAAGGGGACGATCGCCGTGCTGTCCGGTGCGGTGACGGTGTACTTCTCGCTCACCGGGGCGGAGATCACCACGATCGCCGCAGCCGAGTCGCGGGAGGGCGCCCGGGCCGTGGCGCGCCTCAGCACCACGGTGCTAGTGCGCATTCTCACCTTCTACGCCGGCTCGGTGCTGCTCATCGTCGCCGTGGTGCCCTGGGTGCAGGTTCGCGCGGGCGAGTCGCCGTTCACCCTGGCGCTCATGACGATGCACTTCAGGTGGGCGAGTGTCGCCATGAGCGCCATCATTCTCACCGCGGTGCTGTCGTGCCTGAACTCCGCCTTCTACGTATGCTCGCGCGTGCTGTTCGTGCTCGCCGAGCACGGTGACGCCCCGGCGTACCTGGTGCAGCTCAACGCGCGGCGCGTGCCGACGCGCTCGGTGTGGATGGGAAGCGTCGCCGGGGTGCTCGGCATCTTCGCCGCGACCGCGCACTCGCAAAAGGTGTTTGCCTTCCTGGTGAACGCCTCGGGGGCGTTGATGGTGTTCGTCTACATGATGATCGTCTTGGCACACCTGCGCGTGCGACGCGCGCGCGAGGCGAGCGGCACAGCGGCGCCGGCGCTGCAGATGTGGCTGTTCCCGTGGGCGGATTACCTGGCACTCGCCGGCATGGTGGCCGTACTGCTCGCCATGGCGATGACGCCGGACATGCAGCGCGACTTCAAGACGAGCGTGCTGTCGCTCGCGGTCGCGGTGGCGGCCTACGTCATCGTCGAGCGTCGACGCAAGGCGGGCGCCACCCGTGCGGCACCGGCGGCCGCGCAGGGCGAGCACCCGTGACGGGCGCGTCGCTCACACGGCGGCAGTTCGTCCTCGCAGCGGCCGCCGCGGCCGGGGCGCTGGTGGTCGGGGTGACGCTCGAGCGGCTGCGCGGCCGCAAGAGCGCCGCCGTCCGGGCGGGCGTGCTCAACGCATACGTGCGTATCGACCCGAAGGGGCCGATCACGCTCGTGATGCCGAAGGTCGAGATGGGGCAGGGCACCTACACGTCGCTCCCGATGCTGATCGCCGAGGAGCTCGAGGTCGACCCTGCGGCCGTCGCCGTGGAGGCGGCACCGCCCGATCCCGCGGTGTATGGCTTTCCGGTCGACCCGGCCGAGCCGCAAGGGATCACACGCGACCAGTCGACCGGCGGCTCGCTGTCGATCGTCCAATGCTGGATGCCGCTGCGGCAGGCGGGTGCCACGGCGCGGCTGATGCTGCTGCAGGCGGCGGCCAAGCACTGGCAGGTGAGCGTCGACAGCTGTCACGCGCAGCTCGGCGAAGTCATTCACGCAGCTTCGGGGCGCCGCTTGCGTTACGCCGCACTCTCGAGCGCCGCCGCGGCGCTGCCAGTGCCGCCGCCACCACCGCTCAAGGAGCCGAAGGACTTCCACCTCATCGGTCACGGCATGCCGCGGCGCGATACACCGTCGAAGGTCAACGGCAGTGCCGTGTTCGGC
>Ga0187778_10001024_pt1 | contig 19913 bp, 20 predicted proteins | sample 1015_Q2_SP5_20_M_FD_132418 | JGI IMG/M metagenome (GOLD analysis project Ga0187778, IMG submission 132418) | Tropical peat soil microbial communities from peatlands in Department of Meta, Colombia - 1015_Q2_SP5_20_MG | ecosystem: Environmental > Terrestrial > Soil > Wetlands > Peat | place...
CAAGTGGCAAGTGGCAAGGAAGAGGCCGAATTCTCTGATTCATTCGAAGGGTGAGAAATGAATTCTTTGGACATGCTCAATCTATTGCGAATGCTTCGCTCGGCGGAACCCCTCCATAATTCTCAGTGATTGCGGTGGCGGTCGTTCCCTCAGGAGGCGCATGGTCACTGGCCCTGTTCTGCTTCTACTGTTCGTGGATTTGCTTTTGTTCGGCCTGGCGTCCTTTTACTTCGATCGCAGCGAGCAGAAATGGGAGAACCTGCTCCTTAGCGGTCTTTTCCTCGTCTCCGGGATGCCTGCCTTGATCTATCAAGTCGTCTGGCAGCGCGTTCTGTTTTCCATCTATGGGGTGAATTCAGAATCGGTTGCTGTCGTGGTCAGCGCCTTCATGCTGGGGTTGGGACTGGGAAGTCTCACCGGAGGCTGGCTGTCTACACGTTTTCCCAAGCAAAGCATTCTGATGTTCGGGTTGTGTGAGCTCGGCATCGCGCTGTTTGGGCTTTCCTCGCTGCACATTTTTCGCTGGGCCGCGGCGTACACATCGGGGGCACATCTGCCATCCGTTGTTGTGTTCAGTTTGGCGCTGCTCCTTATTCCGACCATGCTCATGGGCGCGACGCTGCCAATCCTCGTCGAACATCTGGTGCGGCGCTCCGGCCATGTGGGAGCGTCGGTTTCCAGGCTGTATTTCGTGAATACTCTCGGTTCGGCGATCGCCTGCTATCTCTGCGCCCGTCTCCTGCTTCACGAATTTGGCCAGTCGGGATCGGTGTCCATTGCGGCGGCTTTGAATATGGTAGTTGGCGCAACGGCGTATCTATACGGGCGCCGCTCCGGGAAAGCACCTGCAAGCGCAGTGCCCGCATCGCTCGCCTCAAAAAACCGAGATTCACCGATTCGGTTGCCCCTGGCCATGTGCCTTGCGGGGCTTTCCGGCTTTATCGCGTTGGGATTTGAGATTGCGTGGTTTCGCGTTTTCTCGATGGCTTCGGCGGACCGCGCTCCGGCGTTTGCGCTTTTGCTATCGACGTTTCTCGCCGGCATCGCGGCCGGTGCTTACCTGTCGGAGAAATGGACAGAAAATGCCGCGCCCGGAACCGTGGCCCAGATCATCGGCATTCTCCTGCTTGTGGCCGGCGGCATTTCGGCTTACTTGCCTTCGCTGGTTGCAGCGGCACGCGCGAATGGACTGCCATTTCTCGTGCCAGCCCCGGCGTTTTTCCTCACCGCGGCGCTGGTGGGTTCAGTCTTGCCGCTTTTGTGCCAAGTTTCCGTTTCTGCGGATGAAAAGGCCGGGCGCGGAGTCAGCCTCGTTTATGTTTCAAACATTCTCGGATCCGTAGCAGGAAGCTTAGGAATCGGCTTTGTCTGGATGCACTATTTCGGGTTGCGGCAAATCTCTTTGCAGCTTGGATTCCTGAGCGTGCTGGCTGGGGGGCTGATTCTCTTCTTCATACGGCGGGAATCCCACCTTCGCCCAATCTTGGCCCTCTCGGTGTTTGTGGTGGCTCTTGCGGCTGTTCCGATGGCTTCCGGACGATTCACTTTGCTCTATGAGAAGTTAACTTTTGGGAGGCGAGAAGAAGCCCGCACGGCATTCGCCCGAATCCTGGAAAACCGGAATGGCGTGATCGGCGTTACGCGCGACGATGCCGTATTTGGCGGCGGCGTTTATGATGGATATTTCAAAATCGATCCGATTCATGACTCGAATCTCATCCTTCGCGCGCTCTTCCTAAGTGCCGTTCATGATGCCCCGAAAAGAATGCTGATGATCGGTTTGGCTTCAGGGTCGTGGGGACAGGTCTTCGCCAATCATCCACAAGTGGAATCGCTGGACGTCGTGGAAATCAATCCGGGATATCTGCAACTCATCCCGCAATATCCGGTGGTTCGCTCGTTGCTGAAAAACCCCAAGGTTCATATTTATGTCGATGATGGCAGGCGCTGGCTCAGCGCTCACCCCAAGGAGAGCTACGACGCCATCGTTTGCAACAGCACCTATTTTTGGCGGGATCATGCCTATGGTCTGCTGTCCATCGAGTTTCTTACACAAATCAAGGGGCACCTAAATCCCGGCGGCATCTATTACTTCAACACGACCGAATCCGCGGAGGCCATCTCGACCGCGCTGCACGTCTTTCCTTACGGTTTGCGCGTCGTCAATTTCATGGTGGTTAGCGATGCACCCATCGTGGTCAACGCGGATCGATGGTTTGACATTCTGCGCCAATATCGAATTGACGGCCGGCTCCTCTTTGATCCCAATGACCCGGTGGCGCAGAAAGTTCTTGTGCAGTACGAGCAAATCGCCAACAGCATCAACTTGCCCCCGAAACAATTGGGGCTCCAAGGCACCGATTCCCTGCGCAAAAACTACGGTGACGAGCGCCTCATCACCGACAACAATATGGGATGGGAATGGGCGCTCGATGCGCCGATTCCATGGAACTGACTCCAGCGGCAAGCACTGGCAAGTTGCCAAACCGTGTCAGCTTATGGGGGAGATGAACCTGAACCTTGATGAATCTTTAGGCCAGAAAAGACAACTCGCACCGGGCCTTGAAGGCGGGCAACTGGTTCAGGGAAGCCGCAGGCCCGGCGCGATGTGGACTGTGTATCAGGCGTAAAGCGCGGGGTCTGTGATGACGGTCATACGGACTTGTGAGGAACTTCACCTGGTCGGGATTCTCCTTATCGCGCCTGCTTCTCCATGTGAATCACCGGCAGGGTCTCGCCGTTCAGGAGCGGGATGGAAATTGGCTTCACCGCGACGTAACCCTTTGCTTCAAAGAGCTTTGCGCCCGTCAACGTCGCTCCCATTTCAAAGCGCATAAAGCCTGCGGTGCGCGCGGCATCTTCGCAGGCCTGCAAGATCAAGCTTCCCACACCGCGCCTCGCCCAAGCCGGATGGATAAAGAACGCGCGAATCTTCGCCGCGTCCTTTTTCGGGTCAAGCAGCGCATCTTCTCTGCCCGTCCACTGGTCGCTTCCATAGAGCGTCTTGCGTTTGCTCCAGCCGCCGCACCCAACAATCATCGCTTGGTGTTTAGTGCCTGCCGATGCGGGATTCTCGGCCTCCCTGGCCTCCACCTCCGCCACAATATAAGTGCCGTCTGCGATCAGCTGGCTATCCACACCAAACACGGTTTGAAGCGCGCCCTCGATCTGCGCCTGCGTGTAGTCCTCGGATTGCAATCCCCGGACCGACGCGTCAATCAGTCGGCGCAGCTCCGGTACGTCCTCGGGAACAGCAAGTCGCAGATGAATCCTGGTATCCGGAGCCATGCGAGTTTTTCGCCGCTTGACCGGAGCATTTTACGCCGGCGCTTCCCCTAAACGCGATTCGATTCTCTCCCTACCGAGGGCCAGTTTGAAATAATCTGTGGCCACGCGTCGAAAGACTCGTCAATTAGAATCGGGAGGTTGCTCATGCTTTATATGGTTCTCGAGCGGTTCAAAAACCGCGACGCTAAAGCCGTTTACCGGCGCTTTCGCGAAAAGGGACGAATGGCTCCCGAGGGGCTCGCTTATGTGGACAGTTGGGTGGAAACCAATTTCGATCGCTGCTTCCAATTGATGGAGTGTGAGGACGCCAAGGTTCTGGAAGAATGGGCCTGCCGCTGGCGCGATCTTGTGGATTTTGAATTTGTGCCCGTCCGCCGGTCCAAAGAAGCAGCAGAGGTCATCGCGCCCGAGCTTGGATGATAAAACTACTAGGAGTTTGTGGCGTGTTGTATTCGCCGCAGTCGAGTCAGCAGACCAGCGAGCTTCGCTCGGTCCTTTTCGCTCACTGCGGTGAATTTCAATCCCAGTCCAATTCCTGGGCGCACGTGCCGCACCACCGCATCCGCAAGGATTTGACCTTCATCAACTAGAAAATGGAGCCTGGTTGGCATGCCCAGGGGCCGTTGCTTCGGAGTTTCCAGGAACAGTCCGCCAATGCTGATGTCTCGAACCGGGGAGAGGTCATCGTGGCCCTGGCAATGCCAGTACGCCCACACGCATCCCGTTGCCGATAGCCGGGTACTCAATCTCCTGGACGGGGCAGTGGCGGGCCGCAAGGCGGGGACTCCGATCGTTCTGGACACCTAGGTCTCTCGCTGGCAATAAGTTAGCGAGGCGATATGACAATAGTGTCAAAGGAAGGTGAATCATTTCACAGCGATTTGACTTGTAGGGTGGCTACGTCAAGCTTTTCAGAAGCAGTCGCTTTTTCAAGAGATAGAGCGGGAGGCCGGCTCAAACCCCCGTTACGGCTGCTTGGGCAAATCGAGCGCGGCATTATGCGCGAAGAAATTCGCCGGGCGCAGCTCGAACTCGTGCCACATCGTTGCGAGTACCGGCCCATCCTCAGGATGCTTCGGGCTCTGCGCGTATGCAGGCGCCCGCCGGTCAAGATGCGCGTGTTTCCTTCCGTTCAATTGCATTAGCCATTTCATGCTTTGGCTGGTACAGGCCGATTTCGCCGCCACTGGGCAATTTGATGGTCGTGCGAATGCCCCACTGCTCCTCGCCGACTTCGGTGCATTTCACGCCCTTCGCCTTTAGCGCCTTGGCCTCGCCGCGTACGTCATCGCACATCAGGTACAACACTGCTCCCAACAGGGCCTGGCCGCCGTGCATCTGCATGTTTTCCTTCTCGCCGGGATGCACTGCCACTTCCGCCGGTGGCATCCGGAAGATCAGCCAACCCCCACCAACGTCTACAAACCGCCACCCCAGCACATCGCGAAAAAAAGCGCGGTCCGCTTCCGGCTGTTCGCTGTAAAGCAAAACATGAGCGCCAAATATCATGGAGCCCTTCCTAGCCAACTCTTTGCGAGGACATTTGTCTCATCTTGCTAAAGGCAACGGGAAAACTACGTTTGCCAATTACAATTTTCACGCTCCGCGGTTTCTCAGAGGCGAATGCGGAGCTTTTCCAGCCGCGAACAGCTAATTTGTTGCGTCGCTAAGCGCCGGCTTTCTTGGCTTTCTCCGAGCGCATCTGTTGCATCCACTGGCGCATAGCGTCGATTGCGCCGGGCGAGGTCTTGCTCATCCACTTCTCAAAGCGGTTCGAGGCCTGCTCCAGGTTCGCGCAAAATAGCTTCTGCTTGAACATTTGCCGGGCGCTCGGCACCATGCCTTTGATCCGCTCCCACACGCCGAAAAATTCTCCCGCCGTCTGGAAGAAAAGCTCCTCGTGCAGCAGACCGTTGTTCAGCAGCGCGCAAGCCTGGTCCCAGTATCCTACGACCATCCACACATAAATTCCCTCTTGCGAGCCAAAGGGGGCGATGCGTTGCATCTCCTCAAAATTGTCAGCGAAAAAGTTCTGGTTGAACCAGTCGCGGGCTTGGCGCAGTTTGGCCTCGCGGCGGAGATCATAGAGCTGGAGCTGAAGTTGAGCTTGTTCGTGGGTAGGCTTTTTGTTTGGCATGGATGCCTCCTTGCGGTGAATATCTTAGAAAAGCGAACGGTATTCGTCCAGTCGCCCAGCCCGCTCTCTCCAGAGTGCCTCGCTCGCTCTCGCCATGCGCCTTTCCGTGTCGTACACTCGATGCATCAAAATTCAGCTAAGGACGCGTTCATGACCACGCCCGCATCGTTTGTTCCTGCACCGCAGCTTGCCCGCAGCGCACGCAGCGACGAAATCGTCGCCAAGCACAAAAAATATCTCTGGCCATCAGTTACCAACTACTTCCAGCAACCACTGGTTGCCGATCGCGGCCAGATGCAATATCTCTGGGACATTGACGGCAACAAGTATCTCGATTTCTTCGGCGGCATCCTCACCGTTTCGGTCGGCCACTGCAATCCCAAGGTGTCCAGCAAAGTCGCGGCGCAGGTCAATCGCCTTCAACACACTTCCACGCTTTATCCCAACGAACACATCGTCGCGCTGGCGGAAAAAGTTGCGCAAATTACTCCCGGGAATCTGAAGCAGAGTTTTTTCACCAACTCCGGCACGGAAGCGAATGAAGCGGCGATTTTGCTTGCGCGCATGTCTACTGGAAACTACGACGTGGTCGCGCTGCGCCATGCCTATTCCGGCGGCTCACAGTTGGCCAAAGCCGTCACGGCGCACGCGCCGTATCGCAAAGCCGGTGTCGTTGCCGTCGGCATCTCACACGCCGTAAATGCGTATTGCTACCGCTGCCCGCTGCATCTCAAATATCCCGACTGCGAAGTGGCGTGCGCGAATGACGTCGAGAATCTCATCCAAACTGCCACCAGCGGCAACATCGCTGCGTTTATCGCCGAACCAATCCAGGGCGTCGGCGGCTTCATCACTCCGCCCAAGGAATATTTCAAAATCGTTTTCAAAATCGTGAAGCAATATGGCGCCCTCTTCATTTCCGACGAAGTGCAAACCGGCTGGGGCCGCACCGGCAAAAAATGGTTTGGCATCGAGCAGTGGGAAGTCGTCCCGGACATGATTACCAGCGCCAAGGGCATGGCCAATGGCGCGCCGGTCGGGCTCACCGTCACCACGCCGGAAATCGCGGGCAGCTTCCAAGGTGCAAACATCGCCACCTTTGGAGGTAATCCTGTCACCAGCGTCGCCGCCAAAGCCACGATTGAACTGATCGAGGAAGAAAACTTGGTCGAGAACGCGCACGTCGTTGGCGCGTATTTCCGCGGCAAGCTCGAAGAGCTGTACGCAAAGCATTCCCTCATTGGCGAAGTGCGCGGCATGGGCCTGATGCAGGCGCTCGAATTGGTAAAAGACCGCAAAACAAAGGAGCCTGCTCCCGAAGCCACCACGCAAGTGATGGAGCGCGCCCGCCAAAACGGTTTGCTTATCGGCAAGGGCGGCCTATACGGCAACGTCCTTCGCCTCGCCCCCATGCTCAACACTTCTAAGGCCGACGTCGACGAAGCCTTCCGCCTCCTCGATAAATCCTTCTCCGAGGTTCGCAATTGAATTGCGAGTTTGCAGTGCGGGAGCCTTGCTCCCGCTTTTTAAGCGCTTGTGCTGTGTGCCTTTTGATTGCTGGCGTCGCGAGAACTCAATCCACGGAGAAGAAGGCCGTTTGGAAATCGGTGGAATTTGCGATTGTGAAATTCAACGATGAAGCGCCGAAATCCTGGAATCTTTATCACACGGAAAAAAAGGGCGTGCTGCTGCTGCGCCTTTGGAAGCGCTACTTGCTGGTGAATGTCAAGGAAGAGGAAGCCTACGAAATCGATCCGCAGACCGTGAAACCAGCGGGTGACAATGTGGAATGGTCGCTTGCCGACAAGCCGTCTGAGCCCATCGATACTATCGAATGGAAATCGCGCGACATCGGCTCGATGCGGCGCGTGGCATTCCGTTTGGGCAAAAACGGCCACGTTGTCGAACTGCAAATTCCTCTGAAAATGAACGGCGAACCAATGTACTGAGAACGGAAGTCTGATTTCACTTTCATTCCGAGCGAAGCGAGGAATCATGGCTTGATTTCGACATCATTGAGTCCGATGCGGGCAGCGCAAGAGCGGCTCGGACAAGCAGTGACCTTCTCACTGCGTAGCGTCAGGCACACTCCTAGCCAGGCCTCGTCGCTTCGCTCCTCGGAATGACAGGCAAGTCAGCCCTTGGACTCGTGGCAACTTTTTTCATCGCCGGTACACGCCGTAATACCACGGAATCCCCAACGCTCCGGGTTCCACAGCCACCACCACCGAATCGCCCGCCTGAAAGCGGTCGTAGTCGTCAGCATCCACGGCCAGCCGCTCATATTTCTGGCCTTCGCGCCACGAGCGCACGAACAGGCGGCGCGTGCCCCGCACGATGCCCGGCATGTTGTAACGCCCGTCCACCGTCGCCGGGTAGTAGACCAAATTCTTGGGCGAATCCAGCTTTCCGTTGATCAGTAGTGTCGCCGCCAGAATCCACGGCAGCGGAATGAATCCCGAATAAATCCTCTTGAGCACTTCCAGTTCCTGGTGCGCGCGCGCACGCCGGTCAAGAATCACTGCCAGAGTCAGCGCCACAAAGAACACCAAGCCAAAAAACACCAGCATCAAATCCACGTCCAGCGGCGGGAAAATCTGGCTGACGTAGGGAAACGCCAGTGACCCCACAAGAAACACCGCGGTGCGCTTCACGAAGCGCCGGCGAAACATCACTTCGGCGGCATCGGAAGTTAGCCCGCAAGCGGGGCACTGATCGGCAATTCTCGGTGATCCACAATCGAGGCAGCGAGTCATTCGTTCCCACACGCAGCCCCTGCACCACAGGGGACCGCTTTAGTATACGGCGGCATCAATGGCCAGGGGGAGTGGCGCCTGGAGGAGTGAGTGACGAAAGCAATTCCTGATAGAGCTTCTGGCTTTCCGATTCGGTCAGCGAGACCGTCACGCCCATGCCGCAGCCAGGTTCGATGCGCCTCACCAAACAATCGACCCTCAGGGGTTGTACAAGATTTAATCGTGCGGAAAACCCAGCTCCAACCCAGAGCGGATCGGGCGCTTCGATGAACATGCCGTTGGAGCTGATGTCGCGCGTGCGGCCACAGAGAACCGCGGAACCCCATTCGATCTCGAGGTCGGCGCGGAACGGGTAACGTGGAGCCCAGCGGCGTTCGAGGTGCCGGGCTGGATGATCCCCACTGCCCATAGTTCGGGTACGACCCCCTGCCAGGGTTTTCGCAGAGCGGTGCGCAGGCCAATACATCGCTCCGGTTTTTTAAGGATACTCTAATGGCAAGCATAGTACATCGGACGCCAGAAAGGGATGTTTTGTTCCCGGCATTTATGAATTGTGTACATACGATTCCAATGCATGATCGATTCTGGTCAAGATGCGGAGGGACCTTTCGGGAGGGATCCGGAGCGAACACGGCGCTGCACTTCCGCTTGAATGTAACGGCGCAAATTCTCGGGAACGATGCCGGGAGCAGCAAGTTCGCGAAGATCGGAAAGGGTGAGCTGCGGCAGAAAAGCAAGAATGGCCGCGAGCGGCGCGGCAGGCTGGCGCAAAAGCGCGATTCGCACGTTGTAGGAAATCGACCATTTGCGATGACGAAGGATTGCGGGCACAACAGAGGCCGGAAGTTTTTCGCGCGAGAGCACTCTCAAAATTTGAGCTTCGGTCAGGTACGGATTGTCAAGAACGACGGCAAGCACCTGCGGATGACCTTCTGCGAGCAACATGCCGGCGACGCGCGCGGGTCCGCGCCGGGCAAGCGTGACCTTCTGGCCAAGCGGGATTTGCGCAAGCCGCGCGAGCAATTGTTCTTCACTGTTGCGCTTCAATTCCGCGGGCACGCCTGGTGAAAGTATGAGTTGCACGAGGTCCATGAGATAGAGATCGCGGATGAGGCGCATCGTAAGAAGCCGGGGACCGCGCGGATGAAAACAGATGGCGCGCTTGACGCGATAGCTCTTCAACAGAGCCTTGCGCTTTCCCAGCTCTTCCAAAACTTCGCCAGGAAGATCTTTACGTTCGAGAAGCAGACAAAGGTGGGTTTCATCGAGAGCTGGGTTTTCGAGCAGCGAAAGCAGCACGTCCGCCGAAGGATGATGCACCAACGCGGCGAGTTCGTCGCCTGTGGCGACGCGCGCGCGTTCCCGGTCTTCGGCCACGGATTCAGCCATGAATTAACTTTCGGGGATTTGCAGCGGAGTCGTCAAGGCGTCGCGAGCGAGTTGCGCCGCGGATTCGGCAACGGGCCGGGGGAGGGAACCAATCCGAGCATTGGGAGCAATTTCGCCAATCAAACGGTCAAACTCCGTGTTGAGGAAAGCACTGCCGTCAAAAACGCCGCCGGTTTTGGCGAGAAAGAACGCGGCGTTTTGCAGCCGGAGTTGCTCGAGAACCTCGCGAACCTGCTCTTGCAAGTCCTTCGCGGCAGACATCAATAAGGCGCGTGCGGAAGAGTCGCCGGATTCCGCAGCTTTCGCGACGACGGGAAAGATCTTTGGGAAGACCACCGTTGGTTGCTCGCGCGCCTGATCCACAAACTGATCCCACTTGCAGTCAAACACGCGGAGAATTTCATCTGATAACGGAAACTTCTCGCCGTTGAGGAACTTTTGAAAGCAAAGTGCGACGGTTTTTCTTCCGATGTCATTAGCGCTCCCTGGATCGCCAATAATGGGCCCGAATCCGCCGGCGCGCGCAAACTTCGAAGAAGTCTTCCCCAGAACTGCGGATCCTGTTCCTGAGATGACGACCATGCTAGGCGATTCACCGGTCGCTCCAAGAGTGAGAATCAAATCACTCGTGATGGCAATTGTGGCGTTGGGGAAAGATGGTTGCAGGCAGAACTGGATCGCCAGACGGAGCTTCAGCTCGCCAGCTCCCGAAATGCCAGCGAGGATGAAGCCGACCTCTGTCGGAGGCTTTCCGGCTAGTCGAAGGGCCTGCAACCCACCATCCGCAAGCGCGGCGGCGGAAGCTTCCGCGCCAACATTCACAGCGTTGGACGCGCCGGAACGCGAGCGCGCGAGAATCGCGCCCGTTTCGTCCATCAGGACGCATTCCGTTTTTGTGCCGCCGCCATCGAACCCCAAGACGTAGCGCATGAGGAAAGGATAAAGGAGAAGCGAGTGATTTTTCCGCGCAGCCTGGCGGAGATTGCGCAATTTGTCTCTGGCCCGGCGCTGGGAACTGTAGCTCGACGTAAAACTGTTGCGGTGGGCGGGCGACGGTAGTACAAGGCATGGCCTACCCGGATTGGGTCCCGCCCAACGTGCGTAACTTCTGAACTCCAAGCCCAAAGGAAAACAAATCTCGCTAACGCCTGGCCGCACATATAATCTCCCCCGCGATGCGCATTCATCCGATTGACCTCGCGATTGTCATTGTGTACCTGCTCGGCGTAACCGCGCTGGGCATGCGCTTCCGCCGCGCGCAGCAGGGCGCGGCCGCAGGCGACAGCGCGGCAGCAGGCCGCGAATACTTCTTGGGTGGCCGCACAGCCCCATGGTGGGCATTGGCGTTTTCCATTGTCGCTACCGAAACTTCCACTCTTACAATTATCGGCACGCCAGCGATCGCCTACGCTGCGAATCTCACCTTCATTCAATTGGTGTTTGGCTATCTGATCGGGCGCGCGCTCATCGTCCTGCTTCTCCTGCCTGGATATTTTCGCGGCGAATTTTTCACTGCTTATGCCCTGATCGAAAAGCGCTTCGGCGAAAAAATGCGCGCGGTCGCAGCTTCCACCTTTTTGGTGACCCGCGCCATCGCCGAAGGCGTGCGCGTCTCCGCGATTGCGTTGGTGGTCAGCGTGGTTCTCGGCACTTCAGAGCGGCTCGCCGTCGTGCTAGTCATCGCGCTGACCATCCTGTACACGTTCGAAGGCGGCATGAAAGCCGTAATTTGGACCGATGTCGCGCAACTCTTGCTTTACCTCACCGGCAGCACCGTCACATTTTTTCTGCTGCTCCACCGCATCCCAGGTGGTTGGAACGAGGTGACGCAGGTAGCAGCCGCTGCCGGACACAAATTGCAATTCCTCGACTTTTCCTGGAGCCTCGCGACGAAATACACCTTTTGGTCTGGCCTGATCGGCGGCTCGTTTCTGACCATGGCCACTCACGGCACGGATCAAACCATCGTGCAGCGCTTGCTCGCGGCGAAAAGCCAACGTGATAGCAGTCGCGCATTGCTAACGAGCGGCGTGATCGTGCTGGTTCAGTTCGCAGTGTTTCTGCTGATTGGCGTGCTGCTCTTTGTGTTTGCGCAACACTGGCCGCTGCTCGCCGCTGGCGAAAAAACCGATCGCATTCTGCCGCTTTTTCTTGTGCGCGAAATGCCGGTAGGACTCGCGGGCCTGCTTCTCGCATCGATCATGGCTGTGGCCATGTCCAACGCCAGCGGTTCCCTGAACTCACTCGCGGCTTCGAGCGTGCTGGATTTCGCCAAGCTGCGCGGGCGGACCACGGACGCGAGGCAATTTTTGCGCTTGTCTCGCCGCATGACGCTGATTTGGGGGGTCGTGCTGATGGGCTTCGGCATGGTGAAATGGGGTTCTTTGCTTGAAACTGGCCTGACCGTCGCGTCCCTGCCATTTGGAAGCCTGCTGGGATTGTTTTTGCTGGGCACGTTCGACCGCGACGCGAATGCGCGGGGCGCGCTTGCGGGGATGATCGCCGGACTGGCCACCGTCTTGAGCGTTTTCCAGTTCACGAAGGTGGCGTTTACTTGGTATTTCCTGATTGGCGCTTGCGTGACGCTTGCGGTTGGAGCTGTGGCCAGCCGCTTCACTAACAAGGAACTCCCTGCGCAAACTTCATAACAAGAAGTGACGGCAAACATGGCTTGCCGATTGTAGGGGCGCGATATATCGTGCCTCCACACAGACCGCCGAGAGATGCGGAGGCACATGAGCGAAAAACGGCTGGAGCTGGTGCGCGGGCTCGGGCCCGCCGCCGCCATGGCCATGGTCGTCGGCCACATCATTGGCACGGGCGTCTTTCTTGTGCCCAGTTCGATGGCGCGCGCCACCGGCTCGGTGGGTCTCGTCTTTCTGGTGTGGATCGTGGGTGGCGCACTTTCGCTTTTCGGCGCGCTTACGGTCGCCGAGCTTGGCGCTGCGATGCCTCACGCCGGAGGCGCATACGTTTACCTAAAGCGCGGTTTCGGTCCCGTGTGGGGCTTCCTTTTCGGCTGGATGAATAATCTGGTCGGCAAACCCGCTTCCATCGCCACGATTGCCGCGGGGTTCCTCATTTTCGTGAGCTATTTTGTGCCGGCCGTGCGCACGCCAATCTTTACGCTGCATCTTCACATGCCCTTCACGGGTCTCCGATCCGATTTCATTTTCACCTGGGCGCAGCCGATTGCCGCCGCCGCTATCGCCTTTATGAGCTTCATCAACTATCTGGGCGTGCGCCTCGCCGGACGCCTCCAAGTCGTGCTGACCTGCATCAAGATTGGCGCAATCCTCGCCGTGGTGATTCTCGGCTTCCTGTTTGCCGGCAAGCGCGCGCCAAGTGCGCAGCCCATTTTCCCTCCGTCAGTGAATTTGACTTTGCTTACAGGATTTCTGACCGCTATGGTCGGAGCGCTGTGGGCCTACGATGGATGGATGGATTTAACGTTTGCAGGCTCAGAAATTGTCGAGCCGCAAAAAAACATCCCGCGAGCGCTCATCGGCGGCACTTTGACCGTGGGCACGATCTATTTGCTGGCCAACGCCGTCTATTTCCGCGTGCTGCCGCTTGAAGCCGTTGCCGCGGCGCACAACGTAGCTTCGGAAACCGTGCGCGTCTTTGCGGGCGAACGCGCGGCAGCGTGGATTACTGCCGCGATGGTCGTCTCCGCGTTTACCACGCTGAATTCCTCCGTTCTCACTGGAGCGCGCGTGCCCTACGCCATGGCCCGCGACGGCTTGTTCTTTCGCGTAGCGGACGGAATCCACCCGCGTTTTCACACTCCAGCAGGCGCCATCGTTTTCCAAGCCGTGATTGCGGGAATCATGGTGCTGACCGGCCAGTTCGAGGACCTTTTTTCGCTGTTCATTTTTGTGCAGTGGATTTTCTATGCGTTGACCGTCGCCGCGGTATTCGGCTCGCGTCGCAAAGAACCTGACCTGCCGCGGCCATACAAGGCTTGGGGCTATCCTTGGTTGCCGGGGATTTTTGTCGCGGGCGCGCTGGCGTTGACGGTGAACCTGTTCCTTCAGCGCCCCGGCCGCTCGACCATTGGCTTGTTCTTAATCCTCGTCGGGCTTCCGTTTTACCAACGCTGGAGCCGTGCTAGATCACTGGCTGGCGACGCGTCCGGAAGTTAGGTGCCGCGAGAGAAACAGATACGCGGGAAGCCCACCGGCGAGCAAAGCTGCCGCGGGAAGCAAAACCCACCCGAGAAGTCCTACGAGAAAGCCTGCTGCCATGATGTTGTGGTCCACATGGCGGTCCACAATCAAAGCCACGGGCAAGACCGAGAGAAACACACCAAGAATTGCAAGAGCAGGGAAGAGAACTGCGGAGAACACGGCGCGCGGCGGCCCACCCGCACGATGCGCAAGATAAGCGCCCATTGCACCGATGAACGGAAGAGCCAGCAACCAAGGGATGTAGAAAACCAGCACGGCAGGATTTCCGCTAAACGCGAAGATCGTGGGCCTGGGCCCGAACTTCTGGGAAAGCGCAAGAAGGCTTTCAGAAAAAACGAAGGTCGCAATACTTGGAATCCAAAATTGCTTAACGCGATTCGACATAATGTGCTCCTTTGCACGGGCTGTTTGGATGCGCCGGCGCAAAACTCTCCAATCGTCGACTTGAGCCAGAGTAAGCTGCACCGATTCGTTTTCGGTCCGGCCTTCTCTGCGCAATTGCTCGAAGGTTTCTTCCAGATGCCCCGAAAGCTCTTCTATGACCTCGCGGCGATCCTGCGGCTCGAGAGCGAGGCCGGAAAGGCGCTGGCGAACGATTTCGTGCCAATCAGCCATGAGCCACCTTGGTGAGCCGGTGTAGCGCACGGAAAAGTTCCGCCCACTCGCGGCGCAGGGGCGACAGCTTCTTTTTCCCTGCGGGAGTCACCCGGTAGCAGCGGCGGCGCCGGCCGCTGGCGCTGGTTTCCCAGCTCCCGCGAATCCAGCGCTGCTGCTCCATGCGGTAGAGCATCGGGTAAAGCGCGGCGAGTGTGAAGCGCAGCGCTCCATCGGTCTGCTGCTCGATGCGGCGAGCCAGCTCGTAGCCATGCAGCGGCCCATCCCGCAATACGCTGAGGACCGCCAACTCCGCCGTGCCGCGCTTGACTCCGGAACCGATCATAAGCTGCTCCCTTACATATAGGATTCTTATATATAGAAAGCGGTCTGTCAACTGGCCAGAGGGCCAGGCATCATTAACCACCTTGGGCTAGAAAATGGCGTGGAGTGCCAACCTGGTGAGAAATGTCATTCTGAGCGTATCCGATAAGGATGCGCGAAGAATCTCAACGCTGACTTCAAGCGCGGTGTATTTGGAATGCGACGAAAAGCCTAGACCGCGGCAGCGCGAGCCGAGGCTTTGTTCTCAGGGATCCTCAGGAGGGCCAATTCCGCTTCGATGGAAACCGTGACAGTCGGCTGCAGCACTTTTGCCATAATTTCGATTCCCGTGACGAGACGTGGGCCGGGACGCGAAAAATAGCTGTTGGCGTTCAGCGCGTAAACACGATTGTTTCGCACCGCGGGTATGGCGTTCCACTGATCCGGCAGATCGAGGGACAAATATTCTTGTCGCGCCTGCTCCGCAGAGTACCCGCAAGGGGCAATCAGCAAAATTTCCGGTTCCGCTTCGACGACATCTTGGAGGTGAACGCGGAATGATGGCGTGCGCACGCTACCGAGAGCATCTTCCCCGCCGGCAATTTGGATCATCTCCGGGACCCAGTGTCCGCCCACGTAAATCGGTTGCAGCCATTCGAGGAATGCTACGCGTGGCCTGGGTTCGGCAGTACGAATCTGCTGCTCCAAGCCCCCTAGCCGCTCGCCGATTTCCTCGACTAGTTTTTCCGCCTGCGGCCGCTGGCAGGTCGCGTCTCCCACCAACAAGATGTCGCGCCAGACATCGCCCAAATCCTGCGGATTAAGGCAGAGAATTTCCGGGCGTCGCTCGAAATTGGCGAGAGCCGTGGCCAGATCATCGGGCGAAGCGGCGCAGACGTGGCACAAATCCTGCGTGATGATTAGATCGGGATGCAGCGCCTCGAGCGTCTCGACATCCACGCTGTACAGACTTTCGCCATGCGAGACATATTCACGCACAAGGCGGTCGATCTCAGCCGGGTCGATGTCGCTCGGCAATCGCGAATGAATGACTACGGTTTTCGTGCGGGCGCGCGGGGGGAAGTCGCACTCGTGGCTGACGCCCACAATTTCCTTGTCGAGCCCGAGCGCAAAGAGAATCTCCGTGGCCGAAGGCAGCAGCGAAACGATACGCATGAAGGGACTCTAGCACATCTGCATTCCCGAACAAGGAGGAAAGGCAAAGGTCGTGGGCAGGATACGGCAGTGGCAGTAGAGCGCCGGTCCTTTTGACACCTGCGATTTACGTTTGACAGACGATTACTCTTGAGTTTAACTTCACCTGCCTTGCTCTGGCTTGGCTTTATTGGACATGCGAAAGCCGAAACAAAAGAAAAGAGAGACCCCTCCGGCATGCAATTGCGAGTGCGTGAGGTGTGATATCGGCAACCACTGCGGCAAGCGACCGCTTTGCCAGCATCCGCGCTGGGAAGATCTCGAACCTAAGCGAAAGCGGCCTCGGGATGATTAGCGTCTCGCGCTCGGGCTTTTTTTGATTCTTCCTTTTTCACCCACTCAACGAACAGTCGCTCAAACTCCTGCTGGGTGTAAATGCCCTTATGAATCAGCAGCGTATTCATGGCGTACACGGCCGCCTTGAATGCTTCATCTCTGGAAGCAACCTTCATAGCCTGTTCGTATGACATAGAGTGTTACCTTCCTTGCTATTTGCTGGGCAATCTGAACAATGATATTACGCCTGCTTCCAGCAGTGCTGCAACGTGTAGCAGGCTATTTGTAGAGAAAATACTTGCGGCGGACTTTGTCGAAGTCGGAGAGCGACGAGGACCAACTCTCGACAATTTTTTCGGGAGCCACTCCGGACTGCAATTGCTGGACCGTGTCGGAATTTCCCAAGAGGTCGATTAACTTCGCGATGTTGAATTGTTGCGGGTAGAGCCTGCTTAGGATTTCTGCGATTTCCAGGCCCATGCGCATCGAGCGCGCCGCCGCGCGATCCGTGATGCGAATCGAGACGCCGCCGCAGCGCTCGCCGCTGTACGGGCCGCCAACAGGAATGAACGGCTGGTCAGCAAAATGGAGACCGGGAAGATGGCGCTCATTGACAGCAGCGGCTACTTCTTCGCCGTTCATCCATGGTGCGCCGAATTCTTCGAAGGGAGTTTGCGTGCCTCGCCCCACCGAAACTCCAGCGTTCTGCAGAATCTCAATTCCCGGATAGAGAATCGAGCCCTTGGCAGTACGAAGCGCCGGCGAGGGTGGAATCCATTTGTTGCCGGTGCTCTCAAAAAAATAGTTGCGATGCCAGTTTTTCATCGTGATGACGTGGAGATCTGTGCCAATATGATTTTCCGCGTTAAAAAACTGCGCCAGCTCGCCGATGGTCAATCCGTAGCGCACGGGAATGGGAAAGTACGCGACGAAATTCGTTTTGTCCGCATCGAGCATCGGCCCTTCCACAATATTTCCGCTCATCGGATTTGGTCGGTCCAGCACATAAAAGGCGATGTTGCGTTTCGCGGCTTCCTCCATGCAATAGGCCATCGTTACCGTATAGGTGTAGAAGCGCACGCCGGCGTCCTGAATGTCGAAGACCAGAGTGTCGATGCCTTGCAGCATCTGATCGGTGGGGCGCAGCGTCTCTCCATACAAGCTGTAGACCGGAAGGCCCGTGGAAGGATCTTTCGACGAAGAAACTTTTTCGTTGTTGCGCCCCGCGAGGCCGTGTTCGGGGCTGAAGAGCGCGACGAGCTGCACTCCGGGGGCTTTGGAAAGAAGTTCAATGTTGCTGCGGCCCTGCGAATCCACTCCGGTGTGATTCGTGATCAGACCGATGTGTTTCCCCTTAAGCGGCGCGAATTTTTGGTTGACGAGGACGTCCAGCCCAGTTTGCACACGCGCAGCGTGGCCCGAGCCTTTTGCATAGGCCAGCGGGGGAAGCAATGCGAGAAAGAGCAGCGCAGCGAAGGCATTCAGGAACAGAAAAGTTGTGAGCACGCTCTTCTGAGTGGTCAAATGGTCCCCCAGCGTCGAATCAATACAATGATATTCTGGAACGCGCCAGCCCCGGCAGCGTTGAGAGCACAGAGTGCGTGTGCTATGAATAAATGCAGACTGCGGGCGGCACCGGGGGATTCTAACTGATGGAAGGACGCCGCGTCCGCTTTCTGTTCCTGATTCCCGTCACGCTATTCATTCTTATGGCCCACAATGCACGCGGCCAGAGCCGCAATCCAACGCCGAAGAAAAGCGCCGCTCCACAAAGCTCGGCTGGCTCAAAAAGCACCGTTAAGAAACTTTCGCCTGCGGCGAACGCTTGGGTCGAATCCACGCTGCGCAAAATGACAGTGGATGAAAAAATTGGGCAGCTTCTGTTCACGACGTATTATGGAGGTTTTACTCCGGCGGACGCGCCAGCGTACGCGCAACTCTTGCACGACGTTAAGGATTTGCACGTCGGCGGCTTCATCGTCATCACGCACGGATCGCCGCTGGGGATCGTGAAGAGCCAGGCCTATCCCACCGCAGTGCTCGCGAATCAAATGCAGTCTCAATCCAAGTTGCCTCTGCTGATCGGTGCGGACTTCGAGCGCGGCACAGCGATGCGCTACGACGAAGGGACTTCCTTTCCTACGGCGATGGCGCTCGCCGCCGGGGGCAATCCCAAAGACGCGTACACCATGGGAAAAATCACGGCGCTCGAGGCCCGCGCGACGGGAGTTCACTGGGTCTATGCGCCAGTGGCCGACGTCAACAACAATCCGGGAAATCCCATCATCAACACGCGCTCGTTTGGCGAAGATCCTGCGCGCGTAGCGGAATTTGTGAGCGAGTTTGTTCGCGGTGTTGAAGAAAACGGCGCGCTGGCCACCGCGAAACACTTTCCGGGGCACGGCGACACCGCCGCGGATTCGCACATTGATTTGCCCGTGATTTCCGCCAACGCCGATCGCATGGAACATTTGGAGCTGGTTCCGTTTCGCGCGGCGATCGCGTCAGGCGTGGATAGCATCATGACCGGGCACCTGAATGTGCCCGTGTTCGAACCGGACGCGAATACTCCCGCAACCTTATCGCACAGCATTCTCACCGATTTGTTGCGCAAGCAGCTTGGCTTTCAAGGACTGGTGATCACCGATGCGATGGACATGGGCGGAATTACGGTGCGGTTTGCTCCCGGCGAGGCGGCGGTTCGCGCGGTGGCTGCGGGTGCGGATTGTTTGTTGATGCCACCAGTGCCCGATGCGGCGTTTGAAGCGTTGCAAGATGCGGTGAAGTCAGGGCGGATTTCGAAGGAACGGCTGGATGAATCAGTACGGCGGATTTTGCGGGCAAAAGCGCGGCTAGGCTTGCAGCAGAATCGCCTGATAGATGTAGATGCAATCAATCAAAAGTTCGGCAGCGCGGCGTGGCAGAAAGAAGCGCAAGAAATTTCCGATCGCGGCGTCACGTTGTTGCGTGACACAGCGCGCCGGCTGCCGCTCGATGGCACGAAACCTTCGCGCGCACTGCTGCTGGCGTTTTATGCGGATCCGGAGCCGTATCCCGGAGAGGATTTGGAGCGGGAGCTGCGCTCGCGATTTGATTCCGTGACCACGCTGCGTGCCGATACGCGATTCGTGAACGCGGGCATCTTGAAATTGCCGCCGGCCGATTCCTATGACGTCGCGGTCGTTGCGTTTTTTGTGCGCGTGAGCGACCGCAAAGGAAATGTGGATGTGCCGGCGGAGCAGGCGGCGCTGGCAGAGCAGGTCTACAAAACAGGCAAGCCGGTGATCACCATCGGATTTGGCAGCCCGTACCTAATCGAGCGGTTCCCGCAGGCGGAAACGTGGCTGGCGGCGTTTGGCATCAGTGACGTCGCTCAGATTTCTGTAGCGCGTGCGATGTTTGGAGAAATTCCGGTGCGCGGGCACTTGCCGGTGACGGTGCCGGGCGTGAATTTGCAGGCAGGATTTGGAATCGAACTGCCGGCGGATCTGATGACGCTGCAACCGATAGATGTGCGCGGCGAGGCGCAACTGCAGCCCGCATATGACGTCATCGAGAAAGCGGTGAAGGACAAGGCATTTCCAGGAGCGACGCTGGCGGTTGGATTTCGGGGGAAAGTGGCGATTCACGCTTTCGGAAAGTTGAGTTACGACGCAAAAGCCGCTGCGGTTACGCCCGAGACGATGTACGACATCGCCTCACTGACGAAAGTCGTGGCAACCGCGACTCTTGTAGCCAAATTAG
>Ga0187778_10001025_pt1 | contig 19896 bp, 17 predicted proteins | sample 1015_Q2_SP5_20_M_FD_132418 | JGI IMG/M metagenome (GOLD analysis project Ga0187778, IMG submission 132418) | Tropical peat soil microbial communities from peatlands in Department of Meta, Colombia - 1015_Q2_SP5_20_MG | ecosystem: Environmental > Terrestrial > Soil > Wetlands > Peat | place...
ACGTCGATGGTGATCCCCTGCTCGCGCTCGGCGGCCAAGCCGTCCACGAGCAACGCAAAGTCCAGCTCCCCACCGCGCGTACCCACTTTCTTCGAGTCGGCCGCGAGCTGCGTGAGCTGGTCATCGAAGATCATCTTCGCCTCGTAGAGCAGGCGGCCGATGAGCGTCGACTTGCCGTCGTCGACCGAGCCGCAGGTGATGAAGCGCAGCAGGCTCTTGCGCTCGTGTGCTTCGAGGTAGGCGCCGATGTCGCCGGCGACAAGCGCGGACTGGTGCGCCATCAGAAGTACCCCTCCTGCTTCTTCTTCTCCATCGAGGCGACGGCGTCATGATCGATGACCCGTCCTTGCCGCTCCGAGTTGTGCGCACGCAGCATCTCCTGGATGATCGCCGGCAGGGTGTCGGCGTCGCTCTCGATGGCGCCGGTCAGGGGATAGCAGCCGAGCGTGCGGAAGCGCACCGTCTTCATGAGCGGCTGCTCCCCGGGCTTGAGCGGCATGCGCTCATCGTCGACCATGATGAGCGCGCCGTCGCGCTCCACGACCGGCCGCTGCGCGGCAAAGTACAGCGGCACGATCGGCACCCCTTCGAGGTAGATGTACTGCCACACGTCGAGCTCCGTCCAGTTGGAGAGCGGGAAGACCCGCAGGCTCTCCCCGGGGCGCTTGCGCGCGTTGTAGAGCGCCCACAGCTCGGGGCGCTGTTGTTTCGGATCCCAGCGATGCTGGGCGCTGCGGAAGGAGAACACGCGCTCCTTGGCACGGCTCTTTTCCTCGTCCCGCCGTGCGCCGCCGAAGGCGGCATCGAAGCCGTACCTGTCGAGCGCCTGCCGCAGTGCCTGGGTCTTCATGACGTCGGTGTGCACCTGCGAGCCGTGCGTGAACGGACTGATGCCCTGCGCAAGGCCATCCTGGTTCACATACACGATCAACTGCATGCCGAGCTTCTTTGCCATCTGGTCGCGGAACTGGTACATGGCACGGAATTTCCAGGTGGTATCCACGTGCAGCAGCGGAAACGGTGGCACCGCCGGATGGAAGGCCTTCACCGCGAGATGCAGCATCACGGCGCTGTCCTTGCCGATCGAGTAGAGCATTACCGGCCGCTCGCACTCGGCGACCACCTCGCGCATTATGTGAATGCTCTCCGCCTCGAGCCGCTGCAGGTGCGTGAGCGATGCGGGGCGGGCCAGCTGGCCTAACGGGTCGCTCACGGGTGCCCTGTTCATCCACCGTTCTCCGCAATCAATAGTCTAGATTTGTATGTTACAGAAGCGCGCTGTCGCGCCCCGCCGCGCGCCGCACGGTTTGTCCTTCCCGCCAGTCAGCGTCGCGAGAGCGTGCCCGACCGGTGCTGCATGCACGCCGTGCTTCGCGCGGTGCGTGTGCCATCGTGTCGATGTTGAAGCCACGCGGGGGCGCACCTGGCGCGCGGGCGCCACCCCCGCGGGCGTCGCACGCTTGGTTCGTCCGGGAGCGAAATCGCCGCTGCCGCGGGCAGCGGAGTCTGCGGAATGCGGAATGGTGCGGATGGCGAGGCTCGCGCGGGGCTCCGGGAACTTCTGCGATGGAAATGCGACCAAGTTACTGGAGAGCGCGGCCGCGCCGTGCTTTACTGGTAATTGTGTTACGTTACGCCCAAGCGCCGATCACCGGCGGACTGCTGGGGCTGCTGTGGTCGCTGCCCTTGGTCGGCGACGGCTTGCAGGCGAATGAGCCCGCTTCTCCTCAGGCCCTTCCCACCCCGTCCGAGCAGCTCGAAGAAGTCATCGTCCAGACCACCGAACCACGGTTCGTCGCCCCGACACGGCGCGATCGCATTGGCCGGATCTGGGCGCCGGTGTTGATCGACGGCAAAGGGCCCTACCGGCTCGTGCTCGACACCGGTGCCAACCATTCGGCAATCACCGCGCGCGCTGCACAAAGCCTCGGTGGCACACCGGTTGCGAACACCGTGGTGACCGGATTCACCGGCTCGGCCACTGTGCCTATGCTGCGTGTCAACAGCATGGAAGTGGGAGACCTGCTCATCGGCCCGACGGAGCTGCCGGTGCTCCTGGATGTGTTCGGTGGCGCGCAGGGCGTGCTTGGCATCGAAGCACTGCAGAACCGACGAATCGTCGCCGACTTCACGCACGACCGGCTGGAGATAACGCTCTCGCGCGGCGAGCGGGCCCGGCGCGATTTCACGGTGGTGCCGCTGCGCGAGGTGAAGGGGCTGCTCATTGCGGACGTGCGCGTCGGCAAGGTGCGCGCCCAGGCGATCGTCGATACCGGCGCGCAGGGAAGCGTCGGCAATCAGGCGCTGCTTAATGCGCTGGTGCGCAATCTGCCGAGCAACGCGGCACGCGAAGACATCATCGGTGTCACGCTCGATGTGCAGGGTGGTGACAGCATCCCGGCGCCGGACATCGACTTCGCTAGTCTGCAGGTCAAGGGCGCGCACATCACTTTCGGTGACATGTACCTGTTCCAGCACTGGAAAATGACGGGTGAGCCGACGCTGACGCTCGGCATGGACCTGCTCGGATCGTTCGACGTGCTGGTCATCGACTACGCACGGCACGAGATGCAGATCCGCACGCGGCAGGCGTCCGAGCCGCCCTACTCCGTACGCTATTAGCCGCACGGGGTGCGGCCGAGCTCAGGACGCCCCCCGCCCGCGCTGTCCCATACGCAGAAACCGCCGGCGCTCGTTCCACTGATGCCGGGCGTGCAGCCGCTCGGACTGATTGGCTGCTTCCGGCGGCAGCGCCTGCAGCGCGCGCAGCGCCGCCGCGTGCGCCATCGCCACGGCCGGGTCGCTCTGCAGAAGCGCACGGTAGTGATCGAGGAACGCCTGCTCAGCCGGTCCGCCGCCGCCCGTCAGGAGCTCGCGCGCGTGTGCGCCGATGGCCGCGCTCTCGCTCTCGGGCAGGTCCTGCGCGTAGGCGAGCGCATGGTCGAGATCCGCGATCAGCCGGTAAAGCGGCTGCAGCCAGGCCCATTCGGGGCTGGTGGTGATCTGCTGCAGGCGCTGCAGTGGCGAGGCGGGCGGCGCGAAGTGCCGCTCGGCTTCGAGCAGTGCAGCCAGCACGCCCTGCAGCGCCGCACTGCTTGCGCGAAGCTGGTCCAACCACGGACGGTCTGAAGACATGTCCTGCCGCGCCTCCGTCCAGTTCTCGGGCTCTCCGCCCCTGCGCTCACTTAGCGTAACCGCTGCCCGTGACCGGCGCCAGACAGGTGCGCCAGCGGATGGCTAGCCAGCTCGCCGATATTGGCAAGCGTCACGTCGGCGGCCGGCCACGCGGCGAGCTCACGCGGGTCGAGTGCGTAGTGCCCCTGGCGCACAAAGACGGTGGTGAGGCGCTCGCCCCAGACGCGCTTCATGGCGGTGAGTATGCGCAGCTTGTCGTCGATCATGACGTAGTGCCCGCCAGGGTAGCGACGCTCGATGTCCTCGAGCATCCGCTCCTTGTGCAGGTAGATCAGCACTCTGCCCTCCACCGCGTCCCAAAGTCCCGCACGCTGCACCTTGCGCGGCTGAAACACGACGTCGCCGTCAGAGAGAATGACGGTCGCTCCGAGGTCGTGGCAGCGCTCGAGCGCCCGCATCGCACCCGGATACAGGCGGCTTGCGAACGGATAGCCGAGCAGGAAAAAGGAGATACGCAGCAACTGCATGTCCTGTGGCAGCTCGCTGCGGCAACGCTGCAGGGCACCGAGGTAGTCGGCGTAGCCGAGCTGCGCGCGCAGCTCCTCGAAGATCCGCCAGTAACGGTCGCGGCTCGCAAGTCCCACCTCGCGCTCAAGGTGCGCACTCAGGTCGGCCTGCACCGCATCGTTATCGAGCAGCGTATTGTCGACGTCAAAGAGGAAGACGGTTCGCGCGACGTCCGTCATGGGCTGTCTCTGCGGCCGAGCGAGTTTCTCAGTACGCCGCGTCTCACGCGGCCTGCCGCCCGGCTCGCCACTTTGCCCTCAAGAAGAAGCCGCCGCGCCTTGAGCGCGGCGGCCTCTAAGCGCAGTGATATGCTCAGCGCGCGCTGTATCCGCGGGCGTCGAGGCAGGCGATCATGGCGCGCCGGTAGGCCTGCGGATCACCAGAGCCCTGCTGCTCGGGGCGGGTCGGATCGAAGCCCGACTGGTTCACCGCCCAGCCGTGACATTCGTAGCGATCGTTCTGCATCTGCTGGTCGGTCTGACCGTTGCGCGGATACAGGAAGAGCTCGGCGTCTCCACCACCCCCCGAGGGTGCAGCCTGGTAGGGGGCAGCCTGATCGTATGCCCCGCCGCTCTGGTCCGGCGGAGGCTGCGTCGAGTCCCCCTCAACCGGCGGCGGGTTCGTCACCACATAGCCGTTGTCCGCAGGGCTCCAGGTGTAGTAGAGGCTGTTCCAGTAGTAGTACGGCACGCCAGCCCACCAGAAGGTCGCATAGCCGATCGGCAGTACTGGCAGATACCACGCCCAGCCCGGGTAGTACCAGCAATGCGGCCAGTAGACGCCGTGCCAGTAGCCACCGGTCCACGCATGGCCGCCGTGCCAGTACGCTGTCGCCGGGGCACTTGGCGCCCCCACGTGAGGGAGTGCGCCCGGGCGGCCGCCAACGAAGCCCGAATGCGCAACGTAGTGCCCTGTCGCAACATAGTGCGCCGGGCCGTAGCGCGGACCGCCGACGTAGTGGGCGCCCCCGAAGTAATGCGGCCCCGCGACGAAGTGCGGCGCCGCGCTGTAGTGCGCACCGCCCGTGGCGTGGCCTCCCGAGAAGCCGCCTCCGAAGTGCCCGCCCGCGGAATGGCCTCCCCCGCCGCCGCCACCGCCACCGCCACCGCCACCGTGCTGGGCATAAGTCAAAGCCGGCGCACCCGCTATCGCAACGCCGAGCAGCAGGGCCCCGACGGTTCGCATGACATGCCGTGCTCTGTTCACAGTGCTCACCCCGTTCCTCGCGCCCGGCGCCCCTTGCGGGAAGCATCCGGACGTCAGCTGATTAGACGCCCCCATAACGTCGTCGTTCAAGCTCACAGCGTTCAAAACGAGTCACTGATCCCGCCGTTGACGCTGTCATAAGACGTGGGATCAGGAGGCATTTTTAAAGGCAGATCAGTAACTAAGCGGTGAGCGGGGATTCAGGCGCCGTTCAGCGGCAAGCGGGCGATCGCGCGTTCCCCGTGGAGCCGCCTCCCCGGGGACCTTGAGGCGCGGGCTCAGAACACCATGTTCAGCGCGATGGCGGGCGTTATGGTCGCCACGGTATTGCAGCCGACCTCGATGATACGCACGCCGAGCAGCACGCCGACGGTACTGCTGAAGTTGTATTCGATCGCGGGGGCGAAGCCGAGCGAAGACGACGAGCCCGTGGCGCTCTGGTACACCGAGGCAGCCGGGCCGGCGGCCGACCGCGCGCTGCCACCCGAGAGGCTGCCGCTGACGCGCGTGCTGTCGCTGTGCTGATAGATCACGTCGAGTGCGAGCACCCAGTTGCGCGTGACGCTGTACTCCCCGGCCGCATCGGCGGTGAACACGTCGCCCGGGTACGCGCGGCCACTGAACCCGTACGGCGTGTCATAGACGCTCTGGTCGTCGACGCTCACCGAGGATGAAAGCGCATACGTCACGTCGAGCCGCGCGCGCAGGATCCGTCCGTTGGGCATCCAGAAGTAATCCTGGGAATAGACGGCGAGCGTCGTGGCATAGGCTCCGGCGCCCAGGCCATCACTCGCGCGCTCCAGCCGCTCATAGCGGCCCGTCGGCAACGTCTCCTGCACCACCAGCGAGACCGCGGGCGTGTAGTGACCATCGCGGTACTGCAGCACGCCGTAGCCCGCCTGCAGTGTCAGATCACCGATGCCGACGCCCGAGCTGCTCGGCTCACCGGGCGGCACGTTGTAGCCAAAGCGCGGCAACATGCCGACGGTCGTCAGGTCGGTGACACCGTAGAGGATGTAGGTGAGCGATCCGAGTTCCTGCTCCTGCGGTGCGCTGTGGTGTACACCGTTCGTATCGAGACGGCCGACCGTCACCTCATTGAAGAGGTACGGCTCGATGAGCGCGTGTCCGGCGGGCAGCGTCGCCGCGTTGGGCGCGAGCATCGGCCCGGTCCACCAGGCCTCATCGCGCGATTGGTCGGCGTGAGCGACGCCGGCACCGAGCACGACGCACGCGAGACACGCGCGCAGCACCATCCCCGCCATCCTTGCTGAGAGACACGCGCCGTTTGCGCACCTCCTTGCCGGGCGCCGCTGTCTGCAGGATGCGTGCGTGACGCAGTTCACATTCCGTTCGTCGTTAACTTTGTGTCACAAACGTCAGCACTGCTGAACTTGCGACGTTGTTAACGCCCAGTGGCCGGGGGTTCCGGCTCAATAGCGACCCACTCGTTTTCAGGAGGAGATGTCATGTTGAAATCCGTTCGCCATATTCTGACCATCGCTGCCGCGACCGCGGCGCTCGCGGGGCTGGCCACCAGCGCGCTCGCCGACGAGACGCAGTGGCAGAAGGACCATCCGCGCCGCACCGAAGTCAACAAGCGCCTCGACAACCAGAACAAGCGCATCAACACCGAGCGCAAGGAAGGCGAGATCAGCAAGGCGCAGGCGCAGAAGCTGCACAGCGAGGATCACGCCATCCGCCAGGAAGAGCGCACGATGGCCAGCACCAACCACGGCCATATCACCAAGAGCGAGCAGCGGGCGCTCAACCAGCAGGAGAACCAGGTCAGCAAGCAGATCGGCAAGTAATCGGTCGGCAGCTGAGCGACGGGGGCGCGGCGCACTGCGCCCCTGTCTTTTTCCGCCCGCCGAGCGCGCGGCTGCCGCCGCTGTCGGGCACGGTGCGCGCCCTCAGGCCTCGAGCGAGAAGGGCGTGAAGTTGGTGTCGCGGTCGTAATAGTCCTCATGCTCCGCGCGCTTGAGAAAGGCCACGATGCGGTAGGTGAGCGGCGTAGCGACGACCTCCCAGAGCGACTTGAGCACATACTGGATCGCGCCGAGCGCGAGCAGATCGCTGTTGGTCCATATCCCGAAGAAGGCGATGCTGTAGAAGAGACAGGTATCGACGGCCTCGCCGCACAGCGTTGAGCCGATGATGCGGGTCCACAGCCACCGCCCGCTGGTCCAGATCTTCATCTTGGCGAGCACGTAGCTGTTGACGAACGAGCCGCACCAGAAGGCGATGATCGACGCGCAGACGATGCGCGGGGTGTTGCCGAAGACCTCCTCCACCGCCGCCTGGTGGGAGCGCCACTTCTCCGCCGGCGGCAGGTGCACGACCACGGCCGACATGAAGGCCGCGAAGGCGAGTGCCGCGAAGGCGCTCCACACCGCGCGCCGGTCGCGTGCGTAGCCGTACACCTCGGTGAGGACATCGCCGAACAGGTACGAGATCGGGAAGAACAGCACCCCGGCGAGGAACGGCCGCGGCCCGAGCAGCGGCAGCGTCACGGTCGAGACCTTGGCCGGCCCGATGAGATTCGCGCACAGCAGCACGCACACGTAGGCGCCGAGGATGAAGTCGTAGTAGCGGTAGCTCTTCACCGCGCGGATCGTAGCAAGCGCACTCGGACGGTTCGCCGTCAGAGCGGCACTGCCGGCGCCACGGTGGCGGCGGCCTCACCGAGGCCAATGCGCCGGAAGCCGTCGCGCTCGCACCAGCCGCGCAGGATCACCCGGTCGCCATCCTCGAGGAACGTGCGCGACTCGCCGCTGCCGAGCTCGAGCGGCTGCTGGCCGCCATGGGTGAGCTCGAGGAGCGAACCGGCCGCCGCGGGCGCCGCACCCGACTGCGTGCCGCTGCCAAGAAGGTCGCCCGCCTCGAGGTTGCAGCCATTGACCGTGTGATGGGTGAGCATCTGCGCCACCGTCCACCAGGAGTCGCGGAACGAGCTGTGCGACAGTCGCTGCGCGGGCCGGCTGCGCGCGCGCATGCCGGCGGTCTCGAGCCATGCCTCGAGTTGAACGTCGATGCCGCCCGCGGCGCGCGTTGCGGCGTCGTCGAGGTAGGGGAGCGGCGCGGGCTCGGTGGCCGGGCGCGCCCAGGGCACGCGAAACGGCGCAAGCGCCTCGAGTGTCACCACCCACGGCGAGACCGTGGTGGCGAAGTTCTTGGCGAGAAACGGGCCGAGCGGCTGGTATTCCCAGGCCTGCACGTCGCGCGCCGACCAGTCGTTGAGCAGGCATAGCCCGAACACGTGACGCTCCGCCTCGGCGAGCGGTACGCGCTCGCCGAGCGCGTTCCCGCGGCCGACGAACACACCGACCTCAAGCTCGTAGTCCAGCCGCCGCGTCGGTGCGAGCTGCGGCACCGCCGCGCCCGGCGGCATCACCTGCCCGTGCGGCCGGTGAAACTCCCCGCCCGACACCCGCACCGAAGATGCGCGGCCGTGATAGGCGATCGGCACCCACTTGTAGTTCGGCAGCAGCGGATGGTCGGGTCGGAACAGCCGCCCGACGGCGCTCGCGTGATGGATGGACGCATAGAAGTCGGTGAAATCCCCGATGTGCGCGGCGACGCGGTACTCGGCGGCAGCCTGCGGAACGAGCAGCGGTCGCAGTCGCTCCGCGAGCGGCGAATCCGCACGCAGCACCGCCGAGAGCGCCGCACGTAACGCCCCGCTCGCCTCCTGCCCGAGCGCCATGAAGGCGTTGAGGAGCGGCTGAGTGCAGGCTGCGAGCGCCGCACCCGCGGCTCCCTCGAACACGCCGAGCGCGTGCAGCGCGCCCAGGTCGAGCACCTCATCGCCGATGGCTACTGCGCCGCGGAAGCTCTCGCGGCTGCCGCTGCGGCGGAACGCCGCGAACGGCAGGTTCTGCAGCGGGAAATCGCCGGCGGGCGCATTGGCTGAGCTCACCCAGCTGCGCAGTGCCGGGTCGTGCGTGGCGTTGACTGCGCTCATCGGCCTGTCCGCGGGCGCGCACCCCTGCTGCGGCGCGCTGCCGGCGCGGCGCGTCCCTTGGCGGCCGCCGCGCTGCGCGCGGCAGCACGCGTCGCCGGCGCAGCAGCGGCCGCGCTGGCGCCGCCGGCCGTGCCCGTGGCGGGAGGGACAAAATGTCTGCGCAGCTCGCGCCACACGCCGGCGTAGTCGCTCTGCAGGAGTGGCGTCTCGAGGGCATAGCGCGTCGGCCGGATCACGGCGCGCGTCTCGAACATGAAAGCCATGGTGTCCTTGAGCTGCACCGGTTTCGCAGTGTCGGCACGCGTTGCTTTCGCCCACGTTGCTGCATCGGGGCCGTGGCCGCTCATGCAATTGTGAAGCGAGGCGCCACCCGGGACGAAACCCTCCGCCTTGGCGTCGTAAACGCCCGCGATGAGCCCCATGAACTCGCTCGCCACGTTGCGGTGAAACCAGGGCGGGCGGAAGGTGTCGCGCATCACCAGCCAGCGCGGCGGAAAGATGACGAAGTCGATCGCGTCGACTCCGGGGGTATCGCTCACCGACTGCAGCACGAGAAAGATCGAGGGATCCGGATGGTCGTAGCTCACCGAGCCGATCGTGTTGAAGCGGCGCAGGTCGTAGCGATAGGGGGCGTTGTTGCCATGCCAGGCGACCACGTCGAGCGGCGAGTGATCGATGCGGGCCGACCACAGCCTGCCGGCGAGCTTTGCCACGAGCTCGAAGTCGCCTTCACGGTCCTCGTACCAGGCGTGCGGGGTCTGAAAGTCGCGTGGGTTGGCGAGGCCGTTGGCGCCGATCGGTCCGAGATCGGGCAGCCGGAAGGGGGCACCGAAGTTCTCGCACACGTAGCCGCGCGCGCGGCGCTCGGTGAGCTCGACGCGAAAGCGCAGGCCGCGCGGGATCACCGCGATCTCGAGCGGCTGCACCTCGAGACAGCCGAGCTCGGTGCAGAGGCGCAGCCCGCCGAGCTGCGGCACGATGAGCAGCTCGCCGTCGGCGTCGTAGAAGAAGCGCTCGCGCATCGAGCGGTTTGCCACGTACCAGTGAATACCGCAGCCACTGTGCATATCGGGTGAGCCGTTGCCGCCGAGGGTGGTGAGCCCCGCTACGAAGTCCGTCGGCTCAGACGGGATCGGCAGCGGCCGCCAGCGCAGCTGAGTCGGTGGGGTGGCCACTTCATCGAAGCAACTGCTGAGGCGGCCGCCGTCGAGCGGCACGAAGGCACCGTGCACAGCCGCCGGCCGGATGCGGTACAGCCAGCTGCGGCGGTTCGCGTGCCGCGGCGCGGTGAAGGCAGTACCGGAAAACTGTTCGGCGTACAGCCCATAGGCCGGGCGCTGCGGGGAGTTGCGGCCCTGCGGCAGCGCGCCTGCCAGCGCCTCGGTGGCGACGTGATTGCCGAAGCCGCTCTCATAGCGCAGCGCGCGCGGCGGCGTCGCGGCCGGTTTCGCACTCATGGTTTCACTCTCCCGTCCTGCACGCCGCGTCCGGCGCACCGCACGCGCGGCGCGCGCCTTGCACTATAAACGAGGGCCGCATGACACAGTACGTGGCGCGTGCGCGGCAGGTGCTAGCATGCGCGTCGTGTCGGTACTTCAGGCATGGCTGGCGGCCGGTGCACTCGCATGCGCGGCACACGCGGCGACCGCGCCGGAGCTGCAGCCCATCGCGCACTCCGCGCAGCTGACGCTCGAGGGCACGACGCGCGCCGCCGGCCTCACGCTGCGGGTGCGACCTGCCAACGCCGCTGCACCCGTTGCGGTGACCGATGTCTCCGTGTCCTTCGAGGGCGTAACCGCGCCCGCAGTGCGTCAGGCCGACGGCTCGTGGCTGGCGCCACTGCCGCAGGCGCGCTCGGGCGGCAGCGGCCAGCTCGAGGTTTTCGTCGTTCACGATGGTATCCGCGAGGTCCTGAGTGGGCCGCTGCCCCCCGCAGCGGGCATGTCAGGGCCCGGCGGGGCGTCGGCATCGTCTGGCACGGCCGGCTCCGGCAGAAAGCAGCTTGCGTGGTGGGTCCTCAACATCGCGATCGTGCTGATTGCTGTAATTGCGATCTCGCGTCGCTTGTCCTAGCCACCTGCCCGCGTGGGATCGTGTGAGGCAATGGTGCAGCGCAACCTTCAGCACGAGCGTGAACTTGGCGCGTGAAAAGTGCCGGCGAACTCACCCACCGCAACTAACGAGCTCACCCACCACAAGAAATTTCGCGCTAGAATTTCCATACAACAATCAACGTCGGAGGGTTTATGAACTCTCGAAACCCGCACCGGCCGTACAGCTCGGGCACGCAAGCTGCCCGCTCATGCGGCGCCGTCACACTCGCCGCAGGGCTCGCAATGCTTCTTGCCCCACACGCATACGCGGCCGTCACGCCCGGAGAAACATTCGTCTACGCCTGGACGGAGATCAGCGGCAACCACCCCGGAGCGATGGGGAAGCTGGACTTCACGCTCGGTCCAGCCTCCACGACGATGTCCGGCTGGTTCACGCTCTCGGCCTTTGCAGTCAGCAGCAGCACGGGGGGCTTCTGCGGCGTCTGCTCACCCGAGACGGAAAATCTCAGCAGCGTCTTGTTCGATCCGGCAACCGACGGTGTGGTGGGAAGTATTACGGGAACGTTCCTCGGACACGGCGGAGGCACTCATACCTTTGACCTGGTCACCACGAACCTGCCGGACGGCAGCTGGACCTTCACCAACAAATCGCCCGGTGGCACGGTAATCGACAAGGGTACGTACACGACCGCGGTGGCCCCGAAGGCGGCCGTTGACGAGCCAGCAACGTTGCTGCTGCTGATTCCGGCGGGAGTTGCGCTGATCGCGGCGAGGCGCCGGCGCAGCCGCTAGCTGCAGATCCGAGGTGTGAGCTGCCGCTGCGACCCGACGCGGGCGCAGCGAGCACAGGCTACTGCGCCGTGACCGCCTTGAGGTAACGATAAAAGAACTGGTTACCCTTGTAGAACGCCGCGACCCGCACGCGCTCGTCGCGTCCGTGCGCGCGCACGTCGTCGCGGTCGACGGCAATACCGGCGACTCCGTAGGTCGGAAGCCCCGCGGCGCGCGTGTAGATGCCGTCGGTGGCACTCGAGTTCATGTAGGGCACGACCGGCAGTCCCGGCCACAGCGCCGCCACGGTGCTCTCGAGCGGTTTCACCACCTGCGGTAGCAGCGGCGAGGGTGCGAGCGCAGGCTGCTGCGGAGCCTTATCGGAGATGGTGCCGTCGTCGGCCACATAGCGCACCGTGATGCCCGGATCATTGAGCACGCGGATCAGGTCCTGGCGCACTTCCTCCTTGGAGTGTCCGGGCAAGATGCGGCAGTTGACCACCGCCTGCGCGCGCTGCGGCAGGGCATTGTTCGCGTGGCCGGCTTCGAGGCGCGTCGCGACGCAGGTGGTGCGCATCAGGGAGTTGATGTCCGGCTGGCGCGCCAGGCGGCCGACGGCCGCCGCGTCGGCGGGCGTGCGGGTGATGGCGCGCATGTCGGCGGCCGTCTGCCCGCTCGCGACGGCGGCCATGCGCTCGAAGTAGGCCCGCGTGACAGCGTTGAGCTCGAATGGGAAGGCGTAGCGGCCGATGTTGATGAGTCCCTCGGCCAGCTGGTAGATGGCGTTGTCGGGTCGGGGCAGCGAGCTGTGGCCACCCGGGTTGGTCACGGTGAGCTGGTAGTCGGCATAGGTCTTCTCCGAGGCGGAGAGTGCGAACTCCTGCGGGACGCCGTGCTCGGAGGTGATCGAATAGCCCACCAGGCCGTCGTGATTGAGCACGAACTCCGCATCGATCAGCGCACGGTGATTCCTCACCAGCCAGTCGACGCCGTTGCAGCAGCCGCCCTCCTCGTCCGCGGTGAGCGCGAGCACGATGTCGCGGCTCGGGCGGTAGCCCTCCTGCTTCAGGCGCAGCAGCGCCGTGGCCATGATGGCATCGCCGGCCTTCATGTCGAGCGCGCCGCGCCCGTAGAAATAGCCGTCTTTCTCCACCAGCGTGAACGGATCCGTGCTCCAGTCCTCGCGCCGTGCCTCCACCACGTCGAGGTGGCCGATCAACAGCACCGCCTTGTGCTTGCCGCTGCCGTGCAGTCGCACCACCAGGTTCTTCTTGCGCTCGTTGGGGCCGAGCACCGCGAGGTCGGCGGCCGGGAACCCGGCGGCGCGAAAACGGGCGGCGACGGCCTCGGCCGCGGTGGTGACGTTGCCGACCGAATCGGTGGTGTTGATCCCGACCAGCTCCTGGTAGATCTCGTGGGCCATCGCCTGGGCCGCCGCATCGCTCATCGCGGCCTGTGGTGCTGCCGCCAGCGGGGCGGCGGCCAGCAGTCCGAAGGCGATAGCCGAGGTCACGCGTGCGCTCATACGGTCCCCGCTATATCAATGCGCCGTCAGCATCTTCAAATATCGGTACATGAACTCGTTCGCCTGGTAGAAGGAGGCGACGCCGATGCGCTCATCGCGGCCGTGCTCGCGGTCGTCGTCCGGATCGACCGTGAGCGGTGAGAACGTGTACGTCGGCAGCCCCGCGGCGCTCGTGTGCGTCGCATCCGAGGCGCCGGCCGACATCGACGGGATCACCCGCAGGCCCGGCCAGGTTTCGGCCACCAGCTCATCGAGCGGGTTGAGGACCTCGGGCAGGAGCGGCGGCGGCGCGAAGCCGCGCGCCGCCGGTGCCTTATCGAGCAGCGTGCCGTCACTGGCGAGGTAGCCGACGGTGATGGCCGGATTCGCCAGTACCTCGACCAGGCGCTGCCGCACTTCTTCCGGCGAGTGCCCGGGCAGGATGCGGCAGTTGACCACCGCCTGCGCGCGCTGCGGCAGCGCGTTGTTGGCGTGCCCGGCGGCCAGGCGCGTGGCGACGCAGGTGGTGCGCGTGATGGAGTGATCGACGGGGTCCTGCGACAGCCGCGCGAGCGAACGCGGGTCGGACGGCTCCCGCAGGATGGCGCGCATATCGGCAGAGCGCTGACCGGTCTCGATGCCTGCCAGGCGCCGGTAATACTCGCGGGTGACCGCATTGAGCTCGAAGGGAAACTCGTAGGCCGCGAGACGGTCGAGGCCGCGCGTCAGGCTGTAGATGGCGTTGTCGGGGACGGGCTCGGAGCTGTGGCCACCTTTGTTGGTCACGAGCAGCTGATAGTCCGCGTAGATCTTTTCGCTGGCGACCAGCTTGAAGAACAGCGGTCGGCCGTGCTCGGTGAGCACGGAATAGTCGTCGCCGCTCAGCACGAATTGCGCATCGACGAGTGCGCGGTGATGCTCGAGCAGCCACTCGACGCCGTTGGCGGCGCCGCCTTCCTCGTCGGCCGTGAGCGCGAGAATGATGTCACGCGCGGGGGTGAACCCCTCGCGCTTCAGGCGAATCAGCGCTGCCACCATGAGCGCATCGGGGCCCTTCATGTCGAGCGTACCGCGCCCGTAGAAGAACCCGTCCTGCTCGATGAGCCTGAAGGGATCGGTGCTCCAGTCCTCGCGCCGTGCCTCGACGACGTCGAGGTGTCCGATGAGCAGCACCGCGGGGTGTGTCCCGCTGCCGCGCAGTCGCACCACCAGGTTCTTCTTGCGCGCGCTCGGCCCAAGCACGTGGATGTCCGCGGCGCGGAAGCCGGCGGTGCGGAAGTGCTGCGCCAAGGCCTCGGCGGCCGTGGTGACGTTGCCGCGCGGGGAATCGGTGGTATTGATCTCGACCAGCTGTTTGAGGAGTGCGTATGCCAGGGCATCCGCGGCGGCGCTGCCCTGCGGCGCTGGCGGTGCGGCTGCGCCCCCCGCCGCCGGGCCAAGCATCAGCAGAAGCGCGACGGCGGTGCGCGCGCGGCGGCGGCCGGTCACCGGGCGGTATCGGCGGGCGCCACGACCAGCAGCCGGAAGGTTCCCGGCAGGATCGATGGTCGTGGGTGCGGGCGCTCGGGTGTTGCCGGCGGCGGCGGGCCGAAGTTTGCAGTCACGAGGAATATGCGGTGGCTGCGCTCATCGAGCGCCATGGTGCGGGCGCCGCGCTGCGTGGGGAGCGACTGTGCGACCTCGGGCGTCCCGGAGGCCGCCAGCGCCACCGCCGTGAGCACTCCCTCGCCGCAGGAGGCGAATGCCAGGCGCGCACCGGGGTCGTACCGCGCACCGTCCACCCCCGCACCGATCGGGGCCGTGCCGAGGACGCGACCGGAGGCCGCGTCCACCACCGCCATCACCTTGTTGCCGCAAGCGGCAAACAGGCGCCTTCCAGCCACATCGAGCGCCAGCCCCGAAGGCTCCTCGCAGCCGCGCACCGGCCAGACCGCGGTGACCGCGAGCTTCCGCGCATCGATCGCGGCAATGCTGCTCTGGTCCTCGAGATTCACGTACACGTGGCCCTTGCCATCCGCGACGGCGAATTCCGGTTTGGCATCGAGCGCGATGGTGCCGATCACGGCATCGCTCTTTGCATCGATCGCCGTGGCGTTACGGCCGTGGCCATTGAAGGCGAACACGCGCTCGGTGGCGGCGTCATAGATGATGGCGTCCGGATTCTCGCCGGTGGTCTTGATCTCCTTAAGTCGCGCGAGCGTCTTGAGATCGAAGACGACGATGCTATTGGCGCGTCCGGCGCTGATGTAGCCGCGACCGACATCCGGCACGAGCGCGATGCCGTGTACGCCGGGCGTGTCCGCAATGGTGCCGGTGAGCGTCAGGCTGTCGGTATCGACGACCTGGACTTCCGTGCCGTGGGCGATGAACAGGCGATGGCCGCCCTGCTCGAATGTGAGGTCATCCCAGCCACCGTCGCCCGGCAGCGGCACTTCGTGGGCGAGGTGGTAGCCCGCGATGAGCCCGGCGTGCGCGCCGCCGGCGGCGAGCGCCAGCGCGGCGGCAGCGACGAGGGATACGCCGAGGTGCGGGCGGGGAAATCCAACTTGCATGTTTAAGATGCTCTCCCGTCAGTGGATCAGCCGCGCGCACAGGTCGAGCAGCGGGCCCGGGAGCACCCCGAGCGCGAGCACCGCTGCAGCGTTGATGCCGAGCGCGAGTCGCACCCCCGGCTCGCGTGCCGCCGCAGGCACCTCAGCGGCGGGCTCGTCGAAGTACATGAGCTTGATCACCCGCAGGTAGTAGAACGCGCCCACCACCGACATGGCGACCGCGAGGATCACCAGCCACAGGTGCTGTGTCTCCCACAGCGCCTGAATGATGCGCAGCTTCGCCCAGAAACCGATGAACGGCGGCACGCCCGCGGTGGAGAACATGAGCACCATCATGGTGGCGGCGAGCAGCCCGTCGCGCCGGTAGAGCCCCTTGTAGTCATCGAGCCGGTCGGCCTCGAAGCCCTTGGCGCTCGCGAGCAGAATGACGCCGAAGGATCCGAGCGCCACCAGCACGTACGCCAGTGTGTAGTAGAGCGCCGCGGCGTAGCCATCGGGCGTGCCGGCCACGAAGCCGAGCACGATGAAGCCGACGTTGGCAATGGTCGAGTACGCCAGCATGCGCTTAAGGTTGCTCTGCACCAGCGCCACGACGTTGCCTACCACCAGGCTGAGTACGGCGAGCGCCGCCAGCATCTGCGTCCACTCGGCGGTGGTTCCGGCCAGCCCCTGCGCCAGCAGGCGCAGCGCGAGTGCGAAGTAGGCGATCTTCGGCGCCGTGCCGATGAAGAGCGTGACGCTGGTCGGTGCGCCCTCGTAGACGTCCGGCAGCCACATGTGGAATGGCACGGCCCCGAGCTTGAAGGCCACCGCCACCACGATGAAGGTGAGTCCGAGGATCACGCCGGGCGTGAGCGGCGCGTGCAGCCGCGCGGCAATCTCGCCGAGATCGAGCGTGCCGGTGAGCCCATAGATCAGCGACATCCCGTAGAGCAGCGCCCCGGAGGCGATGGCACCGAGCACGAAATACTTGACGGCCGATTCGGCGCTGACCCCGGAGTCGCGATCGAACGCCACCATGGCATATACCGACAACGCCAGCAGCTCGACGCCGAGGTACACAGTCACCAGGTTGTTCGCGGACAGGAGCACGAAGATGCCGAGAAGCGCGGTGAGCGCCAGCACGTAGTACTCGCCGCGCAGGAGGTTGCGGTTCCGCAGATAGGTGCGCGAGTAGAGCAGCGCGACCGCAACGAAGAGGAAAGCGACGAGCTTCAGCGCGAAGCTGAGCTCGTCGGCGACGTACATACCATCGAACAGCAAGGTGCGGTGCGTGACGTGGCCGTAGTGCACGGTGAGCGCCGCCCCGGCGGCGAGCGCGACGAGCGTCAGCGTGGCGGTGAGGCCGCGGCGCCGCTCGCCAGCGAACACCTCCGCCATGAGGATGACGCAGATGGCGAACGCGAGCGAGATCTCGGCGATCGCGGGGGCGAAGCTCTGCCAGGAGGCGGGTTCCATGGTGGATTCCTGCGGCGCCCTAGAGCTTGGTAGCGATCGCCTGGCTCACCAGGTGCTGGATGGTCGGTTGCATGACCTTGAGCAGCGGGGCCGGCCAAACACCCACCAGCAGCACCGCGGCGGCGAGTGCCCCGAGCACGATGAACTCGCGGCTGTTGAGGTCCGTAAGCGCCGCCACGCGTGGACTCGTGACCGGCCCGAACACCACGCGCTTCACCAGCCACAGCGTATAGGCGGCGCCGAGCACCAGCGTGACGGCGGCGAGCGCCGAATACCAGAAGCTCGCGCGAAAGCTCGCGATGATCACCAGGAACTCACCGACGAACCCGCTGGTCCCCGGCAGCCCGCTGTTGGCGAGCGCAAAGAGCACCATGAAGGTGGCAAACACCGGCATGGTGTTGACCACCCCGCCGTAGTCGGCGATCTGGCGGCTGTGCAGACGGTCGTACAGCACGCCGACGCACAGGAACAGCGCCCCGGAAATGAGCCCGTGGGAGACCATCTGCACCATGGCGCCGTCGAGCCCCATGCCCGCGCCGAGCACGTTGCCGGTGTTGCGCACGATCTCGTAGATCACGAAGGCGCCGAGCGTCACGAAGCCCATGTGCGCGATCGAGGAGTAGGCGATCAGCTTCTTCATGTCTTGCTGCACGAGCGCGACGAAACCGATGTAGATAACCGCGATCAGTGACAGCGTAATGACCAGCAGGTCGAGCTCGCGGCTGGCATCCGGGGTGATCGGCAGACTGAAACGCAGAAAGCCGTAGGCGCCCATCTTCAGCATGATGGCCGCCAGGATCACCGAGCCACCCGTGGGTGCCTCGACGTGCGCGTCCGGCAGCCAGGTGTGTACCGGCACCATCGGCACCTTCACGGCGAAGGCCAGCAGGAACGCGACGAAGATCCAGCGCTGCTCGAGGAGCGTGAGCGGCAGCGCCTGCAGCGCGGCGATCGAGTAGCTGCCCGACTTCACGTACATGTAGATGAGCGCCGCGAGCATGAACACCGAGCCGAGAAAGGTATAGAGGAAGAACTTGATGGTGGCGTACACCCGGCGCGGGCCGCCCCAGATGCCGATGATGAGGAACATCGGGATCAGCATCGCTTCCCAGAAGAAGTAGAACAGCAGCGCATCGGTGGCGGCGAACACCCCGATCATCAGGCCTTCCATGATGAGGAACGCCGCGTAGTACTGCGCCGGCCGGCTGTCGATCACGCTCCAGCCGGCGATGATCACCGGCACCGTCATGAAGGCGGTGAGCACGATCAGCGGCAGCGAGATCCCGTCGACCCCGAGCGCGTAGTACGCGCGGAAACGCGGGATCCACGGCAGCAGCTCGGGGAACTGCAGCGCGGCCGTCGTGGTGCTGAAGTGCGTCCACAGTGGTATCGACAGCGCGAGCGTCGCGAGTGAGGCGGCGAGCGCCAGCCAGCGCCCGACGACGATTTTGCCATCGCCGAGCAGCAGCACAGCCACGCCCGCGCCGATGGGCAGCCAGATCAGAACCGACAGCAGAGCGTGCATGCGTGTTGCTTTCCTGCTCTCAAGCGTGCACCAGGAACCAGCCGAGCAGCAGCGCGAGTCCGATCATCATCCAGAAGGCGTAGGAGTAGAGATAGCCGCTCTGCGCGCGCCGCAGCAGGCCGCCGAGCCAGCCGAGCTCGCGGGCGGTGCCGTTCACCATCACCCCATCGATCAGCGCCTGATCGCCGCCCTTCCACAAGCCGGTGCCGATGAGCCGCGCGAGCGGCACGAGCACGTTCTCGTTAAACCAGTCGAAGTAGTACTTCTGCGTGAGCGTCGTGTAGAGCCAGCGCCAGCGTGCGGCGGCTGCGTCCGCCCACTGCGGCCGCTTGAGGAAGAAGGCCCAGGCGGTGACCGCGCCCGCGAGCGCCAGTAGGAACGGCGGCGAAATGAGCCCGTGCAGCGCGAAGGACACGGGGCCGGCGAAGTCCGCACCCACTTTGGCGGTGACGTCGTTATCCGGCAGCACGAAGATCGAGCGGGCAAAGTAGCCGCCGAACAGCACCGGAGCGACGGTGAGGGCGCCGATGACGAGCGAGGGAATGGCGAGTGCGATCAGCGGAACGGTGACCACCGCCGGGCTCTCGTGCGGTGTCTCGCCGTGGCCGTGCCCGGCATGGTCGTCGGCCTGCACCGCCCCCTCAGGCCCGCTCGCGCCGGACGGCGCGGCATGTTCCGCGCGGAAGCGCTCCGGGCCGTGGAAGGTGAGGAACAGCAGGCGGAAGGTGTAGAGCGCGGTGACGAACACGCCGCACAGCACGCACCAGTAGGCATACCCCGCGCCCCAACGGTGCGACTCAGCAACGGCCTCGATGATCGCGTCCTTGGAATAGAAGCCGGAGAAGAACGGCGTGCCGACCAGCGCCAGCGCCCCGATCCAGCAGGTCACGGCGGTGATGGGCATGTACTTGGCGAGCCCGCCCATGCGGCGCATGTCCTGCTCGTGGTGTAGCGCGATGATGACCGAGCCGGCTGCGAGGAACAGCAGCGCCTTGAAGAAGGCGTGCGTCATGAGGTGGAAGATCCCCGCCCCGTAGGCCGAAACCCCGAGCGCCACCGTCATGTAGCCGAGCTGCGAGAGCGTCGAGTAGGCGATGACCCGCTTGATGTCGTTGTTCACCACGCCGAGCAGTCCCATGAAGAACGCGGTGGTGGCCCCG
>Ga0187778_10001026_pt1 | contig 19892 bp, 15 predicted proteins | sample 1015_Q2_SP5_20_M_FD_132418 | JGI IMG/M metagenome (GOLD analysis project Ga0187778, IMG submission 132418) | Tropical peat soil microbial communities from peatlands in Department of Meta, Colombia - 1015_Q2_SP5_20_MG | ecosystem: Environmental > Terrestrial > Soil > Wetlands > Peat | place...
CGGCCTATTTCAAGCATCTCGGCATGTACGTGTACCGCAAAACGGCGCTCGAGCGGTATGCCGGGCTTCCGGAATCGCCACTCGAGCAAAGCGAGCGTCTCGAGCAGTTACGCTTTCTGGAGAATGGGATTGCCATCCATGTCGTGGAGACACCCTTTGACACGATACGAGTGGACGCCGAGGAGGATCTCGAAAAGGCGCAGGAGATTCTACAGAATCGACCACCGGGTGTTCGTCGGAAGACCCCGGCCCCTTAGTGGGCCTTGGCGGGCCGCCTTCTCCACTGCTTAGCCGCGGCTACGCGGCGGGAGATTGCCGGATGGGAGTGAAAGAACCACTCGACCCACGGCGAGGGAGATTTCTCCGCCAGGTTTTGCTCGGCGAGCTTATTCAGCGAGGAAATGAACGGATCCACGCTGGCAATGGAACGAAAGGCGTAACGATCCGCCTCCCGTTCGTTATGCCGGGAAAAGGCATTCACCGCCGGCAACAGGAAAAACGACAGGACCGCAGAAACCAACACCAATAACGGAAGGTTGGCGAAGTCGGAAAGGGTCTCGAAGATATGCCAGCGCTCCAGGGCGTATCGCAAAACCCAATTGGCCGCCCAGAATCCGGCCAAGGTGATGCCCGCCTGCACCAGGATGCTCTTGAAAATGTGCTTGTGAACGTGGTGTCCGAGCTCGTGAGCCAGCACGGCCTCGATTTCATCGGCCGAATAGTTTTCCAGAAGCGTGTCGGCGAGAATGATGCGCCGCGTGTTCCCGAGTCCGGTGAGAGCTGCATTCGCCTTCTTGCTCTTTTCCGAGAGATGCCATTTATAGACACCCCGTACTCGGGTTCCGGCACGTTCGCTGAGGCGGACCAGACGAGACTTTAGGTTTTCATCTTGCAGGGGCTCGAATTTATAGAAGATCGGCCACAGCACCACCGGGGCGAGTTGCGCTAGGAGCACGAACAAGCCGAGGCAGGTCATCCAGGTAATCAGCCACCAGTACTGCGGGCTCTGGCGAATGAGGAAGTAGAGAAGTTCGACCACAATGATGGCGAGCAGGTAACTTACCAAGAACCCTTTGAGCTCGTCCATCAACCACGCCGCCAGTCTTTGATTGGAAAGGTGGAAGCGCTGCTCCAGACGAAATCCGTAGTAGTCTAAGCTAAAGCCCAACACTTTGCCGATCACCAGAAGCATCCCGACGTAAAGAAACACAGCCAGTACGTAGGTCTGCGCCGAGGCCCGATAAGCGAGGTCGCGCAGAGTTCCATTCCATCCGGTCAGTAGCAGGACGACCAGAAATACCAGGCCGAGGACAAAGTCCACAATTCCTAGCCACCGCCGAATGCGGTTATAGCGCTGCGCTTCTGGCTTGTCCATCGCCTCGTCCCACGTAAGTGGAAGGGAATTCATCAGCTTAAACCGTTATTGTACTGGCATCCGCAGCCCTTGCGAGACCCGAAGGTGAAAGTTTAGCGCCTCGGTGATGGCTAGTCGGCCATCGTCCCCTCGACCTTCCGGGCACGGATCACGAGCCCTTCACAAAGGCTTCGGCCCGCGCGAGGATCTCCGTGACCAGTTCTGGGGAAGCAGCTTCCGCATAGACACGCAGCAGAGGTTCCGTGCCTGAAGCCCGTAGCAGAACCCAGGCCTCCGCTCCTTTGCCCTCGGTTGGCGCATCGAGGAACAGCTTCACTCCGTCCAGGCCTTCCTTCTTTAGGATCGAAAAGCTGCCCAGGGCGCGCGTGCCCTTGGCCTGGGCTCGCTCGATGGCGTGCCGTTTTACCTCGTCGGAAATGTGAAGGTCGAGCCGGGCGTAGTAATGCGGGCCATATTCACGCTGTAGATCGGCCACCAGTTGGCCCAGGGGCTTGCCTTCCTCCGCCATGACATTGGCCAGTAGAAGGGCGTTGAGGATGCCATCCCGCTCTGGCAGGTAGCGCGAGTACCCAATGCCGCCGGACTCTTCCCCCCCAATGACGATTTCCCGCTCCATCATCAAATCAGCGATGTATTTGAAGCCGATGGGGCACTCGTGAAATCGGCGGCCATATTTGGTGGCGATGCGGTCGATCATGCGCGTGGTATTGAACGCGCGTACGACTTCGCCCGGCCATCTCTTTCTTTCCAGCAGCCAGCGCAGCAGCACGGCAAAGATCTTGTGCGAGTCTACGAAGCTGCCGTCTTCGGCGACCGCGCCAATGCGGTCGGCGTCGCCATCATTGGCGAGCCCCGCCTGGCAACCTTCTCGGACAACGGTTTGTTGAAGCATCGCCAGGTTCGGTTCGATGGGCTCAGGGTTGATTCCTGGGAATAGTGGATTCAACTCCTGCCGAATCGCCAGGTGTTCGACGCCGTGGTCGCGAAAGATCTTGCTCAGCACTCCCCGTCCGGAGCCATACATCGAGTCTACGGCGAACTTGAGCTTGGCCTTGCGGATCTGCTCGAGATCGGCAAAGCCACAAAGGGCCTCGACGTAGGATGGCTTAAGGTCGACTTCCTCAATCGCTGCCTTGGTTCCGTTCACTCGCGTGCCGGCGTCCAATTGTTCTTCGATTTGGCGGATGATCTGGGGGGTGGCCGATCCGCCAAACTTGGCTTTGAATTTCACTCCATTCCAGTTCCAGGGGTTGTGGCTCGAGGTGATGACTACGCCACCGGCCGCACCAAGTTGCTTTACCGCCAGTGAAATGGCAGGGGTCGGCGTGTAGTCATTGGTTAACTTGACGGGGATTGCTGCCGAGGAGAGCACCTCCGCCGCCACTCGCGCTACTTGGTCGGAACTGAAGCGTGTGTCGTAACCAACCACCACACCCCGGCTGGGATCCTCGTGCTTGCGGACGTAGGCGGCGATGGCCGCCGCAACGCGCCGCACATTGTCGTAGGTGAAGTCGTCGGCGATGACCCCGCGCCACCCATCGGTGCCAAACTTAATCTTGCTCATGCTTTCGTCAATCCGTCATCTGGGCGAGAATGCCGGAGCAGGGCTCTCGACCCGCCGTCCGCCGCCCCCCATCCTTATTGTCTATACCAGCTTGTGCAGCTTCTTATCATCCAGATACTTCACGACCTTGCCCACATCCTGGGCCTGTTCGCGCGTCGTGATCAGCAGAGCGTCCTCGGTTTCCACCACGACCAGGTTGTTCACCCCTACCGCAGCCACAAATTTTCCCGGCGCGTGGATGTAATTGTTCTCGGCGTCGAGGGCAAAGGTGCCCGCTCCGGAGATCAGGTTGCCATCGGCAGGCTGCCGTTTGGCCACGTGGTGTTCATGTAACGCCGTCCAGGAGCCGAGATCCTTCCACCCGCACTCTGCCGGAAGACAGAAGATACCCGAGGCATGTTCGCCTTTTGCCGAACGCGGCTCGAGCACCGCGTAATCAATACTGATGTTCTCGCACTGGGGATACAAGCGTGAAAAGACGCGGACGAACCGGTCGGTGCCATAGGTGGCCGCAATCTGCTCTAAGATCGCAGCCGTCTTCGGGAGATGCTGCGCGAGCGCCTTGGCGAGTGTGCTGGCCGACCAGAGGAACATTCCGCTGTTCCAGTAATAATTGCCCGCTTTCAGGAACTTGCGGGCATTGGCTCGGTCCGGTTTCTCGGTGAATCGAAGCACACGGAGCACCCCCGGGCTCATCGCCGCGCCCGCTTCAATGTAGCCATAGCCGGTCTCGGCACGGGTTGGACGAATGCCGAGGACGACGATGTTCTCCCCCGAGCGAGCGATCTCAATACCCTTGCGCACCAGTTCCTGAAACCCTGACTCCTGCTCGATGACGTGGTCGGAAGGAAACATGCCGATCAGGGCGGCAGGGTCGCGGCGGAGCAACAAGAATGCGGCCAAGCCGACGGCCGGCGCCGTGTTTCTACCCACTGGTTCGGGGATGATCTGTCGCCGCGAAAGCCGCGGAAGTTGACGTACCAGTTCCCGATGCAGGTCGTGGTTGGTGATGACCCAGCAATGCTTGGCAGGAGCCAGGGGCAGCAGGCGCCGAACCGTCTGTTGGATCATGGTCTCGCGGCCATCCAAGGCCAGTAGCTGCTTGGCGCGACGCTTGCGGCTCATAGGCCAGAAGCGAGTGCCTCGGCCTCCGGCGAGTATGACCGGATAGAAATGGAGGTCGGTTTTCGGCAAGGATTCACGCACCTCGTTCGTCGCCCTAAGCGAAGCCTTTCTGACCGTTTCCAGGCGGACGATCCCCGAATGGCCAACTCGATAAGCGGCCCGGCTCAGGCAAGGGAGTCACAGCTCGGTCACCGGTTCCGGCATCTCTTGATTGGGCAACGAGGACTTGAGAAACCCGATGGACCCCTGCGGCCGGACTCGAATGCCGGCGAGCGTCGCCGGCACCACCACGGCGTCACTCTTGGCTATCGCCATGGGTTCAGACCCTTCCGATTCCAGGACCCCGGATCCCTCGGTCACCACTAGAACCTGAGCCGAACGCCGGCCCTCAGGGCGAAGCTCGTAAGGCTCGTTCAGTTCGAACAACTCCACCACGAAATAGGGCGAAGCCACCAGCCGCCAACAGCGACTGCGCTCGCCGTGAATTTTGGTCGGCGCCGGTCGGATGACCTTACCGGAGCGTACGCTTTCTTTGAGGGCGGATAACCCATCCGTCAGGTGTAACTCGCGCGGCCGGCCATAATCATACAACCGATAGGTGATGTCGGATTGTTGCTGGGTCTCGACGATGATCGAGCCTGGTCCCAAAGTGTGGACCGTACCTCCCGCCACGTAGATCATTTCGCCGGCTCGTACGTCCACCCAGTTCAAGAGCTCTTCCGCGCGTTTTTCGTGGATGGAATGGGCAAACTGTGCGCGGGTGACTCCCGGTCTGAGTCCAAGGGCGACCTGGGCGCTGGCCTCGGCGTGAACTACGTACCAGCACTCGGTTTTACCGCAAGTCCCTCCCAGCCTCAGGGCGGTTTCGTCATCCGGGTGTACCTGCACGGAAAGCTTTTCCCGAGGAAACAGAAATTTGACGAGCAGCGGAAATCGCGCCGGATCAGGAGCGCTTTCGCCAACCAAGTCGCGCCCGTACTCGACGCTCAACTTGGCTAAGGACTGGCCTCGCAGCCAACCGTTCGCCACCTTGGAGTGGTCTCCGGTCAGCCAGGCCTCACCAATTTTTTCCTCAAAGTGATGGTGGGGATAGATGGGCGACAAGTCCCGCGCTCCCCAGGGGCGCGGGTCGAAGATGGGCGACATCACCAGAGGGTACAGGTCGTGCATGGCGGCAAAGCAGAGCCATCGGCCGGAGCGCCCCGAGACAGGCTCCGCACTCGGGTCCGTTCGAACGCAAAACGTCGGGTCGGGAAACCGTGGGGAGCGGTCTTAGATGGCCGCTAGAAACTTACGCATACGCTCCAGACCACGATCCAGCTCCGCCATCGAAGTCGCATAGGATACGCGAAGATGATGGTCGGTACCGAAGCCCTCCCCCGGCACGGTGGCGACATGAGCTTCCCGCAGCAGTTTGCCGGCTAGTTCTGAAGCCGATCGAATGGCACCGCGGCCCAAGAAGGAGGAAATATTGGGATACGCGTAGAAGGCCCCCGCGGGCAAGGTGCAGGTGATCCCGGGAATGGAACGTAGCCCGTTGACCACGTGGTCCCGGAGTTTGATGTACTCGGCTCGCATGTCGGTGACGCATTGCTGCGGACCCATCAACGCCGTCACGGCTGCTTTCTGCACGATGGAGGTGGGGTTCGAAGTCGATTGGCTTTGCAACTTTTGGATTGCGCTCGAAACTGCCGCGGGAGCCAAGGCATAGCCTAAACGCCATCCGGTCATGGAATAGGTCTTGGACAGCGACCCCACAATCACCACGCGCTCCCGGAAGTCGCGCAACGAGCCCACCGAGAATCGCCGTTGGGTATAGTTCAGATACACATAGCACTCGTCGGACATCACCCAGATGCCGCGCTCGTGCGCCATGCGCACCACCTCAGTCATGTCTTCCGCTGACATGACGGCACCCGATGGATTCGCGGGCGAGTTCAGGATGATCAGCTTGGTGCGAGGCGTCAGCCGACGCTCGATCATCGCCGCCGTGATGCGGAAAGACTGACTCTCGTCGGCCTCGACGAGAATGCAATCCCCCCCGGCATAGCGCACGATATCCTTGAAGGAAACCCAGTAAGGCACGGGAAGAATTACCTCATCGCCGTGGTCGACCAGAACCTGGATGGTATTAAAGATGGCGTGCTTGCCGCCGACACAGGCGACCACCTCTTCCCGCCGGTAGTCGGAATCGAAATCCACGGCATGGCGATGCACAATCGCGTCGCGTAGCTCGGAGGTCCCGCCCACCGGTGTGTATTTGGTGAAATTACTTTGAATGGCAACCGTAGCGGCATCCTTGATGTGCTGGGGGGTGGGGAAATGCGGCTCCCCGGCGCCGAAGTCCACGACATCGATGCCTTGCTGTCGCAGCTTGTCAGCTTCATTCACCACCGCGAGCGTCGCCGAAGGCTCAATGCGGTTGATGCGGTCGGTGAGTCGGAGGGAGGGGGCAGCGACAGGGATTGGGGTCATCCTCGTTTCCTCGGCCTGGGATTTCTTGCGTACTGCAGTTTCACGGCAGGATCCAGCTTTTCGTGGAGCCGGCGCTCGACCAGGTCTGGGACCAGGCCCTTGATCGAGCCGCCCAATTGGGCGATTTCTCGCACCAATCGGGAACTCAAATAGGAATATTGTTCCGCCGGCATCATGAACACGGTTTCTAGGTTCGGCTGCAATTTGCGGTTCATCAGCGCCATCTGCAGCTCGTATTCGTAGTCGCTAATCGCCCGAATTCCCCGCAGCACCGCCCCCGCCTTGACTTTCGCGGCGTAATCGACGGTCAAGCCGTCGAAGGTGTCCACCCGCACGTTGCTGAAATCCTCGGTCATGGCTTCGAGCATCAAGGCACGCTCGGACAGGCCGAACAAGGGAGCTTTGTCTAGATTGCGAAGAATGGCCACAATCAGTTGATCGAAAATCTTGCTTCCCCGCTCAATCAGGTCCAAATGACCGTTGGTCGGGGGATCAAACGAGCCAGGATAAATGGCAATGACTTTTCTCAATCATCCTCGTGGCGCGGGGGGCTTGATCACCCAAGATTGTATCGGTCGGGGATGGGAATGGCAATCGGCCTTGGGTTAGGTGGCTGGAACCCCGCGCCGTGCGTAGGCTTTCGGCGGGCGCGAGCCGTCGAGGATCGACCGGAGGTAAACCGATTAACAACTTTTTACCTGTTTTTACCCCGAATTGACACCTCTCGGTCGACGGTTGACTATGTTAAGTCCATCGGTCCGAGAGGGGATCGGGAACCTGTCATGACGTTGAAGCGGCGATGGAACGAGCGAACCCGGCTGATGCTGACCCTAGAGCTCGCCGTGGTGTTGCCGGCCGCGGTGCTGGTGATCCTGAGCCTCCTGCACGTGAACAGTATCCAGCGGGACAAGGGTGTGCAGGCTGCTTTTCAGAGAGACTTTAGCCACGTCCTGAAGATTTCCGAGAAGCAGATCAACCAGAAAGCTTATGACTTGGCGGACGAGGTACGCAATGACCTTCCCGGAGCCGGCGATGCGTGCTCGGAAACCATGGATCGGATCCTCGCTGCACACCCCTATGTGGCCCATCTCTTCCTCTATGACCGCGACACCGGCCTGGTTTTCCGTTCGCGGAATGATCGGCTGAAGGATCCTTCGTTTCATGCCGAAGCCGAAGACCTCTCGAGCATGGTCAGCGGATGGATGCCGCTGGAGCACAAGGAACTAGTCAAAGAACTCGAGGAAGCGTCGAAAAACGGGGAGGGGTATCACTTCTTTACGAACTGGGCGCCACGCGGTGACAAACATCTGTATCAGTCCGCCGGCTTGTTTCTGGCGGGAGATAGTCACGGCGGCAAGACGGCCATCGCCGGGTTGGTGTTCGATGCCGAATATCTGCGCGACAAGTTCTTTCCTGAAGGGCTCGATCAGGTGCTTAGCCACCAGGACGAACAAAGCGAGAAAAACCACGTTGCCATTATGGTTCATCCCAAGAACGAATCCACTCCCTTGGCAGCTTCGGTGGGCTGGGACGGAGGGTATCCCGAGGTCGAACGCAACATGGAAGGGGCCTTTCCGGGGTTGACCATGGCGATCAAATTACACGGAACCACGCTGGCCGCTCTCGAGCAGCGCTTTGTGCGCAACGACTTCCTGATCTTGGCGGGGCTGTCTCTGCTGCTGGCCGGCGGCATTATCTTGACCTACCGCAACATCTCCCGTGAGATGGCGCTCGCCCGGTTGAAGTCGGATTTTGTCTCCAATGTTTCGCACGAACTGCGGACGCCGCTTTCGCTCATTCGCTTGTACGCGGAGACCCTCGAAATGGGGCGGCTCAAGTCGGAGGCCAAGTGTCAGGAGTACTACTCCATTATTCGCAAGGAGAGCGAACGGCTCACGGCCTTGATCAATAACATCCTCGACTTTTCACGCATCGAGGCGGGCAGGAAGGAGTACGACTTTCGTGAGACCGATCTGGGCGAGCTCGTCCATAACACGCTCGAGTCCTACCGCTACCAGATTGAGCAAAACGGATTTGCCTTCGAGGAACGGATTGCCCAGGATGTGCCCCGGCTGCGGGTGGATCGCGAGGCCCTGGCTCGCTCCCTTTTGAACCTGGTCAATAACGCCCTGAAGTATTCCCAAGACCGCAAGTTCATCGGTGTGAATGTGTTTCGCGACAACGGTGCGGTGAAGCTGGAAGTCGTGGACCACGGCATCGGCATACCGGAGGACCAGCAGAGCAAGATCTTCGAAAAGTTCTACCGGGTCGGCGACCCGCTGGTTCACAACACCAAGGGCAGCGGGTTGGGGCTTTCCCTGGTTCGCCACGTTGTGACCGCGCACGGTGGCCAGGTTCTGGTAGACAGTGCCCCGGGGCGAGGCAGCAAATTCACCATTCTTTTGCCTCTCCCTCAAATGGCGGCGGGCGCCGGCAAAGCGGTTTCGGTTGCGTCGGAGAACTGAAGTCATGGCAAAAATCCTGATTGTCGAGGATGAGCCCAACATGGTGGCCGGGTTGCGTGACAACTTTGAATTTGAAGGTTACCAGGTTATCAGCGCTCCGGATGGGGTTGCCGGGTTGGAGCGGGCGCTAAGTGAGGCGCCGGATCTGGTGATCCTGGACGTCATGATGCCGCGCATGAGCGGGCTGGATGTTTGCAAGCAGCTTAAAACCAAAAAGCCCGCCATCCCCATCATTATGCTGACCGCGCGTGGGCAAGAGGTGGACAAAGTTGTGGGATTGGAATTGGGTGCGGATGACTACATCACCAAGCCTTTTTCCATTCGGGAGTTGCTGGCGCGGGTGAAAGCCGTGCTGCGGCGTGCGGGGATCGCCCCCAGAGTGGCGGAGAAGTATTCCTTTGGCGAAGTGGAGGTAAACCTGCGCAGCTGCAGGGTTTCGAAGCGAGGCAAAGAATTGGATTTCTCCTCGAAGGAGTTCGAACTGTTGAAGTTCTTTCTTCACCATCCGGGTGAGACCTTGAGCCGAGATCGGCTGCTCGAGGAAGTTTGGGGCTATTCGCATTTTCCCACCACCCGCACGGTGGACGCCCATATTGTGCGGCTGCGGCAGAAGGTTGAGCCCAAGCCCGATGAACCTCGGTTCATCCTCACCGTGCACGGAACGGGTTATAAGTTTGTCGGCTGAACGCAGGAGGACGGAGTGGAAAACGCACTACCGCTTCGAGACAGCGAGCGCGGATGGGCACCCTTGGGTCGGGTGGACAACGCGCGGTTGATCCGCCAGGCCCAAATGGGAAGTGCCAGTGCTTTTGAGGAGCTGGTGCGCCAGTACGACCGGGCCGTTTTGCGCCTGGCCATTCACCTCACCGGCTCCAAAGAGGATGGGCAGGATGTTTTTCAGGAAGCCTTTCTCCGCGCCTACGTCAATCTCGGCAGTTTTCGCTTCGAGTGCTCGTTTTACACCTGGATCTATCGCATTGTTACCAATCTTTGTCTCGACCATCTGCGCAAGCGCTCTTCGCGCGTGCGCGATCTGACGGCCACGGTATCCTTCGACGGTGAAGAAGAGCCGATCCTCGACCGCATCGCCGATCAACGCGCCGGCATGAGCCCGGAGCGCAACATGATGAGCCGGGAATTGCGCGGCTCGATTCTGCGGGCCATGGCGCGGCTCTCGCCACGCGAACGCATGGTGTTTGAATTAAAGCATTACCACGGGCTGCGGCTGCGAACCGTGGCTGGCATTCTTCATACCAGCGAAGGAACCATCAAAAATACCCTCTTCCGCGCTACCCACAAGTTGCGCACGGAACTCGCGGAATACCGCTAACCCAAGTCCCCTCTCGGGGGTGAGACCCGTCGCCAAGGTATGCTAAGGTAAAACATCGTAAATCTCTGTTGTTGTTCTTCGTTTTGGGGTATTCGTGCCGCTTTCGCAAGACCCACATTGGTACAAGGACGCACTCATCTATCAGGTCCACGTGCGCTCTTTTCAGGATAGTTCGGGAGATGGCATCGGGGATTTTCGCGGGCTGGCTCAAAAGCTCGACTACGTCCAGGACTTAGGTGTCGACACCCTGTGGCTCATGCCCTTCTTTCCCTCGCCCCTGCGGGATGACGGGTACGATATCTCGGACTACCGCTCGGTTCATCCCAATTACGGCACCCTCGACGACTTCAAAGGGTTTCTCGAAGCGGCGCATGCGCGCGGCATTCGCGTCATCATCGAAATGGTGCTGAATCATACCTCCGATCAGCACGCCTGGTTTCAGCAGTCCCGCAGCTCGCGAGATAATCCGCGAAGAGACTGGTATGTGTGGAGCGACAAGGACACGCAGTATCAGGGGACGCGCATTATCTTTCTCGATACGGAGCTCTCGAACTGGGCCTGGGACCCGGTTTCGAAGCAGTATTACTGGCATCGCTTTTTCAGTCATCAGCCCGATCTCAACTACGACAATCCCGCCGTGCGGGAAGAGATGTGGGAGATCATGCGATTTTGGCTGCGCATGGGCGTGGATGGGTTCCGGCTCGATGCCGTCCCCTATTTGATCGAACGCGAGGGCACCAATTGCGAGAACCTGCCGGAGACGCACGCCGTGATCAAGGACTACCGGGCGCGACTGGACCGGGAGTTTCCGGGGAAGATGTTTCTCGCCGAAGCCAACCAGTGGCCGGAGGACCTGGGTCCGTATTTCAGTTCAGGCGACGAATTTCACATGGCCTTCAACTTTCCTCTCATGCCTCGCATGTTCATGGGGTTGAAGCTCGAGGACCGCAAGCCGATCAGCGAGATCTTGCAGCGGACCCCGGAGATTCCGGAGATTTGCCAGTGGTGCCTGTTCCTTCGCAATCACGACGAACTGACGCTCGAGATGGTCACGGACATGGAGCGGGACTACATGTATGACGAGTATGCCCGCGACCGCAGCATGCGCTTGAATCTGGGGATTCGCCGTCGCCTCGCCCCCCTGCTCGATAACGACCGGCGCCGCATCGAACTCATGAACGGAATGTTGATGTCGCTTCCCGGCACTCCTATTACTTATTATGGCGATGAAATCGGCATGGGCGACAATGTAAACCTGGGGGACCGCAACGGAGTACGAACCCCGATGCAGTGGGACGGGGGGTGGAACGGCGGATTCTCCTCGGCCGACCCGGAAAAACTCTACTCCCCGCTGATGCTCAATCCGGTCTACGGCTATCAGGCGGTGAACGTGGCCTCGCAGAAACGGTTCGAGCACTCCCTGCTCTCCTGGATGAAGCGTATCTTGAAGGTTCGCAAATCCAGTCCGGTGTTCGGCCGGGGGTCGATCGAGTTCCTGTATCCGGCCAATCATCGCGTCCTGGCCTACGTGCGGAAGTGGGGAAAAGAGACGATCCTGGTGGTCAATAACCTCTCCAGTTCCGCCCAGGCCGTCGAGCTGGACTTGCAGGGTTATAAGGGCAACATCTTGATCGAAATGTTTGGCCGCAATATTTTCCCGCGCATCGGAAATCTGCCGTATCTTTTGACCATGGGCCCCTATCAGTTCTACTGGTTTCGGCTGAGGAAGGTCTGAAGGCGTTGCCGGTCGAGCGGAGAAGGCAGAGAGGATGCGGACGCTCCATCCTTATTCTGATTCTGCAGGCTGACTTCCTAACTTTTACCGTGGAGGGCTGGGTTGGCCGAAGAAAGCATTCTTACGGATGATTTTCTTCACGAGCTGATGAACGTGGGCGAAGTGGACCTGCTGGTGGGTGTGCCCACGCACAATGACGCTGCCACCATCGGCCCCATCGTTCAGGCGATTCGCGCCGGCCTGATACAGTTTTTCCCGCGGCAGCGAGCCGTCATCCTCAATGCCGATGGCGGTTCCCACGACCAGACCCAAGAGCTGGTTCGGGCCGCCTCGATCACCGACCTGCAACACACGCCCAATCCCCATGCCCTGCGTACCCTGCACTCCATCAGTGCCCGATACGGCGGAGGCCCGGGCGGCGGGCGCGGACTCTACGCCATTCTGGCGGCTGCCGATTTGCTGCATTCCTCGGCCTGCGTGGTCATTTCCGCCGATTCCACCAACATCGAACCGGAATGGATCGTGCATCTGCTGCGGCCCGTCTGCCAGGAGGGCTTCGATCTGATTACACCGGTCTACCACCGCCACAAGTTTGATGGCTTGTTGGTGCGCAACCTCGTATACCCCATGACCCGGGCCCTCTATGGCAAACAGATCCGGGAACCCTACCCCTCCGAATTTGCCTTTTCCGGCCGGCTGGCCACCCACCTGTTTGGTCTGGACGGTTGGGGGACGGAAGCCGAGCAGGATGGGGCGAAGCTGTATCTGACGATTTCCGCCATCACCGGGGGCTTCAAACTTGCCCAGGCAATGCTCGGCAGCAAGACGCGGGCGCCGAGCAGCCCTCCCGCCGACGTTGTGGATGCTCTGCGCGAGGGTGTGGGACCGCTGTTTTACTCCCTGGACCGGCAGCCAGCCTGGAGGTCGAGCACGACCTCCGAGCCTGTACCAATCCTAGGCGGTCAGCCCGAGGTCACCCTCGAACCGTTGCGCATCAATCGCAAACGCCTATACGATTTGTTCCGCAGCGGAGTGTCGGAACTCGCGCCCCTTTTGAGTTCGATTGTCTCCCCGTCGACCCTCGAGCAGTTGCAACAACTGGCCTCCCGAGGGGAGGAAGATTTCTGCTATTGCGATGAGCTATGGGTGAAAACGGTATATGAATTTGCTGCCTCCTATCACCGTGCGGTGCTTAATCGTGATCACATCATCCAGGCTCTGGCACCGCTGTACCGTGGGAGGGCGTACACGTTCGTGGTCGAAAACCGTGATTCTCAGAGTGAGGAAGTGGAACGCAATGTCGAAGCACTGTGTTTGACGTTTGAGAAGGTAAAGCCGTACCTCGGAGAATTGTGGGACGGCAGGAAGTGAGGTCATATGTGGGACAAGTTCGTAATTGAATTGAGCCAGGCTACCCAGGAATTCCTTCGCGGCGTAGCGCAATTCTTGCCCCGACTGCTGGTGACGCTGATCATCGTGGTCATCGGCGGTCTCGCCGCCTGGGTGATCGAGGTCATCGTTCGCAGCATTCTGCGGCTGGTCAAGTTCGATCGCTTCTCCGATGACGCTGGTGCCAGCCAGTTTCTTCGCCGAACCGCCCTACCATCGTCGACCGAGTTGCTGAGCCGTTTCGTCTTTTGGGTGTCATGGATTGGGTTCATTCTGGTGGGAGTCAACGCCTTAAATATTGTTGGCCTCGAGCCGCATATTTCGAAGCTCTTCGGCTACTTGCCGAGATTGGTCGCGGCCGTCTGCTTGATGTTCTTCGGTCTGCTGGCTGCCAGCTTTTTCTCCCGGGCGGCCTTGTTGGCCGCGGTCAATGCCGGCTCCCCCTCCCCGAAGCTGATCCGTTCCGCGGTCCGCATTCTCATCACCGTGCTCAGTATCTCGATGGCATTTGAGGAACTCGGCTTAGCCGAACAAACGGTTCTCATTGCCTTTGGCTTAATCTTTGGGGCGTTGTTGTTTGGACTGGCTCTCGCCTTTGGGCTCGGTGGCCAGGAACTGGCCAAGCGCTTTTTGGAGGCACGATTTGCTCGCCAGCCGCAGCGAGAACGCGAGGACGAACTGTCGCCGCTCTGATTTTCAACTGGAGGCAGCCTCCGCCAGGAGCCGGCTTCCGAAATAGAGCCCGTCGCGACCCTTAGCCAGGTAGCCGCCGCCCGGTCGGCCGCTCCTGACTGTCCTCTCGTGCCAAACTGAGCCCGCCTGCCCTGGCAATTTTGGCAGGTCTATCCCCTGTAACCTCAGGTACTTTCCTGGTTCGCTCGTAAGCCATTGGTGAGAGGTAGGCCTAACCTTTACCTAGTTACTGACGACTGGGGGATTTTTACTAAGCCTGGCAATAGGAACCTGCATCCAACAGGTATAATGGAGCAGGCTCGGCAGTAATTTATCTTTGAAAAAGACCATTTCAATATGTCCACAAAAATTAAGGTTGCAATACTTCTTCCCTCGGCGGCAGTGCTCGTCTTCATGGCTGCGGGAGGGATGGACGGAGTTCGGGCATCGAGCAATGATGGCGCGTATCGGCAACTTCAGGTTTACAGTGAAGTTCTTTCGCGCGTGCGCAGCGACTATGTCGAAGACCCGAACATTCCCCTGGTAACCGACGGCGCTCTTCACGGGCTACTAGAATCCCTGGACGCTAACTCCAGCTATCTGACGGCCGCTGAGTACAAGGACTACCAGTCTCATCAAAGCGAGGCCAGGGCTGACATCGGCGCCGCTTTGTCAAAGCGGTTTGGCTATGCGGCGGTGATCTCGGTCATTCCAGGAGGTCCGGCCGACAAGGCGGGTCTCCAGGATACAGATATTCTCGAGGCCGTCGACGGGAAGAGCACTCGCGAAATGTCACTGGCCGAGTTGCGCAACCTGGTGGCCGGACAACCCGGCTCGAATGTGAGCGTGGCGGTGGTGCGAGCGGGTCGTGCCCAACCGGAAAAACTGACGATTACACGCGATGTCGTGAAGATCCCGCCGGTTACCGAGAAGATGATGGCCGACGAGATCGGCGAAATCCGGGTCGACGCGCTGACCAAGGGCAAGTCGCAAGAACTCGCGAGCAAGATCAAGGCTTTGCAGAAGGAAGGCGCCAAGAAGCTGATTCTCGACTTGCGCAATTGTGCGGAAGGTGAAGAATCGGAAGGTATTGCGACCGCCAACCTGTTCCTTAACCACGGCACGATCACCTATTTGCAGGGACAGAAGTATCCCCGCGAGGCCTTTAATGCCGATCCCAGCAAGGCCATTACCAGTCTGCCGCTCGTGGTGCTGGTAAACAAAGGAACAGCCGGGCCGGCTGAAATTGTGGCCGCGGCCATACTGGAGAACTCTCGTGGCGATGTGGTCGGAGACAAAACCTTTGGCGAGGGGTCGGTACAGAAAGTTATCCCCTTAGAGGACGGGGGAGCTCTGATTCTTTCGGTAGCCAAGTATTACACCCCGAGCGGCAAGGCCATTCAAGATATAGCCGTCACCCCCAATGTAGTTGTAGCCGATGAAGAAGAGGATGTTCCGGTGCCGGACGAAGACGAAAATGCGGCTCCGCCTGATCAGACCCGAAAGCCGCCGGCCGCGGGGGAAGACCAGCAGTTACAGCGGGCTGTCGACCTGCTGAAGAATCGCTCCAGTTAGCCGGCCTAACCTAGGAATTGCAGGCTTCCTTCTGGGTCCATTGACGACGTGGTCCGAGGATCGCCGCCATCAAGTCCCAGGCTTTGGGAGTGTCCATCGAGTGCGGCACAACTGGAAAACTCGCCGAGTAAGCTCGAGTTGGTGAATGTAAGCTCCCCATGAAGGTGATTTACCAAGATCTTCCGCCCGTTGAAGTCGGCGGACGGAAGATGATGGGACGGGTGCTGTTCGGATTGTTGGTTTTGTTTTCCGCCCTAATCGGTGCCTCTGCGGGATTGTTGCTGGTCTATTCGACCGACCTGCCCCAGGTCGAGCAGCTCGAACATTACCGTCCCAGTTCGATCACCGAACTTTACGACGATCAGGGTCGCGTCGTCGGTTCTTTTGCCCTTCAGCGCCGCGTGGTGTCCAATTACGGCGATTTTCCCGCCCTGCTCAGGGAAGCCTTGATCTCCATCGAAGACAAGGATTTCTACAGCCATTGGGGTATCAATGTGTGGCGCATTGCCGGGGCCGCGTACCGCGACATTGAATCCGGCGGAAGGGTGCAGGGGGCGTCCACCCTCACCATGCAGCTGGCACGCAATCTGTTTCTCTCCCCCGACCGATCCTTTCGCCGAAAGATCGAAGAGGCGCTGCTCGCCATCCAGATCGAGCGCCGCTTCACCAAACAGCAGATCTTTACCCTCTATGCCAACCAGATCTTTCTCGGGCATGGGGCTTATGGATTCGAAGCGGCATCGGAATACTACTTCAGCAAACCGGCCAGGGATCTGACCCTGGAAGAAGCAGCGCTGCTGGCGGGGTTGCCCAAAGCACCGGGACAATACTCCCCGATCCTTCATCCCGATCGCGCCCTCAAGCGGCGCAATCTGGTGATCAACGCCATGCTCGAAGATGGGAAGATCACGGCCAACCAAGCCAACGATGCCCGCGGCCAGCCTCTTGGTCTGAAGCTGCAGCACGATCCCAACTCTCTGGCACCCTATTTCGTCGAGGAGGTACGGCGATATCTTGAAAACCGTTACGGCACGGATCAAGTGCACGAAGGCGGACTGCGAGTCTACACCTCGCTCGATACGGAACTTGAGCGAGCGGCAAACCACGCCGTGCTCGATGGGCTGGCCGCTTACGAACGTCGCCACGGCTGGAAGGGTCACCTGGAGAACGTGCTACGCGAGGGGCAATCCCTCACCGGCTACGAACATCCTGACTGGGAAGAGGAACCGGAACTTGGCGGCTATGTTCACGCTTTGGTCACCTCCCTGGTGCCCCACGGGGCCATCGTCAAATTCGGTCGTTATGCAGCTACGCTCACGGAGGCCGATGGGGCGTGGACCGGGCACAAGCTGGAAGATATCTTACGAGCCGGCGATCTTGTCTACGTGAAGATTTCGTCCTTCACCAGCGAGACGAAAGCGCACGTGAGCCTGGAACAAGATTCGGGAGCCCAAGGCGCACTCATCGCGATCGACAATGCCAGTGGAAGCATCAAGGCCATGGTGGGCGGGCGCGATTTCGAGGAATCCAAGTTCAACCGCGCCACCCAGGCGTTGCGGCAGGTAGGTTCATCCTTCAAACCGTATGTGTACACCGCTGCCATCGATCAGGGTGCCCGGCCGGACGACACGATCCTGGACTCCCCAATAACCTTTGAGACGGCCTCCGGTCCCTATGTTCCCCACAACTACGACGAAAAGTTCGAAGGGACGATTACCTTGCGCCGGGCTTTGGCCCAGTCTCGCAATATTCCCGCCCTGAAACTTGCCAGCACCATTGGCATCAGGACGGTGATCGACTATGCCCATCGTTTCGGGATCACTTCCAATTTGCCCGCATACCTGCCGGTCGCCTTGGGGGCAGCCGAGGTAACGTTGTTTGAGCAGACGTCCGCTTTCAGCGTCTTCCCCAATGACGGTGTCCGCGTCACCCCTCGCTACATCACAAAAGTCACGGACTATGAAGGCCGGGTCCTGGAGGAGGATTTTCCGGATGTGCGAGACGTGATCGCTGCGCGGACTGCACGTATCATGACTTCGATGCTGCGCGAGGTCGTGCTCCATGGAACCGGGATCGCGGCTGCCAGCCTGAACCGTCCCTTGGGTGGAAAAACCGGTACTACCAACGACTTTACCGACGCTTGGTTCATCGGTTTCTCGCCCTCCATGACGGCCGGTGTTTGGATTGGCTACGATGAAAAGAAGTCGCTGGGGGCTAAGGAGACCGGAGCCCACGCGGCGCTGCCCATCTGGATCGAGTTTATGAAGGTCGCTCTGGCCGGACGAGAGCCCGGGGATTTTCAGCCCTTGCCGGATATGCCTCCTCAATCGGTGGCGCAGCGGGTGGATACCCCAGATGCCGCTCCGGCGGAGGAAGAAACTCACTAGCGGCCCTGCGGGATCTCGATCGAAGGCCGATGGCAGGGGAAGTTAGAAGTATGAAAGCGTTGTTCCGCTTTGTCTTGCGCTCGTTGGTTCTGCTCGTGGTGGCCTTGATCTCGGCCCTGACGGCGATGCGCTTTGCCATACACGGTCGGGAGGTGGCTGTGCCCGATCTGGTGGGCAAAACGCCGGCGGAGGCGCGCCGGATTTGCGAGCTGGCGGGTTTTGGGTTTGAGGCCGAGCGGCAATACTACAGCCCCACCGTCCCGGAGGGCAGAGTTCTCTCGCAGATACCAGTCTCCGCCATCCTGATCCGGAGCGGCTGGCAAATTCGAGTGTCCCTCAGCTTAGGCCCGCAACGGGTTCAGATTCCCGATGTGCTTGGTCAGAGTGAACGGGCAGCGGAAATCAACATTCTGCGCCGCGGCCTGGTCGTAGGAGCCGTGGCAGAGGTTGAGGTCCCCGGGGCAACCCCCAACGAAGTGATTGCCCAGAATCCATCGCCCAACGCCAGCAGCATATCGGCCCCGAGGATCAATCTGCTGGCGGCACAGACGCCCCTGCCCCAGGCGTTTGTCATGCCTAGGCTGGTGGGACAGACCCTGAGCATTGCGACCGCGGCTCTCAAGGAAGCGGGTCTCGAAGTGGGCAATGTGACGGTTGCTTCCCCGCCTCCCGGCATTTTACCCCCCAATCCCTCCCCGCAACCGCCCCCCCCGCCCGCGGGTTCGAGCCTCATTGTCTCCCAGAATCCCGCTGCCGGAACCAAGGTGATTGCCGGGTCAGCGGTAAGTTTTGAAGTGCGTTCGGGAAGTTGAGTGGCTTTCCTGTTCCGAGAATGCGAGAACCGGTTCATGGGCTCGCGGAAGCTCTCGCCGGCCGAGGCGGGACCTTTTCAAGGATGGCAGCGAAGAATCCGTCACAAGGATGTACCCCCGGGATCGTCTGCAAGTATGGGCCGCGGGTGATTGAGTCCAGATCCTTGCCTGCTACTTCGCCCTGGTCGCGAAGCTGATCGAGCAGCTCACGACAATCCACGAGGCGAAACGATCGTTCGCCTTCGAGCGCGGCTTCGACCACCTGTTCGTTCTCCTCCTTCTCGAGCGAACAGGTGGAATAGACGAGCCGCCCTTGGGGCGCGACCAGCGGCAGCACGGAGCGCAGAATTTCGAGCTGCCGCCGGTGGAGATCGAACAGGTCATCCTTCCTCAGCCGCCACTTGATTTCCGGATTGCGAGCCAAGGTGCCGGTGCCCGAGCAGGCCACGTCGGCCAGCACCCGGTCAAAGCCTGGCTCGAGCGGCAGGGCACGAGCATCGGCAGCGATTACCTGGAGGTTGCGCGCGGGAACCAGTTTGCGCAGCAGGCGCGCACGATGGGGATGAAGTTCGGCAGCCACGACGCAGGCCTTGGGATTGCGGTCGGCCAGCAGCCGTGCCTTTCCCCCCGGCGCAGCGCAGCAGTCAAGAATTCGGTCGCCGCAGCCGACGAGAAGCGCAACCAGTTGGGACGCCTCATCCTGAATGAAGATCGAGGGCAGCTTGGCATGGCGCAATTTTGTGAGATCTCCCCGCATGACCCGCCGCGACCGCGTCACGAGGAAGCCGGGCCCTAACTGGATTCCTTGGTTCTCGAGGGCGTCGGGCCGATCGAATTGGGGCAGGGCGAGGGAGACTTCAGGAACTTGCTGGTCGTACAAGCAGATTTGCCGGGCAGCTTCCCAGCCAAAGTTGCCTGCCCAGCGGGCCACCAGCCATTCGGGATGAGCGGAAAGTCTGGCCAACTCCGAAGCCGTAGTGCTGTTTTC
>Ga0187778_10001027_pt1 | contig 19889 bp, 17 predicted proteins | sample 1015_Q2_SP5_20_M_FD_132418 | JGI IMG/M metagenome (GOLD analysis project Ga0187778, IMG submission 132418) | Tropical peat soil microbial communities from peatlands in Department of Meta, Colombia - 1015_Q2_SP5_20_MG | ecosystem: Environmental > Terrestrial > Soil > Wetlands > Peat | place...
GACGATCTGGTACGTGTACGAGATCGTCCCCTGGAAGATCGAGCCGAAGCGGCGTGGACATCCGGCTGGATCGCCGCTTCGGCTCGATCTTCCAGGGGACGATCTCGTACACGTACCAGACGGCCAAGAGCACCGGCTCGGATCCGCAGGCGTACCTCAACACCCTGGCCCGCGTGAACAGCGCGGTGACGGGCCTGCGGCTGCCTCCGCCCCAGGCGATCCTGACCACGGCGGACAACCGGACGCACACGGTCGCGGGTAACCTGGCCGCGAGCTTCCCGAACGGCTGGAACAAGGGCACCGTGCTCGGCAGCATCCTCGAGAACACGGGCATCTACGCCACCTTCCGGTTCGCCAGCGGGCTGGCCTACACGCTGATGCAGAACGGCGGCCTCGGCGCGCTGGGGCCGGGCAACGGGTTCGGGTTGAGCGGCAATCCGCTGGAGCCCATCAACACCTCCACGATGCCGTGGATCAAGAACGTGGACCTGCGGATCACCCGCGGGTTCCGGCTGGTCGGCAAGGACGTGTCGGTGTTCGCCGACTTCCGCAACCTGTTCAACTGGAAGAACCTGACGGCGATCTTCGCCGAGACCGGCGACGTGGTGAACGCGCTGTACCAGACCAACACCGTGTTGCCGCAGGTGTCGAGCCTGACGCAGGACGCCGGGAACCTGTGGGTGACCAAGCCGGTCACCGTGAACGGCGTCACCACCACGCAGACCGGGGTGGATCTGAGCGATTGCAGCAAGTACCCGTACGGGGGTGGCGGCATTCGCGGACCGGTCGACTGCCTGATGCTGCAGCAGGTCGAGATGCGGTACGGCAACGGCGACCAGTTCTTCAGCACGTCGGAAATCAACAACGCGTTCAACGCATGGTATGAGCGCTTCCACGGGCCGCAGACGCTGAACGGCCCCGGGTTCGACATGCGTCTTGGTTTCGAGTTCAACTTCTAGCTCGGGACGGCCTGCGGCGCCTCGCTATCGGGCGAGGCGCCGCGGGCGCAACGTTCAAGGAGTCCGCATGCAATCGAGAGTGCTACAGCGTTTGGCGGTGGCGGCGGTCCTGGTCCTCGGGACGGGTGTCTCGGTCGTCTCCACGGCCGCGGCCCGGCCGTCGCGCCCGTTGACGCGGGCCGCGCGCGGCGGGTTCAACCTGTTCCAGGGATCGGTCGGCCTGCGGCTGCACGCCAACCGCGTCGACTGCAACTGGCTCACGAACTACGGCAACCAGTGCGTGAACCCGTACGGGTCCGGCACGATCGAGGCGGGGTTCTGGCCGAACGGCTCGCCGGACAACTACATCTTCAACAGCGGCCTGCAGATCGCCGGCACCGTGTGCTACGGCATCGGGTGCGCGGGGACCGGCCCGTGGGCCGGGGACACCGTCGGCACGTTCTTCATGGACGCGCGCGGTGACCAGCGGCAGGGCGCGGCCGTCACGAACATCTACGACGGCCTCAATGCCGACGACGTCGCCGCCTGGCCGACGGCGGCGTACGTCAACGACCCGACCCTGTACAACGCGGCGCTCCTGGGCAGGAGGACCATCTCCCAGGAGGACAGCTGGGTGCGCTACTGGGACGGCGACGCCTCGCTGTCGACCGGCCGCAAGCACGCGATGGGCGTGCTGGTCGAGCAGCGCGGGCTGCTGTGGAACTACCCGTCCGGGAACGAGGACATTCTCTACTTCCTCTTCCGGTTCATCAACATCACGTCCACCAACTCGGCGGACTACCAGAACCTCCTCGGGGCGGGCTACAGCCAGAACGACATCACCGGCCCCGGCGGCGTTCTCTCGATCGCGCAGGACTTCCACGATCGGGCGCAGGCCGCCTACGGTGTGAACCTGCCGGCCAGCGGCTTCACGTTCCACAACATGTTCGCGGCCTTCTACCAGGACGCGGACGAGGGGAACGCGAGCTACAACTACTCGCAGGCGGTGCTGCCGTTCTCGCTGGTGTCGGTGATGAAGTCCGACTTCCACGAGCCGCTGTGGCAGTATCCGGCCAACATCTTCAGCGATCCGTTCTATCCCGCCCCGGGGTTCGAGGCGGCGAAGTACTTGAAGAGCCCGATCAACCCGGCCACGAACCGGCAGTTCGGCATCAGCATGTGGAGCAACACCTGCAACGGGTGCGGGCTGATGAACGACCCGGTCGGCGTGAGCCAGATGTACCGGTTCCTGTCCGGCCACGTGACGCCGGCGCTCGGCGACGGCGTCTGCAACTCGGACCCGATCAAGCTGCACACCTGCGCCTCGCTGCAGTCGTACGCCGACACGCGCTTCTTCGAATCGTCGGGGCCGTTCGACCTGCAGCCCGGGCAGTCTTCGGTCATCGTGGTGGCCCTGGTCTTCGCCGCGCCGGTGCACAAGTTCGCGCAGACGACGAACGGGATCTACGCGATGCCGGCGGGCCAGCTCGAAACGTATCTGCCGGTCAGCAGCACGCAGCTCAACACCTACCTGCCTGGCTTCCCGGCGCAGCCCGAGACGCTGGCGGTGGTCGGGACGGCCAGCGGCACGCGGGTCTGCACCACCAACTGCACCTCGGCGGCGACCATCCGGGAGCCGGTCGAGCGGGCCATGGGCTGGGGCCAGTTCAGCGACCTCAACAACGACGGCATCATCGAGCAGTCGGAGGTCCAGGTCGTTCCGCGGTCGCTGCTGTCGAAGGCGCTCACGGCGCAGGCCATCTTCGACAACAAGTTCCTCCTCCCGTTCGCGCCCGAGGCGCCGCCGTTCTTCCTGGTGCCCGGCGACGGGAGCGTCACGGTCGTCTGGCAGAAGTCGGCGACCGAGAACCCGACGTGCAGCGTGCCGCCGTGCGGCGATCCGTACTACCAGGTCGCCAAGAGCCTGTTCGAGGCTGACGGCGTCACCCCGAACGCGCTGTACGACCCGAACTATCGCCAGTTCGACGTGCAGGGCTACCGGATCTGGCGGGGCCGGACCGCGTCCGAGATGCAGGTGGTCGCGCAGTTCGACTACGCCGGGGTCACGACGCCCGACAAGACGGGCCAGTTCTACGATCCGAACGTGTACGGCAACCAGTGCGCGCCGGAGCTCGGCGTCACCGCCAGCTGCCCGGTGGCCTTCAAGCCCGACGGCAGCGGTCCGAGCTACGCGTACCCCCTGGTCGGGAACGTCATCCAGATCCCGCCCGGCGGGCGCGTAGAGCTGACCAACGGGAACATCCTGATCATCAACGCCGACACGGCGGTCACCGGCGGCGGCACGGGCTATCCCGCCCTCGTCGGCAGCGGCGTGCCGTTCGCGTACAAGGACACCGGCGTGCTGGACGGGGTCCAGTACTTCTATGCGGTGACCGCGTTCGACATCAACAGCGTCAAGTCGGGTCCGTCGTCCCTCGAGTCGTCGAGGACGGCGACCAGCGTCACTCCACGGGCGGCGTCCGGCCAGGAGACCGCCGGCTCGCTCGGCGCGACCCAGATCATCGGGGCGGACGGCAACCCGGTCACGGGCACGACGCCGACGCTCAACGCGACCACCGGCGAGTTCAGCGGCCCGATGCCGCCCGCCAGCGGGATCGGCTTGGGCTTCGTCGCCTTCGTGCCGCAGATCGTGAACAGCGGCAACCTGTCGGTGACGATCGACTCCGTGATCCCCGCCGACGGCTTCAACAGCGCGCCGGGCACGGTGTACTACACGACTTCCTCGGCGCTCGGGACGTTCCACAAGACGGTCTCGGTGCTGGTCGACTACACCAACGTCACCGGCTCGACCGGCGGGCCGTTCCCGGCCCTCAACGGCGTGCAGGCGAAGTCCGCCCGCTACGGCGGCGACTCCACCTTCACGATGTACGGCAACCTGCAGCTGAGCTGGCCGGGCGCCTGGGACGTCACGAACTGGGGCCGCGGCTCGGCGAACAGCTATCCGTCGGGCAACAACGGATACAACGGGCCGCGTTGGTGGGTGGGTGCGGCGAACGAGAACACCGCGAACCCGAACGGCGGAAAGTGTCATCCGGGAGTCGGCACCTGCGGGACCTCGACGCCGATTCCGAACCTGGCCCAGACGGCAGGCAGCCTCGGTTCGGGCGTGCAGGTGATGCACATCGAGGGCTACGAGACCGCACCGAGCCAGCCGCTGCGGCAGCTCGAGGGGGCCACGTCGTATCTGGCCCGCGCGGCCGACTTCAAGGTGTACTGGGGCAGCACCGCTGGGAAGCCGGACTCGGTGGTCGACGTGTCCGACCACGTGCCGGTGAAGTTCAGCAAGGTGCTGCGGGGGACGTACGGGTTCCTGAACGACTCGTCGTTCACGGGCACGAACGTCACCTCCGGGGACGGCAACAACGCCACACTGACCTGGCAGGACGTCTTCTGCGTCGCCCCGATCCCCAGCTTCGGCGGGGGCTCGATGAGCAACGCACAGGCGTGCGGCGGGACGGCGGCGACGATTCCGGCGTTCCTGATGGACCATGCGCTGCTGCAGCCGGTGGTGTTCGGCAGCTCGGCGTACGGGGCGGCGGCACCGGCGGCGACCGGCAACGGGTTCATCTTCTACATCGCCGGGCAGTTCTTCCTGATGCAGATGGCGGCGCTGCCGACGGCCGGAACGGTGTGGAACCTCCGCACCTACAGCGGCAGCATCACCGGCTCACCGGGCAGCTTCGCCCTTGCGGCGCAGGCCAGCCCGCCATGGGTCCCGGGCCTGAAGGTCCAGGTGTCGTTCCAGGGCTCGGTGGCGACGACCACGACGTCGGACTCCGCGTTCGCCGCGATTCACACGGTGCCGGATCCGTACTACGTGACCAACGCGCTGGAGACCTCGGCGAACAACAAGGTGCTGCGGTTCGTCAACCTGCCGAGCCAGTGCATCGTGCGGATCTACAGCGTGAGCGGCATCCTGATCCGGGTGCTGACCCACAACGATCCGACCAACGGCGGCGATCTGACCTGGGATCTCCGTAACCGGAACAACCAGTTCGTGGCCAGCGGCGTGTACTTCTACCACATCGAAGCGGCCGATGGCCGTACCAAGGTCGGCCGGTTCACCGTGGTCAACTACGCTCAGTAAAACATCCCGAAGCGGGCCGGGGCCTCGCGCCCCGGCCCGCGCGGAGGTTCGCATGCGTAATCGTTTCGTTCTGATTGGCGTCGCGCTGCTGGCGGTCGCGCTGGTTCCGGGCCGCGAGGTGCTGGCCCAGGGGCCGACGTGCGGCGGTACCGTGTCGTCGTGCGGCCAGATCCCGTCCAACAACACCGGCTACGGGACCACGGCGGCGGAGTTCCTGATGCTGGCTCCGTCGGCACGCGGCACGGCGCTCGGCGGTTCGTTCGCCGCGCTGACGACCGACGTCTCGGCGGTGTATTACAACCCCGCCGGCCTGTCGCAGATGGATCACGCGGGTCTGATGGCGTCCACGATGAACTACATCGCGGGCACCAAGTACGCCTGGGCGGCCGTGGGCTTCCCGATGAGCGGTGGCGCGCGGGCGATCGGCGTTTCGGTGGCGAACTTCGGCTTCAGCAACCAGCCGGTGTACACCGTCGACGACCCGAACGGTCTGACCGGCGACGTGTACTCGGTCAGCGAGACGGTGGCGGGGCTGACCTATTCGCAGCAGTTCTCCGACCGGTTCTCGGCCGGCCTGACGGCCAAGTTCATCAACGACCAGCTGGGCCGCGCCTCGGGTAGCGCCGTCGCGGTGGACTTCGGCACCAGCTTCCACGCGATGATCGGCGGCCGCCCCATCCGGGCCTCGTTCGTGATTCAGAACCTGGGGTCCACGCTCTCGCACAGCGGGCAGGCGCTCACGGTCCAGGTGGACCGGACCCCGCCGGCCGGGCAGCAGGACGTCCCGCAGGAGCCGGCCAACGCGCAGCTGTCCACCAAGGACTGGCCGCTGCCGGTGACGTTCCGGGTCGGTCTGGCGTACGACCTGTTCCAGACCACGGCGGGCCGGCTGTCGGTGCTGGGCGAGTTCACGCAGCCCAACAACAACAACCCCGGCTTTAATTTCGGCGGCGAGTACAACGTGTCGCTCGGCAGCAGCGGCTTCTCGATCGCGGGCCGCGCGAGCGTGACGTACTGGCCCGACAACAACCTCACGGCGAACCCGGACTCGGCCGGCTTCACTAGCACCGCCGGCGGGACGAGCCAGTACCGGATGTCGGCCGGTGGCGGCATCTACTACCGGCCCGGGTCGTCCGGCTTCGGGGTGGGCATCGATTACGCGTACCGGAACATGGGGCTCCTCGGAGGCGTGAACATGCTCTCCGTGGGGTTCACCTGGTAGGCTGACCAACAAACGCGGGAGACCGGGGAGCGCTGGACTCCCCGGCCTCCTGGCTGGCAGGTCTTGATGAGGAAGGTGAAGGCGGCGTTGGCATCGGCAGGCCTGTTGCTGGCCGCGCCGGCGCCGGGTGCACAGGGCGGCGATCAGCCGCTGACGGTCAGCGCGGTGCGGTTCTACTCTCCCGCCAGCGCGACCACGACAATCGAAGGGGTCTGTGAGGTGAGCCTCGGCGCCGTCGCGCCGGGCGCCGCGCAGATGGCGCGGTACCGGATCGAGATCCAGGTGAACGACAGTTCCGGCCTGGAGCTCCAGCGCGACGGATGGGACAGGGAGGTGCCCGCGGCCGTCGCGCGGGCGCCGCGCGCGACGGCCGTGGAGACGTTCGGCTTCCGGGCCGCGCCCGGCCGGTATCGGGTGCTGGTGCGCGCGATCCCTGCCGGCGGCAGGGCGTTCGAGCGGGCGATGGATGTGAGTGCGTTCGCCGCCCGTCCTCCGCTGTCGGACCTGCTGGTGGCGACGTCGGTGCGAACCGCGTCGGACACCGTGGCGGCGGCCGCCGGGGAGATCCAGCGGGCGGGTCTGCTGCTGCGGACGGCGCCGATGCCGCAGCTGTCGCCCGCGGAGGCGAGCCTGTCGTACTACGCCGAGGTCTATCCGTGGCCCGGGGCCCCGCTGGAGGGCCGTCTGAGCGTGGCGATTCTGGGCCCGGGGCGGCGCAGCATCGTGCGAACGGCGCCCGCGGCCGTGCGGTTCGCGGCCGAGGGCGGGGTGACCAAGGGCTCGCTGGACGTCACGGGGCTTCCCCCCGGGCCGTACGTGCTGCAGCTCCAGGTGTCGCTGGGAGACAGCACGGTCGAGCGCGAGGCGCCGTTCGTGATGGGGGTCGAGCGCGAGGCGCCGAGCGTTCCCGTCGTCGAGACCGGGGACCGGTTCGACGCCAGCACCGAGGCGGGCCTCGATTCGATGTACGCCCCCTTGGTCTACTTGCTGGAGGCGGGCGAGCAGGGCGTGTACGAGCAGCTCTCGGTGGACGGCAAGCGCAGGTTCCTGCGCGAGTTCTGGGCGAAGCGGGATCCGACGCACGGCGCCGGCGCCAACACCGTGATGGACCAGTTCTACGGGCTGGTGGGCTTCGCCAACGAGACGTTCCGCGAGGGCGGCGCCGCGCAGATACCGGGTTGGCGCACGGATCGCGGAAGGGTGTTTCTCCGCAACGGGAGGTGGGACGAGATTCTGCGGCGGCCGATGGCATCGCCGCTGCCGTATGAGGTCTGGAAGTACACGCGGGGTCGTCAGCGGTACTACGTGTTCGTGGACCAGTCGGGCCTCGGACACTACCAGCTGATCGGCACCAGCGACCGACAGGAACAGGGGCTTCCCAACTGGCCGCAGTTGCTGGGGAGCGAGAACTATACGGACGTAGCGCGGTTCCTCGGCATCACCACGCTCGAGGTTCCGCAGTAAGCAGGGTGGTGCGCGGTAGAAATCACGCTACTTGAGCGCGAGGGTAATCATGAAGCGTCAAAGTCTGGTTCTGCTTGCGGTGGCGATCGTGGCAGCCGGCGCCGCGGGCTGCTTCAAGGATCCGGTGAGCAGCCTGAGGACCGGCCCGACCATCCTGAGCGTGGATCACGCGGCGGTCCTGGTACGCACGGGCGACAGCACTGCCGTGACCGCCACCATCCTCGACAACGGCGGGAACGTCCTGCCGGAGACGGACGCGACCTGGACGTCGGCCGATCCGACCATGGCCGTGGTCGACAAGGACACGACCGTCATTCCCGGCAGCTACCTGAGCCGGGCCTTCATCCGCGGCGTCAAGACGCTCGGCGGGTGGACCAGCGTGATCGTGACCACGCGCGGCCTGGCGGACACGATCCGCGTGGCCGTCATCCCGGCCAAGATCGATCCGACGCTGGTGACGTATGCCGGCCCGACCCTGACGGACACGGTCGTGTATCCGGCCTCGACCCTGCCGCCGATCACGCCGGCGAAGCCGGTGCAGTACACGGCGAAGGACACGCTGCTGCTCGCGGGGACCAGCATCATGGTCTTCGACACGTCGAAGGTCACGGTTCAGGTGACGACCGCGGCCGGCGCGTCGACCGGGCTGATCGTGTACAAGACGCCGTCGCAGCTGAAGGTCATCTTCGAGGCGGGGACGGCCGGGCAGCTGCTGGTTCGGCACTGGCTGCTCACGCCGGGCAACCCGGCCATCGGGACCATCCAGGTCGACACGCTGTTCGGTGACAGCGTGGCGGTCGCGCCGTGGCGCATCGGCCCGGCGGCGTTCGGGGCCAGCGCCTCCGCGGCCCTGGGCGTCGTGACCGTCACGGCGGGCACCGGCATGACGTTCAACGCCGGCACGTCGGCCGGCTTCAGCGGCAATACCGCGATCATCATCGGGCAGAACGCGACGACGCTGACGCTGCTCTCGCCGGTGAACGACACCGGCCCGGTGACGCTCTACAACGTCCCCATGACCGCCAGCGGCACGGGCGTGGCCAGCATCACGTTCGACTCGCTTCAGAGCAATTCCGCCAAGTTCATCCTGCCGGCCGCGGTGCTGCTGCCGGCGAACTACGCGTTCTCGCCGAACAACGCGAAACTCGGCGACACGGTGACCCTGACGGCGCCAGCGGGGATGTCCTTCAGCGCCACGTCGCGCGTGATCCTGGGCAACCCGATCAGCACCAGCGACACCGCCTGGGTGGTGTCGCAGACCGCCGGGACGATGAAGGTGTTGCCGAAGCGGGGCGGCAGTGGACCGATCACGGTCACCAACCTCGGGCTGGCTTCTCCGCCCCCCGGGCCGATCCCGTTCCCGCTGGCCACCGCGGGCAACGTCACCATCGACAGCGTTAACACGGACTTCACGGTCGGGCAGACGCAGGGGACGGCCGTGGCCCTGACGATCCCGGCGAACGACACCCTCATCACGTATCTGACGGCCCTGCCGGGCGCGTCGCACGGCGGCTTCGCCCAGTCCTACACGACGTTCACGACCACGGCGGCCCATACGATCTTTGCTTCGGCCGCCTGGTTCGGCAGCGGCAACCCGTACAGCACGGGCGTCAACACGGGCACCTACACGGAGGACCTCGACCTCCTGCTCTGCAACGCGGCCACGCCGTGCGACGAGTCGGGCGCGGACCTCGGCGGCTTCGCAGGGGCCACGACGTCGCAGCCGCAGAGCGTCAACGTGGCCGCGCTTCCGGCGGCCCAGTACTGGATCAACGTCGCCGGGTTCAACGTCGGCTATTCGATCGTCTACCAGCTGACGGTGATCCTGCAGTAGCACGTCGGCGCGGGAAGGAAGCGCACGACGCCCCCCGGCTCCGGCCGGGGGGCGTCGTGTCTTGTGCGGTGGCCCGTCCGCGGCCCGGTCAGGTTCCGCCATCCGAGCCCCCCCTCCGGCGGCGCTCCCGCCGCTGGTGCAGGACCACGCCCACGACGATGAGTCCGAGGGCCACGGGCATCAAGGCGAGCAGCGCCCCGGTCCAGAACATCGTCTTCATCAGCCGGCCGTGGGACATGTCCTGCGCCCACGCCGGGGGGGCCAGCGCTAGGAGAAGAGCCGGTAGAGCAGCAGGTAGACGACGACCCCGGTAACCGAGACGTACAGCCATAGGGGGAGCGTCCAGCGCGCCAGGCGCCGATGGGTGGGATGCCGCGACCACAGCCCGAGGTACGCGGTCGTCAGGGCCAGCGGCACGACCGCCGCCGCCAGCACCGTGTGCGAGAGCAGGATAGCGAGGTAGACGGGTCGAATCCAGCCCCGGCCCGCGAAGTGCTTGACGCCCGCGTGCGCGTGGTACCAGACGTAGGAGGCGAGAAAGACCGCCGACACGCCGAGCGCCGATAGCATGCAGGTCTTGTGAGCGAGCGTCCACCGGCGCCGGATCGTCACGTATCCCACGGACAGGAGAACCGCCGTCGCCGCGTTCAGCGTCGCGTTGACGGCCGGCAGGTCCTCCGTGGCGATCACCGCGAGGGCCGGCGAGCGGCGACCCAGGTGGCCGCGGCGAAGGCGACGACGGCGCACGCGGAGGTGACGCCGAGCGAAAGCGCGAATCCCGGTCCCGCGGCCCCGCCCGCCGAAAGCGCGCGCCGGAGGGCGGCGACGCCGTAGGAGAGGGGATTCACCCGCATCACCGTGCCGAGCCATCCCGGCGCACCTTGCGCCGGGAACAGCGTCCCGGCCAGCAGCCACATCGGGACCAGGAACAGGTTCATGATCGCGTGGAAGCCCTGGGTCGAGTCGAGCCACCAGGCGATGGCGGCGGCGAGCGCGGTGAGGGCGAAGGCCAGGAGGAACAGCACGACGGCGAGCACGGCCACCGCACCGGCCGACGAGGGCCTCAGCCCGACGGCCGGTCCCAGCGCGAGGAACAGCGCGCTCTGGAGCACGGCGAGGGTCGTGCCGCCCAGCACCTTGCCCAGCACCACGCTCGCCCGCGGAACCGGCGCGACCAGCACGGCCTGCAGGAATCCCTCTCTCCGGTCCTCGATGATCGAGATCTCGGAGAAGATGGCGGTGAACAGCAGGATGAGGATCACGACGCCGGGAAAGAAATAGGCCAGGTAGCTCGTGCCGGCCGAGCCGCCGGGCACGCGGAAGGAGGGTCCGAGTCCCGTTCCGATGAGGAGCCAGAACAGCACCGGCGGCGCCAGGGCGCCCACCACGCGGCTCGGCTGCCGGTAGAACCGGACCAGCTCGCGTTGCCAGAGCGTGAGGACGGCCCAGCCGAAGCGGCTCACGTGTCCGGCCCCTGGTCCGCGTGGAAGTGACGCCCCGTGCGGTGCACAAATACGTCGTCCAGCGTCGGCTTGCCCAGCGTCAGGCCACGGATCGCGTCCGGGAACGCCTCCACCAGGCGCGGCACCAGCTCGTGACCGCGGGCGAGCTCGATGCGCACCGCCCCCTCGACGACCGCCGGACTGCAGCCGAACCGTTCGGCCACCGCCGCGGCCAGCCGCTCCGGCTCCGCCGTCTGCACGGTGACTACGTCCCCGCCGATCTCCGCCTTCAGCGCGGCAGGCGCGCCGAGGGCGACCAGGCGGCCCTCGTCCAGCAGTGCGATCCGGTCCGCCCGCTCGGCCTCGTCCAGGAGATGAGTGGTGAGGATCGCCGTGGCTCCGGTCTCGCGGCGCACGGCGTCGAAGTAGCTCCAGAAATCCCGCCGGGCCGAGGGATCGAGCCCGGTCGTCGGCTCGTCGAGCAGCAGGAGCCTGGGCCGGTGGAGCATTCCCTTGGCCAGCTCGACCCGTCGCGCGAGGCCGCCGGAGAGGCGCTCCACACGCTCCCGCGCGCGCTCGGCCAGCCCGACCCGCTCCAAGGCCGTCGCGATCCGCTGCTCGAGCTCCCGGCCCCGCAGGCCGTACAGGCGTCCCTGGTGACGGAGGTTCTCGGCGGGGGTGAGCTTCCGGTCCAGGCTCGGGGACTGGAACACCACCCCGATCTCCCTTCTGGCGCGCCATGGCTGCCGCACGACGTCGGCCCCGAAGATCGAGACCGAGCCGCCGCCCGGCAGCAGGGCGGTCGTGAGGATCCGGAACAGCGTGGTCTTGCCGCTGCCGTTGGGGCCGAGCAGCGCGACCAGCTCGCGCTGCGCGACGTCCAGGGAGACGCCGCCGAGCGCCACGCGCTCGGCGAAACGGTGCCGCAGATCGTGAATGCTGACCGCGGGACCGGTCAGGCCAGGGCCATCAGCGTGCACAGCACGGGGAGGTAAAGCAGCGAGAAACGGAACAGGCCGGTGGCCCGTGCGTGGTCCCGCGGGCTGATCGCGAGCCGGACGCCGTAGTAGACGAACATCGCGCCGAGGGCGAGCGCTCCGAAGAAGTAGACGGGGCCGGCGATGCCGAGGGGCGTGGGAAGCAGGCTGACCACGAGCAGCGCGCAGGCATAGAGCACGGACTGCCGGCCGGTGCTGGCGCCGTCGGGGTCCTCGACCGGGAGCACGCGGAAGCCGGCACGCGCGTAGTCCTTGCGGTACAGCGCCGCCAGGGCGAGAAAGTGCGGCATCTGCCAGAAGAACAGGATGAGGAACAGCACCCAGGCGCCGGCGTCCAGACGGCTCCGCGCCGCCGCCCAGCCGATCATCGGCGGGATGGCGCCCGGGACCGCTCCGACCACCGTGGCCAGGGACGTGAGGCGCTTGAGCGGCGTGTAGACGAGGAGGTAGCTCACGGCCGTCAGCGCCGCCAGCGCTCCGGCGAGCCACCCCACGGTGACCACGAGGTACGACGTCCCCGCGACGCCCATCAGCGCGCCGAAGACAAGGCTCTCCCGCGGCGTCAGCCGGCCGGAGGGCAGCGGACGCCGGACGGTCCGCTTCATCAGTGCGTCCCGGTCCCGCTCGGCCCACTGGTTGAGGCTGCTCGCGGCCCCGGCGACGAGCGCCGTGCCGAGCAGCGCTCGCAGCAGCGGCAGCAGTTCCACCGAACCGCGGGCGGCGGCGAGATAGCCCACCAGGGCGGTGAGCACCACGTTGAAGGTGATCTCCGGCTTGGTGAGCGTGAAGAACGCCGCGAGGCGGCGGCGCGCCGGGTCCGGCACGAGCGTCGCGTCGCCGACGGTGACGCTCATGCGGCGAGGGTTCTGGCCGCGGAGTCGCCGCGATCAACGGGCCGCGGAGCGAGCAGCCGCCCCGCGCGGAGCGCGAGCACGAGGGAGGTGGCGAGCACCAGCGCACCCGACAGCACGTGGGTCGTGGTGGGCACGACGGCACGGCGCGTCCAGATGATCGCGGCACCCAGGTAGATCTGCCACGCCAGCAGCAGCGCCAGCAGCAGCGCCGGCCGGCGCAGGCCGGCGACGCGGCCGTGGCGGCGCATGACCGCCGCGACGGTCCAGATCGCCGAGGTCGCCGCCAGCAAAGCCCCGACCCGGTGCACCAGCTGGTAAACCACCAGCTCCGGAGTCGCCGCCGGCCACAGCCTCCCGAACGCGAGCGGAAAGTCGGGGATCGCGAGGCCCGCTCCCGTGTGCCGCACCAGCGCCCCGGCCAGGATCTGGAGGTACACGACCGCCACGGTCACCCGGCTCAAGGCGCGGACCGACGGACCGTCGCTCTCCTCGACCGGCTGGGCCGGCGCGAGCCAGCGCGGCGACGTCACCAGCGCGATGGTCACGGTGAGGCAGAAGAAGATCTCGGCGAGGCCGGCGTGCGCCACGGAGACGGCGACGGGCAGCCTCAGCAGGACGGTGATGCCGCCCAGGGCGCCCTGCAGCACGACGGCCACCAGGGCGGCGAGCCCCAGGCCGCGCACCCAGCGCCTGGGCTCCGCGCGCCACAGCCACACGGCCAGCACCACCGTCAGCAGGCCCACCGTCGCCGCCACCATCCGGTGGCCGTGCTCGAACAGCACGCCACCGGTCATGGCCGGGAACACCTTGCCGTACGACAGCGGCCAGTCGGGGACGGAGAGCGCCGAGCCGGTGCTCGTCACCAGCCCGCCGACGAACAGCAGCACGGCCGTGGCGCACGCCACCGCGACCGCGTACCGGTGGAGCCCGGGCCGGACGGCGTCCGGCCCGCTCACCTGCCCAGGAATCTCCGCAGGAACCTCAGGTAGACGGCGAAGCCGACGGCGAAGACCGCGAACGCGACGGACGAGGCCAGGCTCCAGGTGCTGCCGCTGCGCTGGTAGTCGTGCCATCCCCACACGGCGAAGAAGGCACAGAAGACGATCGCGGTGACGATCAGGACCTTGTGGAAATTGATCACGGACCCCGGAACCCGTGCATGACGCCCACCACGAGTATAACCGCCAGGGGGAGCGGCGCCAGCACCACGTACAGCAGCCGTTTGGGCTCGAACCTGAGGTGCATGAAGTACAAGGCCACCAGCATCGCCTTCCACAGGGCCAGGAACACCAGCGACACGACCGTGAGGCGCCGCGGCAGGTGGAGGTACACCACCGCGACCTCCACGACCGTGAGGACGGCGAGCGCCGCCCAGACGGCGATGTAGTTCGGCGCCTTGTGCTCAGCCGTTTCCATGGTCCGTCCTCAGATCAGGTAGACGATGGTGAACAGGATGATCCAGACCAGGTCGACGAAGTGCCAGTACAGGCCGATGGTCTCGATGCCCTGGAACTTCCCGCCCGCGTACTTGCCGCGGAACGCGCGGATCGTCACCCAGATCATGCTCAGCACGCCGCAGGTGACGTGGAAGCCGTGGAAGCCGGTCATCGTGTAGAAGGTGGCGCCGAACAGGCCCGAGCCGGGCAGGAAGCCTTTCTCGACCAGGTGGTGGTACTCGAACGCCTGGACCGAGACGAAGGTCGCGCCGCCCACGACGGTGGTCAGCAGCCAGCGCTTGAGCCCCGCCTGGTCGTCCTTCACCGCGGCGGCGTAGGCTTTCACCATCGACACCGACGAGCAGATGAGGATAAACGTGTTCACGGCCGTGACCGGGATCGCCAGGACGGTGCGCGGCTCCGGCCACTCGGCGCCGGTGCCCCACCGCAGGATGATGTACGAGCCGATCAGCGCGGTGAAGAACATCACCTCGGAGACGAGAAAAACCCACATCCCCAGCTTCTGGGTGTGGACGCCGACGGCACCCTGGGCGCGCTCGCCGCCGACCATGCCGTGGGCCGCCGCGTGCGCCGTCATCGCCGGCCCTCCGGGACGGGAGGCAGCGGCTGGTTCACCGGCAGGTAGTCCTGCGCGGCGCCCGGCACGCTGAACTCGTAGGGGCCGTGGTACACCGTCGGCGTCGTCTCGAAGTTCCCGTGCGGCGGCGGCGAGGGCACCGTCCACTCGAGGCCGCAGTCGCGCCACGGGTTGATGTCGGCCTTCTTCCCGCGCGCCAGCGTCCGCACGATGTTCCACGCGAAGACCAGCTGCGCGAGGAACAGCGCGAACGCGCTCACCGAGATGAACACGTTGATCGGCTGCATCGGCCGCAGGTACTCGTACACGGTCGGATCGTAGATCCGGCGCATCTCCCCGCCGAGGCCGAGGATGTGCATCGGGAAGAAGGTCAGGTTGTAGAAGACGAAGGTCAGCGCGAAGTGGACCTTCCCGAGCCGCTCGTCGAGCTGCTTGCCGAACATCTTCGGGAACCAGAAGTAGATCCCCGCGTACACCGCGAACAGGCTGCCGCCGAACAGCACATAGTGGATGTGCGCCACGATGAAGTAGGTGCCGTGGATGTACATGTCCACCGGCGTCGAGGCCATGAAGATCCCCGACAGCCCGCCGATGATGAACATCGAGACGAAGGCGATGGCGTTGAGCATCGGGGTGGTGAAGTGGATGCTGCCGCGCCACATCGTGCCGAGCCAGTTGAACACCTTGATGGCCGACGGCACCGCGATCACGATGGTCGAGACCATGAAGGCGCTCGCCAGCGTGGGGTTCATTCCGCTCTGGAACATGTGGTGGCCCCAGACGATGAACCCGAGGAACGCGATGCCGATCATCGCCCAGACCATCGACGCGTACCCGAAGATCGGCTTCCTGGCTCCGTTGGCGATCACGTCCGAGGCGATGCCCATCGCCGGCAGGATCAGGATGTATACCTCGGGGTGGCCGAAGAACCAGAACAGGTGCTGCCACATCAGCGGCTGGCCGCCGCCCGCCGGCAGGTAGAAGTGCGTCCCGATCGTCTGGTCGAAGAACAGCATGATCACGGCCCCCGCCAGGACCGGGACGGCCAGGATCGCCAGCACCGCGGTGATGAACAGCGCCCAGACGGAGAGCGGGAGACGGAACCAGGTCATCCCCGGCGCACGGAGGTTGATCACCGTGGTGATGTAGTTGACCGATCCCAGCAGCGAGGAGGCGCCGAAAATCACGATGCTCAGGCACCACAGCTGCTGGCCGAGGTGCACGCCGGTGTAGTCGGGGCTGTTGGAGAGCGGCGCGTACACCGTCCACCCCGCCACCGACATGCCGCCCAGCACGAACAGGCTCGCCAGCATCAGGAGGCCGGACGGGATCATCAGCCAGAACGACCACATGTTGAGGCGCGGGAACGCCATGTCCGGCGCGCCGATCTTGAGCGGAATCAGATAATTGGCGAACACGCCCACCAGGAGCGGCATCACGGCGAAGAAGATCATGAAGGTGCCGTGCATCGTTACCAGGCCGATGTACGTCTTCGGCGACACGACGCCGCCGGGCGCCACGCCCTCCGGCAGCCAGCCACCCAGCGGCATCGGCTGGCCCGGGAACCCGAGCTGCCACCGGATCCCCATGGCGAGCAGTCCGCCCACCAGCAGGAAGAACAGGCTGAGGAAGAGAAACTGGATGCCGATGATCTTGTGGTCGGTCGAGAACACGTACTTGCGGACGAACGACCGGTCGTCGACGTGCAGGTGCCCCGGCAGGGCGGTCCCCGCGGCGGTCATTGGGCGCCCTTTCCATCAGTAGGAGGAGGCGTCGGGACGGCGGTGGCGGCGGAGGCCGCTGCCGAGTCGGCCGCCGACGCCTCACCCTGGCTCACCAGCCACGCCGCGTACTCCTGCGGCGTGTGCACGACCACCACGCCGCGCATCCGGTAGTGCCCGAGGCCGCACAGCTCGGAGCAGGCCATCTCGAACGTCCCGGTGCGCGTGGGCCGGATCCACATCCGGATCGTCATCCCGGGCACGAGGTCCTGCTTGAGGCGGAAGGCCGGAATGAACAGGCTGTGGACCACGTCGCGCGCCGTCAGCTCGAGCACGTAGTCGCGGTTCACCACCAGGTGGATCGAGTCCCTCTTCAGGAAGTCGTCGTCCGTCCCCAGCTTCCCGTCGGGACCCGGATAGGTCACGTGCCACTCGAACTGCTTGGCCTCGAGGCCGAGGTGCGCCGCGTCCCGCGGATACGTGTCGGCGTCCTTGATCTTCGACCACAGCGGCTGGCTCACGAGGGCGAGCGTGACGAGGATGAGCGCCGGGATGGCCGTCCAGATGATCTCGGCCCTGGTGCTGCCTTCCACGTAGGTCGCGGTCCGGCCGCTCCGCTTGCGGTAGCGCACCAGGAACACCACGAGCGTCGCCTCCACCAGGACGAACACGGCGCCGGTGATGTAGAGGATGACGTAGAACAGCGAGTCGACCTTGCCGCCCACGCTGGACGCGTTGCCCGGGAACCACCAGTGCATCGAGGCTCTCTCCGCCGTGATCCAGGCCGCCCCATGACGGGGCCGGCCGCGGGGAAGAACGTTTGAGAGTGATTGTCGGTTCGAAAGACGGGGTGAAAAGTAACAGGCGGGCGTCCGGCTGTCATTGGGGGCGGAAGCCGTGGAGCGGTGCGGACTTCCGCCCCTCATGTTCGTCCGCGAACATGCCGGCGGATCGACGCTTGCGGGGGGCCGGGGCGCCCGGGTTATGTTGGCGCGTGACTCAAGCCTCCTTCCCCAAGGCGGTGCCGCATCCCGACCGGGATGCCTGGGGCGAGCGCCTGCCGCGCACCCTCGGCCTGCTGAGCGCCGTCGCGGTGCTCGTGGGCTCGACCATCGGGAGCGGGATCTTCCGCACGCCGGCCTTGATCGCCGCCCGGGTGCCGGCCCCGGTCCCGATGCTCGGCGTGTGGGTCCTGGGCGGCGTGCTGGCCCTGTGTGGCGCGCTGACCTACGCCGAGCTGGCGGCCATGTACCCGCGCTCGGGAGGGCTGTTCGTGTACGTGCGCGAGGGGTTCGGCCGGATGCCGGCCTTCCTCCTCGGCTGGACCGAGCTGCTGGTGATCCGGGCGTCGGCCCTCGGCGCCACTTCCACGGTGTTCGCCGAGTACCTGTTGCGCTCGTTGGGCTTCAATCCCGAGCTACCCCGCTACGCGCCGGCGGTGCATCCGCTCGCGGCGGCGGCCATCGCCGTGACGGCCGTGTTCAACTACGTGGGTGTCGGCTGGAGCGCGCTGGTCCTGAACGCGACGACGGCGGCGAAGTACGGCGCCCTGATGCTGCTGGTGCTGGTGGCGTTCGCCGCCGGCCACGGCGACTTCCGCCACTTCGCGGGGCTCGCGGCGCCCGGCGGCGGCACGCTCGACGCGGGGCTGTTCGGTCTGGCGCTGGTGTCGGTGCTGTGGGCTTACGACGGGTTCGCCGACGTGTCGTTCGTCAGCGGGGAGGTGCGCAATCCGCAACGCAACCTGCCGAGGGCGCTGCTCCTCGGGACCGGGGCGGTCGTGGTGATCTACCTGCTGGTCAACGCCGCCTATCTCTACCTGATCCCGATCGGCGACATGGCGCACTCCCGGCTGGTGGCGGCCGACGCGATGCAGCTCCTGGTGGGCCGGGTGGGCGTGGGGCTGGTCGCGGTGGTGGTGATGGTCTCGACGTTCGGAGGCCTGGCGGGTTCGATGCTGACGGGGCCGCGCATCTTCTTCGCGATGGCCGACGACCGGCTGTTCTTCGAGGGCGTGGCGCGCATCCACCCCCGGTTCAAGACGCCGTCGGTGGCCATCCTGCTCACGGCCGGCCTCGGGATCGCGTTCGTGCTGGCGCGGACGTTCGAGCAGCTGGCCGACACGTTCGTGCTCGCCCTGTGGCCGTTCTACGCACTGGGGGCGGCGGCGGTGTTCGTGCTCCGGCGGAGGCTGCCGCAGGCCGCCCGCCCGGTCAGGGTGTGGGGCTATCCGCTCCCGCCGATCCTGTTTCTCCTCGCGGCGGTGCTGATTCTCGGCAACGCCCTGGTCACGAATCTCGGCGGCTCGGCGCTCGCGTTCGGCGTGATCCTCACGGGCCTTCCGGCGTACTGGATCTGGTCGCGTGTCGCGGCCGGCCGGGCGGGCGCCGAGCCGCCGGGGCCTCCGTCCTAGGGCTCGGCCCGCCCGGGAAAGCTCCAGGCGGCCCGGCGCATCGATCCCACCAAACGAAGCCGCCCCCCTCGCGGGGGGCGGCCTCTTTCAACCTGCGACGTGCTGCCTGATCCCTAGTTCAGCAGGTAGCGGACGCCCAGCTGCAGCCGCCAGACGTCGTTCGTCGTCGCCGTGGTCTGGAACGACTTGGTGATCAGGTTCGAGCCGATGTTCTCCAGCTTGTAGGTCGCGGCGCCGGTGGCGTCCGTGCCCACGAAGATGAGCGGAGCCACCACGCCGGTGCCGGCGCTCGGCAGCGTCGAGACCTGGCCCAGGCCCCAGCTCTTGTTGAGCATGTTGGTGAAGTTCAGGATGTCGAGCCGGATCTGGATCCGGTTCTGCTGGCCCATGATCGCGCGGCCAACGTCCTGCGCGACGCTCAGATCGAGCCGCCACAGCATCGGATAGAAGACGGCGTTCTTCTGCGCGTACTGGCCGCGGTGCGAACTGAGGTACGAATCCTGGTTGATGAAGGCCGTGAACGCCGCCTGCTGCTGCTGGCGGGAATACACGGCCGTCGGCGACAGCGAGTCCTTCACGAAGTTCATCTGGCTCGTGTCGGCCGGGATCCAGATCAGGTCGTTGCCGCGCACGCCGTCGCCGTTCATGTCGCCGGCGTAGACGTAGCTCGTGTTCCCGTTGTTGTGGCCGTCGAGGAACAGGCTGATCGCGGTGTTGCCGAGGCCAAAGAAGTTACGGCTGTAGGTCAGCGCGGCGAACACGCGGTTCTTCGCCGAGTTCGCCGAGTAGCTGACGCCCGGATTGTTCGGATCGCCCGGGGTGGCGTTGGCGCTCCACGAGCCGTAGGCGATGGAGCCCGGA
>Ga0187778_10001032_pt1 | contig 19834 bp, 4 predicted proteins | sample 1015_Q2_SP5_20_M_FD_132418 | JGI IMG/M metagenome (GOLD analysis project Ga0187778, IMG submission 132418) | Tropical peat soil microbial communities from peatlands in Department of Meta, Colombia - 1015_Q2_SP5_20_MG | ecosystem: Environmental > Terrestrial > Soil > Wetlands > Peat | place...
CGTCAGGGAGCCCGGGCCCACAGGCGTGGCATTAGTCCCGGTAGTGAAGCTGCTGGAGAATGGCGCCGCTGCGTTGCCTTGGGCATCGCTAAAGCCGCCCACCGAGACGCTGTAGGTCGCAGACGTCGCCAGACTGGCCGACGGAACCCACGTCAGCGTCACCTGGTCGGACGCCAGCGTGACCGTGCCTGTCACGGGGGTTGTGCTTCCTTGCGGTGTCACCGTGATGGCGCTGTTGCCCACCGTGTTGGGGTCGATCAATCCGCTCATCACGGCGACTACCTGCGTGTTCACCGGCGTGCCAGTCGCGCCGTTCGGCGGGCTGATCTGGGTCACCGCAGGGCCCGTCGTGATTGCAGAGCCGGTCGTGGTGAAGTAAAGGAAGGAGCTGTTGAAGTAGTTTCCAGCCAAGTCGTAGCAATTAGGGCCGGCGCACAGGTACAGGTAGTAGGTTGTGCCGGGCTGCAGTCCCTCGGACGGCGTAATCGTCGCGCTCAGCCGGTCCGCGGAAACGGTTACGGTGCTGGGGAAGAGTTTGCCCGTGTTAGCGTCGTAGATGTACGAGTTGGAGGTCTCGACACTGATCGGATCCAGGATCTTGTTGAGGTGGAACGTTGGTGTGACGTTGGTCCCAATCCCCGTTTCCCCGTACTGTGGATTGGTCGCCGTCACGCTGCCGTGGGTTGTGTCGGCGGCCGTGCCCGCGGTGAAGCTGAAGCTGCCCGGGTTCACCAGCGGATTGCCCACAACGTCCGTCAACTGGGTTGTGTAGCCGACGGTGTAGGAAGCGCCGGCGGTCAAGGCCGTGCCCGGGGTAAATACAATGCGCGTGTAGTCGTTGCTGAACAGCGGCGCGTAGGTTCCCGGAACCGCATTGCCTCCTGTTGACAGGATCAACCCGTTCTGCAGTGTCAGCGGATTGACCGGCACACTGAATTGCAGGACCACCTGTGCGTTCAGCGGCACGGTGTCGTTATTGGAGGGACTGGTCTGGACGACGCTGGGCCCCGAGGTCTCCGGCGCAAAGGAGGTCGTGAAGTTGGTGAAGGCGCTGAGAGCATTCCCGCAGGCATCCGTGGTCGCAGCGCCATAACCCAAGTATCCATAAAATGTGCGCCCCACCCCCAACAACTGGCTTGGCGCGAGAGTCACGATACGTCCCGTGGCGTCAAGACTCACTGTGCTTGGGACATGTAAGCCCGTGGACGTGTCGTAGAGATATACCGAGGTGGTGTTGATCGCACTGCGGCCGAGCGGCGCGTTGAACTCCCATTGCACCTGGGTGTTCAACGGCACATTGCCGGCGCCACTGAACGGACTTGTGTACAAGACCGCCGCCGCCGTGGTGGTGCAATTCTCGACCGTGAAGGCACCGGCCGCTATTTCCTGCTCGGTTCCTGTCTGGACCGTGATCGTTCGTGGTCCAAGAGTCGCGTTGGCGTCGATCGAGATGCTCGCCGTGAATTGACTGGAATTGACCACCGTGACCGGGCCAAAGCTTCCCGGCGGGCCACCGCCGACGGCAATCCCCGGTCCGAAGCTGGCGAGGGTCGTTTGATTGACCCAACTGGTGAAATTGGCGTTGACCGTAACATTCAGGCCGGACACCTTCTGGCCACCCACGTTCGGACTGACGGCGACCACCACCGGCGTCCCTGCCGTCACGGTGAACGTTCCCGGCGCCGACTGCGACCCCGTATTGATGGAGATCGTCCGCTGTCCCAGGCTCGCTGCCACGCTGATCTGAATCTGCACCGTCGCCTGCGTCGGGCTGTTGACCGTCACTGCGCCCGCCGTGATGTCGCTGCCGCCGAAGTTGGCGGTCGTCTGTCCTTGTGTGAAGTTGGTGAACGTTCCTGTGATCGTGATGGTTGGATTCGTGCCCTGGACCCCTGAGTTTGGACTCAGGGAAACCGCGGGAAGACCCGCCAGAACCGTGAACACGCTGTTGCCGACCGCGACTTCCGAGCCCGTGGTCACAGCCACGTTGTGAGCCCCGATCAGCGCGGTTACGGCGATGGAGATGCTTACCGTGACGCTGGTCGCGCTATTCACCGTGACCGAACCGGGGATGACCGTGATGTCCGAAGAACCGAAGGTCACGCTGGTCTGGCCCTGCACGAAGTGCGTGAACTGGCCGGTCAAGGTGATGCTGTCGCTGGTGTCGCCTTGATGACCCGAGGACGGGCTGGCCCCGGTGACCACGGCCACGCCCACGATCGTGAACGTGTAGCTGGCGCTCTTCGTCTGCACCGGGCTGCTGGAATCATTCACCCCAACGGTTATCGTGAACGTTCCTGAGACGGACGGAGTCCCGCTGATCACGCCTGTTGCAGTATTCAACTTCACGCCGTCGGGTAGTGCGCCGCTCGTGACCGCCCAGGTGTACGGTTGTGTCCCACCGCTCACCAGGATGCCGGCGGAGTAAGGCACTCCCTGTTGCCCGTCGGGCAGCGAGGTGGTCTGGATCGCCAGCGACCCAACCACGGTGAAGCCATTGCTGATGGAGGCAGCTTCGCCGCCGGTCGTGAGCGTTACCGTCCGCGCACCGGGAGCCGCAGTGGAGGAAATGGTGAGGCTGACGGTGGCTGCCGTGCTGGTGGTGACGTTCACCGAATTAACGGTGATCCCGGCGCCAAAGTCAGCCGTCGTAGTGCCATTCACGAAGTTCGTGTACTGGCCGGTCACCGCGACGCTGAGCGGTTGCCCTGCCAGCCCGGAGTTGGGAACCAGTTGTGTAATGGTCGCGGGGAGCACGGTGAAATATGTGGCCGATATTGTCGTCAGGGAACCGACGCTCACCAGGATCGGTCCCGTGGTCGCGCCGGAAGGAACGGTGACCGTCAGGCTATTTGCGGTAGCGGCTGTAACCGTCGCCTTTGTGCCGTTGAATTGAACAATATCGTTGCTGGAAGTGGTGCTGAAATTCTGGCCATGGATGGTCACCACCGTTCCGATCGGACCCCCTTGCGGGCTGAAACTGGAAATGACGGGGGCGCCAAGCTCACCGCCGCCCCCTGGGACTACGGTCGTCGTGGTGCTAGCGCTATTGGCCGCCCCGCTGGAATCGGTCACGGTTAACGCAACGTTGAAGGTGCCCGCCGTGCTGTAGGTATGTGTCGGCGACACACCCGTGCCGGTCGAGTTATCGCCGAAGTCCCAGAAATAGGTCAGCGTCTGACCCGGGGAAGCGGTGGATTTCGAACCGTCAAAAGTGATCGGCTGCCCCACCATGGCGTTGTAAGGTCCGCCAGGGTTGGCGACTAAGCTTGCCGCAGGGGTCTGAGGGCTGGGGCCGCTCGAACTCATGTTGCAGGCAAGCAGGCAGGAGAGGGAGAAGAGAAGGAGTAAGCTCGCGCATTCGCGTGCTATGAGCGTCCATGGCTGGTGCTCACCGAGCGGAGGTTTTCTCGCGCGGGAGGGCCCAACCACTGGCATCAAGTCTCCTTCCTACTGCACCGTGAAACTCGCGGTCGTCGTGTGCTGCAGCCCGCCGCTCGCCGTTCCCGTCACGGTGATGGTGAAGGTACCGGCCGGGGTACCGTTCTGTTGTGGCTGCGGGGCGGCGCCCATGCCGCCTCCGCCGCAGGAGACCACGAGCAACATCATACCTGCCAGCAGCAGGAGCAGCATCGCGGCGGCGTGCTTGCGTCTGTGCCGGCGCGCGCCCGCTCCCATCAGCAGGATCGCCGGCAGCGGCATCCACAGCGCGTAGAGCGGCGCCGGATTGCCGTGACGAATGGGCGTGACCAGCCCCGTCGTGCGGGGCGTGGTGGTGATGGTCAACGTCGCCGCTGGCCCGCCGGCATTCACGGTCGCGGAGGAGAAGTTGCACTGCCCGCCCTGCGGCAGGCCCGTGCAAGCCAGTGTGACCGCCGCCGGGAAGGCTCCGAACTGCGGGCTGGCGGTGACGCTGAACTTCACCGAGCCGCCGGCGCTGATGGTAGTTGAACCCATGGCCGCCGTTGCCATGCCGAAGTCGGTGACGGTGATGGCCTGCGACACAGGCGCAGAACTAAACTCGCCGTCGTTCACTACCAGCCCGACCTGGTTGGCGCCCATTGGCATGGTGACCGTCGGGCTGAGGCCGGTCGCCACACCATTGCCCTCAGGGAATGGTCCGGTCCAGCGATAGGTGAGCGGATCGCCGTTCGGATCGTAGGAAGCCGAACCGTTTAGCGTGACCTTCGCTCCCTGCGTGCTGGTCGCAGTTGTGATGAGAGCGGAACCAGGGTTGGCCACCGGCGGCTGGCGGACCGGCTCAAATAGCGCGAAGGGCGAGAGGGAACCCACCAGGGCAGCGGCGTACCCGCCGGCAGCACTGACGGCTACGGTGCGATCCACCCAGGCGCCACTTTCATAGTGGAACAGGCGGACCTTGGCGGGATTATGGAAGTTGACGCCGTTTAAGCTCAATGCCACGCCGATCCGGCCCGTGTATCCGGCAGTCGTGGCCAGGTTGTAGACGACAGCAGGCGTGCCGGCGAGGAATCCCTTGGGCGGCGCCGGTCCTGTGGCGGCACTGGCGACCGTAGTGTTCCCGCCGCGGGTGACGTTAGCGAAGGTCAGCACCGCCGGCGACGCTCCGGTAGTGCTGTCCGTAGGTAGCACCGCCACGCCGGAGCCGGTGACCGTATTGCCGCCCACTGAAAGCTTCTGCACGGGCGCCGCGCTGCCGGGGTTTGGACCCGGAGTCGCCGAGGTGGCACTAACAGTGTTGCTGCTCCAACCGGGGCCGTTCAGTTGCACGGTGATCATGAAGCTGGCCTGGGCCCCGTTCGCCAGCGTTCCCACCGGGCAATCCAGGCTGGTAGCGGACACCAGAGTGCATCCCTCCGGCGCCGACACGAAGCTGGCGTTCCCTGTGAGCACGTCCGCCACGTCCACACTCGTCGCCATAGACGGCCCGTTGTTGGTGACCACGGCGGCATAGGTCACGGTCGTGCCGCTGGCGTCCTGTCCCGACGGTGGCGCGACGGCGACGCCCGTCACTAAGCCGGCCGCCACAATGTTGGTCATGTCGTTGGCCGTGTCGTTGGCGGTGTTCACTTCACCGCCGCCGGAGACCGTGGCTGTGTTCGTGACCTGTCCGATGGTGGCATTCGCGTCGACATTGACCGTTAGCGTGATGGGGTCATAGCTGTCCCCTGCGGCCAGGGAATCGCTGCGCGTGCAGGTAAGCGACGCCGGCGTGCAAATCCAGTTCGAGCCGCTCCCGCCACTGATCGCCGTGGCCGTCATGCCGGCAGGCAGATTGTCGGCGACCGTCACGGTACCGGTGGTCGGGCCGGCGCCGCCGTTGCTGACCGTAATCGTATAGGTAGCTCCCTGCTGGCCCTGTACGAAGTCGCCGGTGTGCGTCTTGCTGATGTTCAGGTCGGGGGTCGCGACGCCGATTGTCGTCATGACCGTGGCCGTGTTGTTGGACGAGTTCAAGTCCTGGTTATTGGGGACGGAAACCATGGCCGTATCGGTTGCCGTGCCGGAGGCCGTCGTCGGGACGCCTGCTTGAATGGTTATGACCGCATTCGCACCATTGGCCAGCGATCCCACGTTGCAGGTCACGACCACGGGCTGTCCCGCCGATGAGCAGCTATAGCTGGACACAACGGAAACGAGGGTGAAGCCCGCCGGCAAGGTGTCAGTGACGACCACACCCGTTGCCATATTGGGCCCGAGATTAGTCGTGGTAAGCGTGTAGGTGATAGTGCTGCCCGCGGCAGCGGATTGTGGCCCGTCCACGCCGATCGCCAGGTCCGCCGACGACTGCACCGTGCCGCCCCTCACCTGGAACACGTAGCGGCCAGGCTGGGTGCTGTTCAGGCTGTTGTAGATCAAGCCAGTAGTGACGTTGGTGTCCAGGAATGAGCCCGGTACGCCGGAGCCCGGCAATTCGAAGAAAGAACCTGCAGCCTGGGTGCCGTTGGAGTAGCCGACGCGGGCTGACGAGCCTCCCAGCCCGTTCACGCCATCGCTGGCGTCGCCGGTCTCCCACTGGATCTTGTCATAGTTGAATTCGATATCGAAGTCTCCGGTGCTTACGTCCGAACGGTCCACCAGGACCACCTGGAACAGGTTGAACTGGCTCGTGTCACTGCCGCAGCAGTATTCCACGTTGGGCCAGTTGGCACCGAAAGCCGGCCGTCCGTTCACGGTATCGTTTCCATAGGTAACCAGGCCGGATGCCGGGAACGCGGTTTCCACGTCGGCGAAAAATGGCGCAATGATCTGCAAATTGGTGCTGGTGAGCGGAAATGGAGTAAAGGTGTCGAGGGGCGAACCAAAGGTCAGGTTGCCGTTGTTGTTGACGAAGACGGAGCTGAGCTGAGTGCCGAAGAAGTCGAGGTTCAGATTCATGGGCACCGCGCCCGTCGAGGCGTCGTCATTCGGCCCCAGGATGTTGGTCGAGAAGCCGGGCAGGTTACGGAACGCGCCGCCGCCCGGCGGGGTGGTGCCGGTGACCTGTACGGTCTGTGTGGCGCTGTTATTGGAGAGGTTGGGATCAGTCTCGTTCGCCGCCACGCTGACCGTGTTGTCAAACGTTCCCTCTCCGGAAGGCACAGCAAGCGGCACAAGGATGAGGCTGTCCGTTATGCTGCTGCCGACAGCAAGCGAGTCGAAGTTGCACGTCAGGGTGCCATTGCTTACGCTACACGGCGCGAGGTTGTCGAAGGAATCAACAATGCTGGCGAACACCGTGCCCGCCGGCAGCGTGTCGGTCAACACCACGCCCGTGGCCGGACTGGGGCCATTATTCGTGACCGTGATCTGATAAGTGACGCTGCCCAGGACCGGCACCGGGGAAGGCGAGGCGGTCATGGCGACGGCCATGTCGGCCGCCGCCGCGTTCACCGTCTCCGTCTGGGTGGCCGCGTTGGCGCCCGTGGCGGTGAACGCTCCCGTGCCCGTCACCGTGATCTGCGGCGAGCCCGCCGTGGTGTCCTTCATGTAGAAACTGGCGCTGTTGGCGCCGCTGGCGATGGTCAGGTTGCTGGCCGTCACCGCCGTCGTACATCCGCTGTCGATAAAGAAGGAGGTTCCCGCCGGTCCCGCGGGCGCCAGCGTCTCCGTGCTGCCCACGTTGGCCGGGTTGCCCAAGCTGTCCTGGGACTGCACCCCCAGCGCCGCCGAGCACACCCCCGTGGTCAGCGTCTGCGCCGCGCTGCTGAACACCAGCTTGGAGGCCGCGTTCACCGTGAAAGTGACGGCGTTCGACGTGCCGCCACCCGGCGCTGGGTTGGTCACCGTGACGTCGAAAGTGCCGGGGTTGGCGATGTCGGAGGCCAGAATGGCCGCGGTGAGTTGCGTCGCGCTGACGAACGTGGTCGCACGAGGGTTCCCATTGAAGTTGACGGTCGAGGTGCTGATGAAGCCCGTCGAGCTGGCTTCGGTCATGCTATAAGCGACGGAGTAAGAACCCGAATTATCGCCATAGGCGCCCGGCGAGCCGTTGTAAAACGGCGCGTCGCTGATACCCAGGTAGAGCTGGGTCGCGCCGGCCGGAACATTGAACGTCTGTACCGTACCCGTGCCATCACCGGTGAGACCGTCACCGATGAAGAACACTTGGTCGAGGAGCGGTGACAGCGTGGTGAACGAGGTACCGATGCCGGACGACGTGAAGTCGAGCGCAGGTGGCGCCGTTCCCGAGGGTCCGCCGGCAGCGACGAACACACCCACCAGGGACCCGGCTCCCGGCAGCGTTATTCCCGAGATGCTGCCAGAGCCGGTGTTGGAGGACGTGGAGACGGCGGCGAAATTACCGTCCGAATCGTTCAGGTTGCCGCCTCCATTGAGCGTAATGCATCCCTTCAGCGAAGCGCACCCACTTGTGAGCGATCCCTGGACGCTCGTGAAGGAGACGGAGCTGGCCTGTGACGGCAGGCTGATAGCGCCCGGTACCGTGCCGTTGGCGCTGGCCGCGAGCGAACTTTGGTTGCCCGCTGCGTAGATGACGTCGGTCGAAAGTACGGTCATGTTCCCGCTGCTGGTCGTTACCGGACCGTTGACGGTGAGCGTGAAGGGTGCGCCTCCAGCCGCCGCGCTGGTGGGCGAGATGGTCGAGATCACAGGAACCGGGTTACTCACCGCAGTGACAACAGTGGCGCTGTTGTCGCCAGGATTGAAGTCAGGCTCATTCTCCGTCACTTGGGCATTGGCGGTAATGCTGCCGCTCGTTGGCGCGACGGCAGTGATCGTGACCGTCACCGGGGTTCCCTGGTTCACTGTGCCCAAGTTGCAATTGAGACTGCCGACGATAGCCGGCAAGCCGGGCGCATTACACGTGCCCTGGCTCAGGGTGACGCTGTCTAGGGTGAGGGAAGGCGAGAGTGTCGTGGCCAGAGAAACTCCCGTCGCTGGCGTGCTGCGCGCGTTGCTCACCGTAATCGTGTAGTTGATGCCGCCGCCGGGAGACACACTCGTGCTGGGATTGGTGCTGATGCCCACCGACAGGTCAGGTTCCGCGGCCGTAACGCTGCTGACGGCCACGCTGATGGGGTTCACACCCGCCGCCAGACGGGTGACGATGGGATTGGAGCTGGGGTTAGCGGCCGTGGGCATGGCGCTGGTGCTTAACACCAGCACCTGGTCCTGTCCTTCCAGAACCACATAGATCAGCGAGCCATCGGGAGTGACCGCCAGGTCGGCGTCTAACCGGCCGGTCTCGCCCGGCACCGCGAACGATGCGACCTGAGAGAAGTTGTTGCCGGCACGATTGAAGTTGAAGACCAGCACCACTCCATCAAAAGAGTCATAGGCGAACAGCGTCGTTCCCACCACCTGGTAGGAGTTCAAGAATAGCGAAGTGAAACCGCTTTGTGTGCCGGTGATGGTGGTGACTGGCTGCGGGTTGGTGCGGTTGGCCCCGCTGATGTCGAATACGCCGATGCCGCCGTTGGTGCTTTCCAGCAACAGGGAATTGCCGTCCGGGGTGACGTACACCTTCGATTGAAATGCGTTCACGCCCAGGGTGGCGGTCGAGAGTATGGTTTTGCCGACGGGCGAGGTCGAGAGGTTGAAAACGATGAGGTCGCCGACGCTGTCATTTGCGTAGAGGTAGTTGCCGTCGGGAGTGCTGCCGATGCCACCGGTGGCGCCGCCGTTGGTGATGCCCGCGGTGAAGGAGTTGATCACCGTCTTGAAGGTGGGCGAAGGAGGGTTGGCATCGATGATCGAGACTTGATCGTCGGTGCCCGCCGCGCTGACCAGCGTCGAGAGCACCGCCATCACTGGGCTGCCGTGACTGACGGTGGCGACGATGGCATCGTTCTGGCCGAAGATACTTCCCCCGTTGGTGCCATAGGGGCCGAGCAGTGCGAGAGACGGCTGTTCCTGAGTGAGGTTGTCCAGCCGGAAGAAGTCGATGTTCCCTGGAGCGAACGAGGTGGTGTAGGCGCGGACGCCGTCTGGCGAGATAGCCACACTAAGCGGGCGATCGCCGAACGGAAGCGGGAATTGGGTGAGGAATTCGCTCTTCAGGTTTAGCAGGCCGACCTGGTCGCCACCGGTATCGGTTACCGCCACCTGATTCAAGGGGTGATAGGCCGGCGGATTGGTGATGGTCAGCGCGTTCGGCAGAAGCGTGCTCTGGCTCTGCGCTTCCACGGGTCCGGCTGCGTTGCGGAAGGTAACGATAACGTCGGTGACTCCGGCTCCGACATCAGTGGGCACGGTAACCTGGTAAGTCGAACCACTCACCTGCGACGCCGCTACCGGATCATGCGTGCCGATGCGCACCATTACATCGCTGCCCAGGTTGGAGCCCGTGAACTGAACCGCGGTCGCGGCGTTGTTGACCACGGTTGCCGGCGAAAGCGGGCCACTTACGACCGGCGCCGTGGCAACCGGCGCCATTTCGACGAAGCCGATCGCCGCCCCGGTCAGTTCGCTCTGCGTGTCTCCGATGCGCTGGTGGAAAAGGATGTTGGGGGGTGCGCACGCGGCGGGTGTGTTCGAGCAGCCGCGCACCGGCGTCGTGTCCAGCACGGCCAGATTGTCGCCGCTTCCGTTGGGGACAGCTATCACCGCCAGGCGGCTGCCATCCGCGTTCGACGCCATTTTCCAGATGCTGGAGAGCGTGCTGAGGACCACGTCGGTGCCGGGTAGCACCTGACCGTAGGTTGGGGATCCGGTCCGCAGATCCACCGCGCTCACCGTCAGGCCGGAGGCCCCGGTGTGGGCCAGGAACGCAAAATTATTGGCAACGCTGGTGGGATGGGGTATGGTCGCGATCCCCAGCGGCACAAACGGCAGCGCCATGTTCTGGGTGACTGTTGCCGAAGCTGCATCGATGATGAACAGTGTGTTTGGGACCAGCCGGACAGCCAGCACCTGCGACCGGTCCGCCGTGGCAGCGATGCCGCCGGCGAACAGTCCGAACCCGGCTGCGGTGCCGTTCACCGGCGAGACCTGGAACTGGGTCAGGTCGAGGGCGAGAACCGGCAGAGTAGAAGTGGAGCTATTGATGTTGGCGAATGCCTTGTTGCCGGCTACCGCCACTGATCCCAGGTAGTCGCCGGTCGCCCCGACGCCCAAAGCGCCGTCGAACGGCACGTGCGCCAGTACCTGGAAGGTGGCTGCATCCACCACTGCCAGTTCATTAGTATTCACGTTCGGTACCACCACCTTGGTCCCGTCCGGCGTGAAGGCCAGGTCCCACTCGGTCTGCAGGCTGTGCACGCGGGCAGTCTCCCGCTGAATACTGGTGTCCACTACCGAGGTGTAGTTGGAATTGCGGTCGCCGACGAACGCCAGCCGCCCGTTAGGAGAAACCGCTATCCCGGCCGGCGACCTTCCCGGACGGATCGTGGCCACGGAGCTGCCATCCGCCAGGCTGATGACGCGCACGGCATCATTGTCAAAGTCCGTGACCAGCAGGTTCTCCGATGCCGTCGAACTGACCGTGTAAGCGTTATTCGACGCATTCGGATCGGGGGTCGTGCCGGTTACGCTGGCGGTGTTAACCACGCTTGCGCTGGTCGGAACTACAGTCACGGTCGCGATAAAAGTTCCGCCCACGGCCAGCCCGCCGATAGCGCAGGTGATGGGGCCGGAGTTGTTGGTGCATCCCGCCCCAGTGAGCGAGCTGAAGGTCACATTGGCGGGCAGGACGTCGGTCAGGACTACGCCGGTGGCCGGCGAGGGTCCAAGATCAGTAACGGTGATGGTGTAGGTGTACGGATTCCCGGCGACCGGCGGATGCGGGGAGTCGGTCATGAACACGGCCAGGTCGGCTGCGGCCGCGAGCAGCGGCGTGGTGATCGAGTTGGTGTTGTTCACCGGGTTGGCGTCGATCTCGTTCTCGGTGACGGTGGCGCTGGTGGTGATGCATCCTAGGGCGCTGCTCGCGCATGCATTGCCGCTGGCCGGCGCCGCAGCCACGACGATGATTGTCACCGGCGTTCCCTGGGTCACACTCCCCAGAGTGCAACTGAAGCTGCCGAGGGTAGCGGGTAAGCCCGCGGCGCACGCCCCCTGGCTCGGGATGACGCTGGTCACCGTCAAGGAAGGTGAGAATGCGGTGTCCAGCACCACGCCGGTGGCGGCAGTGCTGTTCGCGTTATTCACGGTTATGGTGTAGCTGATCGTGCCGCCGAGATACGCTGCGGGATTCGTGGTGAGGCCCACCACCAGATCGGGCTCGGCGCCAGAAGTACCGGTGCTGTTCTGGGCGTCGATCAGGAAGATGGACGGAGCAGTGGTGTTGGGATCTACGCTAATTGTTATTCGCCGGTTAGGGTTGACGAAATAGCCCACTCTCGGGCTACCGCCGTTACTACCGTCCAAGAAGGTAAAGCGACCGGTCGTCTGATCGAGATCGTTGATAGCGAAATTGGGAAGCGCCACGCCTTCGTGGAGGCCGCCGGCTATGCTGTTGCTGTCGTTCGTGTTGCCCGTAGCAATCGCGGTCGTGTTGGAGGTCGCGGTGATGGTTTGGACCTGGTCAAAGACCGGTGTCCCGCTCACCGCCGGCGCTTGAGTACCGATGGCACGGAGGCTAGACGTGAACTGGATTGGACCGACCTGAGGCTCCGCCGCGCCGGCCCAGACATTGCTATCGCTCCCTACAAGAAACGCCTGGTTCGTGTTCACAAGGTAGAAGTACGGACTCTTTCCTCCGCCACCGGTGATCGCCACCCGCCCATTGGCCGCAACACTAAAGTTGGCCGAGACGCCGTTGTCAGAGGGCGTACCGATTGAGCCGCCGTCGTTCTCGTCAAGACCGCCGGTTATGGTGCCGGTGGGGCTTCCAGGCGTGAAGGTCAGGGTTCCGACTTGGACCGCGGAGCCGCCAGCGACTGAGGTGGCGTTGCCTTGGAGGTAGACCACGGCGTTGCCGCTCAAGACGCTGCTAGTGAAGGCGCAATTGCCGGAAGTCTTGCACCAGGTGGTGTTGTCCTGTCGCAGCGCCGAGCCGGCGTACAGCGGGTTGACGTTGATGGCGTCGGTGCTGATGAACAGCGCTTCGTTGGCCGAAACGATATAAACCGCGTTGTCGCTCGATCCGCGCCCCGGGGTGGTTGTGGTCAGAGGGGCGCGACCATTGGTGGTGTCGAGTGCGCCCAGCGATCCGGTGAACGAAAGAGCCGTCGTGGTGTTGTTGTCGAACACTCCGGCGTCGTTGAAGTCCTCGGTTCCCTGGGTGAGGTTGCCGACGTTCAGTGTGAACCTGCCCGCAGAGACGAAGCGGGCCCCGTTTGCGTCCGTGCCCTCGTCCAGGAAGGCCCAATCACCATTGAGGGCGGTCAATGAGAACGCCGCGGTGTTCTGCTGCTTGAGGACACCGCTGATGGCGGACCCAATACCCCCGGCTGGGTCTTGCCTGCTGATGATGTGTCCCAACAAGGCCCCGCCTGACGAAGTCGGTACCAGGGCAACGTCGAAGGTCTGTGTTCCCGCCGAGGTGTTCAGCGTCAACTGGCCGCGGTTGTCTGCTCCAACCGAGTAGAAGCTTGCATGCGCCCCATTGATGGTCAAATCGATGCTTGGACCAGAACTCGCGCTGTTGATGTCCATCACGCCGCCGGTGATGTTGCCGGCGCCGTCGGCCACGAAGCTGCCGGCAATGGCTATCGCCTGGCCGCTGGGGTCGAATCCCCGCAGCACAAAGGCGTAGCGGCCGCTGAGTTGGGCGTTGTTAGCGCCGGGGATAGTCCCGGTGGTCAAGCTGAGCGAGTTGTTTACGGGATCGGGATCGGCCTCGGGCGAGTTGCTCACCACGATCGTCGCCGTGATGGGCAGAGAGTTCACGGTCACAGCGATCTTGATGGGTGCGGCCGATGTCCCCGCGGCTACCGGACCGACAACGCAGGTCAACGTTGCGGTGACGGCGTTGGTGCACCCTGCAGGAAGCGGAAGAACGAAGGTAGCGGCCGTGGTAGGCGCGAAAGTGAACACCGCGGCAACGTTCGAGGCGTTCGAAGGCCCGAGGTTGGCAATGTTCGCGGTGTAGGTCAAAGTGCTGCCGACCTGCGCGGGCGAGGGCGAGGCCGACACGTTCATATCGACGGAGAGATCCGCGCCGGGCAGGAAAGTCAAGGTGGTGCTGACGCTGTTGTCGGCGGGATTGGCGTCCGTCTCGTTCTCGCGCACGTCTGCGGTCACGGTAAATGAGCCCGGTTGCGTTCCCAGGAGTGTGACCGTGATCTGCGCGTTAGCGCCCGGGGCCAGCGTGCCCAGGCTGGCAAAGCCGCCGTTGGGAATGGCGGTGCCGCCGGAATTATCCGACTCGCAGATACCTACGCTCACCGTGCAGGCAATCGCCTTGATGCCCTTGTCGCCTCCCCGACCTCCGACCACCACTCCGGTTGCCTGGTTTTGGCCATTGTTGGTCACCTTCAGATTGAGCACGATGTCGCCACCGGCGGGCACCGGCGCGGGCGGTGTGGCCGTGCATTTTCCGGAAGAATCGACGAAGCAGATCGACAGATCGGTGGTCGTCGCACTCGAACTGATCTCAGCTATGAAGGCATCGTAGCCGCCGCCTGGGGACGGTTGGAGCGCACTTGCGGTAACGAAACTGCTGTCATTGGTGAACCCCATGACAAATGCATCGCCGTTATTGTCAACGGTGATGTCCACGCCCTCGCTGTTGACAGGTCCGTTACAGTTTTGGTTGCAATTCCCTTCTCCTCCCAGATAGGTGGAGAACAACAGGCCGGACCCTGTGGCATTGAATTGAGTTACGAATCCCTCGTTGCTGTTCCCGCTGCTTCCGGGGTTCTGCAGCCATATCGCGTTGGCGAGAGGAAAGTCGAAGGAAGACGTGGCGCCAGTCAGCCAGGCCTGCTGATTGCTGTCCAACGCGATCGAATAGGCAACGTCGCTGCCGCTTCCGCCCAGGTAGCTGGCATAGGTGAGGGAGTTGCCGGAGGAATTCAGCTTCGCGACCAGAGCGTTTGTGCTCCCCAGCAGATTTTTCTGAAATGCAGTCGCCGAAACCGGGAAGTTGCTGGCGTAGGTCTGGCCGCCCAGATAGGCATTGTTCGATGAGTCGAGGGCGATTCCCCACAGGTACGTGGCGGCGTTTCCGCCAAGTAGAGTTGCGTAGGCCAGCGAACCGCCATCGGAATTGATCTTCGCCACGAAGGCGAACTCATAGCTGGTCCCGGCGTATATGGTGGTCGGTGATCCGGAAACCAGCACGAGCGCTGTAACGCCATGCGGTCCCAGGTTGTTGAGAAGCGACCACGAGGTCCCGCCGTTGCTGCTGAAGAACAGTCCCGCGCTTCCTGAGCCGGCATAGACGTTCTGCGAGTTGGCGGGATCGACGGCAATCGTTCTGATAGCGATCGTTCCGATTCCCTGGCTGAGTCCGTTGTTCACTTGCGTCCAGGTGCCGGCGGCGCTCGTCGTCTTGAAAACTCCGGAGTTGGTGCCGGCGTACAGCGTAGTGTGACTGTTGGGGTCGATGGCCAGGGCGCGGACGGTCGGCGTACTCCCGCCATTGCTCCCGACCAGTCCGTTATTCATCTGCGCCCAGTTGGCGCCGCTGTTCGTGCTGACAAACACTCCCTGGTCGGCGGAGCCAACGTAGACGACGGCGGAATTGGTGGGATCAATCACAATCGAGTTGATCAGCGCTGACGTCAGGCCGCTGCTAGGCTGGATCTGGGTCGAGGTTGTTCCACCGTCGATGCTCTTCCAGACACCTGCGCCCTGGGTGCCCACGTACACCGTGCCCTCGTGGGTGGGATCAACTGCAATAGCAGTGATGCCCCCAGGTAGTGCGGTGGGACTCCAGGTGGTCCCGCCGTCGATGCTCTTGAAGCGGCCGGCATAGACGGTCTGCGAGTTCAGAGGATCAAACGCGATGGCTGTCGCATTACGCGTTAACACCTGCGTCCAGCTCGTGCCGCCGTTGGTGCTTTGGAAAGTTCCCTGTCCTGTGCCTGCGATCAGAATTTGGCTATTGGTGGGATTCACCGCGAGGCTCAGGACATTGAGCCCGGTCAGGCCGCTGTTGAGCGCCGTCCAGAGGGTGCGGTTCGTGCTGGTGTAGACACCGCCGCTCGTCGCAGCGGGAAGCAAAGTCTTCTGGCCGGGGAAATCGGTCGAGAAGGTTGCGCCGACGACGTAGATATTGTTGTTAATGTCTAACGCCAGCGCATCTACGTAATCCTGTCCTGAACCGCCCAGGAAATCGGAGAAGACCTGGCCGTGGCCGGTGCTGTTGATCTCGGTAATGAAACCGGTGACGCAACTGGCTGCGGGAGCACACGGGCTGAGCGTGCCGCTGGCCGGATAGCCGCTCTCGGCCTGCCCGATCACATACACATTGCCCAGGCTATCCACTTGCATCTGACCGGCCTGCGATGTGCCGTTGCCGCTCAGATAGGTGGAGAAGAGGAGCGAGCTCAGATTGACGTCCAGCTTGGTGACAAAGCCGTCTCCATTGTTGTTGATGGCTGTGCAGGCGGCCTGGTTCGTCGTGCAGTTAGGGTTTCCCTGGAAGGCGCCTCCGGTGGTTGGAAAATCTGAAGAAAACGTGGTGCCGCTCACGTACACGCCGGTCGCATCCACGACCAATCCACCGCTGGCGCTGGTGAGCGCCAGAATGTCCCTGCCGCTTCCGCCCAAGTAGGTGAAAGCGAGAACCATCGATGCCGTGGGGTTCAGCTTGGCGATGAAGATGTCACTGTAGGGCCCGCCGGTGCTGTTGCACGTGCCGTCGGTGCCGCAAGTCGCCTTGTAAGGTTTGCCCGGAGGAGGGAAAAACGGGAAGCTGGTGGAGAGGGTCTCGCCGGCCACATAAATGTTGCCGCCGTTATCGAGGGTGATGCCGCCGTCGACATTGCCATTGATGAACACCTCGTCGCCGCTGCCTCCAAAGTAGCTAGAGAAGGCGAGAACGGGATCGATGATCAGCGGTTGCCGGTGATCGTAATCACCGATGCGGAAAGTGACGCGGCCTTTTTCCAGCAGGTAGCCGCTGCCGGCAATCTCCCGCCGTTGTCCTTCGATCTCCTGGTACACCAGCGGCTTCTCAAAACGAACCGCGCCGCCGTCGATGTGCAAGACCAGATCGCCGGCCGCGTCGATTTCAAGTTTCTCCGCTCCCTCGATCGTCAGCGCGATCTGCTGCGGCTGCGCCCCGGCGGCGACGACGAAGTCATACTCCAGCCGGCCTTGCTTGCCGTAGTAAACCAGGTCAATACCGGGATAAATCTCCTGATAGCGAACGCGCGCATAGTTCGGAATGCCAGTGCGCCATTTCTGGGGATCCTTGCCGAGGAAGTAGTTGCTCTTGCCGGGCAGCTCGTCTTCGCCGCTCATCACCGTATCAGGATTCGCGCGCTCAAAGCGGACGCGCACCAGATTCGGGGGACCATCACTCTCCAGCGCCGCTTTCTTCCACCCGGCTGCTTGGTCCTGCTGTCTGAACCTGCGCTTCTGCAGCGACAGCACAGCTTCGGCATTTGTCAGCAGAAGGTCGTAGGCTGCTCCGCGGGAAAGGAACCTGATGGGGCCGGGAGCCTGTCCCCTGTTAGCTTCGAAGTTGAGCGGAAGGCGCGAGTAGCTGGCCAGCGCTTGCGCTTTTTGTGCGGAAGGAGCCAAGCTCGCAGATGGTTTCTTCGCGACGTCGACGGGCGAGGCAGCGGAATTGTGGGTGACGGCAGGCGAGGCCTGCGCCTTCATCTTGACTGCGTCATCCTGACCAACTGAAATGCCGACGAGGAGCAGAACTCCGGCAAGGACAAATGGACCCCTGCGCTCTGTGGCGCTCCTACCGTAGGTGCGGGAACCGCGCGGCACAACCCCGGGTCGCTGCCTTTCTGGTGCCGGCCTGCGAGCGTGGCCAGCCCTCCGCGCGCCTTGGCGCAAGTCGAGCGTTTCTACAGACTTGGCTAACTTCTACTGTTCGGGGGAAGGGAGCCTCGAAAGCTAACACGCGGCTCGGAGGGTGTCAATCAATACCTCCTGATTTTTTCCCACGTGGCGTAACTTTTGCCCGATAATGAGTTACTCCGGTTTAACTGCGGGAGGTTACATGGGTAAGCCCATCCTGCGCTTGGTGGTTGTCTTCATGCTGTTGTTGTTCTGGGGAGCTGTCTGCCCGGCCCAGAACTCGGGCTCATCTTCCGGTTCCTCGCAGAATCCCAATGATTCCTCCGGGCAGCAGCAACAGCCGCCACCGGAGCAGCCGAAGAAGAAAAAGAAAGACAAGAAGGACTCGCAGGACGTTGTCAACACTGAAGTGTTTTCGACCGCGGTGGCCAACAGCGTTCTGAACGATATTCGTGACGGCCTCGAAGGGCACACGCAGCGGCTGATGCTCTCCGCCTTCGACGCCGACAAGATGGACGGCTATCTCGAATTCGAAGACCAGATCGAAGCCTTCTTCAACAAGTACAGTACCTTCAGCGTGTATTTCCGCATCGCGCAGACCGCCACCGATGGCCCCAAGGGGATCGCCCTGGTGGACATCCAACTGGAGGAAATTCCGCGCGGCTCCGCCTCGCCGCCCATCCGCAAGAACGGCCAGATGCGCTTCGAGCTGGAACGCGGCAAGAAGGGCTGGAAGATCGTGGACTTCAGCCCGCGCAACTTCTTCTCTTAGCCTGTCCCTGGCATGAAGCGCGACTACCCTGACCGGCCGATCGTGGGCGTGGGCGCGGTCATCATCGAAAGCGGCCGCGCGCTCGTAGTCCGCCGCGGCACGGAACCCCTTAAGGGCGAGTGGTCGATTCCCGGCGGAGTCGTGGAGCTGGGCGAGACCCTGCGCCAGGCAGCCGCCCGCGAGGCTAAAGAGGAGACTGGCCTGGAAGTCGAACCCGGCGAAGTGCTTGAGGTTGTGGACCGCATCATGCGCGACGCCGGGCGCAAGATCCAATACCATTACGTGCTAGTCGATTTCCTTTGCCGCCGGGTGTCCGGGGAAGCGCGCCCCGGAGCCGATGCCAGCGAACTGCACTGGATCACAGCCCGCGAACTGGAGGGTTTTCCTATTGCCGATTCGGCCGCCGCGGTCCTTCGCAAGGGGTTTGATGTGGCGGCACAAAATCAAACGGCCCGCAATTCACCAAAGATTGCGGGCCGCCGGTAGTCTGTTGGGATTGGCCTGAGGCGGTCACGCTATAACGGTGGCGCCTAGCAAGCTCCCGAACGACTGGAAGTTGCGAGGAAGTTAGAGCGATTCGCCCTAAGCCTCAGCCACCTCACCTGATCTACTATTACAGTCGGAATTGTTCACTGGATCACCTCCTTTCTGGTGTAAGCCCACACTAGTACATCTGTACCCCGCGGTCAAATTTAGCTTCGTGAAAACAGCTCCCTCAGTGTTAACGCCTTGGGCACGGGCGGACTGTGCCGGTATTGCTCAGTCAGGTGTTAACGAGCCTGATTCTCCCGGGCTCAGGGAACCGCTGCGAGGGCTGTTGGAGGCAGTTCGGGGGGCCTTGGCAGCTGCCCTAACCCTGGGCCCGTTTTGCGGTTTCGTAGCGTCGCCGTCTCGGCGGCTGTGCGTGTGGGCGTCTCGCCCACACGACCGCGAGGACAAACCGCCTCGGGACAGCCGCTTAGAAGAAGGAGCTCATCGGGAGGGTTCACCCCATCCAGCGAAACGCCCCCGGCTGGGGCAGGCCGATGTGCGCCAGCACGCGGTTGGCGAACTCCCGAGCCATCGCCTCCAGGCTCTCGGGCTTGGTGTAGTAGGCGGGGATGAGAGGAAAAATCGTCGCGCCCGCATCGGCAGCAAGGGACATGTTGCGGATATGGATTTTATTCAGCGGCGTCTCGCGCACGCACAGCACCAGCGGCCGCCGTTCCTTTAGACAAACGTCGGCGGCCCGCTCGATCAGCTTGTTGGAGGTCCCATTCGCGACGCGCGCCAGCGTCCCCATGCTGCAAGGGATAACGACCATCGCATCGACGGGATAGGAGCCGCTGGCCACGTTGGCGCCGACGTCATCGTTGTTCTGCTGCTGGATCTTCGGGCTTTTCTCTACCAGTAGCTGCTCTAGGAGCTTGCCGCGCCCTTTTATCCCGAGCTCCTCCGCCATCACCCGCAAGCCATTATCGGAAACGATGAAGTTGACGGTCCTCACGCGGCTCTCGCGTTCCAGGGCCAGCAGCAGTTCGCGCGTGAACAGCGCCCCGCTCGCCCCGGTCACGGCGACCGTGACGTTCTCCGGATACCGCAGCGCGCCAAACCTGGGTGCGCCGGCAGCCTCGTTCTCGGGGGCCGCTGGCCGTGAGTAATCTGGCATCTAATGGGGTGTGGGGGGTACGCTCCCGGTAAACCCACGGCAGCATAGGGATAGGGCTCACCGAAGTCAAGGAAGGATCTCCCAACTTGCTGATGATGAGCCAGTTACGTGATTATGGCGTCTCC
>Ga0187778_10001034_pt1 | contig 19820 bp, 23 predicted proteins | sample 1015_Q2_SP5_20_M_FD_132418 | JGI IMG/M metagenome (GOLD analysis project Ga0187778, IMG submission 132418) | Tropical peat soil microbial communities from peatlands in Department of Meta, Colombia - 1015_Q2_SP5_20_MG | ecosystem: Environmental > Terrestrial > Soil > Wetlands > Peat | place...
AACAGAACTAGACAAACGAGCGTAAGGCTCAAAGTCACAATGTCAATCAGTGCTGAGATACCCAACTGGTAAGTTACGAATGCCATCAATGCTAGAGATGCAACTATTACGCCGTCTAGGAATGCGCTAGCAACTGGAGAACTACGAATCCGCGGAATAAGCGGACCACTCACCGCTACGAGGATAAATCCGGGAAGAAAGATACCGATAGTAGCAATGAGGGCACCAGCTGGACCCCCAAGCAAGTAGCCTATGAAAGTTGCCGTTGTGAACACTGGTCCAGGTGTTATCTGTCCCACAGCAATAGCGTCCAAAAGTTGAGAGTTAGTTATCCAGTGCAAACGGCTGACAAGATCAGTTTGAAGAAATGCGAGAAGTACATACCCGCTACCGAACACAATAGACCCCATCTTCAAAAAGATCAGGAATAACGGCCACATTCCGAAAGATGATGAGGAAAGCTCAACGTATTCTCCACCAGCCTGTACGCAGAAAGCTAGGACTGGGGTAGCGAGTAGGAGGCAGAGTGAAGCAAGGCCAGGTTTCTTCACTTGTCTCTTCTCTGTAATCCACTTCTCCAGACCTACTACGCTGCCGATTCCGAAAATTACTATCAGGGGATTCAGACCAAGAACGCTTGCTACAAGCGCAACAAGCCCAGCGATCATTAAGAGACGTGTCTTCAGGGCACTACGTCCCAGACTCCGCAGTGCCTGTAGGATGATTGCAATGATGACTGGTTTTATGCCGTAAAATAGGTCCGAAACTTGGGGCAAAGAACCGAAATGAACGTACGCCCAAGCTATCGCTGTTACGATAAGAGCGGCAGGGAGAATGAAGCAGACTCCTGCCACAAGTAAACCCACCCACCCGGCCTGTTGGTATCCGATGTAAATCGCCGTCTCCGTTGATGTTGGACCCGGAATCAAATTAGCCGCTCCAAGCAAATCCAAGAACTTCTCTCTCGAAAGCCAATGACGACGACGAACCGTCTCCTCCTCCATCATAGCAATGTGTGCAGCTGGTCCACCGAACGCTACAATTCCAAGCCTGAGAAAATATGCCACAAGATCTTTTACCGATGCTGAGCGCTCTGGATTATTGGTCAACGGTCGTGTGATCCATTCGATCATTCAAGCGGAAATGAAGAAATAGATAAGACCGACCTTAGGAATGTGCCTTACGCCAGTCTTCATAATCAGCTACCACATTTTCTGTCATTGCTTTCATGGCGTCATGTAACCAGCTGCTTCGCCTACTTGTTACATCCTTGCGCACAGCATTCATTATCTTCCTGCTTCCGAGATGAATGTTAGCCGTCTCAAACCCCATCGACTCTAGAAGATGCTTCTCATCTACCCTGTCAGGAAGATCCGCTAGCTCGACTCGCGAGCAGTCAGGCGCAAGACGACGGACAAGCCATCGGCCCCGCATGTGAACAGTTGGGTCGAGCGCTCGGCTAGCGGTTTCAACAATTTCAGAATAGAAGATTCTCTTCGGTCCATTTCTAACAGATCTCCATATGCAGGCTGAAGGGGTGATGGCTTTTGCTTCGCGCGCAATCCTGGCACCTTGCCAATCAGCGACAGCTACATATCGTTCATGACCTAGACTGCCAACGCCTGCAACTCGACGCGCTACGCTGTGATCGAGGTCTTTTTCCGGCAGCGCACTATCAAGCGTCTTTCTAACACTTTTGGGAACGGCCTTGACTGTGGGCAGTTCATCCATTTTATTCCAAAAATGCTCCGGGTTTCGGAGTTCTCCCAGGGCGATTTTCCGGAGCCATGTGTGTTGTTCCTCTAGAACGAATGGTCGGCCACCAGACTTCAAGCCGTCTACATAACCATCGAGTATTGCCTTCGATACTGCACTTGTTGATAGTTTCAAGTGGCCTGATGTGGCTGCGAGGCAGGCGCTTACAGCTAACCTGATGAGGTCATTTGTGTAGGGCATCGGGTAAGCTTCATCGAAATCATTGACTCCCCATACTAGTCTTCCGTCACCGTCTCGCCAGGTTCCGAAGTTCTCGACATGAAGGTCTCCCACGGCCAAGACACTTGGAGCTTTTGCGAGGTCTGGACAGACTTTCTCCCAAACTTGTGCCCAACGGTAGAAGGTGCCTCGGAGGAAGCTGAATGAATCTTCAGCCATCAGGGTGTGCTTCAAGTCCAAGTCGGATTTGACGAGATGTACACTTTTGCCGAGCCAGTTTTCGAATTTTCTAGTAGCCTTTGAGATCTTCATGCGTGGCTACTCTTTGTTTTTGCTACCAGTCTGTTCTTTCCGTGATCTCCTGTCTCTGGGGCCCGTAGATGAATAGTCGAGGTTTGCCGTTCGTAAGTTCGACGTAAGTGTCGTATGGGTTGGAATCTTTGACCCATGAACCTGTATTCACTACGTTCTCTTTCTTGTTCATGAAAGGAACGTGCGTGTGGCCGAAGATGAGAACTTCATCAGGTTTGACTTGCTGGCAGGCAGTTGAATTGATCTTGGCAAGAGAATCCTTCAACCTCTCCTCAGGACGTCGCTGGAGTCTTGCAGTTATCGCTGCAATATCCGTCTTGACGAATGAGGGTTCTATCTTCGAGAAAATGTTATTCAAACTATTGAAATCTGTCCATATTTGATTCTCGAGCGCACCACCTTGATCAGACATCACTCTGCAGAGGAACCGCATGAACGGTGTTTTCTGTTCTGGATCGAACTCGTATCCATGTACGAAACGATAAGTGATCGGCCCGTCGACCAAACTCAGATCCTTACTGAACTGAATTGGGTAGTTTGGATTGGAAAGATCCAAAACGTGGTAGTCATGATTTCCTGCTACGTAGAATACTTGAACTCCTTTAGCTTTTAACGCCAAAAGCCTGTCAACCGTATCGTGAGCCTCCAAAAAAACGCCTGAAGCGTCTCGCCTCCACATATCCACCACATCACCAAGGAGGATGAGGTGTGTAAGATCATTCTCTTGTGCGAGCTCATCTAGGAACGCGTTGAAAGCTTTCTTATCAGAATTCACGTAGCCCAAATGATGATCGGAAGTGACGACGACCTTCATATGAACAACCTGAATATCTCTACATTGACAAAATGTGCCCTGCTGTTGCGGATAATGAAGCTTGTGGCGTGTCCACCGCTAGTGGCTAGCTAGTGTGTTTCGATTTACTTTAGTCCGATTTTCTTGGAGTATTTGGCTATGAGGAAGATTACGCATGCTACTATGAGGAAGTTTATGATTACGCCTACAAAGTCTCCAATTCCGAATTTCATTCCGTTCCCTATGGGTACTGTCAAAATGGCTTTTTTCCAGTCGCCTCCTGGAAGGAACGCTCCTGGCACAGGCATGATTATGTCCTGAACGAGAGCTGTGACAACCGTTCCAATGTACGTTCCCATAATGAAACCTACAGCCAAACCTAGTACACCCGCCTTTCCAATGAAATCTAGGAACTCAGCCCGTAGTCCTTTCGGTGGAGGAGGTGGTGGTTTAGGTTCAACAGCTTCCCGAATCTTCCTCAATTCTTCTAGTATTTGTTGATCAAGACTCATTCTGACCACACACTGATTCCTCCTGCTCATCGCGCAGTGAGGCTAATGGATTTTTGGGTAATCACATGCGTGGTGTCGGTGATAATTTGCTCGGATACACTGTATATTTGCTCTTGTAATTGTCAAGCATTTTATCATAGAGTGCCTGAGTGGATTCCAGGGTCTTCTGCATTTTCTCGTGACAGGTTGAATCAGGGTTAGCCATGGAGAGGCATGTTTCTTTCGCATCCTCCATGTTCTTTAGGGCATCACTAAATTCCTGTCCTGCCTCCAACCTCAACGAGCCCAATAATGAGTTGTAACCCGCTAGATGAGCTCGTTTGCATTGCATGAAATCTTTTCCATCCCTGGACTGGTAGCAAAGTCTACAGTAGTCTTTGATGGTTCTTGTAGTAATCCATGGTTGAAGCAGGAATGCTGTTTCCATGTAGTCAGATGCCTCTTGCCGTCACATAATCGTTTTCCCAAAACGTGGTAAGATTGGCAACAGACATATTCCTAAATGCATGGAAATTTCCTGCGAAGAATGGAGACTTGCGGAGGGAAACATATGACAATGAAAAGAGGAATGGACGAGTTCTTAGTTCAGTCTCGACTGTGAACCGAGTCAGTCTTCCCAAGTCGGAACCATGTATGGTACATATGGAAACGCGCAGACTCGTCGGTTCGGTTCTACTCCGAAGAGGTAGTCAGCTACGTGGCAATACTCTCTTCCTCCAATATTGCATTGCAACCAATCCACCTCCTTCTCAATCAGTAGCGTAATGCTGTCATCTTAGAAGCATAATCGTGATTGGAATTCGTCTACTACGGAAGGAGTTTTCCACCTAGTGGAAACAGATGATGCAGGATCATCCAATCTTCCCGCTTACTGACTCCAATTCATTAGCACGAGTTCCTTAATTTCAGAGAAAACTAATGCCATAACTATGCCCGCTAACACGGGACCATACCAGAATCGCCAGTAGAGCGCAATGAACGAGACCGGCATCAGCATCATTCCAAACACGAAATGATGAACGTGTGTATTGGGCACCTGATCTTTTGCACCGAATGCCTTAGTAGCTTTGCGTATGATAGAGTTCGATGATTGTGAAGGCTTGCCAACTTTAATCTTCCAATCTTTGAAATCAACGTACAATCTGAGTTTGATTGAATCAGCAAGGGCACGAATTAGAATGTATGACACCCAACCAGCAATCAGGAAGAGTTCGAGGTCCGTGAACTGAGGAATATCCATGCTTATTTTCTCCAGAAAACTGATGGCAAAAGTCTTCGCTTTCAAATAATGCTTGGTCGAGAACTTCCACTCGACACGATCCGATAATCATTGGTCAACTCATAGTTCATGACAGGTGGAATCTATTGTGGTTCGGTGGAGAATTTCCAATTATAGCCTTTAGCATAGTTGCGTATGACCTCATGAGAGGTGAGATGCTGTAATGAAAACTATGAAGATCAGAGTTCCAGTAATGGAATACGCAGCGTTCCCCTACTATCCATGGTATGGATACTACGCTTATCCATGGTATCCGTACTACGGCTACGTCTACCCCTGGTAGGTGCACAATAACCTCCCTCCTCGCGTGCGTGCGCCTACCTTCTCTCCTCTCTTTCTCCGTATCTCAATTCGATTCTTGTGTCACCCGGATGTCGTTAGTAGAAATAGACCGTAACATGTAGAAATTTCCGACCAGCAGTTAACTGATCCTGGAGTAAATGATCAGTGCAATGGAGTTGAGTAGTTTGCGAATCCATGCACCCATCGTTCTAGCGATGCTGCTTACCGGATCGATTCAAGTAACGCTTCCAATTCTCGTATCATATGATTCAGAGGTTCCGTATTAACACGACTTAGAATATTCCTCATGTGTTGAGGACGAACTCGAATCAGGGGACGTGGTAAGCCGTGGAGAAAACCGTCGGAAATGTGTGTCCGCGGTGCGGTTACGAATCGCTCAACATATTCTACGAAGAGAATACCGGTGTGCAACTTGGGGTAAACTCGTCCAAGTCGCAAGAATCTGACGACTACGGATCCAGTGAGCAATTAACGTCTCGCGAGCAATTGGATTACAGCTATGACCAAGAAGGCTATACCTGCATACAGGAGGCTACTCGTCACGAACCAGACGATTACGCCTGCAATAATAGGTATTATGAAATGTATTACTGTCGCTAGAAGCATAATCACGATGATTCCGATGATGACTAGGATTACAAAGACGATTAGCTCGCCGCCTCCGATCAAAGTCGGAATCTGAATTGGCAATCTCACTTCTTCCAAGAGGCCTTTTGTTTTTTGGGTTTCCAAAATCAGGTCGAGTGGCAGTTTCAGCGACGTTGCGTCCAGACTAATTATCTGGCCGGCTTCGAGGGGGGCATATTGATTTTTTGCAAGGTAATCTCCAAGCATCCGTTGTTGTACTGTGTCTTCAGGCTTGTCGGATTTACGCCGGTTGGTAGTTGCAGCCGTTTCCGAAACTTTCGTGAACACGAGTTTACGTGTATGGTCACTGCGTATTTTGCGACTGTAGTTCTGATAACTGATTTATTGACTCCTGGGAGTTCTGCAAGGATTCGCACCCGGTTTGGTTCGTCGATGATGTCGACTAGCTGTTCTGGTAGATCGACGAGAGGCGACTTAGCTTCGTGTCGCAGTTCTTTTGAAAGGCTGACGTTGCCGAATTCGCGTATGGTAGGATTACCCTCACCATCCATTGCGATAGAGTAACCGTAGACAAACGGACCAAATTGTCGAATCGTAGAGCCAATCGAAAATTCGCAGTCCGTCAAGTTTTCGCTCTGCAGGGTCTTAGCTAGATCCCGCATTATGTCGTCAAAGGTCTTATCGAGAGCGTTGAGTCGTTTATCCATCTCCTCAAGCGAATGCAAGTTTGTTCTGAACTGTTTTCTAAAATCAGACATGAGTCATCGGGCGTACGTTGTCGCTGGTTCGGATAATCCTAAGTAGAATGGGTGGAAAGAGTTGCACCAAAGACGAGCGTTGCTATCGTCCCAATAATTCGATGATCTCACCATCATTCCACTAAGTGGAAATCAGTTTAACAGAACCCTGGTGCCTGATTTACCTGTGATCATATGTCCACGATCTTCTGCCAGAAATGCGGTCAAGACTTGAGAGAAGATGCGCTGTTCTGTCCAAAGTGTGGTACTCAAACCGCACCAGTTTCACCTGTCAAGACGACTCAGAGTTCATCTACACAGCCAATACAATCATCGCCCTACGCACAAGCACAGCATAAGAACTCAAAAGGCAATGCGGTCAAAATTGTAGTCATTGCACTCTTGATCATCCTAGTTCTAGTTGTCCCTGTCATCCCGAGGGATCGAGTAGTGTACGCTAATGGTGTGACTCAGGCTGTGACCATGTCAACGGCCTACAATACCTCGATCCAAACGTACACGACATCTTCATCAGTGCAAGTGGGTGTTTACCAAGGTACGCTGCAGTATATACCCGACCAGTACTACACTCAGAATTATAATCAGAACTACTCCCCTTACTATTACTACGGGTATCCGAACTATTACTATAGATACGGTACACCAAGTTGTTCCTACAGCACGTTTGACGACTACGTCTGCTCATACTCGTACTACTATTATTATCCATACTCGTACTACGGATACGGCTATGGCTACGGTTACTACCCTTACGGAGGGTACTACAATTATGGGCCGAATTCTGTCAACTACAACGGTGGTAACTATAACGGATACGCGACTACGGTCACCATTAATCCAAGTGATAACGTAGTTCAGGTACAGCAGACACAGGAATCGAATGGTTTACTGACACTCACGTTAACACATTTCGACGGGTCATCAGTCACCTACAAACATGTGACTCAACAGAACTTAGCCCAATCGGCCACATCAACGATCCCACTGACAAGTGTTGTGACAAATACGGTCACGAATTCGGCTGTAACTCCTGTTGCGAATCCGATCCAATGCCAAAACTGTGTACTACAGCATGTTACCGAGCATGTGAGCTTACTCCAACTCTTGCTAGGCTATTAGCCGACCGTTAATCGATGATTACCATCGGTACTCACATGGTCCACACGGACTTCACCAGAACTTCAGCCGAGGAATCTCGGTTGAGCGGGTTCTTACCCTAGTGTTTCCTGGGAACGTTCCACTAAGTAGAAAATCTCTCATTAGCTTCTTGGCAACTACTCCATGGGCAGGTTGCGTTGAACCAGGCAGGGCTTTGTGATCTTGAACTCGGTATCCCGCCAGTGATAGTTGGGTTTAAGGAAAATCCGTTGCGGAAGAAGTCTTGATAAGCGATGGATACAGCGAGACGCACGACCTCGATTAGGATCAAACTCCTTTTCCTGTTTCTTTTCTTAGCAGCAATAGCCACATTTTGGCTTTCTATGCGTCCTTGGTTGCTGACACAATTTCATCTTCCCACGAACTTCAATGACTTGCTTGATGTTGGGGTTATCTCGATCGCCGGCATAGTAGCTGTGATTCTTCTCACGCGGTGGATAAGTCGTCCCGTTGCGTCATATGTTGGTCCGACACAGATCAATGCAGTGAAGTTGCTCTTTCAAATCGTTGGGCTTTCACTGATCATCCTCATCATATTCTCAATTACTGGGGCTAGTGTCTTCAGTGCCCTCGTGGGTGTAGGATTCTTCAGCATAGTTATCGGATTAGCTGCTCAATCCGTGTTGGGAAATCTCCTTTCCGGTATAATGCTGATGTTGTCCAGACCATTCCACATAAACGATCGAATCGCGATAATTACATGGCAGTATGGTAAATTTCCACCAACACTTCCTCACGGATGGCTTGAACCTAGCTACACGGGCGTAGTGAAAGGCATCGCCTTAACGTACACGAAAATCTTGGCGGATTCAGAGGCGATGTTGAAAATACCGAATGCCCTTGTTACTCAATCATTGATCATGAACCTTAGTCATGGTAAACATACTCATGTTGGAACTCAATTCGAAGTTCCGATTAGTGTTGAGCCAGACGAACTGCACAAGAAACTCATGTCACGATTATCAAAAACTGAAGAGTTCAGAGGTCAGGAAGAGAGGTTCGAAATCATCGAGATGTCTCCGGCCAGCTACCTTGTGACGGTAATATATCGAGTCGAAAGAGGCAGAGAGCAAGAAACGAAATCTCTCTTGTTCAAGACAATTCGAATAGCCCTACTCGATTGTTCGAAAATGCGGAGAAACGCACAGCAAATTGAAGGGTCACAGATACGCAAGTGAATATAGTTACAAAGACTTCGTGGCCCTCCTTCAGAAACGTAGCGACGGAAATACGAGGAGCGTTCGAAAGAAAAGGGTACGATTGTAAAGTTAATGACTGGAAAGAGGCGAAGCCGGGAGGCAAGATCTTATTCGTAGGCACCCTCGACAATCGAACACTCCGATTTCTTAATTCCCTTTCGTACGGAAGTGATGTAGTATATTACGTGACAACAGAAGGTTTGAGTCAATTAGACGATTTCTGTATCCGCACTGCAAAACGTCTCAAACTAGTTGCGGTTAGCGAATTTGTCAGACAGATGGTGGGAGAATTAGGGATCACAGTAGCAGGGACAGTACATCATGGAATAGACATGGCAGCGAGAGCAATAGATTTCGAATTCATGAAAGAATGCACGACCCGAATAAAGCATTCAAGTCGAGTTATCTTAACGGTCTCAGCCAATCATCAGAGAAAGGGCCTAGATCGATTATTGACAGCTTATCATAATCTGGAACAGCGAGATCCCGGTGCATTTTTGATTTTGCACTCTCAGAGAGAAGGGTACTACGACCTTAAGGGATTGGCTGAGCGACTTGGAATTCGAAACCTGTGGCTATCAGAGTCTTTCGGACAAATAACGGAGAGTCAGCTGAATTCTCTATACGATTCATCTAGTGTTTATGTCCAACCAAGCTATTCGGAGGGGTTTGGGTTACCTATCCTTGAAGCTTTCAGATTTGACAAGCCCCCTATTGCTGTAGATGCACCACCTTTCAATGAAATTATCAGGCATCGTGAGAATGGGTTACTTGTTCCACAACGAAATGCTTCATGGTTCAACTTCAAGGACTCGATCAAATTCAAGACGCATATGTATGCGGGGGAAGACTTGGCTCGAACGATGGAGATAGCACTCTTAGATCAAAAGCTCGTAACTGAGATGAAGGACAAGATCAAGTCAGGGAAGGAAAGCTGGGATAGTCATGTCCTGTATCCTAAACTATTGAGCTACTTCGATTGATATCAGCCGTCACCAATTATCGTTTCATCATAACGCACTTGAAGTAGAAAAAAGAGGTGGGTAAGGTTCATCCGGACCGTGCCTACCAGGGGTAGACGTAGCCGTAGTACGGATACCATGGATAAGCGTAGTATCCATACCATGGCCTGTACGGATAGGCTGCGACTGCCGGGTACACTGGCATTATGGTTCTCATTGCAGTCACTCACCTCACGTAGAATCGTGAGCGTCCCTGCTTCAATTAACCGTGTTTCAGCCTTCTCTACTCAAAGGTACCCGGGTGGAAGAAGTGGAATATTTATCATGTGCAAATATACGATGTCGAAGGGTCTCCTCATCTATGAGGCATATCCGCGGATGTTTACGTCCGTTTCTAGCTTTCTGCTAAGTTTCTCAAGCTCTCGAATTGTACTTTCGACAATTCTTTTCAACATCCTTCTTCCTTGGACTTGTGTATTCCGCAAAGTCGTTTGTTTTTGAACAGCTTCCCACGCGAGTTTTGCCCGTGTGTTTACCGTATCAATCTTTTCGGCTACTGGCTTCAGGTTCGTCCTTAGACGACCTACTTTCTCTTCAATTATCTCAGCTCCCGTGACTAGGATGCCCAAGCATGTTCACCAGTAGACAGACTCTATCAGACATCGTTGTAAAAGGGTACTTCTACCCAGTAGAAAGGCAGGAGTTACTCGATCTTACCACAATTCTACCGAAAGATAAGAAGTGGAATGTGTGGAAATAACTTCAACTGCATTGCTACGCTATCAACTGAACGTGAACTTCGATGATTAGAGCGGAATCGCGACAGTCGCCATCTAACTCAACGACACGCATCGCAAAAGTGTGCCGCCATTATAGGGTACGAGAGATAGGACAAGACTTCGATGAGGATGGAAGATTCCTAAGACTTGAGAGGTGTCAGACCTGCGGACTGTTGATGCGTCAGTACGTAACAACGTGATGAGATGCGAGTCGGGTATGTGCCGAGTTACATTAGGTTGTTTAATTTACTAGCATTCGAGCCATCTGCTCCTCCTCGGATGTTTTGAGGATGTTCGGCGCCGTTGCCGCCTTTTGAGCCCTAGGTGCAATATCTCATACATGTGAGAAATGTTTGGAATCAGGAGTATACAGGAATCTCAATCATGCTCACGTGGCAGATCGGCAGAAGGAAATATCCATCCAATCAACAACGTTTCCTCACTGTAGAGGATTGATAGTAGAAATCAACTTCGACGGGTAGAAATCTGCGACCAAAAGTTATTCACAGTAAGGGGCATCAAGATACTGAGATACCTTGAAATTCAAATCAAATTGGTTCAAGCGACGCAAAGGCAGTAGCACGATAGCAAAGATCGGTTACCTACTCACCCTGATTGGCGGATTAATCATAATCGCCCTCAGTATTGCTGCAATGCTTAGCTTTCCGCTGTCTCTGCCATTTCACTCACCGCTATCAGGTTATTTTGGTATCGGTGTAATCACGCTGGTTCTAGGCATAGTCGCCGTCTTTGGCTCGAGACGGGTGAACGAGTTAGTCTGGGTGGTGGTGCTCATGGTAGTGGGTTTCCTTAGCGGCGGAATCGGAGGGCTGCTGACGCTCTTAGGAGGTCTCCTAGGTTTGCTTTCGAGGTATGCGTGATTGGTCACGTTTCCTTGGTCTACAAGAGCATCCAAAACCTCATTTCAACCGTTGGCCAATTCTAGTTTCGTCTTAGATGTTAAAGGACAAAAAGTACTGGCGTTAAGACTGTCAAGTAAGGTTGCCACGGAGATTAGTGGAAATCAACCCATTCGATCGGAAGGTTTTGTGTCGAAGATTAGAGCGAAGGTTAAACGAGCTCCTGAAGCTGAGCAATGGTTGGCATTGACTAGCATCGAAAACCCTTTGCTGGAGGATCATGATAACTTAGGAGCGCTCATTGCACAAGAGCTCACACAAGCCAGCGGAGTCCCGGTGGGTAAGTCAGATCTAATGATCGCGGGCAGTATCCGCATCTAATCCTGTATATTAGCCAATAAGCGGAGTTGAAGAAAGCATAAGAAGAAGAGAGAGTACAATATTTCCACTGAGAGGAAAAATGCCTCGTTCATCCATATCAAAGAAGAAGAGACGACTCAATCGAAGTATCAAGATTAGTTCCGAAGTATATGAGAGGTTGCTCAGTCTTCAGGGCTTTCTTCAATTGAAGGAGAGGCAGAAGCGTAGTATGGATGAACTCATTGAATTCATCCTGACCTATGTTCCAAGCATGGAGATCAACGCGGATGAGAATTACTACGTCCTTGAGAGTAAGCCAAGAAGAAAAGGGGCCTAGTCAGTAAGCGCCAACTAAGTCAAGTCGTTATCTCAGGTGCCTCCGGGCTAGGCTCATTAGTACTGGGAGACTGGACTTGCTCTTGTTGGATGCTTCGGATACGATCGATTGCTTCGCTGAAGGACGGGGGCAGATAGATTGGGCTGAGTGATGGGCCGTTCAGCGCGTAACCCTTTCGCGCCTTAAACAGGAATAGGATGAATGCTACGCTGATCGGAATGACCCAAATGTCTGCAAGAACTTGTGAAAGGTTTTGTGTTATGCTTGGGACGACGAGTGTTATGATGGACACGAATCTGGAGGTAAGCGATCGCGAAAGGATTGGTGTCACATAGTGATGTACGAACATGAGAAATGAAAGTGCACCTGCAGACAGCAGAGTTTTCCAATCGTATCTCCTGATATATTGTATCGACTTGATGCTGGAGTAGGGGATTTCTGTTGTGCTTCTTGAGTGTCGACCCCTTTGGATGAACAGTCGCTTGTTCGTTGTTATCAGTCTGTTCGTCCCACGTGACCAAGTTTGGATCACCGTCTCTGGTTCGGGGAGTGTTTGCCTAACCTCTGCTGGTAGCGTCGACATGCCTGTCTCCCGTTCGATTTTGCTGGTAAGTGCCTCTTCTAGGTCTTGAATTAGTCTCGTAAGAGCAAACTCGGCTGTCTTCCCTTTAGCGTGCGCTGATAGCTTTTCCCATTTCTTTCTGTTGTCTACAAGTTCTAGGATTGCGCTGCCTGCCCCGTCTATATCATCAGGGCCGTCAACTTGGATGCCATCTTGGTTGTTCTCGACTATCCAGGCCTGTCCGCCTATGCCAGAAGTTATTACCGGGATTCCTTGGAACATGAATTCGAGTTGGGTTAGGCCGAGTGCCTCCATTCGGCTAAGCAGGATGTTAAGATACGACGTTTTGATTAGTTGAATTTTCTCCTTCTCGCTGAGTTCACTATGCATTGTAACGTTTGAAAGTTGTCCTGCTCGTTCCTTCATTGTAGCGGCATATTCTGAATCATCCTTACCTGCTATTACAAAGTGAATATCCTTTCTGTCGACCAAGTGTTCTGCTACATCTAGGATGGCTTTCGGATTCTTTCGCTCCTCAACTGTCCCGATGTAGGAGATTATCTTCAGATCGATAGGAATATTGAATTGTTGAAGGACCTCCGTGGGGCGTGAGCTGCCATACGTGAGGAAAGTGTAGTCGTCAACGCCTCCTGGAAAGAGTATACATTTGCTTCGTGCCGCTCCCATCTTCACTTTCTCTTCTCTCTCGAACGGCGTTACAACCAGTATCAGATCAGCAACACGGAGAATCGTCTTCAGGGAGAGTTGATTCCAGGCGATTCTGAAGGAGCGTTCAACTATCGAATACCGGCCGGGTGACGGTTCGTGAAAGTGGGACATGTGACAGAAGATGAGAGGATCCTGCTTAACGCCTAACGTCTTGATGTTACGTCTCCATTCAACGAACTTTGCAACTTCTTCTGGGCCATTCCAGAGTGTACTATGTGTTATCAGAACGGTCAATTTGAATTCATTCACAATTCTTTCTAACGTGTGTATGGAGTCTTTGAAGAGAATCCGTCTAGGGGGCCATCTAGAAGTGAAGCTACTGACTCGAATTATCGGAATATTCAGTTCATCATCTTGTATCAGAACGTATTCTTTATCGCCTATCGATTCTTCACTTATCACCGGTTTTCCGTCATGATAGACACTTGTGATCAGATACGCGTCCTGGCCTGATCTTCTGAGATAACTCACCATTCTTTGCGCTACTAGTTCTTGCCCTTTGCTCGTGCTGGTCTGATACATTATGACGCCGATTCGCATTCTCAATAAGAATCAGCTTCATTCATTCCGAATGGTTGAGTAATGATGTTATAGCCGATCAATGGAGCGCGTCATTCATAAGCGTGCGTCCGACCGAGTTTTGATCTTTGCTTGAAGGTTGACGACGTCACAATTATAATGTTAAAATCGCTGTCTAAGATGGGGATCCTTGCGATGGTGAAGATCCAAGCGTTGATGTCGGATTTCGACGGAACGCTATCGCCCTTGGAGGTAAGACGAGAGGACGCATTCATCCCCCCTAGACTAAAGCGACTTCTTATGAAGGCTGGGAAAACAATCACTTTAGGTATAGTTACGACAAAGGATCTTGGCTTCATCAGCGAACGAGTGCCATTTGCACAAGGTATCTCCGCCACGTGCGGGTTAGAAATGCAAGTGGGCGATCGAACGATTCTAGATGACCGGGTTAGAGAACCAAACAAAAGGATGGGAACGGCTTACAAAGAGGCGCTTACGAAAATCCTGCCCATCCCCGATAACATAGTGATCGAGAGGAAAGAGACTGAAGATGGTAATTTGCTGGCTTTCTGCATAGACTGGAGATTATCAAAAGATTGGAATGAGGCTCGTCGAAAGACCGCTCCTCTACTAGCATTTTGCAAAGAGCAGGGATTATTCGTTGTTGAGTCAGATATTAGTCCCTATGCTAACGTCTTTCCGTTCGAAGTCGACAAGGGATCCGCATACCTGAAGCTGCGGACCGAGCTGAATGTGACAGGTCCAACAATGTACTTTGGTGATTCAGAGATTGATGATCCCGCTTTCGAAGTAGCCGACGTATCTGTTGGTATCAAACATCGAAGAGTCATGCCACGTCTCAAATGCAAGTATCGAGTAGAATTCCTAGAACTTGAAAGGTTCGTGTCGAACCTAATTGAGAATGATTTTGATTTTCAGGAAGATATGATCGAGAGAAACACTCAGGATTAGAACTTCCCTACGTGATTTCTACAATTTAGCTGCATTTTCTACTAAGTGGAATTATCCTTAACCTTCTTCTCTCCATTTTCGAGTCGAGGTTTACAGAAAGATGAATGGAGTTTCACCATTGAAGCATGGTTTGGTGGACCTAGCCGGGGTCCTGTTTGTGATTGGTGGCGTTGTGACTTTAGTGTTAACTCTTCTAACGATTCCAATTACCAGCTTGTATCCGATCAATCTTCCATCAAGTTTCAGCATGGTCTTCGCCGTAGGTCTAGTCATCAGTCTCGTATGTTCCCTCGGGGCGATCCATTGCTACACGCTTGTGACGAGACGTTTACTTTCTGAAGCGGGTATGAGAGGAATGATCTTCGGAGCATTACTACTGATTATGAGTCTTGGTGTATTCGGAGGATTGAATTCAGCCGGAAGTTTCGTTCAAGCCAGTACCGCCAACCTTCTTACGGAATTAAGCGCGCTACTAATCCTCGTCGGCGGAGTGATCTGCTTCTCGCTTCGACATACGAACGTATCCGCCTCCGCTATTGCTCAGCAGCGAATAATCTCGCAGCCAACCATGCACTAAGATCGGGGGGAGTAAGATTTTGATGGAATCAAAAAATTACGGAATTGTGCTGTTAGTATTCATTCTATTGACAGCGGTTGCCATCGGCGGAAGTAGCATTCCCGTATCGGCCGATTCCTGCGTGGCGCAACTTGGATATTCAACTATCACCACGCCTCAAAACTCCAATTCGAGCCTCGCAGTTACCGTTCCAGTATCCGCGATTTGTGCCTATGTGAGCAACCAGCTATATGCACTGGGTACTGCGTATGATACATCTACGAATGGGAGTGTAGGTTCAGCAAACACGATGCTCACAGAGGCTTCCGGATATGCGTACCCAGGCACGTTCTCAGGACAACTTATGTTCAACCTTCCCACTTCGATGCTTGGTCGAAAGGTACAGTTCAACGTCTCTATCTTCAGTGGTTACCCAAACGGGTCCAACGGGTATGGAGGAAACGGAGCACAGATAGCGACCACGAATGAGCTACAGCTATTGAACTTTAACAACTATCAGTACAGTTACGGCTATCACTACGGTACCTGCTATCAAGATCCGTATTGCTTGCTTCCAAGTTACTATAACGGCAATTACTATACTACTTGCCAACCTACAGGAAATGGCAACGCCGTACAGTGTTCAGGATACTTGTATCAACCTTTGACCGGCTGTGTCGAGTTGGCTGTGCCGGTGGGCAACGGCTACTGGTTTGAGTCCCCGGTCTTCCAATACTACACGTTGCGCAACCTTCCATCATCGTATGCGTCAGGCTGGCGATGGATCACAGTGACCGGGCAACTCTATCAAGGCTACAACGTGGCTTCAACAGGCGCATCATGCCCAGGGAACTACATCAATGTAAGCACACTAACACCGTAACAAAACCACTCGTTGCAGTTAGTGTAATTCAAGACTCGGTTCGACGAAAGTTGATGTAACCAATGAAGACTGGCGAGAAACTTTTTTGGTTAGACGATTGGTACGGCGGTTCGATAGCGGCGTCTACAGATGGTTCTTCAAGGTCAAGGCAGAATGTCTAGGAGAAAGGATGGCAAGCACTTCCTCTATCTCCCCAAGAGCGTGGTCGAGGACAGTGCTTTCCCATTCAGAGTGCAGTCATCAATGCCTGTGCGGGTGGTCATAGAGCCAAAGGAGGGAGGGATCTTGATTCTTCCAGATGATAAGCGAAAGAAGAAACTGCTGGATCAAGTTTCCGACCAACTGGGTATCATCAATCCGATTCATCGCGCGAGAATAAGGAAACAGAGGCAAGACGGTTAGGGTTTTAGTGTTGCGGGTGGTCTTTAGTATCCAAATTTCCTTATCCAGGTTGAAGCGCGTAGGATGAGTCGGCTCCAATTAATCCGACCATCTCGACAATATCGTAAATCAAGTCACGGTTCGATTTCTGTCATGCACATCATTAGCGGCTCACACATGAGCAAACAATAACTAAGCAATGTGCCAAAGCTTCCCAATTATGGTAGATAGAGTTTACAAAAATGGATTGCCAGAGATAAGAAGTACACTCGAGAAATTAAGTGCAGACTTCGCCACTCTAAATTCCAAGACAGACTGGACCAAGCTGAGAATTGAGCCATTGCTAAAACACTTGGAATTACTCGAGCAGTTATTGGGTTCAGAAGAGTTCTCACAAGAATTTTCACGATTGAGAAAAGGAGTGGAGATGTTCCATTCCGACTTGGTGTACTTCAGGACAAATGTGAAAGGTCTGAAGAAGATTCTTCAGTCTGAGAAAGTTACGAGACAGACACCCTAGTCAAAACAAGTGTGTAAGTAGATTGGTCCGCTCACATGAGAAGATGTGTACATTAATTCCATACAGGGTATTCATTGCGTTCTCAGTACTTTTCGATGTATGGTGGGATTGCCCACATTGGAGTTCCGATGCATATGGTTCTCTGGAACGGGTACGGTGGGAACGGTTGGGTTGGAGGCCAGTTGGGATAAACATATCCGTACACTTGATACGCTCCGTCCGGCACTGTCTCGGGGAGATTCCACAATACATAGGTTTGTCCTGATCCGACGTAGAGGGTTACACATTCTGTATCATTCGTAATCTGGCCGATAACCGTCACCGGCGGGCCCTCATTGCAGAGTAGCGGGTTGAATGGGAATCCGCAGTACTGTTGATTGAACCAGATCGGCGGCGGTCCAACAGCAGTGGTGGCTGATCCTACTGTCATCGTTGAAAACATTGTCATTGTGGCGCTGGATGTGAAGCTGACGCTGACGGTCGCAATCTGCATCTGTGTCACATAACTAGTATTCGTGATTATGGTCGGCCCCCGCACTGCCAATCCGATTGCGACAATTCCCATCAGGGCGAGCGCTATCATCGCAATATAGAAGACGGTTTTAGGCATCAAAATCTGATTGCTTTTTGAAGCCGGCTCTTCACGAGTTGATGCGCCGCAGACCTGACAGAAGGCTGCGACCTCAGGAATCTCCGCACCACAACTACGACAGGTCTTCATGACCGATCTTTATTTAATCACATACGTCTCGAGATTTGAGTTTACCTAGCGAAAACGTCTTTAGGAATGGTCAATCGGCGGAATCTCTCTCGCTTATAACCAGTCACCATGCTTAAGCGAAGTTTCCTTAAGCGAGAACTCTCCAAGTCCGAACGATTTCGATGAAATTCAACACGACCAATCCTACAACTGGAGAGCTGCTTGCAGAGTATGAGATGGCCACCGCCGAGCAGGTCAAAGAGTGTATTCGAAGGGCCAGGGAGGGCTTCGAAAAGTGGCGCGGCATATCGTATTCTGAACGCGCGAAGCTCCTTGCAAAGGTATCTCAGATTTTGAAAGATCGAAAACACGAACTCGCTGTTGCGATGACAAAGGAGATGGGCAAGATCATACGGGAGTCAGACGCTGAGGTGGTAAAAAGCGCTTGGGCCTTCGAATTTTACGCTGAGAATGCTGAACGTTTTCTTTCCTCTGAACCTGTTCAGACTGATGCGACTAAGAGTTATGTCGCCTTCGATCCACTTGGTGTAGTGGCTGCGATAATGCCTTGGAACTTTCCAATGTGGCAGCTCAGCAGGTTCGCGGCTCCCGCATTATCAGTTGGAAATACCACAATCTTCAAACCAGCAAGCGTAACGCCTCAAAGCGGACTTAACCTCGAGAAAGTGTTTGATGATTCAGGGGTCCCAGCAGGCTGCTTCAAGACCATACTTGGCGACTCTAGAATCGCTGACCAATTGATAGATGAGCCAGGGACAGATGCTGTCACCTTCACAGGCAGCGTAAATGTTGGCATGAAGGTGGCAGAACGGGCGGGAAGGAACCTGAAGAAGACTGTACTCGAACTGGGAGGAAGCGATCCGTTCATTGTCCTTGGTGATGCAGATCTCGATGCAGCAACCGCCGGAGCCGTTAAAGGTCGTTTCATCAACTGCGGACAGAGTTGTATAGCGGCAAAACGGTTCATCGTCGTGAAATCTGTCGCCAACCAATTCACAGAGGGATTCGTAAGCAAAGTCAAGAAGTTAAGAATTGGAGATCCAATGGAGGCAGACACGGACATCGGCCCCATGGTCCAGGAAAAGGCGCTAAATGAAATGGATGCGCAGATCAAAGCCTCTATCCAAATGGGAGCGAACGTGGAGACTGGAGGTGAAAGAATTGACCGCCCGGGCTTCTTCTACGCTCCAACTATCCTAACTAACGTTACAACAGAGATGCCAGTTATGAAGGAAGAAGTATTCGGGCCGGCAGCGCCAATCTATGTTGTAAGAGACACTGAAGAAGCTATCAACGTGGCGAACGGAACACCTTTCGGTTTAGGCGCATCAATCTGGACCCAGAATCTTAAAGACGCAGAGAAATATTGCCGAGAAATCCAAAGCGGAATCGTAACAGTGAATAATATTGTGATTTCTGATCCTCGAATCCCGTTCGGAGGAGTCAAAAAGAGCGGAATCGGGCGAGAGCTTGGACGTAACGGACTCTTGGAATTCGCTAACATCAAGGCAGTAAGAGTGTACTAAAGCAAAATTATTCTTCAACTACAAAACCAGTGTGCGAGATACCTAGTCAAGAGTGAAATTACCAGTGCCGGAGCTTCCTGAGATCGCAATCCTAGCCAAGCAAATGACCAGGCAACTCAAAGGCAAGCAAATCGCTGACGTTAATGTAACTCAACCTAAATGTCTCAACATTTCCCCTAAGAGATTCCGCAGAATTGTTGGCAAGAGAATCAAAGAAACGACCTCTAAAGGAAAATGGCTCTTCACTGACCTTCACCCAGACGTTCTCCTCCTAAACTTGGGTATGGGCGGCGACCTAATCTATCATAAGAATGAG
>Ga0187778_10001036_pt1 | contig 19790 bp, 19 predicted proteins | sample 1015_Q2_SP5_20_M_FD_132418 | JGI IMG/M metagenome (GOLD analysis project Ga0187778, IMG submission 132418) | Tropical peat soil microbial communities from peatlands in Department of Meta, Colombia - 1015_Q2_SP5_20_MG | ecosystem: Environmental > Terrestrial > Soil > Wetlands > Peat | place...
CGACCCCGAGATGCCGGTGCTGCTGCTCACCGGCTTCGCCTCGCTCGACAGCGCCATCGCCTCGGTCGGTCAGCTCGACGCCTACCTGATCAAGCCGGTCGCGCCGCAGACCTTCCTCCAGACCATCCGCAACGCGTTGGCGCGGCGCGGACTGGTGGCGGAGAACAAGAACCTCGTCGAGCGTCTGCAGCGCCTCAACGCCTACCAGGCGCTCTACGACCCGCTCACCGGCCTTCCGAATCGTGCCCTGCTCGACGACCGTCTCAGCCAGGCCATCGCGTCGTCGCGCCGGACCGGCACCTCGCTCGCCGTGCTCTTCGTCGACCTCGACGGGTTCAAGGTCGTCAACGACCTCTTCGGCCACCACGTCGGCGACCAGCTCCTGCGCGAGATGGCCGACCGTCTGGCCGAGGCCCGTCGCTCGTCCGACACCGTGGCGCGATTCGGCGGCGACGAGTTCGTCGTGGTCTGCCCGGACGTCCGCACCTCCGCCGCTGCGTGCCGGATCGCCGAGCACCTGCTGGAGGAGCTGTCGCGGCCGGCCATGGTCGACGGCGTCGAGCACCGGCTCACGGCGTCCGTCGGGATCGCCGTGACGTCACGTGGCGCGCTCAGCCAGAGCGCGGAGACCCTCCTGCGCAACGCGGACACCGCCATGTACCGGGCCAAGGAGGAAGGGCGCGACGGCTGGGAGATCTTCGACGACGCCATGCGTGACCGCGTCCTCGAGCGCTTCGAGATCGAGCGGGGGCTGCGCGCCGGCATGGAGAACGGCGACCTCTCCCTGGCCTACCAGCCCATGGTCGACCTCCGCACCGGTGCGGTCGTCGGCGCCGAGGCCCTGTTGCGCTGGCACCGCGCCGGCTACGGGACCGTGCTGCCCGGTGGCTTCCTCAGCGTGGCAGAGGAGTCGGGCCTGATCGTCCCCATCGGCCGCTGGGTGCTGGAGGAGGCGCTCAAGGACCTGGCCCGCTGGCAGCACGAGCAGCGCGTGCCCGACGGCTTCCGTCTGTGGGTGAACGTGTCGCCCCACCAGCTGGCCAACCCGCACTTCGCGGACCTGGTCGGCGAGCTGATGGACGAACGCGACCTGCCGCTGCGCCATCTCGGCGTCGAGATCATCGAAGAGGCGCTGCGTGACGTGGGGGCCACTGCCAAGGTGCTCCAGGCCCTTCGCGAGCTCGGGGTGTCGGTGAACCTCGACGACTTCGGGGCGGGACACTCCAACCTGAGCTGGCTCCAGGAGCTGCCCATCACCGGCATCAAGATCGACCGGCGGTTCGTGGCCAACCTCGACCGCCTCGGTGACGACCGCGGATCGGCCATCGTCAGCGGCCTCATCGGGCTGGGCAAGGCGCTCGGGCTCTCCATCGTGGGCGAAGGCGTCGAGAACCGGGCCCAGGCCGACACCCTGGAGCGCATGGGCTGCGAGCACGCTCAGGGCTACTACTTCGGGTATCCCGGCCCTGCCGCCCAGCTGTGGGAGGCGCCCGTCGTCGGCGGCATGCCGGTCGTCGGCGGCATGCCGGTCGGCGGCGGCGACGGTCGCGGCGGCCCGGCCGGCGCCTCGTCGGGTCCCACGCCGGCGCCGTAGGTCCGCCGGGCAATTCACGAACACGCAACACCGCGCTCAACGCCCGTTCACAGCCGCTCCGTACGCTGCACCCGGGGGTATCCACCGGAGAAGGCGAGGGGGTATGGGGGCCATCGAACACGCGACGCGGCGAGCATTGCACCGAGTGCGGCCGACGCGGCACGACGGCGTCGACAAGGCGTCCCCTGGCGATCCCGCGGGCACGCCCGGCGCCGGGTTCGACGCCGCAGGCCTGCCCATGGCGGGCGCCGGATTCGAGGAGCACGAAACGGGCGTGGAGAGCCTCTGCGTGGGCGAGGCCCGCTAGGCGGAGCCGGCGCCGCCCCGTCGGCCGCGCGCGATTGCGGGTGCCAATGATCGATGCTTCGCTCGTAGACCACGAGACGGAGGAGCGTCATGGGGACCTGGGAGATGATCGCCGCCGAGCGGGCCGCGCTGGTCGACAAGCTGGCGGAGCTGCCCGAGGACCGGTGGGAGCAAGCGTCGCTGTGCAGCGGCTGGACGGTGCGTGACGTCGCCGGGCACATCACCGCGTCGGCGTACCAGACCCAGCTCTCGTTCTTCGTGGGCCTGGTCGGTGCGGGGTTCTCGTTCGACAGGTTCGTCGACAAGGGCGCGCACAAGCAGACGCAGGGCCGCTCCACCAAGGAGGTCGTGGACGCGCTCCGGGCTCGGATCGACGCCCGCAACCACCCGCCGGGGCCGTCGCTGGCGATGCTCGGCGAGGTGGTGATCCACGGCGAGGACATCTTCCGCGCGATCGGGATGCCCGGCGTGGACCACCCGACCGAGCACGTGGTGGCGGTGGCCGACTTCTACAAGAGGAGCAACCTGATCGTGGGGGCCAAGAAGCGCATCGCCGGGCTCACGCTGCGGGCCAACGACACGGACTGGTCCAACGGCAGCGGCCCGGAGGTCTCCGGTCCTGTCCTGTCGCTCGTCCTGGCCATGACGGGCCGGACCGCCGCGCTCGACGAACTCGCCGGCGACGGCATCGCCACGTTGCGGGCGCGCTACTGACGGCTCGGGGCAGGCCCGGCGCCGCCGTCAGCCGGCGCCGCTCGGTTCGAGGCGCGCCAGCATCGTGGCCAGCCGGGCGCCGAAGGCCCGGGCCCGGTCGCACTCGCCGGGGAGCGGCTGACCCTTCTTGCCCACGAGGAAGCTCTCCGGCCCGCTCACCATGTGCATGCCCAGCTTCCTGAGCCGGCGCGCGATGGCCTTGGACGCACGACCGGTGAAGGGGGCCAGACCGTCGAAGCGCGTGTCGAAGGCGACGGCGTGCAGCGGCCGCGGAGTGAGTCCCGCCATCCATTCGCGCACCCCGGGGCCCGTGTCGGCCCCGGGCTCGAGCGCGAGCCCGCTTTCCGGTTTGGCCGCGTAGCCCGGCGCTCGTTTGCGCGAGGCGGGACGCGACATGCCGTGGAAGTGGGTCGGGCCCCCCACCACGAGCAGATCGGCGCCTTCGAGCACCTCCGGTCCCGCATCTGCCACCCGTACGACCCGGACGTCGGCGCCGGGGCCGAAGCCCTCGGCCATCGATTGGGCGACGCGTCGCGTGCTGCCGAACATCGATTCGTAGACGATCACCGTGCGCATGGCGCACCTCCTGCACTCGTCTCCATGCCCAGCGTCCGTCCCCGGCATCCTGCCCACCAGGGTCCAAGGTCACCCGGCGGGCGTCCCCTCACGGCGGGCACGGCCGGATCGGGCCTGCTACCGGCGGAGGAAGCGGGCGCCGATGGGATGGCGCATGGCGAGGACGATCGCCGACTGCTGGAGCCCCGAGGGCAGGCGGGCCAACAGGTCGATGGCGGTTGCGTCCGGCCCCACCAGGACGCGGCGCCGGTCGGTCTCCACCGCGCCCAGGATCCGGCGGGCGGCGCGCTCGGGGCTGGTGCGGGCCACGAGGTCGAAGGCGTCGGGATCCGGGTCGAGGCCGGTGAGCTCCTGCATGCTGGTGTCGATCCGGGCGTTGCGGGCGATGTTGGTCCGGATGCCCCCGGGATGCACGGTCGTGCACGACACCGGGGCGCCGGCGATCTCGAGCTCCATGCGCAGCGCGTCCGTGAAGCCGCGCACGGCGAACTTGGCCGCGTTGTACGCGGACTGGGAGGGCACGCTGATCAGGCCGAAGACGCTCGAGAGGTTGACGATGTGCCCCTCACCCGCCTCGAGCAGATGTGGCAGGAACGCCTTGGTCCCGTGGACGACGCCCCAGAAGTTGACGCCCATGAGCCATTCGAGGTCCGCGTAGGACATCGACGCCACGGTGGACCCGAGGGCCACACCGGCGTTGTTGACGATCAGGTTGACCCGCCCGTGGTCCTCGACGGCCGTCTGGGCCCAGGCCTCCACCGCGGTGCGCTCGGCCACGTCGACGCGTGCGGCGCTGACCTTGACGCCCGCGCCCTCGCACACCGACACCGTCTGGGCCAGGCCTGCCTCGTCGATGTCCGACAGCGCCAGCGGACAGCCCCGCCCCGCCAGCGCCACGGCCAGCGCCCGCCCGATCCCCGAACCGGCCCCGGTGACGGCGCCCACCTTCCCGGCGAGCCTCACCGGGTCCTCACCGGGTCCTCACCGGGTCCTCACCGGGTCACGCCGCCCCGACCGGCGCCGGCACCGGCACCGGATTGGTGAACTCCATCGTCCCGTCGTCGACCGGGGTGCGCTCCATGGCCCGGTAGTCGCGCAGGTAGCTCTGGTGCACCTGCCACGGGAAGCGCGACCCCTGCTTCGGCAGGCGGTGCGCGGCGCGCTGGACGTAGCCGGAGCTCAGGCCCATCACCGAGGAGGACGTGATCTCCGTGTCGTGGTCGACGGGCGTGCACTGGCGCAGGCCGCGCTCGTGCAGATGGTTCAGCAGCCGGGCGACGTAGCGGCAGGTGAGCTCGCACTTGAGCGTCCACGACGCGTTGGTGTAGCCGATGGCCACGGCCATGTTGGGGACGTCCTGGAGCATCATCCCCTTGTACATCATCTTCTCGGACACCTCGACCGGGCGTCCGTCCACGCGCACGTCCATCCCGCCGGCGAAGAGCAGGTCGAGCCCGGTGGCGCTGACGACGATGTCGGCCTCGAGCTCGGTGCCCGAGCGCAGGCGGATCCCCGTGGACGTGAACGTGTCGACGTGGTCCGTGACCACCGCAGCGCGCCCGCGCCGGATGGCGCGGAAGAGGTCGCCGCCGGGGACGAGGCACACGCGTTGGTCCCACGGGTCGTACGAGGGGGTGAAATGGGTGGTCACGTCGTAGCCTTTCGGGAGCTGGCGGGCCACCTGGCGCAGCAGCATCCGCCGCACCAGCTTCGGTCGCCGCCGGCTCACCTGGTAGAAGGCCTGGGTCACCAACGCGTTGGCCCAGCGCGTCACCCCCGGGGCGATCGACCGGGGCAGCACGCGGCGCAGCACGGCGGTGGTGGCATAGCGATCGGGCATGGTGATGATGTAGGTGGGCGAGCGCTGCAGCATGGTGACGTGCGCGGCCCGCTCGGCCAGCGCCGGGATGAGCGTGACCGCCGTGGCCCCGCTGCCGATGACCACGATGCGCTTGCCCTCGTAGTCGAGGTCCTCCGGCCAATGCTGGGGGTGGACGAACGTGCCCCGGTAGTCGTCCACGCCCTCGAAGTCGGGCTGGTAGCCGTGGTCGTAGCGGTAGTACCCCGTGCAGGAGAAGAGGAACCCCACCGTGAGCTCGAACGTCTCGCCGGTGTCACCTCGCTCGGCGGTGACGTGCCAGCACGCCTCCGGCGTCGACCAGTGGGCGGCGACGACGCGATGGTGGAAGCGGATGTTGGCGTCGATGCCCTCGGCCGTGGCCGTCTCGCGGATGTAGCGCAGGATCGAGGCACCGTCGGCGATGGTCTTCTCCTGGTCCCAGGGCCGGAACCCGAATCCCAGCGTGTTCATGTCCGAGTCCGAACGGATGCCGGGGTACCGGAACAGGTCCCAGGTGCCGCCCGTGGCGCCGCGGGCCTCGAAGACGGCGTAGCTGGCCCACGGGCACTCGGCCTGGAGGTAGTGCCCCGCGCAGATCCCCGAGAGGCCGGCACCCACGACGAGGACGTCGAGATGTTCCATGGACGGCACCTTTCCTCAGGCGGCGGAGCCGACGAGCTTGTCGTTGAGGGTGCCGTCCTCGCCGAAGAGCTCGGCCCGCCACCGCTCGATCAGCGCGCCGGTGTCGCGGTCGTTGGGATGGAAGTCCGGCCGGCAGTAGTCGCGCAGCCGGATCCAGACGTCGCGCTGGAGGTACGGGGAGCGGCGGATCTCGCGCCAGCTGCGTCGCAGCTCGCCGCGGTGGTAGGTCGCCCGGTCCCCGAGCAGCGACAGCAGCGTCTGGAGCCCCATGACGAGGAGGAAGCCGAAGCGCAGGACGTGCATGGTCCACACCCGGGTGCGCTCGCTGCCGCCGACCGCCTTGTAGACGTCGAAGGCGACCGCCTTGTGCTCCGACTCCTCGAGCGCGTGCCAGAGGAAGAGGTTGCGGACCTCGTCGTGGCCGATCTGCTGGCGGGTGCGGGCGTCGGTGAGCACCACCTCGGCCAACGTAGCGGTGAAGTGCTCCAGGGCGGCGGTGGCGGCCAGGTTGGCCTTGGCCGTCGCCACCTTGGTGCGCAGGGCCAGGCCCCTGCGGGTGAGCCACTCGTAGCGCTTGGTGGGATAGCCGAGCTCGGCCAGGCGGTCGTTGAGGACCCGGTGCTCGCGGCCGTGAACCGCCTCCTGGCCGATGAAGCCGCTCACCTGGCGCTTGAGGTCGGGGTCCGTGATCCGGTCGCGGAAGTGGCGCACGGAGCGCACGAAGTAGTCCTCGCCGTCGGGGAAGACGGACGACAGCGCGGCGATCAGGTGGCAGGCGATCAGGTTGCCGTCGAAGGCGAAGTGCTTGGGCAGGTCCTGGAGGGAGGCCTCGAAGGAGATCCGCCGGGTGGGCACCGTGCGCCCGGGGTCGCTCGACTGGCTCACGGGACCGGGATCCTTGGCGTGGGGCACCGCGCTGCTCCTTCCGTTTCTTCCGCTTCTTCCGCCGGTCGTTGCCGTCACCATAGAATATTTGAGGGATTGCCTCAAATACTAATTTTCTGCTCTAGGATGAAGCCGTGGCGATCGAGGGCGAGGTGGGTGCGACGAAGCGGGGCTCGGGCACCAAGGGCGAGCAGACCCGCCAGGCCATCCTGGGAGCGGCCGTGGCCCGCTTCGGGCGCGACGGCTACCGGGCGACCTCGGTGGCCGACATCGCCCGGGACGCCGGCGTGGGGGGCACCGTGGCCTACGCCTACTTCCCGGGCAAGGAGGCGCTGTTCCTGGCCGCCCTCGACGAGGACGCCGCCGCGGTGATCAACGAGGGGCTGGCCAGCGTGCTCGACCAGCCCGAATTCGACGTCTTGGGGAGGACGCTGGTCTTCAGCCTGGTCCGGGCCCTCGACGACCACCCCCTGGCCCGGCGCATCATCGCCGGGCTCGAGCCCGGCGTGACCGACCGGGTGCTGGACCTCCCGGCGCTGGCGGAGCTGCGCAAGGCGCTGGCCGAACGGTTGCGCACCGACCAGCTGGCCGGGACGGTCCGCACGGACATCGACCCGGTGACCATCGCCAACGGCGTGGTGGCCATCGTGATCCCCCTCATGATGGCGGTGGTCCAGGTGGGGACGCGCGCTGCCGCCGTCTACGCGCCCGACGTCATCGCCGTGTTCGAGGCTGCGCTGGTGGACCCCGCACACCGGCGCGGCTGAGGCCGGCGCAGCTGACAAGCCCGCTCCCCTCCTCCCTCACGCCTCCCCTCTGCCCACCCTGGTCGTTCCCGGGGCATTCGTCGACCGACGGAAGTGCCATGATCCTCGGGTCGGCGGCGGCGTCTCACGGCGACGCTCGCAGTGCAGGACGAACATCGGGAGGCAACCGTGATCCGTCGTCTGCCGCACCGCAAGGGTCTGATGGCGCTGCTCCTGCCCTTCATCGACATCCGCGACGACCTCGTCCACTCCTACGTCCCCGGCCCGGTCGGAAACCTGGTCGAATACGTCGATGGTGCGCTGCTCGGTCACCAGTGGAACGCCTGGGACCTCACCGCCGGGTCGGGTGGGCCGACGGTCACGAGGAACCCGTCGGCGGTCTTCACCATCGTCGCCGGGTAGTCACATCCTGCGTGGGGCCGACGGGAGGAACGCCCGCCGCCGAGGCTAGGCGCTCTTCTGGCGTTGGGCCTGGGCGTCGCCCCTCCACGTGGGCCACCCGAGGAGGTTGGGTCGTTCGGTGACCCAGGCGCGGGTGTCGTCCCCGATCTCGGCGTCGATGAGCGCCTCGAGCTTGGCGAGGTAGGTCGCGACCAACTCGCGCTTCGCCGGGTCGGAGGCCAGGTTGGTCATCTCGTCCGGGTCGGCCTCGCGGTCGTAGAGCACCACGTCGTTGTGGGCGAACAGCTCGTCGGCCGTCCTCGGCCGGTTGGGCTCGAGCGGTGAGAAGTAGCGCCCGAAGCTGAAGCGCTCGTCCGTGTAGCCGCGCAGGAACCCCCGCTTGGTCCAGTCCGGGCGGAGCTCGCCCGAGGCGATCTTCTCGCCGACGTCAGGGTCTGCGAAGTGGCGCCAGAACGCGGCGTCGAGGTTGGCCACGTTCTCGACCGCCGTGAGCACCACCTGCCGGCTCGCCCGTCCCTCCAGGGCAGGGAGGAACGACCGGCCGGGCAGTGCCGGGAACCGGGTCGTCGCGGCCGCCGCGTCCATGCCGGCGATGTCCAGCAGCGCGGGGGCCAGGTCGACGCCCGATGCCAGGGTTTCGGTCCGGGTGCCGCCGGCGACGTCGGGGTGGACCACGACGAGGGGCACGTGGAAGTTCTCGTCGTAGACGAGCGCGCCCTTCTGGCGCAGCCCGTGGGACCCCACCAGGTCCCCGTGGTCGGCGGTGAAGATCACCACGGTGCGCTCGGCCTGCCCAGAGGCCTCCAGGGCGTCGAGGACGAGGTCCACGCTGCGGTCCACGTCGCGCAGGCAGTTGAGGTAGAAGTTCATCCCCGCCCGCCAGGCGTCCTCCCCCGCCACGGGCCCGAAGGCCACATCCGTCACCGCGGCGTACTCGCGCACAGCGGGAGCGGCGCCCGACAGGTCGTCGTGGAGGCTCGGCGCGAGCTCGAAGTCCCACTGCGCCCGGTAGACGGGGACGTCGGCCGGCGGTTTCGTGACCACCGCGTGGGCCAGGGCGGGCGGCAGCTGCACCTCCGAGACGCCGCCGTAGTCGAAGCTCATGATGTCGTGGGGGTTGACGAAGTTGACCGCCATGAACCAGGGCTGCGCGGCGGCGACCGATCCTGCCCGCTCGCGCAGCCACTTCACCGCCTGCCCCGCGATCACGGGGTCGACACGGAGCCCGGCCCACGCCCCCCCGTCGATGTCGCCCCAGTCGTTCCACTCGGAGAAGCCGTAGGGCTCGAGGTCCCCGACCGTCGAGCGGGGGTTGGCCGGGTCCATGTAGGCGTTGGAGAGGTGCCATTTGCCCTGGTAGGTGCAGTAGTAGCCCTGGGAGCCGAGCATCGTGCCGATGGTGCCCAGCGCCGGGTCGAGCGGACGGACGTAGGGCATGTTGTCGTTGTCGTAGATCTCGGTGTGCACGACGTGCTGGCCGGTGTAGAGCACCGAGCGCGACGAGCTGCACATGGCCGACGCCACGTAGTAGTTGTCGAAGCTCACCCCCTGCTCGGCGAGGCGCTCGCGGGCGGGCAGGGAGAAGCCCGCCGGATGCGGGATCCGCTGACGCTCCTCGTCGGTCACGATGAGCAGGATGTTCGGGCGGCTGCTGGTCATGGGTGCACCTCGTTGTCGTCGGTCGTGGTCGAACGCGGTCGGTCACAGGCGCTCGCAGGGCTTGCACGGCGACGTCCCGGGGTCGTAGAGGCGCTGGTCTTCGCCCCTCATGGCCTCCCGGTCCCGGCCGTGGCGCGGCGCTCGACCTTGAGGGTGCGCAGCGGGAGCCCCGGCGCACCTTGGTGCTCCGGGCGTTCGGCGTGCAGACCGCGCACATGAACGCCGTAGCGGCGGGCCAACGGCGAGGCGGACACACCGTGGGCGAGCACGCTCAGGGCGACGGTGACGACCACGGCGCCGAGCACCACCTTGGCGTCGGCAGGCGCCAGGCTGTCGACGGCGATCAGGCCGAAGACCACCGAGGCCAAGCCGCGCGGGCCGAACCACCCGACGAATGCGACCGTGGCGCGATCCAGGCCGGAACCGGTCAGCGCCACGGCGACGGGGACCATGCGCACGACGGTCAGGGCGAGAACGGCGAAGAGGAGGTCGCGCCAGCCCGCCGCCTGCAATCCCGGTACCAACATGACCGCGCCGAAGGCGAACCACACCAGCAGCGACAGGAGCGTCCCCACCTCCTCGCCGAAGGCGAGCTCGTCCTCACGAGCGCCCAGGACCGTGCCGAAGGCGAGGCCGCCGACGAAGGCGGCGACGAAGCCGTTGGTGTGCGCGACGAGGGCGACTGCGTAGGCGAAGACGGCGAGCGCGAGAACGGCCAGGGGCCGGAACCCTGGCGCACTCCACCCCCTCTGGGTGGCCAGCGCCAGCAGCAACGCGCCGGCCAGGCCGACCCCGGCGCCGATCGCCGCACCTCCGACAAGGTCGACGGCGGCCTTCCCGACGCCACCGCCGCTGATCGACTCGGTGGCCAAGGCCCCGGCCAGGAACAGATTGACGAACGGCGTGGCGATGCCGTCGTTGAGGCCGCTCTCCACGTTGAGGACTCGGCGCACGCGCGCGGGGACGCGCCGGTCCGACATGATCGACGCGCCGAGGGCGGCGTCGGTGGGGGCGACGATGGCACCGACGGTGGCGGCCACCCAGATCCCGCCGGAGGTGAACAGCGCGGCAGCGACTGCCGCTCCGGCGCCGATCGCGAGGGGCAGCCCGATCCCGAGGAGGCGGACGGGGATGCCCACGTCGGCTCGCAACGCCCGGGCGTTGACCCGGGAGGCGTCGGCGAACAACACCAGGGCGAGAGTGATCTCCGCCACCGACCGGATTGTCGAGGAATGCAGCTGCAGATGGGTGAGGGCGAAGGGGCCGTGGGTGACGACCAGGCCGAGGAGGACGAACGCGATGGGGGCGGTGACCTGCCAGCGCTCGAGGCGAGCCGACACCAACCCCCAGAGGACGACGCAGGCGGCGACGACGGACAGGGCCGTGACGTTGAGGGCGTGGTCAGCGGCCATGGGCGCCCTCGCGTGCGACAGTCCGCGGGCGCGGCACGCCCCGCCGCTCTTCGGTCACGTCCCCACCTCCAGCGCCCACCTGGCGCCCTATACGACCAACGCCGTCGTCATTGTCCGCAGCAACGGTCGGCCCGGATCAGGGCCGAAGGTCCCGATCCGCCGGGGCACCTGGGACGAGGCGCAGTGGATCGCCGAACGGCGTGGCGACTCGCGAGCCCGCACGCGCCTCTGGTGGAGGTGATGGGGATCGAACCCACGACTTCCTGCTTGCAAAGCAGGCGCTCTACCACTGAGCTACACCCCCGGGACCCGCGTCCGGTGTGTGCGCACCGAGGACCGCTGCCGGGAACACGGCCCGGCCAATGCTAGGCGGGAGCGGGGGGCCGGAGGTCCGCCACCGTCCCGCGGGGCCGACCGGTGCCCGACCCGGGCCACGTCGCGACGACGCCCCGCCGCCACCGGGTCCGAGCCCGGCGCGACGGGGCGCCGCAGGTCCCGTCACCCGAGGATCTTGGCCTTGCCCTGTTGGAACTCCGCCTCGGTGATGACGCCCTTGTCCCGGAGGTCGGCCAGCTTGGCAACCTCGTCGGCGCTGCCGCTGCCCGCCGCGTCGCGCACATAGGCGCGGAAGGCCTCGTCTTGCTGCTTGGCCTCACGAGTGGAACGTTCGTGCATCGAGCCGCCGCGGGCGATCAGGTACACGAGAACGCCGATCAGGGGCACGATGATCACGAAGATGAACCACCCGGCCTTGCCCCAACCCCCCATGTCCTCGCTCCGGAAGATGTCGATGATCACCGTGATCAGGATGAAGATCCAGAGGAAGAACAAGAAGAACCACAGCAACGTCAGGAATGCATTCAACAGCGGATAGGTGTATCCGAGCACGCCTTCCTTCCTTTCCCTATGACGGTGGCCCCGCCATCGGGGCTGTCCTCGGTCATCGTGGCACCGGGCTCGCGAGGCCAACCAGGGTCGAAGGTCCCGCCGACCGGGTTGCTCAATCGCGGCACGACCTTTGTCGGGCAGGGGTCTGACGCGCCATCAGCGGCGGCGTCGCCCCACCCGACGTGTGGCCAGGCCAAGGACCTGATCCGCGAGCGCACTCGGGCGCTGTCCGCCCACCCGACGTGGGCGCGTAGCCTTTGCATGCCCCTCCCACACGAACGCCCGCACCTCTCCGCGCATGAGCCCGCACCGTCCGCCCCGTCACGCCCATCGCCGCCGCGGCGCGCACCGCGCCAGGGGCGCCCGCCCGGCGCGGTGGTGGATGGTGCTCGGCGCGGTGGTGGTGGGCCTGGCGGGGGCCATCGCCTTCGGCGGCTGGGCCGGTGGGTCCACCGCTCCGGACGGCGCACGGGACCGTCCGCCTCTGGCTCCGGCGGGCACCAGCTCGACGATCACCAGCTCGACGACCACCAGCTCGACGACCACCAGCTCGACGACCACGACCACCGCCACGGCGCCGCCCGCCGCGGCCGCGCCCGCCCCGGTGGCGCTGGTGCCCGCCGTGCCCGGCGGCGCCTTCGCCGTCGGCGACTCCGTGCTCGTCGACGCACAGGGGGCGCTGGCGGCCGCCGTGCCCGGCATCGAGGTCGACGCGGCCGTGAGCCGGCAGTGGGGGGAGGGCGAGCCCCTCGTCGCCGCGGCGCGGGCCCGGGGGATCACCGGGACGGTGGTGGTCTTCCTCGGCACCAACGGCCCCATCGCCGCCTCCGACGTCGACGCCATGATGGCGGCGGCCCAGGGTGTCCAGCGGGTCGTGTTCGTCACGGTGCATGTCGACCAGCCCTGGCAGGACCCCAACAATGCCGTGCTGGCCGCGGGCGTGGCCCGCTACCCGAACGCGGTGCTGGCCGACTGGTACGCGCTCAGCACGCCGCACCCGGAGTGGTTCTACTCGGACGGGACCCATCTGCCCATCGGGGGTCCCGGCGCGCGGGCGCTTGCCGCGCTCATCGCCTCCAAGGTGGGGTAGGGCGGCGGGTCCGGGTAGCGTGCCGACGATGAGCGAGTCATCCGGGTCTCGGGCCGCCCCCACCCGCCATATCGAGCTGTCGGGTTGCTGCAACTTCCGCGACCTGGGCGGGTATCCCGCCGCCGACGGCCGCTCCACGGCCTGGCGCCGGGTCTTCCGGGCCGACGGGCTCACCAACCTGACCGAGGACGACCTGGCCGTGCTCGAGGACATCGGGATCCGGACCGTGGTCGACCTTCGCACCGACACGGAGACGGAGAACCGGGGACGGTTCCCCGCCCATCTCGACCACATCGCGTACCACCATCTCCCGCTCACCGAGACCCTGCCGGGCGAGGAGCAGGCACCCGAATGGGGTGACGCCGGCTTCGTGGCCGAGCGCTACAAGGGGATGCTGGTCGACGGCGCCACGTCGGTCGTCGCCACCGTCCGCCTGCTGGCCGACGAGGCCTGCCTCCCCGCCGTGTTCCACTGCAGCGTGGGCAAGGACCGCACGGGCGTGCTCGCTGCCGTCGTCCTCGGTTTCCTCGGGGTGCCCGAGCCGGTCATCGTCGAGGACTACGCCCTGTCCGCGGCGGCCATGGTCCGCGTGCTCGAGCGTCTGGAGGCCGAGTTCCCCGACGCCCGGGAGGTCATCGACCGCTACCGCCCGGTGATCCTGTCCGTGGAGCCGGCCGCCATGCGGGGGTTGCTCGACGCCGTGCGATCGGAGCACGGCTCCTTCGACGGGCTTGCCGCCGCGCTCGGCGTCGGGGCCGAGGTCGAGGCCCTGCGAGGGGCGCTGCTCGAGGCGCCCTGAGCGCCGCCCCGGGCCGGTGCATCCGGCGCGCCGGCATCGGGGGCGCCCGGTCAGCTCCAGATGGTGATCTCGTCGATCCGGGTGAGCACCTTGTCGTCGAGCATGGGCAGGACCTCCAGCGCCCGCAGGTTCTCGTGGACCTGCTCGACCCGGCTCGCCCCCGTGATCACGGTGGAGACGTTGGGGTTGCGGGCGCACCAGGCGATCGCCAGCTGCGACAGCGTGCAGCCGAGGTTGTCGGCCACGTCCTTCAAGTCGCGCACCTTGGCGTTGCGCCTGGGGTCGGTGAGCGTGTCGCGCAGCCATTCGTAGCCGGGGAGCGAGGCCCGGCTGCCTTCGGGAATGCCGTCGAGGTACTTGCCCGTGAGCAGGCCCGAGGCCAACGGGCTCCACGTGGTGAGGCCCAGCCCGATGTCCTCGTAGAGGCGGGCGAACTCGTGCTCGACCTTCTTGCGCCACAGGAGGTTGTACTGCGGCTGCTCCATGACCGGCTTGTGGAGGTGGTGGCGATCCGCGATCTCCCACGCGGCACGGATCTCGTCGGCTGTCCACTCCGAGGTGCCCCAGTACAGCGCCTTGCCCGCGCTGACCATGTCCGACATGGCCCACACCGTCTCCTCGATGGGGGTCTCGGGATCGGCCCGGTGGCAGAAGACGAGGTCCACGAAGTCGAGGCCGAAGCGCTCGAGGCTCCCGTCGATGGCCTGGGACAGGTACTTGCGGTTCAGCGTGTTGCGCATGTTCACGTCGTCGTGGATGCCCCAGTAGAGCTTGGTGGAGACGACATAGCTGTGGCGGGGCCAGCCCAGGTGACGGAAGGCCTCGCCCATGATGCGCTCGGACTCGCCGCCCGAGTACGCCTCGGCATTGTCGAAGAAGTTCACCCCCGCGTCTCGGGCCGCGCCCAGGCAGTCGGCGGCCAGGCCGACGTCGAGCTGGGGTCCGAAGGTCACCCAGGAACCGAAGGAGAGGACGCTCACCTGCAGGCCCGAGCGGCCGAGTCGTCGGTACTCCATGTCCATGGCGACGTGCTCCTTCCCGCGCCCCTCGGGGCGGCGTCGGATTGGAGCCTAGGAGCAACCCCGCGACCGTGCGCCGCGGGTGCGGCGTTGGCGGGGAGATGCAGGGCCGGCCGGTGTCAGGGCCGGCCGGTGTCAGGGCCGGCCGGCGCCCACCAGGCCGTTGTCCCAGATGGCCTGGATGCGGACCGTCGACCCGGTGCTCGGTGCGTGCACGACCTCCCCGTTGCCGATGTAGATGGCCACGTGGGAGACGCCACCCCCGTCCGACCAGAAGACGAGGTCGCCCGGCTGCATGGCGGAGAGCGGGATGTGGACCACGGCGTCGTACTGCTCGGCGGCCGTGCGGGGGATGGACACCCCGGCCTGGCCCCAGGACCACTGGGTGAGCCCGGAGCAGTCGAAGCCCACCCCTGGGGACTCGCCGCCCCACTGGTAGGGCACGCCGATCTGGCTCTCGGCGGCGGCCACGGCCTTGCCCGCTGCGCCGTTGACCGGGACGTTGGAGACGTTGGAGACGGTGGTGTGCTCGGCGGCGATCCGGGCCAGATAGGCGGCGTGAGCGGCGGCCTCCTGGGCGGCCTGCTGCTGGGCGACGAGGGCGGCGACCTGGCTGTTGGCGTGCCCGAGGGCCGCCTGCTCGTCGGCCATGGTGGCCGCGGCGGCGCTGCGGGCCGCGTCGACCTGGTCCAGAGCGGCCTGGGCCTGCGCCTCGCTCCCTTGGAGCTGGGTCTCCTGGGCGCTCAGGTGGGTCTCGGCCTCCCTGAGGGCGTCCACGGCGGTGGAGACGTTGCCCGAGGCCACCGAGCGGTACTCGCTGGCCGCCGCCTGGTTGCCGGCGCTGGCGAAGAGGGCGTCGAGGCCGGTGTCGGTGCCCCCGGCCATGTAGGCGTCGAGCGCCTGGGCCCGGAGGTCGGCCTGGTCGGCGGCGACCGTGGACTGGTCGGCGGCGATGGTCGCCTTGGTCTGGGCGATCTGGCCCTGGAGCGCGGCGACCTGCGCCTGCGCCTCCTCGTACTGCTGCGAGATGGCGTCGAGCTTCTGCCCGTCGGTCGCGACCTGAGCGGCGATCTGCGCGGCCTGCGCCTTGGCCGTGGCGATCGGGTCCGCGAACGACGCGCGTGGCGCGACGACGCTGACGGCAGCGGCGACGGTGACGACAGCGCCTGTGAGCGCGGCCACACGTGTGCGCAGCCTCTTCCTACCGCCCATGCGCGCCGTCGAGGGGTTCTCGACGTCAGTCACAACGGGACTAGTGCTTAGCAAGTCCCGGACAACGCGGGCAAACCAATCGAATGGCACCCTGTGAAAAAAATCCGTGACCAGGGATGACGCAATGGATCAGGCGAAGACCTCTCCGCCGTTGACGTCGAGTGCCTGTCCCGTGATCGCGCTCGAGCGATCCGATGCGAAGAACGCCACCGCGTGCGCGACCTCGTCGTCGGTGGGCACGGTGCCCAGTGGTATCGCCGACGCGATCTCGTCGACGACCTCCTGTTCGCTGATGCCGCGTCGCTGCGCCGTGAACTGCACGTAGAGCTCGACCTGTGGCCCCCACATCCATCCGGGAAGAACCGAATTCACCCGAATATGGTGCCGTCCGAGCTCTTGGGCGAGCACCTGCGCCGCCGTGAGCAACGCCCCCTTGGACACCGCATAGCCACCCTGAAGGGCAATGGGCTTGCGCACGATCATCGAATTCACGAACACGATCGAACCTCCACCCTGCGCGCGCATGTGCGGGACCACTGCTTTGGTCAACTGCAGCGGTCCGAACAGGTTGACCTCGACGATGCGACGCCAGTCGTCGAGATCGACCTTCTCGAAGGTCTTGAACACGTCGGGGACGTATGCGTTGTTCACCAGCACGTCGACGCGGCCGAACGCGTCGACCGCGTGTGCGGCGAGGCGCGCACACTGCGCGACGTCCGTGACGTCGGTCGGCACCACCTCGGCGCGTCGTCCGGCGACCTCCACCTCTGCGGCGACGTCGCGCAGCACCGACTCAGTGCGCGCACCGAGCACGACGTCCGCCCCCTCCGACGCAAGCAGGAGCGCGATCTCTCGCCCGAGGCCGGGGCCCACCCCGGACACGATGCACACGCGACCTTCCACGACCCGTCCTCCCTCACCGGCGTTCGCCGCGCCCGGCGCGGGGACCCTAGGTGGTGCGGCTACGGCCCCGCCAGCACGCCGTGGGGCTCCTCCAGGTGGAGCTTGGCCAGTTCGACGTCGACCATGTGCTCGCGCTCCTCGGCCTCGCGCCGGGCCACCGCCGGGCTCCACGTGCCCCGCATGAAGAAGATGATCACCAGGAACACCACCTGGCCGCCGATGCAGACCCACCACCAGCGCTTCCATTCGGCAGGGGCGGCCTTCTGGGCCTTGACGATCGTCCCCTCGATCTCCAAGAGGGCGGCCAGCTGGGGCGAGTTCACCCGCACGGTGGCGATCTCGCTGGGGGTGACCTGCTTGCCCGCCTTGATCTGCGACGCCAGCGGGTTGAAGGTCAGCAGCCCGTTGACCTGTGCCTTGAGGGCGTCGGGCACTGCGGCGAGCGACCCGAAGAGGTTGTGGGTCTTGGCATAGCCGGTGAGGATGATGGCCAGGGCCTCACCCGGCGGGCCGGCGTTCTGCTGGAGGCCGGTGACCACGCTCTGCGGCGCGGCCGGCGGGCTGGCGACCGTGGCACTCGGCAGATAGGGCTGCGCGGCCTGGAAGGCCTGCAGGGCGACGGCCGACTTCTGGTTGTCGACGATGGGGTTCGACGTGGTGATGACGTACGGCAGCGCTAGGAACGAGGCGGCGACGACGATGCGCAGGACCCAGCCCCACAGGGCGAGGCCGGTGGCGGTGAGCGCAGGGTTCTTGTCCTCGACCGCCTCGGTGTAGTTCGCCATCCACGCCGGGTAGGCGGTGCCGAGGGCGATGCCGAGCACCATCACGATCAGTGCGTTCGTGTAGTAGCCGGTCATCGGGTGGTCCGTCTTGCTCAGCAGGAGATAGGTCATCACGATGGCGCCGATGCAGCCGATGAGCATGAAGGGCTTGCGGACCCGCACGAAGTCGGAGAGGAATCCGATCACGACGACGGTGATGGCATTGGCGATACCGAACCACAGGTTGATGCCGTTGGCGTCCGCCGTCGTTTCGTTGAAGACCACCACCCAGTACAGGGTGAAGATCGTGACCGCCGCGTAGAAGATCAGCAGGAAGGTCGAGATCCCGAACGAGGAGGCGAGCAGGTCCCACTTGAGCATGGTGCGCCAGGGGTGGGCGATGGCCGCCTCGACGTCCACACCCTTGGCCCTGGCCTCCACGAGCACACGCTCCCGTTCGGTGACCATCAACTGGTCCCGCAACGCCGGGTCGAGTTCGCGCAGGCCGAGGAAGGCGACGACGAACACCCCGAGGGTCACGGCCCCCGAGATGACGAACTGGTCCTGCCACGGCTTGAGGTGCGTCAGCGTGTGGGTGGCCACCAGGCTGGCCACCACGTAGCCGAGGGTGGGCCCCACGGTCCAGAACCCCATGGCCGTGGCCCGGCCGACCTGCGGGGAGAAGTCGCGGATGAGGGCGGGGGTGACCACGAGGATGATGCCCTCGACGATGCCGATGATCGAGTACTCGATCGAGAAGAGCGCCTTCGACGAGGTGTTGGGGATCGCCGCGAATTGCAGGATGCCGATGACGAATGTGCCGATGAGGCAGAGGTTGACCCGCCCGATCTTGTCGGCGAGCCCGCCGAGGATCGCCGCGAACGCCCCGAGCCCGTTGGAGACGACCACGAGCAGCAGGAAGTAGCGGAAGCTCATGTGGTAGTAGGGCAGCAACAGCGGCAGGGTCGCGCCCTCTTCCCAGTACACGTAGTAGAGGACCACGGCGATGAGCACGACGATGCCGAGGTACATGTAGCGCCTCGGGTGCGACGGGTACCGGTGGATGCGGCGGGACCACAGCGTGTTGGCCCACGTGTCCTGGGGAGCCGACATCGGGACTGCCATCGCCTCGGCCATTGTCACCCCTCCCCCTCGGCCGGCGCCCCGCTGGGGCGCCCTCGCCAGCCGCCTCGTGCCTCCCCCTGGACCCACCCTGTGCGCGCAACCGGTGCTTGCTGCGATGTTACGCCGGACCCCGCTCCCGGCCAGGGCCGGAATGCCCCTTCAGGGGGGTGCGGGCGGGTCCTGCCGTCGAGGCCGCTTGCCATTTGGGCTGGTGCGGAGGATGCTGAGGGAGGCGACCTGCGCCGCGAAGGGGACGCGCATGGCCATCGATCCCGTCTTCGACCCGGGACCCGACCCGTTCGGGCACACCTGGCTCATCGAGATGGCACAGGAGCTGAGCGGCATCGCCAACAAGGGCGATCACCCGCGCCTGAGCCTGCAGGCCTCCGTGCTCCTCGAGGCGTTCGCGCGCCACGTGGAGGAGGAGCGTCACTTGGTCCTGCGACTGCCGCCCATCACGGCCCGGCTCATCGAGAACGGCCAGCAGCGGGTGGTCGACCGGCTCGTCTCGCTGGTGCTGTCGGCCGACCTGGCCGAGGAGCCCTGCACCTGCGGGGAGCTGGCCGACGAGGTGGCTTTGCTGATCGAGCTCCAGATCATCTCCGAGGAGTGGGACCAGTCGGACCGCTGAGGGCGGTTCGGCGCCGCCCTCAGGGCACCGTCACCCGCTGTTGCTGTTGGGGTGCCGTCTGGTAGTCGGCGTTGCCTTTCTGGTTGGCGTCGACGATGCAGGACCCTGCGCCCTCGAACGTCACCTTCTTCGTGCCGCTCGAGTAGGTGCACGCCCCCTTGGCCGATGCCGTGTCGATGGTGATCGCCACCGCCAGGCCTGACGACGCCGTGGCGCCCACCGTGGAGTTGCTCCCGATCGGCGGGTTCGAGGGCGGGCTGGAGGTGAAGGTGATCGACTGCGGACCCTTGACCACGGTGATGGGCAGCGTGACCGTCACCTTCTGGGCGGGTGAAACTCAGGAAGACACCGGACGAAACAGCACCACTCGACGGAGGCCATCCGGCACGTGCCGGTGAGGTCGCCGCCGCCCAGCCGTCACCCGCACGCAAACGACGGCCCGCTTGGGCTCAAGTGGTGACCGCGACATCTCCTGACCTGGAGGTGTCAGATGGGCATGACGCGGCGTTGTTCGCAGGAGGACCTGGACGCGGCCGTCGAGGCGGTGCTCGCCGGAGCAAGC
>Ga0187778_10001038_pt1 | contig 19786 bp, 15 predicted proteins | sample 1015_Q2_SP5_20_M_FD_132418 | JGI IMG/M metagenome (GOLD analysis project Ga0187778, IMG submission 132418) | Tropical peat soil microbial communities from peatlands in Department of Meta, Colombia - 1015_Q2_SP5_20_MG | ecosystem: Environmental > Terrestrial > Soil > Wetlands > Peat | place...
GAGCGGCGCTCAACATCCACAACATGGTGAACAAGTCGCGCGGCGAAGTGGCGTACACGCTGGTCGATGTCGACAGCCCCATCGATGCGGGCGTGATCGGTTCCATCGGGGCGATCGAAGGTGTGCTGTCGGTGCGCCCCGTCCCGGCGGAACGATAAGGTCGACTCGGTTTCCCTCACCCGCCGCGCTCTTATTTCCCATATGAGGCGGCGGCCTCTCCCAGAGGGAGAGGCGACAGGAATGAACCCCTCTCCCCGCGGGAGAGGGGAGGGGGTGAGGGGATGACCACGCGCCACGCTGTTGCGATACGCACGTGCTGGCAGCATACTTGGGACAAGCGCTCTAAGAGCATCGGAGGAGACAAATGAAGGCGTCGGGTAACGGAACATCTCGCCGCAGCGGTGTGACCGCGATCCACTCGCTGGATCGTTTCGTGTTCACGGTACCGAAGCTCGACGAGGCGCAGCGCTTCTACGCGGAGTTCGGACTCGACGTACGGCCAAGCGGTCGGCGCATCGACTTGTACACCTTCGGCAATCCTCACTGCTGGGGGTCGGTGATAGAGGCGCCTGGCCGGAAGAAGCTGCAATACCTGAGCTTCGGTGCCTACGAGCAGGACTACGATGAGCTGCTGCGCAAGCTCGATCAACTGCGCATCGAGCGCATCGCAGCGCATCCGCTTTCCGACGGCGGCGGCGCGTGGGTTCGCGATCCCGATGGCAACCAGGTGCAGATCGTTATCGCGCCCAAGGTTTCGCCCGATGGACCGCCGTCGCGGACTCCGTTGCCGTCGCACCCCGAGGGGCGCGGAGCGGCGCCGGCGCGCTCGGCCGCGAGCAGGGTGCACCCGCGACGGCTCTCGCACGTGCTGCTGTTCTGCTCCAACGTGCCGCGGTCCGTGAAGTTCTATTCCGAGGTATTGGGTTTGCGCCTGTCGGACCATTCCGGCGAGATGATCGCGTTCATGCACGGGGCGCACGCCAGCGACCATCACATGCTGGCCTTCGCCAAGTCCGAGGGCCCCGGATACCATCATTCGAGCTGGGACGTCGCGAGCGTCGACGAGGTCGGCATCGGCATGGACCACATGACCAGCTGCGGCTACGTCCGTGGCTGGGGAGTGGGCCGCCACGTGATCGGCTCGAACTATTTCGCCTACGTGCAGGACCCCTGGGGCAGCTTTGCCGAGTATTCCTACGACATCGCCTTCATTCCGGCCACCGTCGACTGGAAGCCCGGTGACCATCCGCCCGAGGACTCGTTCTACGTCTGGGGGCCGCCGCCGCCGGACTACTTCATCGTGAATCAGGAAATCGCGGCGTAGCGCCGCGCGCGCCGGCTCAACCTCACCAGCCTGTCAGCCGCACCGGCCCTGAGCGCGCGGCGTTATTGCTCATTCGACCAGCACGTACGTCCCCGGAGCGTCGCACACCGGAGCGTAGCCCTTGGCGGGCGCGCCCATTGGAGGCGATGCCTCCGGCGCTCCCGAGGCGCGATCGAGCCACGACACCCACTCCGGCCACCACGAGCCGTCTTTGGCGGGAACTTCCGAAGCCCACACCTCGGGATCGATGTAGTGCTCGCCGGCACGTCGCGTCGCAACGCGATAGTGACGACCCGCACCCCCGGGCTCCGACACGATGCCGACATTGTGTCCGCCGCTCGCGAGCAGGAACGTTGTGTCGGTGTCGGTCAACAGGTGGAACTTGTAGACCGATTGCCACGGCGCCACGTGATCGCGTTCGGTGCCGACGACGAACATAGGGGCGCGGATGTCGGATAGCGCCACTGGCCGACCGCCGGCGTGCCAGCGGCCCTCTGCCAGGTCGTTTTCGAGGAACAGGTGCCGCAGGTATTCGGTGTGCATGCGATAAGGCATGCGCGTGGCGTCGGCGTTCCAGGCCATCAGGTCGGTCATCGGCGCGCGCTCGCCCATCAGGTAGTCGCGCACCATGCGCGACCAGATGAGGTCGTTCGAGCGCAGGAGCTGGAAGGCGCCGGCCATCTGCCGCGTATCGAGGAAGCCTTGCTCCCACATGGTGTCCTCGAGGAAGGCGATCTGGCCCTCGTTGATGAACAGCATCAGCTCGCCGGCCTCGGTGAAGTCGGTCTGGGCCGCGAAGAAGCTCAGCGTCTTGAACCTCTCGTCGCCGTCGCGCGCCATCGCCGCCGCGGCGATCGCCAGCAGCGTGCCGCCGATGCAGTACCCGACGCCGTGGACCCGCCGCTCGGGAACGATGGCGGCGATCGCATCGAGCGCAGCCATGACGCCCAGCGTTCGATAGTCATCGAGCGAAAGGTCGCGGTCCTCCGGCCCCGGGTTCTTCCAGGAGATCATGAACACGGTATGGCCACGCTCGACCAGATAGCGCACCAGCGAATTTCCGGGGCTCAAGTCGAGGATGTAGTACTTCATGATCCATGCCGGGATGATGAGGACGGGCTCGGCGCGCACTTCGCGCGTTGTCGGCGCGTACTGGATCAGCTCGATCAGCCTGTTGCGGAACACGACCTTTCCCGGCGTCACGGCCACGTCGCGGCCGATCTGGAAGCGCTCGGCGCCGGGGGGCTTGCGTACAGCGACGACTCGCTCCCAGTCCTCGATGAAATGCAGGGCGCCGCGAAGCAGGTTCATGCCGGCCTCTTTCTGCGTTCGGGCCTGCACCTCCGGGTTGGTCAGCAGCGAATTCGAAGGCGAAAAAGTGTCGAGAAACTGCCGAGTGGCGAACGCGAGGACGTTCTCGTGCTGGCGCGTGACGCCGCGCACGCCGGTCACCGCAATGTGCCACCACTGCTGCTGCAGCAGGAACGACTGATACACGAGATCCCACGGCCAGCGCTGCCAGGCTCCGTCGGCGAAGCGCCTGTCCTGCGGCAGCGGCTCGATGCAGGCTGGGCAGGCGTCCTGGCTGGTGAGCCGCCTCGCGGCGTAGCCGGCAAGGCGCAGCGACTTCCGCGCGGCCTTTTCGACGAGCTGGAAACGCTTGCCGGGAGAAAAGGCAAGATGCGATGCCCAGTCGAGATAGGCCTCCGTCAATGCGATGGGGGACAGGCCCGCGGTAAAGCGCGCGATGGTGGCGTGGGTCGCGCGATCGACGATTTCCGCCATCGCTGTCGATGCGTAGGAGTCGCGCGTCAGCGGCGATTCCGGCGCTGACGCGGCCGAGGGCACAGGTCGAGCCGTTTGCGCTCGACGCTTGCGCGCTGGAGGTTGTCGTCGAACGGACGGAGCGCGTCCAACAGTCGGCAGAGCGGCGGTCTGTTCGTCGTCAGGCTTTTTTCGCATGTCCATGGCAGCTCTCGCGAATGGCTGGTTGTGCCAGGTTGCGCGATTCACCTGCGCAGCGGCATCATTGAGCATTCTCCGCCTGACCCGCCGACGATCGGTTGACGCAGGTCAAGCGCCACGCCGATGTTGGTAGCGACCCGATGCACAGGAACTCGACAGGACCGGAAGATCCCAAGATAGGACAGCGCGGCGCGGTCGCTCGTTCATGGACGGCGATGGAATCGTCGGCCGCGTTCTGGAACCTGGTGACGCGCGCCTCGGAAGTATACTGGACGAGGCGTGCCGGGATCGCCGCGGTGAACGCCGCGCGGCGCCGGCGGTTCGACGCACTGGTGGCCCATGCCCGGGCGCATTCGCCGCTCTACCGCGCGACCTATCGCAGCCTGCCAGCGACCGGGCTCTCGCCGGCGGATCTCCCGATTGTCACCAAGGCCACGCTGATGGCCAATTTCGATGCGTGGGTGACGGATCCGAAGGTGAGACTGAACGACGTGGTGCGCTTCCTCGGCGATCACGATCACGTGGGTGAGCTCTACCTCGATCGTTACCTGGTGTGGAAGAGCTCGGGCAGCACCGGCACGCCTGGCATCTACGTGCAGGACGCCGACGCGATCGCGACCTACGACGCGCTGGTGACCGCGCAGGTGGACAACAGAGGCTGGGACGCGCAGGCAGTCTGGCGCATGGTCTCCGAGGGAGGGCGCGCTGCGCTCATCGCCGCGACCGGAGATCACTTCGCCAGCATCGCTTCATGGCGTCGCGTTTGCCGGGCACATCCATGGCGGTCGGCGCGCAGCTTCTCGGTGCTCGAGCCACTGCCCCGTCTCGTCGCGGAGCTGAACACGTATCAGCCCGCCTTCGTCGCAAGCTATCCCACGCTGCTCTACCTTCTCGCCGAAGAGCAGGACGCCAAGCGCCTGCGCATCAAGCCGGTGGCGCTGTGGAGCGGCGGCGAACGGCTCCCGGCGGCCATGCGCGCGAGCATCGAAAGCGCGTTCGGCTGCCCTGTGGCCAACGAATACGGTGCCTCCGAATGCCTGAGCATCGCCTACGGCTGCCGCGAAGGCTGGCTGCACGTCAACGCCGACTGGGTGCTGCTCGAAGCCGTGGATCGCGACTACGCACCGGTGCCCGCAGGCGAAGCCTCGCACACCGTGCTGCTCACCAATCTCGCCAACCGGGTGCAGCCGCTGATTCGCTATGATCTGGGCGACAGCATCGTCGTCAAGCCGCGGCCTTGCGAGTGCGGCAATCCACTGCCGGCAATCCAGGTCGAAGGACGCTGCGACGACGTCATCTCCTTGCGTGCGTCGGACGGAAGGCTTGCGCGCCTGCCGCCGATGGCGCTGACCACGATCGTCGAGGAATCGGCGAAGGTTCACCGTTTCCAGATCGTCCAGGACGCTCCCGACCGCCTGCAGCTCCGGCTCGAACACGGGCACGAGAGAACTGCAGCGTGGGCGGCAGCGTCGGCGGCGCTGCGCACCTATCTCGCGGAGGCAATGCTGCCGAACGTCGAGGTGATGCTGTCGCCCGACGCGCCCATCCCCGACCCTCGCACCGGCAAGCTGCGCGAGGTGATCGTCTTGCTGCAGGACGGGCCGGGCCACCCGCGCCCGCACGGCTAAAGGCGCGCGCCTTGGACGACGCCTCGCCAGCATCGCGATCGGGGCTGCCGTCGGAGGCGTGGTGGCAGGTCTCACTGACGCAGCTCAAGGCCTCGCTCGCAAGCGACGCAAGCGGCCTCACCGGCGACGAAGCACGGGGGCGCTTTTCCCGATACGGGCCCAACCGGTTCCGGGATCGCCCGCAGCGGCCGGCATGGCTCGAGCTGATGCTCAAGTTCAGGAATCCGCTGGTGCTGATCCTGATCGGGGCAAGCCTGGTCTCGGCGCTCTCCGGCGAAGTGGCGGGCTTCGTCATCATCGTGTTTCTCGTGCTGTTCAGCGTGATCCTGGATTTCGCGCAGGAGTTTCGCGCCAATCGCGCTGCCGACGCGCTCCGCGAGTCGGTCGAGATCAAGGCCACCGTCCTGCGCGACGGCACGGCGCAGGAGCTCCGCGTTAGCGAGATCGTGCCCGGCGACGTGGTCACGCTGCGTGCGGGGGCGCTCGTGCCGGCCGACGGCCGAGTACTCGAGGCGAAGGACCTCTTCGTCAATCAGGCGCTGCTGACCGGCGAGCCGTTCCCCGTGGAAAAACACGCCGCTGACGCCGTCGCCTCGGCCGAGGTCCAGGAAGCGACCAACGCGCTGTTCATGGGCACCTCGGTGATCAGCGGCACCGCGACATTGCTCGTCTGCCGCACCGGCGCCGCGACCGAGATCGGCACGATCGCGCAGGAGCTGAGCGCTGCGCCACCTGCAACGGATTTCGAGACCGGCACCCGCGCCTTCGGCCTGTTGATCATGCGCTTGACCGCCTTTCTGGTCCTGTTCGTGGTCCTGGTCAACATCGCGCTCCACCGTCCGCTGCTCGAATCGCTGCTCTTCGCGCTGGCGCTCGCCGTCGGGCTTACACCGGAGCTGCTGCCGATGATCGTCACGGTGACGCTCTCCCGAGGTGCGCTGCGCATGGCGGCCAAGCAAGTCATCGTCAAGCGGCTTTCGTCGATCCAGAACCTGGGGTCGATGGACGTGCTGTGCACCGACAAGACCGGCACGCTGACCGAGGCTGCGATCCGCCTCGAGCGTCACGTCGACTTGACCGGCACGGAGATCGAGCGCGTCATCGAGCTCGCCTGGCTCAACAGCCATTACGAGACCGGAATCCGCAGCCCGCTCGACGACGCGATTCTCTCCCGTGCCCATCTCGACGCGGGGCCGTGGAAGAAGGTCGACGAGGTGCCGTTCGATTTCGAGCGCCGTCGGGTGTCGGTCCTCGTCGACGACGGAACTGCTCGCATGCTCGTCGTCAAGGGCGCGCCCGAAGACCTGCTCGCGCTGTCCAAGCAGTTTGAATCGCCCGGCGAGGCCGCGCCGAGAACGATCGAGCATGACGTGCGCGCACAGGCTCAGAGCCAACTCGAAGCGCTCGGCCGCGAAGGCTTTCGCGTGCTCGGTGTGGCGTACCGCAAGTTCGGCCGGGACCGTGATCACGCGGCGATCGGCGACGAAATCGAGCTCACGTTCGTCGGCTTCGCCGCCTTCCTCGACCCGCCCAAGGCGAGCGCTGCCGAGGCGCTGGTCGCGCTCGCGCGCAGCCACGTAGCGGTGAAGATCCTCACCGGCGACAGCGAGCTGGTGACGCAGCACGTGTGCGCTACGCTAGGCCTGAGAGTGACCGGCGTTCTCACGGGGGCAGAGATCGCGCGACTGGACGAGCCCGCGCTGCGCGCGCGCGTCGGCCGCGTCACGCTTTTCTGCCGCGTGAGCCCCGCGCAGAAGAACCGCATCATCCTCGCGCTGAAAGGCCGAGGCCATGTGGTGGGCTATCTCGGCGATGGCATCAACGACGCGCCGGCGCTGCATTCGGCCGACGCGAGCATTTCGGTCGATACCGCGGTCGACGTCGCCAAGGCGGCGGCGGACCTGATCCTGCTGCGACAGGACCTGCACGTGCTCAGCGACGGCGTGCTGGAGGGGCGGCGCACTTTCGCCAACATCCGCAAGTACATCCTGATGGGAACGAGCTCGAACTTCGGCAACATGTTCAGCATGGCCGGCGCTGCGCTCATCCTGCCCTTCCTGCCCATGCTGCCGACGCAGATCCTGCTCAACAACGTGCTCTACGACCTCTCCGAGACGGCGATTCCGCTGGACCACGTCGACAGCGAAGAGGTCCGCCGGCCGCAGCACTGGGACATGAAGCTCATCCGCAACTTCATGTGGACGATCGGGCCGATCAGCTCGCTGTTCGACTTCCTGACCTTCTTCGTGCTGCTGGCGGTGCTGCACGCCAGCGAAGCGCTGTTCCAGACCGGCTGGTTCGTCGAGTCGCTGGCCACGCAGGTGCTGGTGATCTTCGTCATCCGCACCCGGCGCAACCCGTTCTCGAGCCGTCCGAACGCGGCTCTGCTCGCGACTTCGTTGGCGGCAGTCGTCGTGGCGCTGGTGCTGCCTTTCACGGCGCTGGGACACCGCTTCGGATTCCAGCCCCCGCCGCTGATCTTCTACGCCGTGCTGGCCGCGCTGGTGGTCGGCTATCTGATCATCGTCGAACTGGTCAAGCGCTGGTTCTACGCTCGCGTGGCGCGCAGGCGCTGAGGCCTGGGCCCGTCCTCCATTCGGGCTGTTCGACTCCACCCGATTTGCGGTCGGCTCGGAACGTCCGGCGACCAACCCGCCCTGGCACCCGTGCACATAGGGACTTGCAACCGTTCCCCGGCGGGAGCAGCATGTACCGCCAGCGCCCACGAATTCAGCGAAGCCCGCGGTGCCGGTCTCAAGGAGGCCGCAGCTCAACCGGAATGGACTCTCGAAAGGAGCTGCACGATGTCGAAGTTCAGCCAAGAACGTAGGGACGCCCTGAAGTCCACTTGCAGGCTCGTAACGATGGCGGCACTTGCGTCGGGCCCCGGTGTGAAGGCGTTCGCGGCCGGTGGTGCTATGCCGCTTCCGCAGTCCAAGGGTGTACCGCAGGTCGGCGACACCTTCGTCTTCTCCGATGGCCCGAACAAAGGCAAGGAGGTCATGGTCGCCGACGTGGCTCTCGATGCGCAGCCGTTGATGGCGGTGGCGAAAGATCCGAGCACGGGCAAGCTGGAAGAAGACGCCGGAGACAACGATCACGCTACCGTTCTTCTCTACAAGGCGGCGCCGGATCGCTATCCGGTCGACATGAAGGGCGACACGGTGGAGGGCATCTCGTGCTACTCGGCCGTATGCACCCATCTAGGCTGTCTGCTGTCCGCCTGGGACGCGTCGGGGAAACTGTTCAAGTGCCCCTGCCACGATGCGACTTTCGATCCACTGAAACAGGGACAAAACATAAGCGGGCCGCACCTGCGCGAACTTCCGTACATCCCCATCAAGGCAGTGGATGGAAAGCTCGTGGTGGCGGCCAAGCCCACGGGCTACGTCGGCGTTAAGAGAGGTTGAAGGCTTGAAGCGGCGCAGTATCCAGGGACCCTTTAGCTAAGGGAGGCGAAATGAGCACGACAAAGAGAGCTTTGGGCGTTGTCGCATCGGCTCTGCTCCTGCTGACGATTGCATCGGCACCTGCGTTTGGCCAAGCGGACGCTTCCGACCGGCCCTTCCGTCCGGTCACGGCGGAGATGTTGAGCCGTCCGCCTGCTTCGGACTGGCTTCAGTACCGTCGCACTTACGACGGGCAGGGGTTCAGCCCGCTGGCAAAGGTCACGAAGGCGAATGTCGGCAATCTGGCGCCGATCTGGGAGTTTGCGACCGGATTGACCAAGGGCCACGAAGTCGTTCCGATCGTGCACGATGGAGTGCTCGTGATCTCCGCGTCGTACAACGTTTTCTTCGGACTCGATGCGCGCAGCGGCAAATTCCTCTGGAAGTACGAGCGTGAGCTTCCGGACAAGGCATTGGCCGTCGTTTGCTGCGACGTGGTCAACAGGGGTGGCGTCTTCTACGGAGACAACGTCTACTTCGGCACCATCGACGCGCACGTCGTCGCGCTGAATGCCAAAACCGGCAAAATCGTCTGGGATACGAAGGTTGCCGATTACTCCGATGGCATCGGGATCACCGGCGCTCCGCTGGTCGTGAAGGGCAACATCATCACCGGGATGACAGGCGGCGAATTCGGCGCCCGCGGACGGTTGATCGCCCTGAACGCCGAGAGCGGAAAGATCGTCTGGACCACCTATACGATCCCCGGCCCCGGCGAGCCCGGCAACGACACCTGGGGCGGAGATGAAACCTGGAAGCGCGGCGGAGGCACGACGTGGACTACCGGCGTCTACGACGAGAAGCAGAACCTGATCTTCTGGCCCACCGGCAACCCCGGGCCGTGGAACGGGTCGGTGCGCCCGGGCAAGAACATCGGCACGTCGTCGATCATCGCCTTCGACGGCGACACCGGCGCGATCAAGGCCCAGTTCCAGTTCGTGCCCCACGACCTGTGGGACTACGACAACATCGCGCAGCCGATGCTCATCGACATCACGAAGGGCGGCAAGAAGCTCGAAGGTCTGTTCGAGACGCACAAGGACGGCTACTCCTATATGGTCGAACGAACCAACTTCGGTAGCGGCACCGTCGACAACATGAATTTCATTTACGGTGAGCCGTTCATGCCGGTCACGGTGTGGAAAGGCCTGGATGCAACGGGTCACCCGATCTACGACGCGGCGAAGGACCCGACGAAAGGCGAGTTGGTCGACGTGTGCCCGTCGTTCCTGGGCGGCTCGAACTACATGGTCCCATCCTACGACGCCAGCCGGAAGACGGCGTTCATTACCGCCAACCTGTGGTGCGAGACGATTAAGGCCCTTCCGCCGGAGCCTTGGAAGCCGTATGCCGCGTATGTGCAGGCCGAGTTCCACATGCACGTCATGCCGGGTGTCGAAGGTGCCGGGGGCGTCGTCAAGGCCATCGACGTGAACACCGGCAAGACCAGGTGGACGCACTCGATGCCCGATGCGAACTGGGGCGGCCTGCTGTCAACCGCCGGCGGGCTCGTCTTCGGTGGCGGTACCGACACCCGCGAACTGTTTGCTCTGGACGCGGATACAGGCAGGGTGCTCTGGAAATACCGCGCGAGCTCGGGCCTGGCTGCGGCACCGATCACCTATGAGATAGACGGTCAACAGTATGTTTGCTACGTCGTTGGCTTCGGCGGCGCGATTCCGATCTGGTCCGGCGAGATCAAGGACAAGTACTACCAGAACACACCGCAGGGCGGTGCGGCCATAGTGTTCGCGCTGAAGAAGTAGTCTGCTCGGATTCGTGCCGGTTGGCCGACGCCGCGGCGACGCCGCCCGTTCACGCCGGTGCCGTGCCCGCCGGCGCGAGTCCTAGTCGCCGGCACAGCGGAAGCCCGAGAACGTGCGCCCCCTGTCAGCGGCATCGAAGCCGCGAATCGAGACGCGCATGCTCTTGGCCGAGGTGAACCAGGAGCCACCGCGCATTGCCACGAAGATCGGCTCCTCAGGCTTGTACGCATCGCTGGTGAACTGCCAGACGTTGCCGAGCATGTCGTAGAGGTGAAATCCGTTGGGCAACTTCGTGGCCACCTCGTGCGTTCGGCCACCGCTGTTGTCCCGGTACCATGCGATCGCATCGAGGTTGCCGTAACGCGCCGCCGGGTTACCGCCACGGGCAGCGTACTCGTACTCGCGCTCGGTGGGGATTCGCATTCCGATGTCGGTGCAGTATCTCAGCGCGTCGCCCCATTTTACGCGCTCGACCGGGAACTGTTCATTGCCCTGGTGGAAGCTTGGATTCTCACCCGTGACGCGGCGGTAGGCGGCCTGCGTGACGAGAGTCTGGCCGATCCAGAAGCCCTTCGCGATCGTCACCTCGCGCTGCGGAACCTCGTCGCTGTCGCAAAGGGTGTCGCCCGGCGAGCAGCCCATCATGAATTTGCCCGGAGGAAGCCAGACGTAGGTGAGTCTGTCCTTGGAATTGACCATGGTGGTCAACGCCGGCGTATTGGGATCGGTTGCAGCGGTCGATTGCGCCGGCGCGTCGTCCACTTGCAAAGCATGGCGACCCTTATCGGGTTGTTCCTGCGCAGGGAGCGCCGGGATGAGCAGAAGTGCCGATGCGGCAGCGGCTGCAGCTGATCGAAAAGACACCCGTTTCATTGGGCTTGTTACTCTACCTTGCAAGACATCGCGACACGAGGGCGGGCGGGCAATGTGCCGATCGTTGTTGCACGAACCGTTGGCAAGTTCCTCAGCGCCACGCCGACTTTCGATGCACTTAGAGGTCGGTGTTCGTGGACTCTAGGCTCAGTCGCTGATAACGAGCCCGCGCACCGACTGCGAAGCAACGATTTCGCCCCGAATGAACTTCTCGTGGTTATCCTCGATCGCCCTGGGCTCGTATAGATAGTTGACCATCAGCCCGAGTGCAGCCGTTGCTTGAAGGCTCAGACCGCGGCCTCCTTCATCGGTTTCCGCCCTGCTCGCGCCGCGGCCTCCTTGATCGGTTTTAGCTGTGTGCTTGGTTGCGCGTCGGCCGCCGCGGCCATTCGCGGTCGCTCGCCGGCTCGGCTCCGCGAGCGCTGGCTGCACGAATGGCGTATCGCCGGCTTCTCCGCCTCCGGGGTCGCATCCCCGCGCTGCAGCGCGGGGGCCCATGCTCCGCCCTCCGGCGTCCTACCCCACTCGCTTCGCGAGCGGGACCTGGCTCGCTGCTCAGGCCGCTGCCTCCTTGATCGGTTTTCACTCTGTACTTGGTTGCGCGTCGGCCGCCGCGGCCATTCGCGGTCGCTCGCATCCCCACGCTTCGCGTGGGGCCCCTACTTCGCTGCTCGCGCCGCTACAACCCGAGCCAGGCGATGGCTTTGAGCTCGTCGTCGCGGTTAGTGGGAACAAAGCCCTTGTAACCCAGCGTGGACAGCGCCTGCTTGCCGGGATCGTTTTGCCCGACGCCGAGCAGCACGGCTCGGATCTTGTCGGCGTCCTCCGCGGAAAGCTTGGTCGAGACGATCCACTGCTTGATCGGCACCGGCCGCGACGTGAGCACGACCTTGCCGCCCTTGTCGGTCCAATCCTTGGCGACTGACTTCGCTGCGGTCGCACCGACCGTCGCGAATCCGTATTGAACGTAAAAGGGAACCGCGTCCTGGTAGCGCGTGGTGATGATCTTCAGATCGTCGCCGGGCTTGAGCTTCTGATCGCGCAGCATCGCACGCAACATCCACGCCGTGATCGAGTCCGGGTCGGGGCTGACAATGGTGTGGCCGCGCAGGTCGTCCAGCGTCGCGAACGGCTGCTCCTTGTTGGCGAGCAGCATCACCGAATAGTCGGTGTAGCCCGTCGTCCACGCGATCGACCGGTACTTGCCGGCCTTGATCGCCCCCAGCGCGACGTGCGCCGGGTGGACGAAGGAGAGGTCGTAGCTCTGATGCTCCAGGCCGTCGCGAAGATCGTTGTAAGAGCTGACGATGACCATTCGCACCGGCTGCTTGAGCGCCTTGGAGAGGAGATCGGCCAGCGGCGCGAACTTTGCCTGGATCTCCTTGTTGGTCTGGTAGTAGGTGATGCCTTCGGTGATGGAGAAAACCAACTCCGCCGCGGCAGCGAGCTGGGTGGTCAGGGCGAGCGCCAGCAGCAGCGCCAACCTGCCAAGGCGGCCGGCACGCCACAGCGCGAATGTTTCTCGTTTAATGGTCATCCCTACAGAAAAGAATAGCACACGCGCAAAACCGGACGTCCAGGGCTCGGCAGGCCTGGGATGATGCGCTGCACCATGGATGCCTTCATCGCGACGGGGGGTTGTCCATTGTGCGACGCACGATCATGTCCGTTGGCCCCCGAGTCACATCCGCGTCATACTCTCGACCCAGCATTTGTGCCTGGTCCCGCATGCCGTCGTACCTGTCCATCGAAAATCTCACCGTGTCGTACGGGGCGGCGCGTGTGCTCGACCGGGTGAGCCTGGGCGTCGAGCGCGGCGAGATGATCGCGCTGCTCGGAAGCAGCGGCTGTGGCAAGACAACCCTGCTGCGCGCCATCGCCGGCTTCGTCATTCCGGAATCGGGAACCATCAGGGTCGGCGGGAAGGACATCACACGCCTTCCCCCGGAAGCGCGCGAGACGGCGATGATGTTCCAGTCCTACGCCCTGTGGCCGCACATGAGCGTGGCGGACAACATCGCCTACGGGCTTCGGATGCGCGGGTGGAAGAAGGACGCGATGGCGGCGCGGGTCGAGGAGATGTTGAAGCTGCTGCAGCTCGAGGGGTTCGGGCCGCGGCCGGTGACGCAGCTCTCCGGCGGACAGCGCCAGCGCGTGGCAATGGGGCGGGCGCTCGCGGTGGATCCCCATCTGCTGCTGCTCGACGAGCCGATGTCCAACCTCGACTACAAGGTTCGCCTCGAGCTGCGGCACGAGCTGCGCGCGCTGCAGAAGAGGATCGGCATCACCGCCGTCTACGTGACCCACGACCGCGAGGAGGCGCTAACGCTCGCGGACCGCATCGCGGTGATCGACGCGGGCCGGATCGTGCAGATCGGCGCGCCGGAGGAGATATTCCATCAGCCTTCTTCGGCTTTCGTCGCCGGCTTCATGGGCGCCGACAATGCTCTCGATCTCGTGCGCACCGAAGACGGCCGGCTGGCCGCGGTCGGCAACGGCGTGCCGCCCGAGCGGCGCATCCGCGCCCACTTCCGCAGCGACGCGGCGCGGCTCGACGGCGCGCCGGCCGCCACCGACGATCTGGTCATTACCGGCACGATCGCGCAATCGGTGTACATCGGACAGGGTTACCGGTACCGCGTGCGCGCCGGCGACGCGGACATCTGGGTTCACGCGCCGGAGCGCGTCGCAGAGGGAACGACTGCTCGTGTGGTCGTGCCGCGCGCCGCGCTCCTGCTTTTTTCGCAAGACTCGCCACGCACTGCCTAGGAGGAGGACGTTATGAAGTTGCGCTTGCTGTCTTTCGTCGCCTTGCTCGCGTTTGCCGGAACGGTGTACGCCCAGACGACGCTCAACGTCATCACCGCCGGCGACCAGAACATGGTCGACTACGTCAACAACTATCTCGCGCCGAGGTTCGAGGCGATGAATCCCGGCGTGAAGGTTCGCGCGGTCGGCACCGGCCCGGGTGACGCGGGGTCGCAGAAGATCTACGAGAAGCTCTCCGCCCAGCAGAAGGCCGGCACCAACGAGTGGGACGTCGACGTCGCCGTGATCCACCAGCTCGCTTCCGGGACGATGGTCAAGGAGAAGCTGTTGATGCCGTATCGAAGCGACGTGAGCGTCGGCAAGCTCGTCTCGCGCGACACGGCGAAGAACGCGCTCGGCACGGACGTCGACGGCTACGTGATGCCGATGTTCCACAGCCAGATCGTGTTCGCGTACAACCCCGATCTCGTCAAGAATCCGCCGAAATCCTTCCAGGAGTTGAACGATTGGGTAAAGAAGAACCCGAAGCAGTTCGGCTACAACGGCGTCAAGGGTGGCATGTCCGGCGTGGGCTTCGTCACCGGCTGGGTGTCCGCGTACAGCGGCATGGCCGACAAGCTGGAGAAGGGCCCGTACGATCCTTCGACCGCGCCGGCGATCGACAAGGCGCTCTCGGGACTCAAGGAGTTCAACCAGTACGTGGTGATGACGCCGGGCAACGCGGGCACGCTCGACATGCTCAACCGCGGCGAAATCGCGATCGGTCCGGTGTGGGTCGACATGTTCTACACCTGGCAGGCGGATGGCCGCATGAGCCCGAAGATCAAGCTCACGCTTCCGTCGCCGGGGCTGCCGGGCCAGCCGATGTACTACGTCATTCCGGCCAAGGCGGCGCACGCGGCGCTCGCCAAGAAGTTCATCGAGCTCGCCGAGAGCCCCGAAGTCCAGGCCGACGGCATCATCAAGCAGTTCAACTGGTACCCGGGCATCGATCCTCAGTACGTGCAGCCCAAGCTCGATCAGGCGGCGTGGAACAAGCTCTTCACCGACGTCTCGCCGCAGGACCTCGCCAAGTACGGGCGGCCTTTCCCGCTGTCGCCGTACTTCAAAGAGATCACCGAGGGCTACGAGCGGGTTGTGCTCAAATAGCGAGCCGAGCCCTCACCCCTGACCCCTCTCCCGCGGGGAGAGGGGTCCATGAGGCCAACGTGTAGTGTGCAGGAGCCCCTCGCCCTCTGGGAGAGGGGCGCGCGGCAGCGCGGGTGAGGGTCGGTGGCCGCCATTCCATGAACACTGGAAAAGCATCCGAAAGAGGCGCCGCGCTGGCGCTGATCGCGCCGGCGCTGGCAGTCGTCGGGCTCTTTTTCGTCGCGCCGCTCGGCATGTCGGTGGTCGTCGCCTTTCGCGGGAAGGACGGCGGCTTCACGCTCGAGCATTTCGCCAAGTCCTTCGACTTCTACACCACCGACCTGTTGTTCACGCTGGCGATCGTTGTGCTGTCGACGCTGCTCATCGGCGCCGTGGCGATCGCCATCGCTGGCTATCTCACACTGGGCGAGCATAGGCGCACGGTGGCAGTCCTGCGCTGGCTCTATCGCTGGCCTCTATTCATTCCCTTTGTGGTGGCGGGGCAGCTCATGCGTACCTTCCTCGCTAAGAACGGAATGCTCAATCACGTGCTGATCGGCAGCGGGCTGATCGAGCCGCTTTCGGCGCAGAGCCTGCTCGACTGGCGCGGCATCGTCGTCGCCTTCGTGTGGAAGCAGGCTCCGTTCGTCACGCTGTTGCTGGCGGGGGCCATGGCTGCCCTCGAGACCCAGCACATCGAGGCGGCGCGCAACTTGGGCGCTCGCCGCCTGCGCGTGCTCATTGACATCGTGCTGCCGCAGGTGCGCGGCACGCTGCTGGTAGGACTGGTGCTGTCGTTCGTTACCATGCTCTCGGTGCTTTCGGTTCCGCTGATGATCAATCCGAATTCGCCGACCATGGTCACGGTCGACGTCGCGTACCGCATCAGCACCCACGCCGACTATCCCGTCGCCAACGCGCTGTGCCTGCTGTCGCTGCTGCTGGCTGCGATCGGCGCGGTGTTCTACCTGCGCCATGCATCGGCGCGCGTGGAGGGAGGCTGATTGGAGGCGCGCGCCCTCTCGTCGTCGTTCGCGCTCCCCGCGCCGCTCGCAATGCCGCTGCGCGCGATCGTGATCGCGCTGCTCGCCTTCGCGATCTTCGGGCCGCTGTTGAACCTGCTGCTGTGGGCGTTCGCCGAGCGCTGGTACTTTCCCAACAAGCTGCCGATCGAGTTCGGTCTCACCTACTGGTACCGGGTGTTCCAGCCGCGCGGCAACGCGCTGGTGTCGCTGGGCACCAGCGTATGGATCGCGCTGCTCACCGTCGCCTTCAGCCTCCTGGTCGCGATTCCCGCGGGCTACGCGCTGGCGCGGTTGAAGCTACCATGGCGCGGCGCGATCCTGCTCACGTTCCTGCTGCCTCAGGCCGTGCCGAACCTCCCCGTGTACGTCAACATCGCGCAGGTCTTCTACCAGATCGGGTTGAACGGAACCATCTTCGGCGTGGTGCTGGTCCATGCTTCGCACGGTCTGGTGTTGGCCGTGTGGATCGCTTCTGCAGCCTTCGCCTCGGTCGACGCGTCGCTGGAAGAGGCATCGCGCAATCTCGGCGCCTCGCCCTGGACGTGCTTTCGCACGGTGACGCTGCCGCTCGCCACGCCGGGGCTGATCGCCAGCGCGATCTTCGTGTTCCTGGAGTCGCTCGACGAGTTCACCGGGACGTATTTCGTCGGCGTCCCCGACGTCACCACACTGCCGCTGCTGATGTTCAACGCGACGATGGGCGGCAACTACCAGATATCCTCGATCACGGCGCTGCTGCTCCTGATTCCATCGATCGGATTCATGCTGGTGGTCGAGCGGTTCCTCAAGGCCGATGTCCTGGCGATGGTTGGACGTTGATCCCGGCTTAGCCATGAACAGCGCACGAGCGAGCAGGCATGGCTTCGCAGCGCCGCACGATGTGCCGATTCCGTATTTGCAGCGGATCCGGGACTACTACCAGGCGCTCGGCTATGGTACGCCGTACGAGTGGGCTCATTACGCGGAGGTGCCCTTCCACCCTCTGGGCACGCCGCTGTCAAAATGCCGTGTCGCGCTCATCACGACGGCGGCGCCCTATCAGCCCGGCAAGGGCGATCAGGGTCCGCGAGCGCCCTACAACGCCAAGGCAAAGTTCTACACCGTCTATTCAGGGGACACAGGTCGAGACCACGACCTGCGTATCTCGCATATTGCCATCGACCGCAAACACACCACCGCGGAGGATCCGGGGACATATTTCCCGCTGCACGAGCTGCGCCGCAGTGCCGCCACGGGCCGCATCGGGGCCATTGCGGCGCGCTTTCACGGGATCCCGACCAATCGCAGCCATCGCGTGACGCTCGATATCGATTGTCCCGAGATCCTTGCTCGCTGCAAGGCCGACGGGGTCGATGCGGCGATACTCGTTCCCAATTGCCCTGTCTGCCACCAGACCGTGAGCCTGGCCGCGCGAATGCTCGAGGGGAGCGGCGTTTCAACGGTCATCACGGGCTGCGCGAAGGACATCGTTGAGCATGTCGGTGTCCCACGCTTTCTGTTTTCCGACTTCCCGCTCGGCAATGCGACAGGACGGCCGAGAGATCCCGAGTCGCAGGCGCTTACGCTCGATCTTGCCCTGAGCGTTCTCGAGCGCGCACCAGCCCCGCGCACGAGCGTGCAATCCCCGCTGAGGTGGAGTGAAGATGCCGACTGGAAGCTCGACTACTGCAACATCGAACGCCTGACGCCGGACGAGATCGCGCGCAGGCGCGCCGAGTTTGACGAAGCAAAGTCGAGCGCCAGGAAAGTGCGTGAAGATGCCGAGCTTGGCCGCCACGACTCAGCAGATGAGATCGCATGACCGAGCTGCGGCTGATGCAAACGAGTTGCGCCGGAAGATTTTGTGGAATCGCATACGCGGGCAGTTCGAATCGGATGTGCCGGCACCAGAGCTTGACATGATGGATCAAGTCACGCGCCTGATATGCAAGAGGTCCCTGACCAATGCCTCGAAAGCATGCTCCCGATCCTCCGGCGGCACGCGCAGTACCGAGGACGGATGCACAGTGATCAGAACCTTCGTGCCCCAGTCGCTCGGCAGGAATCTACCGCGATTCACCAGCACCCTGACATCGGGTCCCAGGAGCGCCCGTACCGCAGTCGCGCCAAGCGCGATGATGAGATCGGGGCGGATGAGCCTGATCTCGGCAGCCAGCCAGTCGAGGCATGAAGCGATCTCCTGCTGCGAAGGTGTCTTGTGCATGCGCCGCTTGCCGCGCGGCTCCCAGCTGAAGTGCTTGACGGCGTTGGTGACGTAGACCTCGCTCCGATCAATGCCGGCCTTCTCGAGCGCGTCGTCGAGCACGCGTCCCGCGGGGCCGACAAACGGCCTGCCGGCGAGGTCCTCCTGATCGCCGGGTTGTTCGCCGACCAGCATAACCCGCGCCTTGGGACTGCCTTCGCCGCCGACAGCCTGCGTCGCGCGCTCCCATAGCCCGCACCCTCGGCAGCGCGCGATGCCGTGTGCGATGTCCTGAAGCGACTTGGCTTCGGCAGCAAGCCTGTTCTTCGAATCGGCCATTGAAGCTGGGCAAGGCGTCGCCCGTCGCTCCCCGGAGTTCAGTCGGGGACAGGCACGGTGTAGTTCAACGCCAGCCGTCCGCCATCGGGATAGATCGTCTGCCCGGTCATGTACGACGCATCGTCGCTCGCGAGAAACGCGGCGACCGCCGCGACTTCCTCGGCCTCGCCGCAACGACCCAGCGGAGTGCGCGACAGGATCCTGCGACGGGATTCCTCGTTGGTGAGCACCGCGGCCTTGGCCAATTCGGTGAGGATGGTTCCCGGCCCGATGGCGTTTACGCGGATGCGGTAGGGGGCGAGCGCCAGCGCCGACACCCTGGTCAGCTGGTTGACTCCGCCTTTCGAGACCACATAGGGCACCTGATTCGGAATCGCCAGCACTGCATTCGCCGATGACATGTTGACGATCACGCCGCCGCGATCCTGCGGCCACGATTGCTTCACCATCCGCCGCGCGACTGCCTGGCTCATCAGAAACATCGACTTGAGGTTGATTGCGATCACCCGATCGAAGTCCTTCTCCTCGAGGTCGAGAAATTCGGCGGCGTGGGTGATGCCGGCATTGTTGACCAGGATGTCGATGCGCTCGAAGCGGGCCAGGGTGGCCGCGACTGCCGAGTCGACGTCGGGCTTGCTCGACACGTCGGCGCGCACGAACGCAGCGGCGTGACCCTTGGCGCCCAGCGTGCGGGCCATCGCCGAGCCCAGCGCTTCGTTGATGTCGACCAGCATGACCGATGCCCCTTCCTGCGCGAATCGGCGCGCGCAGGCGGCGCCGATACCTTGCGCAGCGCCGGTGATCAGGGCTACTCTGGACTGCAAGCGCATGATCGTTTCTCCACTGTTCTACGTGCCGGGAACCCGCCGAAACAAAATGCGATGAGCGAACCTCGAGACGCGAACCCGAGTATAGGCGTAGGGTCGCGCGGGTCAACCGCCGGGGCTACGATGCGAGAGCGATCGTCCATGGTATGGTTGTCGCCTGTACCGCAGCGACCCTCCCGATCGTCGACCGAACGAATCGACCTTGTCGAAAATGCCCAGCCCAGACCCGTCTTCTCGGGCTAAAAAGTATCGGTTGCTCGCAACGGCGTGCGCGGTGGTTACCGCGCTGATACTCGTCGTGACATTTGTGCCGGATTTCGAGGCTCACCGCGCGCAGAACGAATCCGAAGGCGTGTTTGCCTTCTTCGCCGAAAGGCTTGGGGAGGCAGCTCTTTGCGAGAAGATCTCCTGGGCCGCCTTCCAGCGCTACAGCGTGCTGTTCGGTGGAGGAGGGGCCTCGTACGCGCGGTCCGACTGCTTTGAGAGCGTCGCGGTCCGAAACCGCGATCGC
>Ga0187778_10001039_pt1 | contig 19771 bp, 19 predicted proteins | sample 1015_Q2_SP5_20_M_FD_132418 | JGI IMG/M metagenome (GOLD analysis project Ga0187778, IMG submission 132418) | Tropical peat soil microbial communities from peatlands in Department of Meta, Colombia - 1015_Q2_SP5_20_MG | ecosystem: Environmental > Terrestrial > Soil > Wetlands > Peat | place...
CGAACTTGATTCGCTCGAGGATGGCGGCGAACGAATCCTCGGCCGTTGGATCACTCCGTACACTCAACACGGCTGAGGTGACGTTCACCACCACGTATCCTGCGATCGGGTTTACCGCCCTGGGCAGCCTCGGCGGCGCGACTCCGTGCACCCCGGCTCCGGCGACGGCCTGCCTGATTGACAACATTCTGGCAACCGGCACCAAGAGCGGATACACATTCACCGTGACGCCGGCTGGCGGCGCTCCCAATACGACCTATACGAGCGTGGCCAACGCCGTTACGCTGAACACGACCGGTACGCGTTCGTTCTGCAGCGACCAGACAGGTGTGATCGAATACCTGTCCGGCGCGAACGGCTGCACGATGGCCGGCGGAACCCCGCTCTAGTCGAGAGTGATTCTTTCGAAAGTGGTTTGAAAGAACGGGGCGGGCTCAACCTGCCCCGTTTTTTCTAGGATGGAAGGGAAGGCCCGCGTCGCTTTTGCAGCGGGAGGCTTAATTGGAAAGCGGTGACGGTTTGTGACATTATGAGGGCGCGTTTTGTCACCGGCGGGTATTCCAGGGGTCAGTGGAATCACATCTTGTTGATGTGGAAGATGTTACGGCGTTGGCGCGGAGCGGGACTGAGGTTTTTTTTGGCCCCCGGCTTGCACTTGAGGACCATGCGTCCTTTCTGTAGCGATCTCCGGTCTGTGGGCCATGGAGACTTTTGGAATGAAGGAAAGGGAATCTGGGTTCTCACTGATTGAGTTGCTTGTGGTCGTCGCGGTCATTCTCATCATCGTGGCGATTGCGATTCCGAATTTCTTGCGCGCGAAAATTGCCGCGAATGAGTCTTCGGCCGTATCCTCGTGCCACGCGATCAGTACAGCGGAAATCTCCTACGCGACAATGTTCCCCAACGTTGGATTTTCGGCCGCACTAGCCAACCTTGGGGATGGTGGGACACAGCCCTGCCCGCTTACACCTGCGGCTTCCTGTTTCGTCGATGATGTCTTGGCTAGCGGGACGAAATCGGGATACACATTCACGTACGTTCAAGACAATTCCACCACCCCCTCGCAAGGTTTTACCCTCAACGCGAACCCAGTGACCGCAAGTGTTACCGGCCAGCGCGGCTTCTACGTGGACCAGACGAACGTCATTCGCGCCAGCCCCACGGCCCCGGCAAACGCGGGTAGTCCCTCTCTATAAGTGCGGTGCTGATACACTATTGGAGTGCGATTCACGCTTACCCTCTTCTTTGTTTGCCTCTCTCTGCCCGCTTCGGCCCATAACGAAGACCGCCTCCTCCGGAACTTCGAATCGCGCTACAGCTCCGCACAAACGCTTTCGGCAAAGTTTCTGGAGCGTTACCGTGAGGGCGGGCGGCTCGTCCGCGTTGAAGCAGGGGACGCCTACTTCCGGCGGCCTGGGAAGATGCGCTGGGACTACCAGGCTCCGGAGAGGAACACCTTCCTGGTTGACGGTAAATACGTGTGGTTCTACGCCCCTTCTGACCACACGGCCACCCGCATGCCCGCGAAGCAGAGCGAGGACTTGCGGACACCGCTTGCGTTCCTCACAACGCACATGAAACTCTCGAAGATCTGCTCACAAGTGGAGCACTTGCCGGACGGTGCCCCTGCACAGTCCGGTGGCGCGGTGTTTCGCTGCACTTTGCGCGAAAACGGTAACGCTCGCAGGGTGCAGAGTAGTGCGGTTCTTTTCGAGGTGTCGGAGAGTGGCGAATTGAGCCGGATTGTGATCCCGCAAGAAGGCGGCATCGAGATTGAATTTAGTTTTGCGGCCTGGGAATGGAACCCCAAGCTGGACAATCAAGTATTTGAATTTACGCCACCTCGCGATACGGTGATCGTAGATGGCGTGCTACCGGATGCTCCGGGCTTGCGTCAGTGAACTGTAGGAGAAAAAACATTTGACCTCCAGGACCAGGCCGGCCAAAAGCGTTGTTTGGGCCGTCTCAGGATGAGGTAAACTACGGTTCTATGGGCGAATTTGTTTGCCGTGTTGCCGACGCCAACGGTCGCGTTTTCTCTCATATTGAGGCGGCCACGACGCAAGAAGAGGCCAGGCAGAAGCTGGCCGACCGCGGTCTGTTCGTGTATTCCGTCAATGCCCGAAGCAGTCTCGTCAGCGGTTTTTTGGGCGTTCGCAAGGAACGCAAGATCGGCGGCAATGATTTTCTCGTTCTCAACCAGCAATTTAACACCCTCATTAAGGCCGGATTGCCCATCTTGAGGGCGCTGGATTTGTTAGCCACGCGCGCCAGCTCGCCCAAGCTTCGCCCAGTCCTGACTCAAATCCGGGATCGCGTTCGTGAGGGCAAATCCCTGTCGGAAGCCGTGGACGAGGCTGGAGTGTTCTCCAAGGTATATTCGACGGCAATTCTGGCAGGAGAGAAGAGCGGCAACCTCTCCGGCGTGCTGGAGTATTACATCGCGTATCAGCGCGTCAGCACGGGCGTGCAGAAGAAGATACTAGCTGCGCTGGTTTATCCAACGCTGCTGGTGATTGTGGCATCCATCATCGTGACGTATCTCGTCTCGTTTGTTGTGCCGAAGTTCGGCCAACTCTATCGCGAAATGGGCGTAGAGTTGCCGGGCCCGACAAAAGTGCTGATCGCTGTCACTGTGGATTACCGGTATTACATTCTCGGGTTGATCGGCATGGTCTTCCTGACGGTGCTTGGTGTGTTCTTCTGGTCGCGGAGCGAAGAAGGCGGGGTTGCATTTGACCGACTGAAGTTCCGGTCACCAGTGATTGGGCCAACGCTCCTGAAGTTTCAGGTCGCGCAGTTTTGCCGCACGCTGGCGACTTTGCTCACAGGTGGCACGCCGCTTGTCGCCGCCTTGGCCACGGCTTCCGATTCGATTGGCAGTAAGCTCTTACGTGGGACGGTGGGGCACGCCACGAAAATGGTGCGCGAAGGAGAATCGCTTCATGGCGCGCTTTCCGCCAACCAGATCATGCCGGAGATGGCCCTGGACATGATTGAGGTCGGCGAATCGAGCGGAGCGCTCGCACCCATGCTGAACAGCGTGGCGGAGTTTTACGAGGAAGAAGTGACCTTGAAGTTGGGCGCGATGGTTTCGCTGATTGAGCCGTTGATCCTCGTGTGCATGGGACTTCTGGTGGCGTTTATCCTCATCTCCTTGTATCTGCCAATCTTCTCGTTCTCTGTATCAGGAACTGCGAGGTAAGAACTCGGATTCTATGGCTACTCCCGATTCCAATCTGCCAAACGGGGGCGCACCCGCTGACGGACACGGCGATCTGAACCAGGAGCGCGAACAGGCGAAGCGGCTGGCCGCGCGATATCGCTGCGGGTTTGTCGATCTCCTGGAACAACGCATTGATCCCGACCTGTTCCGGACCATCCCGGCGGAGCTCATGTTCCGCTACAACTTTGTGCCATTGGTCGTGCACGACAATACCTTGGTCATTGCGGTTGCTGATCCGAGCCAGGTGTTGCTGAGCGATGAACTGCCGCTGCTTCTTGGGAAGAAATTGGCAATTCGCGTGGCCACCCCGCGACAAATCGGCGACCTGCTCAAGCGTACCGAGCAGTCGCAACGCGTGCTGGAGCAAGCCACCGAAGCCTTTACGCTCCAAGTTTCGAAGGACGAAGAGGAAACCGAAGAAACCATATCGGCTGACCGGCTCACGCGAGACACCGTCGTCAGCCCGGTAGTACGACTAGTCGAAACGGTCATCTTTACTGCGCTCGAGCGCCGGGCCAGCGACATTCACATCGAAGCGCGAGACACAGAGGTCGCCGTCAAATACCGCATTGACGGCGTGCTGCAACACGCGATGCAGCCGATCGCCAAAGAATGGCATTCCACGGTCATCTCGCGCATCAAAGTGCTTAGCGATCTGGACATTGCCGAACGTCGCGTTCCTCAAGACGGCCGCTTTCGGGTGAAGTACAAGGGCCGGTACATAGATCTGCGTGTTTCGATTATGCCGGCCAATCACGGCGAGGATGCCGTGTTGCGCGTTCTGGACAAGGAAACTCTGTCCGAGAAATTTCAAAGCCTGACCCTCGACGTTGTAGGTTTCTCTCCTGAGGAAACGCGGCGATTCCGCCGTTACATCCGCGAACCCTACGGCATGGTGCTGGTCACTGGTCCCACGGGATCGGGAAAGACGACCACGCTGTACGCGGCCATCAACGAGATCAAGTCCGATGAAGACAAGATCGTGACTATTGAAGACCCGGTGGAGTACCAGCTTCGCGGTATCACGCAAATTCCCGTGAACGAGAAGAAGGGCCTGACGTTTGCCCGCGGGTTGCGTTCGATTTTGCGCCATGACCCGGACAAAATCATGGTGGGCGAAATCCGCGACCAGGAGACGGCGCAGATCGCCATCCAGTCTGCGCTCACGGGCCACTTGGTGTTCACCACGGTCCACGCCAACAACGTTACGGACGTAATTGGACGATTCATTAACATGGGGGTTGAGCCATACAATTTCGTTTCCGCGCTGAACTGCATCCTGGCGCAACGTCTTGTTCGCGTCATTTGCAGGAGCTGCAAACGGCCCAAGAAGTACTCGGTGAGCGAATTGAACGATTCCGGAATCGACCCGGCCATGGCAGCCGAAATCCAGTTTATGGAAGGCGTGGGCTGCCTGGAATGTTCGGGAACCGGCTTCCACGGCCGGACAGCCATCTGCGAATTGCTTGACTTGAGCGACCATATCCGTGAAATGATTGTGGACCGAAGGCCCACTTCGGAGATCAAGCGCGCAGCGATGGTGGAGGGGATGACCACTCTCCGTCAAAGCGGCCTTGCCAAGGTTCGCGAGGGCGTGACTACGCTGCGTGAGATCAATAAGGTGACATTCGTTGAGTAGCGCTGCCGCCTATCAGGGAAGTATTTCTCAAAGTGGATTTGTTCGCCGGTTGACTCGGTGGATGGATGCCACTCCCCATCCGCCGCTGGCGTTCGAGATTTCCCCGGACCGCGTGGCCGGGGCGCGTTTTTCGCACAGCGGCTCCGTCGGCGGTTACGCGCTCGAGTCGCTTCCGAAAGACGCGATCGTTCCTTCGGCCATAGAGACCAACATTGTCAATCCGGCAGCCGTGAAGTCGGCAATCATGCGCGTATGCGAATCGCTGGGGGCCAGCAACGAAAGCGCCGCGCTGCTTCTTCCGGACCCGGTCATCCGCGTTTTTGTACAACATTTCGACGACTTCCCGCGGTCAAACCAGGAAGCCATTCCCATGTTGCGGTGGAAACTGAAGAAAAGCGTGCCGTTCGAAGTGGAGGAGACGTTGCTCTCCTATATGCGACAGCCTTCGCGCGGAGAAGGCGTGGACGTCGTGACTGCCATTGCGCGGCTGCGCATTGTGAAAGAGTACGAAGCGCTGCTAGAGGGCCGCTCGGTGCGGCCTGGGGTTGTGCAGAACTCGACCCTCGCGGCCATTAGCCTGCTCGAAGACCGCAAGCCTACGCTTCTCGCGCGCATCTCAGGGACCTCTCTGACGACAGCGATTGTGCGCGAAGGCATTTTGGCGGGTTACCGTTGCACGGAACTTCCCGCGCATGCTGATACCCTCACGCCGCAGATGTTGCTTGAGGAGGTGTATCCCGTAGCGGCTTATTACCAGGACACTTGGCAGGAAGGGATTCAGGCTGTTCGCGTGGCGGGGCTAGGAGGTCGTCTCTCCGAATTTGTGCGCCCGCTGGAAGAGGAATTCAGGTGCCCGGTGAGGTCGCTGCTGAACGCAGCTATTTCCGACGGGCAATTGCGGGCAGAAGCGCGGCCTCTGGCAGACCGCGAACTCGAAGGACTAGTTGGCTGGATGCTTCGCCGAAACTAAAGGACAAGGGTGGAGAACACGTAAGCATGTACGTCGGACTCAATCTCGCCACCAAGCCGCTGGCTAGTCACAGGCGGTTTCTGGTCGGGGCGGCGCTCCTGGGGCTTCTAGGTGCCGCGCTTTTTCTCTCGCTGGGGTGGCGTTTCTATTCGTTGCGTAAAGCCGATGAGGACTATCGATCCCGTGCCGGGAAGATTCAACAGGAGACGGCCCGCCTGCTGGAGCAGAGGGCGGAATTGCAGCGGTTCTTTGAGAAGGACGAGAACCGCAACCTTCAAGAACGTGCGAAGTTCATCGATGAGGTTATAGAAGCGCGCAGCTTCAACTGGACCAAAATGTTCATGGATCTCGAGCATACCTTGCCCGCAGGAGTCCACGTCGTCCGAATCGAGCCGAAGCTCGAGCGGGGAACAGCTTCTGTGAAGTTTATCGTGGGGACGGTGGACCGCGAGGCGAGTATCCGCTTGCTCAAGGCCTTCGAAGACTCCAAGTCCTTCTCACATATCGAGCTTCTTTCCACGGAACTTCCGAGACAGGGAAGTACGGACGCGCTCACGGTCGAGTTTTCCGCTATCTATACGGGGATCTGACGATGCCTGAGTTTCAGCTCAAAAAGAGGGTCATTCTTGGCGCTCTGGGAGCATTGTTGGTGGCGGACGTAGCGTTTGCTTATTTCAATCTAAAGATGTCCGGCCCGCAAGCGGATCGGGATCAGGTTCTTACAATGCAAACGCGCAAGATGGCCCTGGTGAAATCCGACGTCGAGCGCGCGCGGAAGATTCGCGAAAAACTCCCCGATACATTGAGGCAGTTCGACCAATTTGAAACCACGCTGCTTCCGACGACCAAAGGCTACTCCGTTTTGGCGCAGGAGATGGACGAGTACGCCAAGGACACGCACTTGCTCCTGGACGATGTGAAGTTTCACGAAAAGGAAGTGTCCGGGCGCAACTTGACGGAACTCACCGTCGAGGCTCGGGTGAGCGGGGACTACAGCGGGATTGTGCATTTCTTGAACCACTTGCAACGCTCGAGAAACGTTTACATTGTCGACGCGCTCGATGTGGAGACGGATACTTCGGGCCAAGCCCAGGTGGGCGTGTTGCGAGTGGATCTGCATGTGAGAACCTATTTTCGGAAGACATGATGGCGCAGACGAAGCAACAGAGAGAGATTGTTGTGCTGGTGGTGCTGGTGCTGGTCGCGGTGCTGGTGTGGCGCTTCTATTGGGGCAAGGGCAGAACCGAGGCGGGAGTCCTCTCCGAATCCGGCAACTACGTGCCGATCAACGCTGAGGACTACGGACATGTGTTTAAGGACCTAGGAGATGCCCAAGGCACAGTATATAAGCCCACGGGGAGGAATATTTTCATTGCCGGCCCGGCACCAGTTGCCTCGGGGGCGTCGGGGTCGGTGCAGCCTGCACCAAAGCCCACTCGTCCCCCGGTGGGGCCATTTCCGCAGCCGGAACCGCCTCCGCCCGTACTTCCATGGAAATTATTCGGCCTCGGCGCGCTTCCCACCGCCGGCACGCGCCAGGCCTTCCTGCTGGATGGCGAGGAAGTCCACATTGTGGCTGAGGGCGACACGATTCAAAATCACATCCGAATCACGCATATAGGAAATGACCGCATCGAGTATGAGGACGTGAATACGGGGAAGAAGAATTCGACAGTTCTGGAGATGCCATCGGCGCCATCATGAAACGAAGCGCGCAAAACCCGGCTGCGCAGACCGAGCAAGCTGGCTATGCGCTTCTCCTCGTGATGTTTTTTCTTGCTCTCCTCGTGCTGGGCACGGTGGCCGTAGCTCCCGATGTGCTGACGAACGGGAAGCGGGAGAAAGAGAAGGAAATGGTCTGGCGCGGCCAGCAGTACGTACGTGGCGTGCGCATGTACTATTTCAAGTTTCACAAATTTCCGACCTCGCTCGATGACTTGACCAAGCCGAAAAACGGCATTCGTTTCATGCGCCAGGCGTACAAGGATCCCATGAATGCCAGCGATGGCTCCTGGCGGTTGATTTACGTCGGACCGAACGGACAGTTGATTGGCAGCCTGCAGGACCGCAGCATGGGCGGCATCGGAATGATGGGCTCGAATCTAAACGCGCTGCAGGGAAGCACTTCTTCTTTCGGGAGCGGCTCTCTTTCCGGGTCGTCCTTCGGTGGAAGCAGTTTTGGAAGCTCGAGCTTCGGGTCGTCCGGATTCGGGACCACCTCCGCGATGAGCACGAGCCAGAACTTGGGCGGTGCACAGGGAATCGCGACACAGAATCCTGGTGCGGCCGCAGGCAGTGACGCAAACGCCGCTAGCTCCTCGAGTGACATGGGCGTGCCGCACGACCTCGGGCCGATGGATGCCAGCAGTGTAATAGGCGGAAACATCATCGGTGTTGGCAGCAAGATCAATCAGAAATCCGTCATGTGGTATGAGAAGGCAAAGAACTACCGGCAATTTGAATTCATTTGGGATCCCTCAAAGGATTTGACCGTCGGAGGCGCATCGCGAGGTATCGGCACGCCGGTGCAAAACCTAAACGCGCCCAACCCATCGGGCACCGGGCTGTCCGGGACCAATTCTCCTTTAGCTCCTCAACCGAACCCGAATCCCGGCGGCAATCCCGACGTGCCGCTGCAGGCCCCTCCGCCCAATCCATAATCGGACTCATAAACATGGCCTGAACGATGTGCTTGCTCCTTTGGTCTATTGCTGGGAGAGCGCTCTCTGCATCTGTTCGTCGGCCTTTTTGTTCTGTTGTGCGGCGTCTGCTCTGATTTTCTCGTAGCTCTTGGTAATGCGCTGGACGTACTTCATGGTTTCGAGGTACGGAGGCACATGGTGGCCGAATTGATCCACGCGCGCGGGTCCGGCATTGTAGGCTGCCAGGGCCAGTGTGAGATTGTTTTTGTACCTGCCGAGAAGCTCTCGCAGGTAGCGCGTGCCCCCATCCACATTTTCCTCGGGATCGAACACGTTCTTCACCCCCAAGTACGTGGCCGTTTCCGGCAGCAGTTGCATCAAGCCACGAGCGTTCTTGCGGGAGACCGCGTTGGGGTCGAAATTCGATTCCACGGCAACGACACAGTGGATTAGGTCGGCGTCAACTCCATAGCGCTTCGCAGCCGCCCGAATGATCTTCTGAAAGGGAGTCGTGTCGCTCAGCGGTTCCTTGATAGGTTCGAAGACTTCTTCCGGCTCGATGCCGACGACGTCCTCGACGCGAACTTCCGCTACACCGCCTTTCACATACAGACGATAGCGGTCCGGCAGGATCTCGTAACCCGTGACATTCAGCCGTGCGCCACTGCGAAGCACGACATAGTCCGCGCGCGCTGGTCTGACGCCACCCAGGAACGCAATGGCCAACAAACAACCTGTCAGGATGCGCTTGGTTGCCAACCGGTCGCCTCTCTGAGCGCAAATTGCGTTATCGCTTCTGCCACTCCATCGTCATCATTCGAGCGCGTGACGTGCCAACCCCGCTCCTTTAGTTCCGGCACGCTATTCCCCATCACAACAGGTGTTCCCGCAAAGGATAACATCTCCAAATCGTTGTGGTTGTCCCCAATGGCCAGGATTTCGTCCCTCGCGATGCCGCGAAGCGTTGCCCATTCGGCAAGGGTTGCGCCCTTCGAAGCCCCTGGATGAATTACGTCCAACATGGAAAAATCCCTATCCTCATAGACGGTCACGGCGAGAGAAAAGCTATCGCGAAAGGGAACTTTGCAGAGTACAAGTTCGGCTTCACGTATCGGTGCGACTGAGCCCGTGAACATGACTTGGATAGGGTCCTCGCTGAGGCAGGATTCGAGTGGACTTGCCTCCGCGAGAAACTCGCGATTGCGTCTGTAGTAGCCGCCCCGCGTTGGGTCTTCCCAGTCAATGATCTCGAGGATGACTTGATTCGCCAAAGGGCGATCGAAAACGACGGCCGTGCCATCCCGCCACGGCTTCGTCGCTTCCAGGACTTGCCTCGCGATTTCCTTCGGCAGAAGGTGGCGAAGGTGCGTCTTGCCATCATTGGTGCGCACGAGCGCGCCGTTATTGACGATCATCGTGAGTGGCGACTCGATTTGGCGCACAACCAAAAGAGCGAAATCGTACCGGCGCCCGGTGACCAGAGCGACCTCGATTCCACGGCGCGTGGCTTCCGCAATGGCGCGGCGGTTCGCCTCGGAAACTTCCCAGCGGCTGTTCAGCAGTGTGCCGTCAATGTCGAGGGCGATGAGGCGAATCCCCATGCTCCTATTTTACCGGATTGGTGTTTGCTGGCTGGTGATTTGCGGACTCCGGGACGCGGGAAGTGCACCAAATTGGATGTGCTTGTGCCGTTCCAACTCTTCGGAGCCAACTAGGGAACGTTGGTAGGCAGCGGCGGCGAACCATGACTCTCGGTTACGTGGCGAAAAAGTTGGATCGGTACTAGACTTCGGCTCTTATGGCGACTCATCGGCTGTATTACGACGACTCCTATCTCCAATGGTTTGAAGCACACGTGGTCCAGTGCGTCCCAGCCGGGCCGTGTCTTACCGCGTCGGGTGCCGTGCCGGCGTGGGAAGTGATCCTGAACCAAAGTGCGTTCTATCCGACTTCAGGTGGGCAACCGAATGACCTCGGCACGATTGGAAAGGCCAAAGTTCTGGACGTGCGGGACGACGGCGACGAGATTGCCCATATCGTTGACCGAGAACTTCCTTTGGGGACTGTGCAGGGGGCCATCGACTGGCCACGCCGCTTCGATCACATGCAGCAGCACACCGGACAGCACCTCCTTTCCGCGATGTTCCAGGAGCGTTTCGGATTGCCAACGGTCTCATTCCACCTCGGCAGCGTGATTTCCACGATCGACCTGCGTGGCCCCGAGCCGTCGCGGGATGTGCTGCTTGGCGCGCAACGCGCGGCCAACGCGGTCATTTTCGAGGACCGGGGGATTCAAGTGCGGTACGGCACCGCCGAGCAACTGACCTCCCAGGGGGTGCGCAGGGAAGTCGAGCGGGAAGGCATCCTGCGAGCGATTGAGATCGACTCTGCGGACCTGCAGCCGTGCGGGGGAACACATGTGAAAAGCACCGGCCAAATCGGGATGCTCCTCGTGCGGCGTTGCACGAAGATTCGCCAGGATTGGCGTGTCGAATTTGTTTGTGGAGCCCGTGCGGAGCGCATTGCGAGCAACGATTTTCGAATCCTTCACACCATCGGAGAAGGGCTGAGTTGCACACCCGAGGAAGCGAAAGCGGCGATTGATAAGGCTGTAGAAGAACGGGACAGCCACTTCAAGAGCTTGCGGACGGCGCTGCAACAGCTTGCTGTGGCGCGCGCCAAGCTCGCTGTTGGAGCCGCGCATTACGCAAAGGAACCGCTCGTGATTGCTGAGCTGCTGCGCGACGAAAATCCCGAACTTCTCCTGCCTCTGGCCACGGAATTAGCGAAAAACGAGCGCGCGATTGCCCTCCTGATCCACGCCGAAACCGGCCAAATCGTCTTCGCGCAGCATCCCTCTGCAGGCAAAGACCTCGCCGCGATTCTCAAGCAGTTGCTGGCGTCCATTCCCGGCAAAGGTGGTGGCACGCGCGATTTTGTCCGGGCGAAATTGGCCGACGCAGGACACGCGGAGAAAGTGCTGGCCCAGGCAAAACGATTGGTCTCGGAGTAGGATGTCCAGTAGCTATAGATTCTTCTGGAAGAGTGAAGAGGAGGAGGAATGAGAATCCCAATCATTGGAGTGATGTTAGTGTCCAGTTTGCTTGCTTCCGGCCCAACACTGTTGGGCCAGGAAAAGTCGCAGAAGCCGGACACGCCAATCGAAAAATGGACAGGCAGAACAGTGATGCTGATTGGGGCCCATGCGGATGACGATAGGCTCTCGCATGGGACGCTGGCCTTGCTTCAGGCCCAGGGCAATCGCGTTTTCGTTGTCACGCTGACTACGGGAAACGTGGGGACACAGGACCCGAAACTGTCCAGGACGCAGCTAGCGGAAATTCGGCGCAATGAAGAATTGGCGGCGCTGGCCGAATTGGGAATACCCGGAGACCACTACATCAATCTTGGTTATGACGACGGATTGCTGGAGTTCGAGGACCGCAAAGCCGTGGTGGAGAATCTCGTGCGCCTGATTAGGAAGCTGCGGCCGGACGTGCTCTTTGCGTGGGACCCTGGGAAGAATTTCCAGCGGTGGCACAAATCGGACCATCGCGCTGCGGCCTACCTGTCGGCGGATGCGGCGCGCGCAGCGATGTGGCGCTTGTTGTTTGAAGGCCAGATTACCCAGGAGGGCCTGAAGGAATACATGATTCCCGAATATCTCTTTTACAATGACTACGACTACGAGGACGAAAACATCTGGGTGGACATTAGCAGCGTCGAGGGAAAGGTAATCAATGCCGGCGCGAAGTACTTCAGTCAGTTTGGCCCGGGCTGGAAGAATTACAACCCGAATCCCAGCGAAGCCGAAGTAAAGCAAATGAAGGACGATGCGCAGGCCCACATTCGAAGAAAAGATGGGAAGGCCTTCGAGGGATTTCGCTACTACCGCGGACTCCCCGATGCGATCGGCAAATAATGGGTCAGGCCTGCGCGGCTTTTTGCGCCTTGGCGGAGTCGTAGCTCTCACCGTAAATGGAGGGAACCTTCCCTCCCATGGCGCGTAGATAGGTGGATAGCTGCCCGCGGTGATGTATCGAGTGATTCAGGCTCAGATTCAGAAAAGCCACGGCGGGCATTTGAAACATTCCGCGAAAGTCGATGGAACGGGTAAGTTGCTCGCCGGACAATTTTGACAGTCCCTCAAAATCCTTTGCGAAATACTGCCCATACAACTCGGCGATCTGCGGGCCCGTCTGGACGTTCTCCGGGCGATGGTTGGGCGTGTAATCGAAGGCGCCCACTACGACTCCGCTAAGGAAACGATGCTCGGATGCAACGATGTGCCAGGCAAGCTCGATCGCGGTCTTGGAACTTGGGTCGGGCCGGTAGTCGAGGTTAGCCTGGGGAATGGCCTCGATGACGGCGCGAGTGGTGCGATGTTCGTTTTTGAGCGTAGGCAATGCGTACTGCAGGAGGAAGCTGGCTTGCTCGGCGTTGATAGCCATCATAAGAGGTCTCCTCGCGAAAAGAGTCTACATCCGGCGATTGGATGCACCAAGCAGGAGCAAGGATAGACGCGGATTCTTCGAAGTGGAGCCCCGCGCAAAGGAGGCCTTTAAAAGAACCGGGTGCGCACGCGGTCCGGCAGATTGGCGAGATCGAGCAGGGTCAGAAAGTCAATGGTCTTGAATTCGCGGTCAATCGCCGGCGGACCGCAGATGCGCCCGGAAATCTCAAGGTAGGCGCGGAACAGGCGCGGAGGCCTATCGGCCTGAACGGCTTGGCCGTTAGACTCGCAAGTATGGCCGGGCTGAGGCACCGTGCGTAGCCGGGGCTCGACCAAATACTTGTCCTTCAAAGAGTTGTACATAGCCGCGCCGTAGTTTTCGTCCTGCGAAGAGAGCGAACTGCAGCCGATCAGGTAGCGAACGTCATGGCGCGTGGAGTAAACGGCGATACCCTTCCACAAGGCGTGCAAAACCATGATGTTCCGGAACTCGGCGTGGACACACGCGCGACCAAGCTCAAGGAGCTCGTTCCGGATGGGTTCGAACACGGAAAAGTCGAAGAGCTGATTGCCGTAGTAGCCAAGGTTGCGGCGGGCGACTTCGCCGGTTTGCAGACGGTAAGTGCCAACGAGCTTGCCGCTCTCCAAATCGCGGACCATGAGATGGTCGCAGAACGTGTCGAACGGATCGATGTCGAGCCCGGAACGATCCGAGGTGGAGAGACCTTCGCCAAGTTCCACGTTAAAAACGTCGTAGCGGAGGCGCTGGCACTCGATTAAATCTTCTGGAGACTGCCCAAGAATGACACGGAAAAGGGACGTTTCGGCTAAGAATGGGTCGGTCGATACCGTTTTCACAGTTGACCTCTGGCTCATTCGAGTGTCCCTTGGCCCATGTTTCTGCAATGTTTCAAGCAGGTTATATTTTTTCGCTGGCCGTTACGCTTAGGAACACGCTGGAGCATTACCAGCAGTTTACTGGGAATGGGGCTGAAAGGGAAGAGAAGCCCCGAGGGGGAGTTCTCTGGCTAACCACGATTGCCGGCTCCCTGCGCCTTGAGGTACGGTTTGACTAGACAGGCATGCCGTTAAGCCATTGGTGAATAACAGGCTGGAAAAGGAGAAGCCATGAAGGTAACGAGAGGATGGGGGCGAATTCTGCTTCTGGCGGTGTTGAGTTGTACTGTGGCAAGCGCACAACAAAAGGATTCACTGCGGGCGCTAACGGAACCTCACGACTATGTGCAAAAGCGGTTCTCGAGCTACGACCGCACCGGCGGCAACGCGGATTTCCGCACCATTGCCGCGGGCGAGTCTCTGACCCTTGTGGACGAGGCAGGTCCAGGGATGATTACCCATATCTGGTTCACGCTGGCAAGCGACGAAAGCTATCACCTGAAGAAACTCGTATTGCGCATGTACTGGGATGGAGAGGCGACACCGAGCGTGGAGACACCGCTGGGGGACTTCTTCGGGTTGGGACTCGGAGAATACTTTGTATTTCAAGCGGCTCCCTTGTCTGTGGCGCCAAACCATGCGTTGAACTCGTTTTTCCCAATGCCGTTCCAGAAACACGCCAGAATTACTGTGACGAACATGGGCCAGATGAAGGTGGATGCCTTCTATTTCAACATTGATTGCCAGATCTATAGCAAGCCTCTCCCGGCAGACACGCTCTATTTTCACGCGCAGTACCGGCAGGCTTCCCCGAACAAGGGCACTGTCAGCGAATGGAAGGACAACGGCGATCCCCGTGTGGATCAGCTCAAGAACCTCACTGGGGAGGGGAATTACGTCTGGGTGGAGGCGACTGGACGCGGGCATTTCGCCGGCGTGACCATGTCCGTACTCCAGAACCAGGATTACTGGTGGGGCGAAGGTGACGACATGTTCTTCGTGGACGGTGCAAAGGAACCCACGATTACCGGAACGGGTTCGGAGGACTATTTTCTAGGCGCCTATGATTTTGGCGGCAAACCGTTCTCTTTTGCGTTGTATGGTGCGCCGGTAGTGGGAGAGGAGCACGCCAGCAGCCGTAGCAGCGTGTATCGGTTCCACCTCGACTCGCCAATTCCCTTCACGAAATCGCTGAAAGCGACGATCGAACATGGTCACGCCAACGCCCGTTCGGACAACTACTTCTCCGTGGCCTATTGGTATCAGACCGAGCCCCACGCCACCTTCCCGGAGCTTCCTCCAGTGGAAGAGCGTCTGCCAAAGCTTCACGCGGTCGGAGGGCCCGGAAGCGCTGCGCACTAGTCCGAGCGGATACACGCGGAACTTCGGTGGACGAAAGGGGGTTCGACCTCCAGGCGCCCTGGAGAAAATGCGCCTGCTGCTCCCAAACGCTCGTGCTGGCAATTCTTTCGCGGGCATCTTTGGAAGACAGGAAGCCAGAGCTCCATTAATAAGCTCGTAACAATTTTCGCATTACCCTCAGTCTCAGCCTAACCCGATTGGAATACGACTCTGTGACTTCTTCCTCCCGATTGCCCAGCCGACTGCTCTCTGCAGTGTTCCTGTATGCCGTCGTGGCACCCACCAGCAGTTTAGCTCAGACGTGTGCGCGTCCCCCGGTGGAAAGCCTGGTACCCGAGCCTCTCGACGTTCGCAGCGAAGGCGGATCCCTTAAAGTCGAACTCCACTTCCTGAGTGAAACTACACTCGATGGACAGCAGCGGTACTGCTATGTCTATCGCGGCGTCTCCCAGGCCCCGACTTTGCACTTGCATCCTGGAGATGAGCTCTCTCTCACCTTGTTCAATGATATTGATTCGGCTCCATTGCCTTCAGGGCCATCGACTGCTGCCCACCCCAATCACTCTATGCCGTCCTCTGAAGTGTCCTGCACCGCTAACAATTCCATGACTGCATTCTCCACCAATCTCCATTTTCACGGCATGGCCGTTCCGCCGACGTGTCACCAGGACGAAGTTCTCCACACCTTGGTGCAACCTCATGCCGGACCCTTCGAGTTCAAGATCCGCATTCCCGCAGATGCACTCCCCGGTCTTTACTGGTACCACCCGCACGTCCATGGTTTCAGCAGTGGACAGGTTCTGGGAGGGGCCTCCGGCGCGATCGTGATTGAAGGCCTGGAGAAAAAGAACCCCCTGGTCGCCGGTCTCCCCGAACGAGTTCTCATGATCCGCGATCAGAACCTGGTTCATCCGGAGGCTCAGCCGGTTGCCTCTCCCGGTGTTCCTCCACCCCTGGTTCTTCGCGACGCCGAAGGCGACATTTTGAATACCGGAACGGATGGGGGAAAACCGGCCAAAGACTTGTCCCTAAATTTCGTTCCCGTGCCTTTTCCCGATTACACTCCGGCGAATTTGCTCATTCCACCGATGCAGCGGGAACTCTGGCGCGTCGTGAATGCTGCGGCGATCACCTACCTGGACCTGCAACTGCTCGTGGACAACCGCCCTCAACTTCTAGGAGTTGTTGCACTCGATGGCGCTCCCCTGCGCCCCAATCCACGCACGCATCAGGCAGTTCTGTGGATGACTCACATTCTTCTTCCCCCCGCGGGACGAGCGGAGTTTATCGTGAACCCGCTTACTGAGGGGGCCAAGGCCAGTTTGATCACCCGGAGGGTAGATACCGGACCGATGGGAGAAAACGATCCCACGCGGCCTCTGGCGACGGTCCTTGTCCGCCGCGATGCCCCTTCGTCTTCCTTACGCCTTTCTGCAGGCAGCCCGGAACCAGAGAACGCCACCGCCACTCAAACCGCTCCTGTTCCTGAACGGCCCTGGCTTGGCTCCGTGGCCGCCGCACGTCTGCGCAGACTTTACTTCAGCGAGGTTCCGGAAAATCCGTCCGACCCCAACAGTCCCACGAAATTCTTCGTTACCGTCGAAGGCCAGGCCCCGACGCCCTTCGATCCCACTTCGGATGTCCCCAACGTCATCGTGCACCTAGGCGACGTTGAGGATTGGATTATTGAAAATCGCACCCGGGAGCTTCACGCTTTCCATATCCACCAGATTCACTTTCTCCTCACGGAATGGAACTCCATTCCCCTGGACGAGCCTTTTCTCCGGGATACCATCAACGTCGGGTACTGGGATGGCCATAGCGCGCAGTATCCCAACGTCAAACTCCACATGGACTTTCGCGACCCCCACATTCTTGGCACCTTTGTTTACCACTGCCACCTTCTGGAGCATGAAGACGGCGGCATGATGGGGACAATTCGTGTGGATCCACCCGCGGCCCATTAGGCCTCCCCACGTTTCGCGGGAATGCAATCCCGAATTCATAGCAGGCTAACAATTGGCAGGTACCGTCTGGCGTCCCGCAAGTCTGCGACGAGACGCAGCTCGCTCGCGTCCACTTCGCACGGCTGAGTGCGGACCATTCATCTGGCGATTCACTTTTTTGACGGACCGAGGAGATTCAATGATCATGAAATACATGCGTTGTCTGGCCTTCGTTGCAATAGCAGCCGCACTTGCTACTTTTCCGTGTTCCACTAGGGCCCAATCAAACTTAGCCACAAATACACCCATTAAACACGTCATTGTCATCTTCGATGAAAACGTCTCCTTCGACCATTACTTTGGAACGTATCCACACGCCTCAAATCTTCCCGGCGAGCACCCCTTTCACGCCAGCAGCAGCACGCCGCGCGTCAACAATCTCCTTGCCGGCGGTCTCCTGGATCAGAATCCCAACTCCACCCAACCCTTTCGCCTCAGCCCGGCGGAAGCCGCGACCTGCGACCAGGATCACGACTACGGCGACGAGCAAACTGCATTCAACCACGGCTTGATGAACAAGTTCCCGGAGGCGGTCGGCAGTGGCGGCCCCGGATGCTACGACGCGGGCAAGGGACCCGGTATTGTTATGTCGTTTTACGACGGCAACACCGTCACCGCGATTTGGCATTACGCACAGCACTTTGCCATGAGCGACAATTCCTACGGCACGAACTTCGGACCGTCCACGGTTGGCGCGGTAAATCTGATTTCCGGGAACACCTGCTGCGCGACGCTCCTTCCCCTTGCGGCGGATGGCAAGACCCCGGGGAGTGCGAGCGGAAACATCGCAGGAGGCCTCAGCACAGGTGCGGTGATTGGCGATCCTCGCCCAGGCCATGACAATTGCCTGACGACTCCTGCAGTGGGTACTGCCAAGAAAACCCGCATCACGATGTCTGGCCTGAACGTGGGAGATTTGCTCAACAAGAAGGGCGTGACTTGGGGTTGGTTTCAAGGCGGTTTTGGTTTGACCGGAGTCAATCCCGACGGGACCCCGGCGTGCGGTGCGGTGTCTATAGGTCTTGCCTCTCCTGGGGGCTACAACGACTACATTCCACATCATGAACCATTTCAGTACTACCAATCGACCTCCAACCCTAATCACCTGCCTCCAAGCGACCCCTCTCTGATCGGGATGACCGACCAGGCAAACCATCAATACGACCTCGGCTACTTCTGGGTGGCGCTTAACGAAGGCCGATTGCCGTCTGTCACGTTCTTAAAGGCCAAGGGAGTTCAGGACGGTCACCCCGGCTATTCCGATCCCATTGATGAACAAACCTGGCTGGTCAACGTCATCAATGCCGTCTCGCAAAGCCACTACTGGAAGGACACGGCCATCGTGATTGCCTACGACGACAGCGACGGCTGGTACGATCACGCCATGGACCCGGTCGTCAATCAATCCGACGTTTCCGACGATAGCCTCACTGGTCCGGGGGCCTGCGGCGTGACCGCCGTTAGCGGCACTCCGGGACGCTGCGGCTACGGTCCGCGTTTGCCTCTGCTGGTGATCTCGCCCTACGCAAAACACAACTATGTTGATCACCGGATTACCGACCAGAGTTCCATTCTTCGCTTCATCGAAGATAATTGGGACCTTGGCCGAATCGGCAATGGCTCCCTTGATGAGAAAGCAGGCAAACTCGACGGCTTTTTCGACTGGGATTCTGCCCCCAATCACAAGCTCATCTTGGATCCTGCCACAGGCGAGCCTCTGGCTCAGGATCTCTTCTAGATAAACGTTCACAACGCACACAGCCCGTTCCTCTCTGCTCCGCTGACGGGCGGGCTGTGTGTAGCCACTCCCGTAATTCCGTGCGCCAATGGAGCGCTCAGGCGGCTTCCCGGGATTCCTTGTAAGCTCAATTGGAAATGGGGGTACTTAACTCTGGTGGCGTGGTCTGGCTAAGTCGATTGGAAACTGGCGGGTCTTAATTGACAATCCTGGAACTCTTCGATGTATGGGCGCGCCAGCTTGACGTCGACTTATCCAACACCGGCTTCCTGCGCCGCACTGCTCGCATTCAGTTCGGCAACCCCCTTCTGCAGGACTTCAGCTCGCCACCGGCCCTCAATGGTTTAACCGTCAGCCAATGCCTCGCACACGGCAACGTCGATTTGGGCCCACCTCCGCCCTTTGGGCTTCGGAGTGGCCGTTGCGCGAGCTGACCGGCGGCGGGGTTTGTTACGTCGCTGGCAATACTGGCTGAATAATATCTCAGAGATGTTTCTTGGCGAACGCGCGGCCGGATCCCGACTTCAGGTATTTTTCAAGCGCAACCGCACGGCCCTCATCGGTAAATGCAATGTACGTCTTGAGGCGCCACGGTCCATATTTGGCGCTGTGCGGAACCGAACTTGAGTTGTGTTTGGAGATTCTGGCCTTCAGATCATCCGTGATGCCGGTGTAGAAATGCTCGCTGTGGGTTTGGCTCTGGAGGATGTAAACGTATTTCATCAAGAGTCCGCCTCCGCTAAAGCTACGGCGCGGCAGCCTTCGCCTTTCAGCTGGCCTGCCGAGCCGTAGCCTGCGAAGCAGGCGAAGGCTGGTGGACGAGAGGGGATTCGAACCC
>Ga0187778_10001041_pt1 | contig 19766 bp, 19 predicted proteins | sample 1015_Q2_SP5_20_M_FD_132418 | JGI IMG/M metagenome (GOLD analysis project Ga0187778, IMG submission 132418) | Tropical peat soil microbial communities from peatlands in Department of Meta, Colombia - 1015_Q2_SP5_20_MG | ecosystem: Environmental > Terrestrial > Soil > Wetlands > Peat | place...
CGCCCAATTCGCCTGAAGCAACTTTTGCGCAACATCGAATCGCGGCAGATGCTGGTTTGCGTGTTTCTGGCACTGCTGGAACTCGTGCGATTGCAGGCCATCCAATTGCGCCAGGACCGCCTCTTCGGGGAAATTTTGGTTCGTAAGCATATAGGGTTCGAAGCGGTCATGGCCGAAGAGGCGGCCGTGCGCGACGATTGGAAATGAATTGTCATCCTGACCGTGGCTGTTGTGCGGAGAGGGTCCGGGTGAAGTGACCGCGCGCCATCCCGCCAGGCGGGACGGCAATAACCGCGCGGCGCGAGCTTCCTCATTGAATGGACATGAGTCTCAAAGCCAAACTCGAAGCTATCATTTACGCTGCAGAAACGCCGGTCACGCTCGACCACATGATTCAGCTCGTCAAGGATTCATTGGTCAGCGAAGGCGCGGCGAACAACACTGAGGTGCAGTTGCGTGTTCGCGGAGCGCTGGAAGAGCTGATACGCGATTACTATTCCCCCGACCGCGGTCTCGAGATTCGTCAGGTCGCCGGTGGTTATCGGATGGCCACCAAACCCGAACAGCACGATGTGGTCAGGGATTTCGCCAGGAGCCTTAAGCCGCCAATCCGGCTCTCGCTACCTGCGCTCGAAACTCTTGCAGTTATCGCCTACAAGCAGCCGGTGACAGTTCCGGAAATTAGTGAGATTCGTGGCGTGGACGCGGGCGGTGTGATTGCCACCTTGCTCGATCGTAAGCTCATTACCACTGCCGGTCGCAAAGCTGTCATCGGCCGACCAATTCTTTACAAGACTACTAAGGAATTCCTCTTGCGCTTCGGTCTGAATGATGTGAGCGAACTGCCGAGCATGGAAGAATTCGAAAAACTCGTGGCCGAGTCTTTCCAGAGCGAGCTGGCGATCGAGGAAAAGTCTTCCGCTTCCGGCCAATCCGGCGACCCGGCGTCAGGTTCGGTCGCCGTGCCCACGAACTCGGCACCAACCGAAGACCCGGTTACAGTACCACGCGATGTCCAGGGCGAAAACGATCCAGCGGCGTAATTGTCTACCATTTTTCTGCTATGCATTTTCTTGTTCCATTCCGGATGACGTTCGGATCTGATTTCCATGGCTGTTGAGCGTCTGCAGAAAATCATCGCTGCCGCCGGGATTGCCTCTCGCCGCAAAGCCGAGGACCTCATTACTGGCGGACTAGTCAGTGTGAATGGGCAAACCGTCACCGAGCTAGGCAGCAAAGCCGATCCGGAACGCGATCATATTCGCGTCGGTGGGAAGCTGCTGCGCGGGCCTGAGCGCCACGTCTATCTCCTGATGAACAAGCCGAAGGGTTACGTCACGACGGTGCGTGATCCTGAGAACCGTCCGACCGTGATGGATCTGCTTCGCGGTGTCGGCGCCCGGGTCTATCCAGTGGGCCGATTGGATTACGCCAGCGAGGGTTTGCTTTTGCTCACGAACGATGGTGGGCTTGCCCATGCCCTCATGCAGGCGGCATCGCACGTTCCCAAGACATACCTGGTCAAAGTGGCTGGCACTCCGGCGGTAGAAGCGCTAGCTCGCCTGCGGGAAGGAATATCGATCCCGGATGAGCGGGGCAAAAGAATAAAAACTGCGCCCGCGAGAATCCGAGCAATCCGAGAGGCCGAGAATCCCTGGTATGAAGTCACCCTCACTGAAGGGAGAAATCGCCAGATCCGGCACATGTTCGAGGAAATCGGTCACCACGTCGAGAAAATCAGGCGCGTTCGCTACGGGCCTCTGCAGTTAGATGTACATCCGGGGGAATTCCGCAAACTCACCCTTGAGGAAGTTTTGCGGCTGAAGGATTCGGCCAGCTTCTCGCCGGGTACAGCGAAACAGAGAAGACGTAGCAAAACTCGGCAGCGTTCATGAGCGACTTCAGCGAGCTGGTGCCTGCACACGTTCGAAATCTGGCCGCATATACACCTGGAAAATCTCGACGTCAGGCGCAATTGGAGAGCAGCGTGGACTGCATCAAAATGGCTTCGAACGAGAACCCATTCGGCCCGTCGCCGAAAGCCCTCGAAGCCATCCGAGCTGGACTCGCCGAATCAAATCTCTATCCGGACAACGATGTAACCGAACTGTCCTACAACCTGACCCGGCGTCACTGGGTGAATCCGGAAAACCTGGTCGTTGCTGCAGGCTCGACCGCGTTACTCGAGCTCATTGCCCGGGCCCTGTTGTCACCCGGGCTGAATGCCATAACCAGCGAGCGCTCGTTCATTATTTACCCAATCGCCACCGAAGCTGCTGGCGGCAAGCTGATCCAGGTTCCCATGCGCGACAATGGCTTCGACCTGAATGCAATTGCTGCTGCCGTCGACCACAATACTCGTATCGTTTACATAGCCAACCCAAACAATCCGACCGGAACCATTGTCACCGCTGGCGAGATTGAGGATCTTCTCGCGAAGCTTCCTGAGCGCGTTCTTGTGATTCTGGATGAGGCTTACCACGACTTCGCGCAGTACTTCGCCGACAGCCGCGGCGCGACCTATTCACACGCCATCGATTACGTGAAACAGGGCAAAAAGCTTGTGGTGTTGCGGACGTTTTCCAAAGCTCACGGCTTGGCGGGCATTCGCATTGGATATGGGATTGGACCGGCCGAATTCATGTCGTATATCGCGCGTCTGCGGACCACATTCTCAGTCTCCTCGCTTGCCCAGGCTGCCGCTCTTGCCGCCCTCGAAGACGTGGCTCATATCCAGAAGACGCTAAAGAACAATGCGGAGCAGTCGGAATTTCTAGCTGAAAGCCTGGCTGAGCTTGGCTACCCAACCGTTACCACCTGGGCCAACTTCCTGTTTTGCGAGCTGCGGGAAGACGCCGCTGGTTTTGCGCAGCGAATGCAAGCCAAGGGTGTGATTATCCGTCCGCTGGGAGCATGGGGTGCACCGACCGCCATCCGCATCACCATCGGGACACCGGAACAGAATCGGATATTTCTTGACGTCTTCAGGAAGGTGATCGAGCGAACGCAGGAGCGCTAGCAGGAGCATGGTTCGCATTCACCAGCGGCAACCTCGCAGCCCCAAACAAACCGGCATCGCTTCCCAGCAGCGCTCGGGTAACAATGGTTTTCGTTCTGCCGGTTGGCTCAACATGCGCTGAAGCGCCGTGCTTATTGATAGGCTCGGGTGAAGTCGCAGCATAGACCATACAACGCTCTCGAAGTTCTTCAAACAGCGATGGCGCAAACGCGTCCCATGCACTGGACACACCCCCACCAACTACGTACATCGGAAGATTCAGCCCATTGATCAAATTCGAAAGGGCGATCCCCAGGGCCCTCCCGACTCGGCGAAAAATTCTCTTCGCGCCTTCGTCGCCTTGGATCGCCAGATTGTAGATCGCCTTCGATGTGAACTCCGGATTTGAACTGGCTGCGCGGGAAAGTCCCGGTGCGACCCCGCTCGCGATGGCTTCGCGAGCCATCCGAACGATTGCAGTGGCCGACGCCAAAGCTTCAAGGCAACCTTGATTGCCGCAGCCGCAGCGTGGCCCATCAGGTTCTACCGTCATATGCCCAAATTCACCGGCCATCCCGGTCATGCCGTGCCAAATCTGCCTCCCCAGCACCAGCCCACCGCCGACGCCGGTGCCAAGCGTCAGGATCGCCATGTCCTGCACGCCACGAGCTGCGCCCAACCAATTCTCACCTAGCGCCGCAGAATTCGCATCGTTCTCAAGAATTACTCGTGTTCCTAACCGGCGTTCGATCTCCGATCGCACCGGATAATCCGTCCAGCCTGGGAGGTTTGGTGATTCGTGCACCATGCCAGTCTCCATGTCGATAATTCCCGGCACACCAATACCGATTCCAACCGGCGAACCCACATCCCGGTACTTGGCAACCAGGCGCTGAATGGCATCGCACATGTCATTCAGAACTTGGTCGCGGCCGAGGACCACCTGGGTGCCAAGGGTAATTTTTTCCAGCAGTTCCCCTTCCTGATCGACTGCTGCAATCCGCAGGTTAGTGCCGCCAAGATCCACGCCAATCGAGTATTCAGGCATAGTGAAAACATCAGACTAACACCAGGGAATTTGTATTGTCGATTACCAAATGACGTATTAAATCGTTTTCGGCGCAATACTCGGAACGCTACTTCTGGCACTTCGGACAGTAATGGCTGCTCCGGCCAGCAATGACAACCCGCTTAATCGGTGTTTTACACACCAGGCAAGGCTCGCTTTCCCGCCCGTAAACCCGGTGCTGAAGTTGAAAGAATCCCTCGTTGCCATCGGCGTCAACGTAATCCGACACAGAGGAGCCCCCCAGATTGATGGCCTCATTCAGCACCTCCTGCACGGCGAGATAGAGCCGTCGCAGCTGCTCTCTGCTCAGCGAAGCCGCACGACGTCTTGGCCGGATGCCGGCCCTGAACAGCGCCTCATCCGCATAAATGTTGCCGACCCCACTTAATAACTTCTGATTCAATAACGCGCTCTTGATCGGCGTTTTACGCCCGTGAAACAGCTCCACAAATCTTTCCAGTTCGACTTTCAGTGGCTCCGATCCCGGCGCTTCAAATCCGTGCGCAACGCTCAGTCGGCCAAACCGCCGAGGATCCACAAATCGTAGCTCTCTACCAGAGGTCAGCTTCGCAATCGCATGCGTATGCTTTTCCATGGGTTCGTCGGGCTCACATATGAGGATCCGCCCGGTCATGCCGAGATGTACCACCCACTGAGAAACATTCGATGAGTTTCCCGACGGCTTTGCCTTTCTCGTCCCACGCGAAGGTAACATCGCTCGCGCAGGACGACTTCTTTCCAGATCAAAAACGATGTGCTTGCCAACCCGCCGAACCCCGGCTATCCGCGCGGACTCCAGCGTATTGACAATTTCGGATGCCGGTGACTTCAAAGGCTCAGGCTTAGAGCCGAGCCACACTGATTCGATCACCTCTCCGGTTACTCGCTTCGCCAGACCGCGAGCGATGGTTTCGACCTCGGGAAGTTCGGGCATTCAATCATCCGATGCGTCTTATGTGGGCTTCGGTCCACGAGTTTATATCCACGAACATCCACGCGGCCGTTTGCCGATCGAAGCTTAGGCGGGTTATCATTTTGCGTACACCTCTGCTCCGCCTATCCTTGTAATTCAGAGACCCGGTTTTCGCGGGCAACGAGTGTGTGCGACTCCGCAACGGCAACTGGGTAAGCTGCGCAATCGGTCTTGGAGATTGCATTGAACAACGGGAAAACTGCGGTCATCGTCGGCGCTCAATGGGGTGACGAAGGCAAGGGTAAGATTGTCGACGTCCTCTCGGAGAACTTTTCCATTGTGGCGCGCTATGCGGGGGGACACAACGCAGGTCACACGGTCATCATCAATGGCAAGAAGTTCATCCTGCAGTTGGTCCCTTGTGGTGTGTTGCGCCCCGGCCGCCGCAGTCTCATCGGCAACGGCGTCGTGCTTGATCCCATGGCGTTTCTTAAAGAGGTTTCGGCGCTTCGTGAAGCTGGAATCAAGGTTGACGGCAATATCTTTGTCAGTAACCGCGCTCACGTTATTCTTCCCTATCACCGCATGATTGAGCTGGCGTCCGAGAACGCGCCCGGCCGCGTAAGGATCGGAACCACCTCGCGCGGAATCGGCCCCGCCTACGAAGACAAAATGGGCCGTCGCGGTCTGCGAGTTGCCGACTTGTTGGACCTGCAACTCCTCAAGACCCACATTGAAAATGCCTGTCAGGAGAAGAACCTGATTGCGCATGCACTGTTCAACTCAGAGCCGCTCGATCCGGACAAAATGTACGCAGACTACGCCGCTGCTTCCGTCAAGATTGCGCCCTTCGTATGCGATACGGCCGCCTTCCTCAACAAGGCATTAGCCAACGGCGAATCCGTCATGTTTGAAGGCGCCCAGGGCACCATGCTCGATATCGATCACGGAACTTATCCGTTCGTGACCTCTTCGAGCGCCACCTCCGGAGGCGCCGTAACCGGAACCGGCGTCGCACCCACCGCCATTGATACTGTCATCGGCGTCACCAAGGCATACTGCACTCGAGTTGGAGGTGGTCCTTTCCCCACCGAGGCGCTGGACGAGAAGGGCGATCTATTGCGAGCTCGCGGCAACGAATTCGGCGCCGTTACCGGTCGGCCTCGCCGTTGCGGATGGATCGACTTGCCACTGCTTCGTTACGCTGGCATCATTAACGGCATCTCCTGGCTGGTAGTCACGAAGTTGGACGTTCTGGACGAACTCGATCAGATTCCAGTCTGCGTCGCATATAAGATCGACGGCAAGACGACCGAAGAGGTCCCCCCGCAGGACAGCGGTTTCAAGAAAATTGAATGCGTTTATCGGAACATGCCCGGTTGGCGCAGCTCAACTCAGGGGATCACTCAGTTAGAGAAGTTGCCGAAAGCGGCACGCGAATATCTTAACTTCGTTGAGCGGGAAAGTGGTTCTCGGATCGGTGTCATCTCCACGGGCGCCGAGCGTGAGCAGACGGTTTTTATCGATGAATTTATCACCAGGTTGCACGAACTGACGAGGTCAAGACAAGCCCGGGCAAAATCTTAGAGCGGAGCAGGCGATGGTCGTTCTTGCGGTGATATGGATGGCAAAACAGGGGCGCGAAGCGGAAGTTGCCTCGATTTTTTCAAAGCTCACAGAAGAATCCCGCAAGGAACCCGGCTGTCTCATGTATGTGGTACATCGCCATAAGACCGATCCGCGCCGGTATTTTGTTTACGAACAATATAAAGATGATGCTGCGCTGGAAGCGCACCGTTCCTCGCCCCATTTTTTGCAATACGCTAGAAAGGACTTACCAAAGCTTGGAGATCGAATCGAAGGCCAGGTTTACGAGCCCATCTCCTGATTGGGGCACAATCGCCCGTGATGTAATCATGCGATTGGCAACAGAAATCTATTCCCCTTTGTCCGCCACGAGCACGCCGCCGGACGCGTAGCTTTCCTTTGAAACCTCGTGAAAAGCGACCACGACCGCCTCGCGTCGCGCACCCGCTTCTTCGACCATTGCATCAGTGATGCGTTGCGCCAGCTTGCGCTTCTGGTCGGCCGTGCGGCCGAGCAGCATCGTAACTTGAACCAAAGGCATGAAAACAACTCCAGCGATTGAAATTTCGGGACTGGCAGCTAGCCTGCCAACTCATAGCCTGCGAAGAAATAACTCAGCTCGAACCGGGCAGTCTCATCCGCATCGGAGCCGTGGATAGCGTTGTGCTCTATGTTGGTGGCCCACTTTTTGCGAATCGTGCCTTCCTCGGCATTCGCCGGGTTGGTTGCTCCCATCAGTTTTCGCAGATCGGCGATCGCGTTTTCCTTTTCCAGTGCGAGCACCACAATCGGGCCGCTGGACATGAAAGTCGTCAAAGAATTGTAGAAAGGCCGATGCGCGTGCACCGCATAAAATTGTTCTGCCTGATGTTTTGAGATTTCAAGCATCTTCATCGCCAAAATGCGGAATGAATTCTTTTCAAATTGCTCGATGATATCGCCCACCGCATTCTTGCGTACTGCATCCGGTTTGATAATGGTTAGAGTACGTTCCAGAGTCTTCATAGATTTGAATTACTCATCCGTTGGTGCTGGGTTGCTCGCTGCTAGCTACGAGCTGCTAGCTTCACGCCCATCGCTGCGACAACCATCTCTCCAATATCTGCAGGAGATTTTGCCACTCGAATTCCGGCGCGCTCCATGGCCTTGATCTTTTCAGCGGCTGTTCCCTTCCCTCCCGAAATGATCGCACCCGCGTGGCCCATTCTGCGTCCCGGCGGCGCAGTCTGGCCGGCGATGAATCCGATCACCGGCTTTCTCATCCGAGTTTTAACATATTCGGCCGCAGTCTCCTCGGCGTTTCCCCCGATCTCACCAATCATGACCACAGCTTCAGTCTGCGGGTCCTTGTTGAAGAGTTCCAGGGCATCTACAAAATTTGTGCCGATGATCGGATCGCCGCCAATGCCAATCGCTGTCGATTGTCCGATATTTCGCGTCGTGAGTTGGTACACAGCCTCATAGGTCAGTGTGCCTGAGCGGGAAACGATTCCAATTGGCCCTTCGCGGTGAATGTGCCCCGGCATGATGCCGATTTTGCATTTTCCCGGCGAGATGATCCCCGGACAATTCGGGCCGATGAGACGAGCTCTCCGGTTCTGCAGAAACTCCCATGCCCGAACCATGTCAAGTGTCGGCACACCTTCCGTGATGCACACGATCAGTTCAATTTCGGCATCAGCCGCCTCCATAATGGCGTCAGCTGCGAATGGCGGCGGGACCAGGATCATCGAAGCGTCCGCCCCGGTTTTATCTACCGCTTCTTGCACGGTATTGAAAACCGGAAATCCCTCATGGACGGTTCCGCCTTTGCCCGGAGTCACTCCCCCCACGATCTTCGTTCCGTACTCTGCGCAAGCTTTGGCGTGAAACGTGCCTTCCCGCCCAGTCAAACCCTGAACGATCACTCGCGTTGATTTATCAATAAGAATGCTCATGAGGCCCTTCTCTAAATAATGTCGTCATCCTGAGCGGAGCAAATCCTTCCTATTTCACAAAAAAGCGCATAGTCGAAAGATCTGTGCATCATGCGGCTCGTCCTGCTGCCGCCACCACTTTTTCTGCGGCGTCCTTCATGGTTTCCGCCACAATTAAATTCAGTCCCGATTGTCGAAGAATTTCCCGTCCAGCTTCGACGTTCGTGCCCTCGAGCCGCAGAACGATCGGCAACTGAATATTAGTCTTCTTTGCAGCTTCAACCACGCCAGTTGCCAGCATGTCTACGCGCAGGATGCCGCCGAAAATGTTAATCAATACCGCTTTCACATTCCGGTCGCTGAGGAGAATCTCGAATGCGTGGGTCACTTGCTCAACGTTGGCGCCACCGCCCACATCCAGAAAATTCGCCGGCATCCCTCCCGCGTACTTGATAATATCCATCGTTGCCATCGCCAGACCCGCGCCGTTGACCATGCAACCGACGTTACCGTCCAGCTTGATGTAATTCAGGTTGTATTTCGAAGCCTCTACTTCCAGTGGATCTTCTTCGGTTATGTCGCGCAGTTCGCGAATGTCCGGGTGGCGAAACAGCGCGTTGTCATCAAAATTGATCTTGGCATCAAGCGCAAACAGCCGTCCATCGGTGCAGCTCACGAAAGGATTGATTTCCATCAGAGAGGCGTCGGTTTCCTGAAATGCGCGGTAGAGTCCGGTCATGAAGCGCACAGCCTCGTTGATCTGCTGCGGTGTCAAACCCAACTGGAATGCGAGCTTGCGGGCTTTGAAGGGCTCCAGGCCCATGCCCGCTTCGATGTGCTCCTTAAGAATGGCCTCGGGATTTTCGGCGGCTACCTGCTCGATCTCCATGCCACCGGCGGCAGACGCCATGAACACCGGTTTCGCCTCGACTCGATCGATCACGATCCCCAGATAAAGTTCTTTCTCAATCGGCAGTGTTTCTTCGACGAGCACACGGCGCACCAGGCGGCCTTCAGGCCCAGTCTGATGCGTCACCAGCGTCATTCCCAGAATCTTGCTGCCGATCTCCGCCGCTTCCTCAACCGAGTTGGCGACTTTCACGCCACCGCCTTTACCACGGCCTCCGGCATGAATCTGAGCTTTGACCACCACGCCAGCGGCCCCGGCGTTGAAAAGGTTTCTGGCTGCAGCTTCCACTTGCTCGCGCGTTTCAGCCATCTCCCCGCGCGGCCCCGAGACACCATACTTCTTCAGGATCGCTTTGGCCTGATACTCATGAATCTTCATATATGAATTCCTGATTAGCTTTCAGGCAGGACTTTGCTTGCAGCTTACGTGCATGGGCGGCAAACACTCGATTTTATATAAGCGATTGCCATACGGCAAACCTGGACTATCACAAATATTGGTGACCGCTGCTGAAACATGCCATTTTGGACCCAACAAATCTCCGGACGTAATCGGTGCTAGGCTTATATTCCCTGATGATCTCGGAAGCCCTTCATCGCATTGCCGATCACCGCCAGTCCCTCGCTCGCGAGGAGGCGCGGACTTTGATGTTTGAGATTCTTTCCGGCAGGTGCACTGACGCCCAGATTGCTGCCCTTCTCGTCGCCCTCCACATGAAAGGCGAAACGGTCGAAGAAATCGTCGGCTTCGCCGAAGCCATCCGGCATGCCGCGACTCCACTTCCCATTCACCAGAATTCCACAGTCGATGTGAGCGGGACCGAGCGAGATGCGCTCGTCGACACCTGCGGTACTGGTGGCGACACCAGCGGCACGTTCAACATCTCGACCGCTACTGCGCTTGTTGTCGCGGGAACAGGCGTGCGTGTCGCGAAACACGGCAACCGAAGCGTAACTTCAAAGTGCGGCTCGGCTGACGTGATGGAAGCACTCGGTGTGAATATCAATCTTCCTCCCGCCCGCCTCGCCGCCTGTCTCGAAGAAGTCGGTATCGCGTTTTTGTTCGCTCCCTTGATGCACTCGGCGATGAAGTACGTTCAACCCGCTCGCCGTGAGCTTCGCCTGCGCACCGTGTTCAACTTGCTCGGTCCGCTCGCCAATCCCGCTCAGGCCTCGGCGCAAGTGGTCGGCGTCTACTCTGCGGATCTGGTCGAAAAACTCGCAGAAGCCCTAAGCATGTTGGGAGTGCGCCACGCCATGGTTGTACACGGTTCCGACGGTCTCGATGAGATCACAATCACCGGTCCTACACGAATCGCCGAGGTGCGCGATGGCAGCGTGCACAGCTACGAAGTCGACCCTGAGGAGTTCGGGATTCATCGCAGTTCACTTGAGGACATTGCTGGCGGAGACGCTGCTGAGAATGCCTCGATTATTCGGGACATTCTAAGTGGAAAGAAATCGCCACGGCGGGATGTGGTTCTGTTGAACGCCGCAGCCGCGCTCGTCGCCGCAGGCAAGGCCATTCACCTGACTGCCGCTGTCCCCTTGGCCGCTCAATCCATTGACAGCGGCGCCGCCGCTGCCAAACTCGCATCCCTCGTGAAGTTCACCAACGCGTCGGCGGCTTCCACCTAAGACCTCTGTCGTCCTGAGGCAGCGGAGTTGTTCGCTCGGCGAACGACTCCCAACGAAGGACCTATCCATTTCCGATCCAATGCTCGCATCCTGCACCAGCGGATGTTTGCGTGGACGGCCCACTACCCCTTCGCCTCTTTCTTCAACTTCTCAATCTGCGCTAGATGGTTTGGGCCGTGACGAGACATCATGCCCACGTATTCTGCAACCGTGACCGGGCGGTTCAGTTCTGGATGATGAGCTGATTTTTCCAGATCACCAGGTTTCATTCGACGCAACAACTGCAACGTCGCGTGGCGGTTCAGGCCATAAAGCGCAACCAGTTCCGCCGGCGAGGACTCCAGATACCCCAGGTTTTTCGCCCACGCGTCCTGATCAATTGGCGCTATCACCGGCTTCTTGTCTGCCAACATTTGACGAAGTCTGTACGCGTAGAGAATCTCCATGTCCGCCAAATGTGCCAACATTTCGAGAATGCACCATTTGTCGGGCGTCGGCTTGTAATGCAGCGTCTTCTCTGACAAGCCGGAAACCGCCGCGGCCATCTGCTTCGGGCTTTTTTCTGCCTCTTCGATGTGCTTCTTGAGTTCTGCGTCCGTCATAAATTCAAACCTTCTACAGCATCACGCCGAAAGAGTGACCTAACTAACCAATCTGGACCTTCTCCATCCATTGTGCGACCTGTACATTCCATCCCAGTTCTTTTGTCATGGTGTCGCGCAACTGCGCAGATGCCGGTGGATCGCCGTGCACAAGGTAGGTTGTCTTTGGCTTGCTCGTAAACGTCCGCAGCCATTGCAGCAACTCCGGTGTGTCCGCATGATCACTGAATTGCTCGAATGCCGCTACTTGGGCACGAATCGGAACCATTTCGCCAAAAATCTTCACTTCCGGAGCACCGCTTTTAATCGTGAATCCTCGCGTCCCCGGAGCCTGGAAGCCAATAAAAATCACAGTGTTCTTGGGATCAGGGAGTCGTTGCGCCAAATGATGCAGAATGCGGCCTCCGGTTACCATTCCGCTGGACGAAACGATCACGCAGGGATATTTCGAATCATTGATCCTTTTCGACTGTTCAGGAGTCTGCGCAAACTGAAATCCCGTCCACTCCAGCGGGGATCCGTACTTCTCCACCAGATTACGGGTCTCTTCGCTGTAGTCCTCCGAATGTTTCATAAAAATTTCTACGGCTTGGATCGCCATCGGACTATCGCAGTACACGGGGACCTGTGGAATCTGCCCGGAATCCATCAGTTCTTTCAATATGAAAAGAAACTTTTGCGTACGTTCGACCGCGAAGGCGGGAACAATCACGCTGCCTCCCTGTCCAACCGTTTTGCCGATGAGGACTGCTAGCTCAGGCCGCGGATCATCCGTCGGGTGCTGCCGATTGCCATACGTCGACTCCATCACAAGGAGATCTGCGCTCTCCCCCTCCGTCGGTCCGGAGCGCACAACTTCGCCAGGCGTTATGTTCTCGTCGCGGACACGCCCAATGTCTCCGGTAAAGAGCAATCGACGCGAGCCACCATTGATCTTTAGCGTAAGCTCCGCCATGGCAGATCCAAGGATGTGCGCCGCCGGGACAAAGCGGAACGACAATTCCGGGGACAATTGCGTCATCGTTCCAAATGGGATTGGGCGGAAGTACTGCAGGCTTTTCTGCGCCTCTTCCAGCGTGTAAAGTGGCAGCGCCGGGCTGTGCTTCGATTTCTGGTGTTTGTTGTAGAACTCCGCATCTTCTTCCTGCAGATGCCCGGAATCCGGTAGCAGAATGCCACACAGATCGATTGTTGCTGGCGTAGCATAGATTGGCCCGTGGAAGCCGTTTTTAACCAGACGCGGTATCCAGCCGCAGTGGTCAAGGTGGGCGTGGGTGAGAACCACTGCATTGATTTGATTGGCAGGAACAGGAGTATTTTGCCAGTTACGCTCACGCCACTCTTTCAGGCCTTGAAACAATCCGCAGTCGATCAGTAACTGAAAACCGTGGCCGCCACTCGAGTCCGAGACCGTATTAATCAGGTGCTTCGAACCCGTGACCGTCCCCGCCGCACCAAGAAACTGGATGTAAGCCAACCCCGCCTCCCCAAAACTACATCGGCAACCTGTCCGATTAATTCACTGCGCCGCTGGACCCAAACTCTTGTCGACCTTATAAGTGTTATTTGTCACATCAGATTCCGGCACACTACCGTCGTTCACTGTCACCTGCAGCGGTGCGCCGGCGCTCTCAATGCGCGTTGACGCTTTTGATTTACCGCGGACCTCCACGCGCCTTCTGGTCTCTCCGCCCTCAAACGTCAGGGTCAAGGGCACTTCAGCGCCGGCATTGCCAACATTTTCGACGGTGATGGTCACTAGAAACCCGCCACTTGGTACCGGACTTGAAAACACCGAAGTGACTCGAAAGTCCGGCAGACCGCGATCGTGATAGACCCAGTCGTCGAAAAACCACCGCAGGTCGCGGTTACTTTGCTTGGCTATAAGCCCTGGGAGGTAAGCCGGGTCTTTGTCCTCAGTCGCCTCATAGCTACGCAGCGCATCAAAAAGCCCATTTTCCAGCATATCCCTGAGCATCCACCACACGTACATGGCTTTCACTTGCAAATACAGATCATCAGGGGCGTTAATCAGGGAACGCGAAGACTCTTGATCGCTCGAAGCTGCGGGTGTTTTCTCCGCTTCAATCAATGCCGCCCTGTGTGACTGCAGGTAATCCAGGCCGGACTGGCGCCCTTTCTGCTTCTCCACAAAATCCGCCTGCGCAAAGTGAGCGAGCCCGTCTTGAATCCAGGCTCGTGGAGAACGTACCAGCTGACGAGCTTTGGCATACGCGATGCTTAATTCAGCTGCGTTCGTCATCGGAGAATTAAGCGCCGTCAGCAACATACCTTCAGTCACGAAAGGCTGCGCATCGGAGTCCGATAAAGCAATGATGTTGAGAGCTCGACGCTCGTCTTTTGCAGAGAAGATTGGTTCAATTTTCTCGGCAACCTCGGCGTATGTTTCTGCTCTCTCCTTCCCTCCACCCAGGTAATAAACGCTGACTCCTTTGTCTCCCTTCGGTGCGAGCTTCTCATAGTCGGCGATAACGAATGTCGGCACAGCCATGCCAAGAGCCATTCTGAACTTTCCCGCTCTGCTGGAACTAGAATCAGTGCCCTCCGCGGTCCCGGAAAACATCGGTGTCGCCCAGGTTGATTGCAACGTCACCACCATCTCGGCATTTGCTTCTCTCGCCTGCCACCTTCCGATGGTCTCGGCGACGCTGTTTCCTTCACTCAGGCTCGCGTCCTCGGTCGCGACCGGATACCACGTAACGTATCCAATCCCACGTACTGCGGTGAACGATCGGCTGATCTGGTCCCAGTCCGTGTGCTTGGCCTTGTCTTGCGGCACGCCAACTCGTGTGAGTCGCGAAACATCGAGCGGTATTACTCCTTCGTACCCGACTTCTAATTCCACCGTCCCCTGCGCAGGGATCTCTTGCCCAAGACTCACGATTGCTTCCGAGAGCGCGCCCGTGTGATCGATGTCGGAGTTGTATTCCTCGGTTACGAAGTGCACCGGTTTTCCATTCGCTCGGATCGAGCGCCAGTCCAGGCTCGAAGAAATCTGCAACGCTAGATTGCTTTGCGGCACCGCTGAATCGTTGCGCACTGTTATCTTGCCTCGGACCGCAAGCCGCTGTTGCTCAGGCTCGACGCGCATACTAAGGTCGTATTTGGTGAACGTAAAGGCTTCACGGTCGAGCGCAAAACCGCGAAGTGCGACAGCGCAGAAGATACAAAGAGTCAAAACCAGTTTCATGCCGACTGCTTTCGCCGTTGCCTGACAATTTCGTACAGGACCACGCCCGCGGCTACCGAAACGTTCAGTGATGGCACTTTTCCCAACATCGGAATTGAAACCAGAAAATCACATTTCTTGGCCACCAGATCGTGCAGCCCTTTCCCTTCCGCTCCCAACACTATCGCGCAATCCATTTTGTAATCGAGCGAGTCATACGACTGCGGGCCGCGTTCATCCAACCCGACGGTCCACAGATTTCTTGATTTCAGTTCTTCCAAAGTACGCGCGATATTGGTGACCTTCGCGATGGGCAAGTGCTCACTGGCTCCAGCCGAAGCTTTCGTGACAGTCCCAGTTACCCCAGCCGCCCGTCTCTCCGGGATCACCACTCCATTGGCCCCAGCGGCGTCGGCGGTCCGCAGGATTGCGCCGAGGTTGTGGGGATCTTCAACCCCATCCAAAACCACTACAAGCGAGTACTCGCCCCGCTTGCCTTCTACTATGTCGTCCAGGTCGCTATATTGCTTGGCCGATGTCACCGCCACGACGCCTTGATGAGCATTGTTGCCCGTCATGCGGTCGAGCTCCGGCCGCCCGACGAAGCGAACTGCAACCCCCTGCCGCCGACATTCTTCCACCACGCGTTGCAGTCGTAAATCGTGGCGCTCCTTGGCAACGCCCACCCACTCGAATGCCCTGCCCCTCGCCTTCAAAGCCTCTGAGACTGAGTTGATGCCGTAGATGTAATGCATGAAGGTTCAGTGTAACAAGGTTCGCGGTAGTGTCTGGATGCTAGACTGCTTGCAGGAGATTGGTTTTGCCCGACGTCTACATTCTTTCTGCCGTGCGCACGCCCATCGGAAAGTTTGGTGGTTCTCTGGCGTCGCTAAGCGCTGCGGACATCGGTGTCATCGCCGTGAAAGCGGCCGTGGAGCGCGCCGGCGTTCAACCCAACCAGATCGAAGAAACCATCTTCGGCAACGCTCGCCAGGCCGGCGGAGGGCCGAATCCGGCCCGCCAGATTTCAGTCCGCAGCGGAGTTCCCCAGGAAGTTCCGGCTTACACGATTAACAAAGCCTGCGCCTCGGGAATGAAGTCCATCGCGCTCGGATACCAGGAGATCGTGATCGGCAACCTGGATTGCGTGCTCGTCGGTGGCGCCGAATCCATGTCTCGCTTGCCGTACTACCTCGATGGCGCGCGCTGGGGGTACCGGCTCGGAAATCAGGAACTCGTTGATGGCATGTATCGCGACGGTTTTTTCTGCCCGTTAGCAAAGATGGTGATGGGCGAAACTGCCGAAGTGCTCGCCGAACAATACAAGATTTCGCGGGAAGAGCAGGACCAGTTTGCGCTTTGCTCGCAGACTCGTGCGGCTGCCGCCCTTGAAGCTGGCAGGTTTAACGACGAACTGGCGCCAGTCACGTTGGAATCCAAGAAGGGTACGCAGGTTTTTACACGCGACGAGCATCCGTTTCTCGGAGCCACGCTGGAGAAGATGTCCAAACTGCCTCCGGTTTTTTCAAAAACCGGCACCATCACGGCCGGCAACTCCTCTGGCATTACCGATGGCGCTGCAGCGATTGTGCTGGCCAGCGAAGACTTCATCCGGCGCAATAATCTCAAGCCCCTGGCTCGAATCTTGGCCGTCACCTCGGCGGGCGTCGATCCTCGAACCATGGGAATCGGCCCCGTCCCCGCACTGCGCAAGATGGAACAGAAACATCAGCTACACCTTGGCGACTTCGATCTTATCGAGTTAAACGAAGCGTTTGCCGCCCAGGTGCTCGCTTGTGATCGCGAACTCCACTTCGATCGCAGCAAGCTGAACGTGAATGGCGGCGCGATCGCCTTGGGTCATCCCATCGGCTGCACCGGAACTCGCATCACGGTCACGCTGCTCTTTGAGATGCTCAAGCGCAATAGTAAGCGGGGCGTCGCAACCCTATGCGTAAGCGGCGGTATGGGCATGGCTTTGGCGCTGGAAAACGCAGCCTGAATGCTCCTCAGGCGTCACTTCGCCTGGGAGCACGACCGCGGTAAAATCTTTCATCTCAAACTCATCCAGCAGGAGGCTGGTCATGCATCGAGCTATCCGGACGGTCTTGATCCTATGTTTCGCTCTGGCTACTGTTGCAGCTTTTGCCCAGCAGGATTTTTCCGCTGACATGGTGGACACGTCGCCAGGTAAACAAGGCGTTACCAAAGCTAAGGTGTATGCCACCAAGGATAAAATGCGCTTTGAATACCCGGAAGCCCAGGGAGGCCGTGGCGCTGCGGTGATCACTAACTTTTCCACCCACACCAGCAGTGCCCTGATGCCAGATCGCAAAATGTACATGGAGTTTTCGCAGGGCCAAACCCCTGGTTCGCAGCAATGGAGTCGTGAACTCTTTCGCCTCTCCGATGCCGGCAACGCTTGCGATGAGTGGCTGAAAATGCAATGGAACCGTGGGGGAACATGCAAAAATCTTGGCAGCGATACCGTAAATGGCCGGAGTGCGATCAAGTACGAAGGCACTAGGGCAAATGGCGATACCGGCTACGTCTGGGTAGATAAGAAGATCGGCTTTCCGATCAAGTGGCAGGGCAAGAATGGGCAAGGCGAGCTGCAGAACATCAAAGAAGGTTCGCAGCCTGCCAGTCTCTTCGATATTCCTTCCGACTACCAGAAGTTTCAGATGCCCGCGGGGATGCAGAACATGCAGCGTCCACAATAATGCGCTCGCGTTGACGCTCAGAAAACCCGCTGGATATACTTTTTCTAGCTCTCAGGAGTAGGTATGTCCTTGTCCGCTGTAATCGTCGATGACGAGCAACTCGCTCGTGACGAACTCGCTTTCCTGCTGAAAGATGTCGGCGACGTGGACGTCATTGCCCAGGGCAAGAACGGTGTTGAGGCCGTCAACCTTATCCGTGAACACAATCCCGACCTCGTCTTCCTGGATGTTCAGATGCCCGGTCTCGATGGCTTTGGAGTCCTGAAAAAGCTGATCGATCGAAAAGTTCCCCTTCCCAAAATTGTTTTTGCCACCGCATTCGATCAGTACGCCGTCAAAGCTTTTGAAGTGAATGCCGTGGATTATCTGCTGAAGCCATTCGACAAGAAGCGTGTTGCCCAGTCTGTCGAGCGCGCCCGCGTAAAAATGGACTCCGGCGGTACATCCAGCGACAAATTTGAAACCCTGGTACGAATGCTGGAATCGCAGAAGCCGCAGACCTCCAAGATCCTTTTGAAGGCCGCTGGACGCTTGTTTCTCATCAATCAGAAGGACATCTGTTTCGCCTCCATCGAAGACGGCGTGATCACGGTAATAACTGCTGGCCCCAACGGCATGGAAGGACAATCCAATTGCCGCACCCTTGAGGAATTACTCGATAGCCTTGATCCCAATCTGTTCTGGCGCGCTCACCGCTCCTTCCTGGTCAACATCAATCGCATTAAGGAAGTCGTGCCTTGGTTTAAGAGTTCCTATCAACTGCGAATGGACGATAAGAAGCAGACCGAGATTCCGGTAAGCCGCGCACAAACGAAACGGCTGCGAGAACTGTTCAGGTTGTAGGTCTTTTTTAGGCGATTTGTTGGCCAGACGACCGAAAAATCGGCAACTCCAGAGTTACGTGTAGCATCGCATAGGTTGTAGTAACCTTGCCTGTTAGTTTTGTTTTCCACATTGGACCTTAATAGACACAGTTCGCGGTCGCCGTGGTTACTCACACTGCTGTGCCTGGTGTGTGTACTCGCGGTCAGCTTCGCTGGATTCGTTCAGGTCACTCACGTTCATTCCGACAGTTCCAACGCGGTCGGCCGCGATTGCTCAATCTGCGCGGTGGCGCATTCCGGGGTTCTATCCGGCTTCAAGTACGAACCCGCGCCTGTTTTCGTGCGCACATTTGTTCTGGTCCAGCACCCCCAGTCCCGAGAATCCTCCGAACCCGTCTTCACCCTCCAGATCCGTCCTCCTCCGACGCCAAAGGCATAACTCCAAACATATACAGCCTTTGGAAGTTATCCCTCATTTACTCTCTTGGAGGAATCATGTCGGCCTTACGCAAGCAGAAGTTGCTGGATTTCATGTTTGTAGCGGTTCTCGCTCTGGGTTGCAGTGCAAACGCGCAGTCAGGTGGGAATTCAACAACGGTAGAGGGTACCGTGCTCGACCCCTCTGGCTCCGTGGTGGTCAATGCAAAGGTAGAGATCCATAACCCCGTCAGTCAGTTCAGCCGAAGCACAGCCACAGATAGCGCTGGCAAGTTCAGCTTCGCGAACGTCCCCTTCAATCCGTACCACCTCACAGTGAGTGCGCCCGGGTTTGCCGCCTATGCACAGGATGTCGAGGTTCGTTCCAGCGTTCCGATAAATCTCACCGTCTCCCTCGAGGTTAAAGTCTCTGCCGAAGTGGTCACCGTCGAAAGCACGGCACAAGACCTTCTCGAGAATGAGCCCACATTCCACACGGACGTGGATAAGGAGCTGTTCGACAAGCTGCCTTTGGAAAGCAATTCCTCATCCGTAAGTTCGCTCGTGACCCTGGCCAGTCCCGGCATCGCCGCCGATTCCAACGGACTATTTCACGGTCTGGGCGACCACGCGGAGAACTCCTTCTCCGTAGACGGCCAGCCAATCACCGATCAGCAGAGCAAAGTTTTCTCCAATCAAATTCCATTGGACTCCGTCCAGTCCATGGAAGTTATTTCCGGCGCTCCCCCGGCCGAATACGGCGATAAAACTAGCGTGGTGATCAACGTCACCACACGGTCGGGTCAGGGCGCCGCCACACCCACCGGTGCGATCACGACCTCGTATGGCAGCTTCGGCTCCTCTAATGTTGCTTTTAATCTTGCCTACGGCGGACAGAACTGGGGCAATTTCATCGCGCTCAGTGGGCTCAACACCGGCCGCTTCCTGGATCCCCCCGAGTTCTCCGTCATGCACGATAA
>Ga0187778_10001042_pt1 | contig 19762 bp, 14 predicted proteins | sample 1015_Q2_SP5_20_M_FD_132418 | JGI IMG/M metagenome (GOLD analysis project Ga0187778, IMG submission 132418) | Tropical peat soil microbial communities from peatlands in Department of Meta, Colombia - 1015_Q2_SP5_20_MG | ecosystem: Environmental > Terrestrial > Soil > Wetlands > Peat | place...
CCTGATCCAGGCCACTGCGGCGCAGGGCCGCCCTCTAAGGTCATTCTTCCGAAGAATGGCTGTCTTATTCCTACTGGCGAACGCCTCGGGAATCATCTATCTCTTGAACACGCAGGGATTTGGGGGAAGAGCCAGTTGGATGGACCTCGCGTGGTGCTCCCCCTTCTTGTTTGCCATTTATTTCTCTACGACGTGGAACAGCTCGGAAGAACTCCCGCCGCAGCGCACGGTTTCCTTTTTGCGATGGACGGTTTTCTCTCAAGCACTTCCGGTCCTGATTCCGCTGCTGGTGCTTTTCATGGGACGGCGCATTGCGGCCGAGCAGATTACCATCGCGTGGATCGCGGTGGCCGCTTCGTTCTTGCTCTCCGCCGCAAGGCTGGTCCTTACTACGCATAAACAGCGCCTCATCGCCGAGGATCTGCTCCGGACTCAGACTGCCTTGGAGCGATCGCAGCGGATGTTCTCTACAGCCTTCCGGTCAAGCCCTGACGCCGTGGGCATTACCTCCATACCGGCGGGGGAATTTCTCGAGGTGAATGATGGGTTCACCCGGCTCACCGGCTATTCCCACATGGAGACTCTTGGGCGAAATCCGGTTGAGATGAATCTATGGGCGGACCCCGATCATCGCGCCCGAATCATGTCCGAGTTGCAGGAACGAGGGGAAGTCCGGGAAGAGGAATTCCTGTGCCGAGCCAAGAGCGGCGAGGTCCGAACCTGCCAGTTTTCCGGAACATTAATCACGCTGGATAAGTCACCGTGCGCTTTGGTCATCGTGCGGGATATTACGGCTCGCAAACAAGCGGAAGAGGCCCTCCGCGCCAGCGAGGAACGCTTTCGAAACCTGGTGCAAGCCCTTCACGTCGGCGTGGTTCTGCTCGGGCCTCACGCCGAAACAAGGTTTGCAAACCGGGCGGCACTGGAGATCTTCGGCTTAACCGAGGATGGAGCACTTGGAAAGGAAAGTTCCGAGTTCGAGATGGTGGCAATCCGCGAAAACGGGACTGAAATTCCGATGGCGCTGCGTCCCGGACCGCTGGCCATAAGCACGAAGAAGGCCGTTCGGAATGAAATCGTCGGCTGGCGGCGCAGCAATTCCAACGAGGTGTTTTGGACTCTTGTCGACGCGGTTCCCCACCTAAAGGAAAGCGGAGAAGTTGCGAGTGTGATCCTCTCCATTTCGGATATCACTGCGTGGAGAAGAGCTGAGGAAGCGCTTCGCATCAGCGAGGAGCGGTTCCGGACCCTGGTTCAAAATATGGATGTGGCAGTTGTGCAATTTGGCCGGAATGCAGAAATTCAGTTTGCAAACCACGTAGCTTTGGAAATCTTTGAAATGACCCTCGAGGAGGTTAAGGGGAAAACAAGCGGAGAGCTAAATTTCATCACGTTCCTCGAAGATGGGACAGAAATTCCTTTTGACATGCGCTCCACTCCGCGAGCCGTTCGCACAGGCCAGGTCATCAAAAATGAGGTACTGGGCTGGCGGCGTCCAGGTTCTGGAAAAGTCTTTTGGACTTTGGGCAACGTCGTGCCTCTGCGCGCTCCGGACGGGGTCATCACTGGAACCATTGCCACATTCACTGACATTACCGAGCGCCGGCGCGTGGAGGAGGCGCTTCACCAGCTGTCGACTCGCTTGCTTGAGCTCCAGGACGAAGAGCGGCGCCGGCTCGGCCGCGAACTACACGACAGCCTGGCGCAAACGGTCTTGGCCGTGAATTTGCATCTCGCCCAGGCCACCCAATTCTCCGGCTCTCTAAGCGATCGCTCGCGGCGGGCCCTGGAGGAAGCCAGGCGCTTGCTCCAGGAGATGTCGCAGGAAATTCGGACTCTTTCCTATCTCCTGCACCCACCGCTGCTCGACGAATTGGGATTAGTATCGGCGATTAAGGAATACGCCGAGGGCTTCGGAGATCGCAGCGGAATCCAGCTCACCCTGGATTTGCCTCTCGGATTCGGCCGGTTGTCTCAGGAGGCTGAAACCGCTTTTTTCCGCGTCGTTCAAGAAAGCCTCTCCAACATCCAGCGCCATTCGGAAAGTCCCACTGCAACTATTTCCTTGTGTGTTGATACCAATTGGGTGAAATTAGAGATTCGCGATCAAGGCAAGGGCATGTCCCAGAGGCCCATCGACTTGCAGGGGGCAGGGGGAGCGCGCTTGGGCGTGGGAATTCTCGGTATGCGCGAACGCATGAGCCAGCTCGGAGGCAAACTGGAGATCGAATCGGGGCCATCGGGAACGACAGTTCGGGCGACAGTACCTCAGAAAGCTCAGGTTTTCGATGCCAGTTCGAATTCTAGTCGCGGATGATCATCACGTAGTCAGGGCGGGGCTGCGGGCTCTCTTGGAGTCCAAAAGCGGCTGGCAAGTTTGCGCGGAAGCCTCCAATGGACGCGAGGCCGTCGAGAAAGCCGTCAGGCTGAAGCCGCATGTTGCCGTAATCGATATCGCTATGCCGCTTTTGAACGGTGTGGAAGCCACTCGACAAATCCGCAAGCTTTCTCCTAACACTGAAGTGCTGATCCTCACGATGCACGATTCCGAAACCCTGGTACAGGAAGTCATGGAGGCGGGAGCCAGTGGATACGTACTCAAAGACGACGCTGACCGCGATTTGATCTCGGCGGTCGAATCTCTGCAACAGCATCAGCCCTACTTGTCCTCGCGAGCCTCGGAAGCAGCCTCGCGAGTGTCACCGGTTCCTGGAACACCGGGAGCCGACTACCGCTCCGGGCGCAACCGCCTGACCCCACGCGAGCGCGAAATCCTCCAGCTTCTTGCCGAGGGCAAGAGCAACAAAGAAGTTGCCTCCTTCCTTGGCATCAGCGTCAAAACCGCGGAAACCCATCGCGCCAACATCATGCTCAAGATGGACTTCCACTCGATCACCGAGCTTGTCCGCTACGCCGTTCGAAACAAGATTATCCAAAGCTAGGCCTGTTCTTCGGTTCTACAGGCAATCCCTTAGGGATTCCGCCGAATTCCAATCTCTCTGTAAACTTCGCACACTATCTTGGGGATAGATGTCAAAACGTGTGCTCAAGGGTTCGGCTACGAAACTCAGTAAAGGCAAGATTCGGGTGCTGATTGCGGATGATTCGCGTGCGGTGCTCAGTTCGCTTTGCAGGTACCTCGAGCTTGACGGCCGATTTGAAATCGTAGGAACAGCATTCAATGGCGTGCGGCTTGTGCATCAGGTCAATCGTTGTCAACCGGATCTTGTTCTGGTCGACCTGAGCATGCCTCAGATGAATGGGCTCGAAGCCACTTTGCAACTGCGAAAGTCGTTCCCCGAATTGCGCCTTCTCATCTATTCCGGGTTGCACGGAGTTTCTCTTCGGGACGAGTGCCTCCGGAGCGGAGCAGACGGCTTTATTAAAAAGAGTGAGATGCCGGAGAGCCTCATGCAGGAAGTTACGCGGCTCTTCCCCGATACGCAGATATCAGAATAAGCAGAAGAAAGAGTAAGAGAAAATGTCGTCGCAGCCGTACCGCATCCTTTTCGTTGAGGATGATCCCTCCCAGGCAGATGCCCTGTCCGCTTTGCTCGGGAGCAATGAAGACTCTCTCCAAATCGTGCGTGCCCGCTCATTGGAACTTGGCTCCCCTGTGTTGTGCGCCGAATCTGTCGACGCGCTCCTGCTGGGAGGGCGGAAACTCGACGAAGCCGTATCCAACGTCGCAAAGATTCATGCCCACCTCGAATCTCTGCCGATCTTTGTGCTGGTTCCGCAGGACATCGAGTCCTTCGAAGAGCATTTTCTCGCTGCGGGAGCTACCGACGTTTTGTTCACGGAAACGCTTACCCCCGCGCTGCTCAAAATGGCTCTCGATCATGCCCTCGAGCGACGCCGCCTGAACAACCTGTTGCGCCAATCGGAAACTTGCTCCGAGGAGCTGTTCGAAAACGCCAGGGACATTATTTTCACCATGGACCTGGAGGGAAATTTCACTTCTCTCAACAAGTCAGCCGAAGCCGTGATGGGCTGGTCCCGGGAGGAGGCCCGGCAAGTTAACCTCAAGCAAATCGTTCCCCCGGAGCACCTCAATCTATGCAAGCAGATTATGGGTCACATCCTGAACGATGACTCTCCTCAGCAATTCGAAATCTGCCTTTTGCGCAAAGATGGGAAAAAAGTGCTTCTCGAGATCTCGGTTCGCCTCATTTTTTCGGACGGCAAGAAAAAAGGCATTCAGGGGATCGCGCGGGATGTTACCGAACGGCGCAATCTGGAAAATATGGTTCGCCAGTCTCAGAAACTCGATGCCATCGGCCGTCTTTCCGGTTCTATCGCTCATGATTTCAATAACCTTCTTTGTGTTATTTCCGGGCACGCAGAACTCCTTTCCGAGCGCCTCAACACGAATCATCCAGGCACGCAAAACGTGAATCAGATCAAGAAGGCGGTGGACAGCGCATCGTCTCTGGTCCGGCAACTGTTAGCCTTTAGCCGCAAGCAGGTCTTTCATCCGCAAATCATCGATTTGAACGTCATTGTCCTCGAAACCGAAAAACTGCTGGGGCGTCTGGTAGGAGAGCAAATCGAATTCTTGAGTTCTCTCCAACCTTTGCTTGGTAATGTCTGCGTCGATCCCGTTCAAATCGAGCAAGTCATCGTAAATCTGGTGCTGAATGCCCGCGACGCGATGCCCCAGGGCGGCAAGCTTACGCTCGAAACCCGCAACGTGGACCTCACGGAAGATAGCCGCTCGCGGCACGCTATTGTTCCGGCGGGAAAGTATGTTGAGCTCGCTGTAACCGACAACGGTTGTGGGATGGATGAGGAAACGCAAAACCGCATCTTCGAGCCGTTCTACACTACGAAGGAATCCGGGAAAGGAACCGGCCTGGGTCTAGCAACGGTTTACGGGATTGTGAAGCAGAGCGGCGGGAGTATTGCCGTTTACAGCGAACCGGGCCACGGCACAAGCTTCAAAATCTATCTTCCCCGTATTGACGCGACGCCGAATGAAATCGTCGCACCCAAGCTCCAACAGGAAAGTCGTCAGGGATCAGAAACCATTATGCTCGTCGAAAACTCAGAGCCATTGCGCGCGCTTGCCAAGGAGTTTCTACGCAGCAGCGGTTATGTGGTTCTCGATGCCGAGAGCGGGAGAGAAGCGATCCGTATTGCCAGAGCCTTTGGCGGACCTATTCATTTATTGCTCACCGATGTGATCATGCCGGGGATGGACGGAAAACAGCTCGCCGCACAGTTTGCCACTTTCCGCCCTGCGACAAAGGTCCTGTACATGTCCGGTTATTCGGACGAAGGCATCGTTCACTCCGGCCTGCTCAATGCCGAAAAAGTGTTCCTTGAGAAGCCTTTCACGCGAGACGTGCTGCTGCGAAAAGTCCGCCGCATCCTCGATGACCGGCCCTCGCCGCTCGATGGCTCGCGCGCCGGTGAACCAATGCCTGTGCAATCAAAAACAAATTGAAATCTTTTTCTTCATCGATCTATCATGCGTCAGCCTTATCCGCCAACCCGGATCTAAGTTCAACCACCGTGCGCCGCAGTTCCTCGGTAGCGACTCCGTAATGCTCTTCTCTGCAGGCTTGCGAAACGGCGTCTGCCGGGGGAACCGTTACCTCAAATGGCCGGCCAAAATGCATCCGTACCCTTGTCCTCTTCCACGGCAGAAATGCTCGCCAGTTCAAAGCGCGATTCCTCGGCCAAATGGAGAACACGCCGTGAAAAGCCACCGGCACAATCGGCACCCGCAAGTGGGACGCGAGAATCGCCGCCCCCTTCTTGAATTTCTTCACTTCCCCGTCAATTGATCGTTCGCCTTCGGGAAATAGCACGAGAATTTTGCCGTGCCGCAAGCCGTACGCGCCCGCCTGCAAGGCGCGGATCAAGTTGGCGTCAGGATCCACTGGAGCAAGGCGCATCCACTTTGCCAGCCTACGTCGAAGTGGTGACTCGAAATATTCGCTCGCACCCACATAAAACAACTTCCGAAATGCTCGGTAAGGCAGCGCGCCCGCTAGAAAGAAGGCATCGATGTACGTCTCGTGGTTCGGACAAATCAAGTAAGCTCCGCCATTCGGGAGATTTTCGATACCGGTTACTCGAAAACGCAGCAGCACCCGGGCGGCGAGATTCCACACTTTCAGGACCACGAATCCGGCGACCGTGATAATGGAGTAAGGCTTGAGCAGATCCCTGAACAACGGATCATTTTCCGGCAGTTGTTCCAGAATCTTGCTCCACGCATTTGCAGCCCGCACCCCGTCACCTGTGCTGGTTTGGGCTCTTACCGTGTCCACAAGTTGCCGGACGTTATAGATGGAATGCGCTGTTTCCGTAGGAATCCTCGCGCCGAACAAATGCTCCAGGTTTGTCAGCACTTCCACGCGCTCAATCGAATCGAGTCCAAGGTCAAGCTCCAGATTTGCATCCGGCCGTACTGCGGTTTTGTTGTGCGACGCTTCGCGCAATATTGCCAGCGCGCGGGCCACGCCGGGCTGGGACGTCCAGGCCAACTCTTCCTCCGTCACCGGATGTGCTGCGGCTTCGCCAACGCTGCTTTGCGCCGGCTGTGATCTCAATTTTTGGTCGACCTCGAACCGCTTTAGTTTTCGCGTTGGCGTGCGAGGCAGTGGCTCCATTTGAATTTCATAGCGCAAAATCCGCTTGTGAGGGGGCAAGTGAACGGAAATATTCTCGATGTCGAACCGCAAAACCTCTTTCATGTTCACCACTTTGCGCGCTTGCATGGCCTCGAGATCCGGCACGATCACCGCATGCAATCGTTCCGCGGCCGGCTCACCGGGCAGTGCCATCCCCGCCACGCACAACTCCTTGATGAACGGCGACCGCGCATATTCGGCTTCAATTTCTTCGGGATAAATGTTCTTGCCCGAACTCAATACAATCACTTCTTTCTTTCGCCCGGTGATGGTGAGTCTGCCATCCCTATCCATGCGCCCCAGGTCCCCTGTCAGGAACCATCCGTCTTTCAATACCGCCGCGCTAGCCTCTGGGCGGTGAAAATATTCTTTCATCACGATTGGTCCGCGAACGGCGATCTCCCCGCTTGAATCCGCGTCGGTTCCGCCTTCTTCTTCGCGTACGATTCTCACATCGATTCCCGGCAGTGGTCTCCCGACCCAGCCCTGGCCGCCTTGTCCCGGTCCCGTCAGCGTTGCTGCTCCTGACGTTTCCGTCAGTCCGTACACCTCATAAAGATTGAATCCCAATTTGTAAAAATCTTTACCGACCGTTGGATCAAATCGCGCTCCCCCCGTCACCAGAACTCGCATCTGCTTTCCAATGACGTCGTGCACCGGCGCAAAAAAGATCCGCCCTACATTCAATCCGGTCCACTTCCGCAAAACGGCGTTGCTCCCCAACAGAATTCGGAAACCCACGGACCGAACCCACCCGCCTTCCTTTACTTTGCTCAGCACTCCCTGATGAATCAGGTAGAAAAACTGGGGCACACAGCAAAAAAGTGTGGGCCGGAATTGCCGCAGCGCCTTCAGAAGCTCGGTTGAGTTGACTTCCTCCACAAATATGACTTTGGCGCCGACCACAAACGGCAGCAAGAGATTGGCCAGTTGCGCCAGGGCATGGTACAAGGGCATCACGCCAAGGATGGAGTCCCGCTCATCGAGCGCCAAGGTCGAGAATACGGCCTCAGCTTCAGCGAGCAGGTTTCCGTGCGTCAGCACCACGCCTTTTGGGTCGCTGGTCGTTCCCGAGGTGTAAAGAATCGCCGCGGGATCTTCCGGGCTCGCGGCGCAGGGAGTCAGCGCCGCTTGAGGCTCACTTAGTCGTTCCGGCAAGCTTGCAAATCCCGCGCGCTGTCCCCGAAGCAGCGCCAACTCGACCGCGCCGCCCGCCAACCCGCGCGCCTCTTCCACTGCGGCAGCGTACTTCTCCGTTGTAAAAAGAATCCTGGCGCCGCTGTCCCGAAGCAGCGTCGCAATTTGTTTCGGAGCATAGTGCGTGTCGAAAGGAACCGCTACGGCGCCAATTTGCAATATCCCCAGATAAACCGCGCACCACGCGATATCGTTGTCGGCAAGGATCGCGCATCCGTCTCCGCGCCGGACCCCGCGCGAGATCAGAAATCTCGCCGCTGCCTCGGCTCGCTTTTGCAAATCACCGTAGGAAGCCCGTTCAACGCCATCGCGCCGTTGCAACTCCACTGCTGTGCGGCCGGAAAAGCGTTCTGCGGTAGCGGCAAAGCGCTCGTAGAAGTTGTTCCATTTCTGAAGCATTAGAAGATTTGCAGCTTGATCAATCCGCGCACAGCACTGCACAGCCGTGCCCGCAGACAACACTTCTCACCGGCCCTAATCAATGATCTTGCAAAAACTGCACTCGCGCTGAAAAGCTTCCAGGCCCAGCAACTCGACTTCCGGCGTCACGTAATCTTCCCTGCACTTTTCTTCGTGCAGCAGGTCCGTGCTCAAATACTTTTTGTTGTCGTCCGGGAAAACGGTCACGACAATCGCATCCGCGCCAAGCTCTTCTTGCGCCCTCACCGCCGCTAGGAAGTTGCAGCCCGAGGAGACTCCTGTCGCAAGCCCGAGATTTGCCGCTAGCTTCTGGGCCATCAAGATCGAATCGCCGTCGCAAACCGAAATAACTTTGTCCAGGAATCCTAGATCCACGATCGCCGGTATGAATTCATCCGAAATCCCCTGAATTCGGTGCGTGCCGACTTTGCATCCTGTCGATAGCGTGGGGGATTCCGCCGGTTCCACGGGATGGACTCGAACGCGCGGATTCTTCGAGCGCAAAAACCGACCGACTCCCATCACAGTTCCGCCCGTGCCCACGCCCGCTACAAACGCATTCGGATGCAACCCTGCCGATTCGAGTTGCGCGAAGATCTCCGGCCCCGTTCCTGTCTCGTGTGCCTCCACGTTTGCCTCATTCGAGAATTGCCGCGGCAAAAACACTCCGGTTTGGCTGGCTGCATATTCCTCCGACATTCGAATGCTGCCCAGGAATCCTCCTTGCTCCTTGCTGACCAGGACGATTCTCGCGCCGTAACTGCGAATCAGGTCTTTGCGTTCCCGGCTCATCCACTCGGGCATGAAAATCAATACCGGATTGCCCAGCACCGCTCCCATTGCAGCGAAGGAGATCCCCGTGTTACCGCTGGTCGCCTCCGCAATCGTATCTCCCGGACGAATTTTCCCTTCCTCGTAGGCCCGGCGAAGAATGTGTAATGCCATCCGGTCTTTGATGCTGCCCGTCAAGTTTAATTGCTCGGCCTTGGCATAAATGCAGCGTTCCCGTCCCTGGTAGCGATAATGGACTCCCAGCAACGGCGTGTTACCCGCCAGCCGCCGAAGTGACCGAAACTTTTGTGTCAGATACTCGTTGGTCCGCAGTGCTTCCATTTTCTTGTCCGCTGTGGCTTCCCTTCTAAGACTTCTTCGCCTTACTCAAATTGCTTCCGGAACAGCGCGAATTGCTCCTTCAAATCGGTAATCTCGCTCCTCACCGCTGCGACCTCCGCTTCCAGCCTCGCAATTCTTTCTCCGTTTGCAGAGGTAGCCGCAGTTTCCACTGCTGTTTCCAGCTTCCCTTTCCATTCTTCCACGTCGCCGGACAGCAAATGCGCGTACCGCACCTCTTTTGTACCGGGCTGCCGGGCCAGCGACTTCACCAGGGGAGGTTCCCGCTTCATCAAGTACTGCAGGCTCGACTGCACTGCTCCGAGATCATCGAAGGAATGCATTCGTTCGGTCCGGCTCCGGAGTTCGCCCGGTGTCTGAGGACCACGGAGCAACAGAATGCACAAGATGGCAATCTCATGGCGGTAGAAATTGAAGACTTCTTGCAGCCGGTGCTCATATTTCGTTACCTGGCTATCCGCAGCGCTGACCGAGTGCACGAGTGCTTGCTCGTCCAAACCATGCAGCGCTTGACGCACCGCCGCCTCCTCCAGGTTCATAACGGGATCGCGGTTCGATTTCTGGTTGCAGGCGTTGATTAGGGCGTTCAGCGAAAGCGGATAGTACTCGGGTGTGGTTATTTCCTTTTCTATCAGCGATCCCAAGACCCGGCACTCGATTTCATTCAGGAGGATGCTCATTGCCTGGCATCATACAACAGGTGCAGCAAACCGCTTTGTGAGCTGTGACACATGGTCCTTTGGCGCTTGTCAGCCAAAAATTTGAGGGATCGGCGGAAGGGAAACACGCCGTATCCCAAATCGGGAATGTTGGCTTTGCCTGCCCTTCGCAAGGGACATTCTAACTATCTCATTTCCCTTAGCTTAGGGATATTGGCGAATGACCTGGAGTTGGCTTGGCTCTTGCCATGGCTTCGGGCATGCGTTCCCGGCGCGGCTCTCGACTGAAACCCTGGACCTCTAGGCAGCCGATTTCTGGCTTCGTACGTGCCACTATCCTGTTCGCTAGTGTGTCCGCCCTTTTCACATGCGAGGTCTTGGGACAGGATACGCCGCGATCTTCAGAGCAGAAAGACTCTAGTGAGAACCCCGATTCGGGGGCTGTCAGCAAATCCCCGGCTCGAACGAAGGCTGCAGAACTAGGCGCCACTCAAAAGAATGACTTGGGACTGCAGACGATAAAGAATATCCTGCGCGATCAGCGCGATATCTGGACCAGCCCTCCTCACTTTCGCCTGGGAAACGCAGATTGGCTCGTACCTTTCGCCGGCTTCACGGCTGGCTCCTAGTCACCGACCGCGATTCCAGCCTCCATCTCCCCAATTCCCCCAGCACGCTGAAAAACTACCGCGATCTCTCAAACTATGGCCTCGGCGGAATGGCCGGTGCCGTTGCCGGTCTCTATCTTTGGGGCTCAACTACGCATGATGAACATACGCGCGAAACGGGAATCCTCAGCGGCGAAGCCGTGGTCGATGCGCTCTTGGTTTCTCAAGCCTTAAAATACACGACGGGACGCGAACGACCTGGGTCAGACGCCTCCGGTGGAAGATTCTGGCAGGCTGGCGATTCGTTTCCTTCCGATCATGCGGCCGCAGCCTGGGCCTCCGCAAGCGTCATCAGCCACGAGTACCCTGGCCTACTGACAAAAATCTTCGCTTACGGCGCCGCTTCCGCGATTTCCATCTCCCGCGTGGAAGGCAAAAAGCACTTTCCCGCCGACGCCTTTGTTGGCTCCGGGATCGGCTGGCTTTCGGGTTGGCAAGTCTATCGTGCGCATCACAATTCCGAACTGAGCGGCGGCACAGTTGAAAATCTCTCGGCTTCTTCTAGCGCCGCTACTGACCGGACACCCAGCGCCATGGGCTCGCCGTACGTGCCGCTCGATAGTTGGATCTATCCGCTCCTCGACCGCCTTGCCGCTCAGGGGCTTTTCGATGAAGCGATCCTCGGCATGAAACCGTGGACGCGGCTGGAATGCGCCCGATTTGTAAGCGAAGCAGGAGACCGTTTGCAGGATGCGGACCCTACAAAAATCACGGAAGTAGCAAGCTTTATGACTCTCTTCGCCTGGAATTTTCTTCGGAACTCTCCCTCTTGGGCGGTGGGACCAACAATTCTGTTCATCTCGAATCCATCTACGCACGAACGACGCAAATCTCCGGCCCGCCCCTTACCGACGGTTTTCATTTCGGCCAGACGCTCTTCAACGATTTCGGCCGCCCCTTCGAGCGCGGCTTCAACAGCATTTTCGGGTTTTCCAGCTGGGCCACCGCCGGCCGCTGGGTCATCTACCTCCGCGGCGAATATCAGCATTCCCCCTCGGCCCCCGCGGAATCACCTGAAGTTGCGCAAGTCATCGCCACTGCCGACGAAAATCCGGTCTTCCCTCCGAGCCCCATCGCGGCGCGAAATCAAGCTCGATTGCTAGACGCGTACATCGGCCTGAACGTTGCGAATTGGCAGGTTTCTTACGGCCAGGAGAGCGAGTGGTGGTCCCCCAACGAATCCGGCCCGCTGCTCTTTAGCGACAATGCGTTTCCGGTTCGCATGTTTCACATCAATCGCGTCTCGCCGTTTCATCTCCCCAGCCTTTTCCAATGGCTCGGGCCGGTTCGCTGGGACATGTTCTTCGGCACGCTACAAGGCCACCAAACTTCCCCAGGTCCTTTTTTTCACGGGGAGAAGATGAGCTTCAAGCCCACGCGCAATCTCGAATTCGGATTCAGCCGCACCGTGGTACTCGGCGGCGCCGGATTGGCTCTTACGCTGGATCGATTGATCCGCAGCTATTTCAGCGTGACGAGCTCGAACAACGAGACTCCCGCCACCGATCCGGGAAAGCGCACCGGAGGCTTTGATTTCACCTATCGCGTTCCGTTGCTACGGAATTGGCTGACGATTTACTCGGACTCTCTCGCCGACGATGATCCTTCACCACTCGCCGCTCCTCGGCGCGCCGGAATTAATCCCGGAATGTACCTTACTCATTTTCCCGGAGCAGCAAAACTGGATTTGCGGGTCGAAGCTCCGCTCACCAATTCCGTCTCGAAAAACAAGGCTGGCCAATACATCTATTGGGACAGCTTCTATCGCGATCTGTACACCAATCGCGGATTCCTGATGGGGAATTGGGTGGGACGGGACGGCGCGGGCATCCAAGCCTCCAGCCGCTACTGGCTAAGCGCGCGCAATGCCCTTCAATTGGGCTACCGTCACGCGAAAGTGGATCCGAGATTCATTCCTTCGGGGGGCACGATCAATGATGGTTCACTGCGTTTCGACTACTGGATCCAGCAAAACTGGAGCGCTTCTGCCTTTGTGCAATACGAGCAATGGAAATTTCCCGTGCTCGCTCCCTCATTGCAAAAAAATGTGACAACGTCTCTGCAACTCAGCTATTGGCCAAGACTTCATAAACCGTGAGCAGATGACGAGAGCGCGGACCCATTCTGCAGTGTGCCTCTCAACTCCAGCTCGATGTTCACGACGTGGTCGACCTTCAGGAGCCAGTTGCTGGGATTTTTCAATCCCCAATCAATGAAGGGTACGCCGAATTTGGCGCTGCCTGTCCAATGATCCCCTGCGAGATTCACCTGCACCGGCGCCGTCAATTCGTGCTCGCTTCCATGCAACAGAAAAACGCCGTGAAGTTGTACAGTGGATTCCCCGGAGTTGGCGAGTTTTCCGGTAAAGCTGTCCGGCCGGAAAATGACTTCGCTGAAACGGGCGCTCTCCAGAACGTCCTGGTGCATTTTTTTGTCGCGTGAATCGTTGCCGCTTTTTCCGCTTGCCGCATCCGCCACGATTTCGCCGCTCGCCTTTCCGGTTGCGGGGTCAATTTGCAAGCTGCCTCTTTTCAGAGCAAATGTTCCGTGCACCGTGTGCAGGGTACTGCCCAGCGTCCAATGCACGCTGCTTTGCCCAGGCTCAAGGTTTACGACGAGCGGCGAAACAAGGGTCTGTGGTGCGGCATGCTGCGGCAGGGCGATTAGCAGAGGCAACGCGACCAGAGTGCCGGCAGAAAGGTAGAGAAACAATTTCAGGCGATTGCTAATTATTTTCAATGCACGTCCTTTTCTTCTGCGTTCTTCTACGCTGTAAGTAGCTGCCAGCCCAATCTAGCACTGGCGTCCGCGAGAGTCGCTGGAGAAACTTCGCCACCGTTCAATTCGAGCAAGCGTCCGAATAATCCGGGGTCATTTGCCAAACCACGCAAGACGCGCCTTCGCAGCGGCGCAGCTCGGTCGAGCAGCAGGAGAAGTCGCGCCATGAAATTGGGACGCCTTGCAATTTGGCGATGAGCCAACTGGTATTTTCCCAGAGCTCCATTTTGCATGGCATCGGCGAGCGCCAACGCTTGCCGGAAACTCAGCCCGAGACCTTCTCCGGTGATAGCGTCCACACTCCCAGACGCATCCCCGATCAGGGCGACATTTCCACGATATACCCGGTCGCGACCGCACATAGCTGTTACCGCGCCGCGCTGCAGACTGCTTACCTCTGCCTTATACAGACTGGCTGCTAACTTGGGAAACTCCTGTAGCGCTTCTTCAAAAGTCATTTTGGCGTCGCGCGAAATCAGGACAACGCACGCCTCATTGCCAGCAAGTGGCGTCACGTAGGCTTGGGACTTCCGACCCCAATAAATCTCGACAAAGTCCGTCCAGGGCTTCACTCGATAGTGCCGCCTTTGCGCGAACCGAGCGCTTCGTTGATTGTGCGCACCCAAGCCGCTCCACCGGGCTATGCGCGAATGCAACCCATCCGCTCCGATGATCCACCTTGCCTGAATCAGCTTGCCGCCAACGATCGCGCCACTCGAGGAAAGTCCGGTGACGCGCGTATCCCATGACAAATTGACGCCACACTCTTCCGCCGCTTCAGCGAGTTTCTGATGCAGAATCGTTCGGCGCAGGCCGAGGCCGTATTCGCGCAGAAACTTCGCTTCTGTTGAAGTCGACTCATCCAGGAATCGGATGCCCACAAAGAAGCGCCCTTCGTTCGGGCTTACGATAACGCCCAAGTCGCGCAATCCTGCCAGAGTGTGCGGCATTAACCCTTCGCCGCATGCTTTATCGATGGGTGGCTTCGCGCCATCCGCGACGGTGACTTGAAACCCCTTTCTTCGTGCTGCGATGGCCGCTGCTAGTCCTGCGGGCCCGCCCCCTACGACCAACACTTCTGTTGCCAGCCCCATCCGTAATCCCCCGTCGCCTTGGCCTATCCCAGCGGGCGCATTCACGGTACCCCAAACTGTCTCAATTAGATGTCTGGGAGCCGAGGGAGATGCCCGATGAGCAAAAAACTTGAGATTTCCGTCGAGCATAATCTGTGTTTATCCGATTCAGCATAACTATTAATTTGACTGATTGACTCGCCCATTTCATCCTGTTACTCTTCATGGCGACACTTATGTTTCGCGTTGCCATCACCAATTCGCCGAGCCTAGCTGCCGTTGTCTGCGGCGGCCGATTGCTTAGCGTAGCGGTACGAATTAGCGTTGTCCTCGTAGGAGGGCAAGCAAACGGATGATGGCGGCCTAGCCAGACGATTCACAAGATTCAGGGGCCATCATCCAACCGGGTGATGGCCTCAAGTTTTTTAGGCCGCGGTGTTTTTCAAACTCGCGGCTGCGTTACGCAAGCGGAGGAAAGTTTCCGTGACCGATCAAGACTTGAAACGGCGGAGCCATACGTTAATTGACGGTGCAAACCGCGCGGGAGCACGGGCTATGCTGCGCGCTTGCGGGCTGAAGGACGACGACTTCCAAAAGCCGCTCGTCGGCGTCGCCAATACTTGGATTGAGATCGGCCCTTGCAATTATCATCTGCGCGAACTTGCGGAGCACGTCAAAGAAGGCATTCGGGCTGCGGGGGGCACGCCGCTTGAGTTCAACACCGTTTCGATTTCCGACGGCATCACCATGGGCACGGAGGGCATGCGCGCTTCGCTGGTGAGCCGTGAAGTCATCGCCGATTCGATCGAGCTAGTCACCCGCGGAAATCTATTTGACGCCCTCATCGTTCTAGTCGGGTGCGACAAAACGATTCCCGGCGGCGTGATGGCATTGGCGCGGCTGAATATTCCCGGACTGGCTTTGTACGGCGGTTCGATAGCTCCGGGGCAATTCGAAGGCCACGCCGTCACGATTCAAGATGTTTATGAGGCCATCGGCGCGCACGCACGCGGAAGCATGAGTGACGCGCGGCTCAAGTCGTTGGAAGTGGCGGCATGCCCCGGGGCCGGAGCGTGCGGCGGACAGTTCACCGCGAATACGATGGCGATGGTGTGCGAATTTCTCGGGATTGCGCCAATGGGGCTTTCGAGCGTTCCCGCAACGAATGCGGGAAAAGCAGTAGCGGGACGCCGCGCGGGCGAGCTTGTACTGGATCTGCTTCGCAAAAACGTGACTCCGTCAAAAATCATTACGAAATCCGCGATTGAAAATGCCATCACGGGCGTTGCGGCGACAGGCGGATCGACGAACTCCGTCCTGCATTTGCTGGCCATCGCCAACGAAGTGAAAATTCCACTGTCGATCGACGATTTTGACCGAATCAGTTCCCACGTACCGATTCTTGCGGATCTCAAACCTGGAGGAAGATTTGTCGCAACCGATCTCTACGCAGCAGGCGGCACTGCGCTCGTCGCAAAGCGCCTGCTTGAAGCTGGACTCTTGCACGGGGAATGCCTCAGCGTCACCGGACGCACGCTCGGAGAAGAAGCCGGCGCCGCCAAAGAAACGCCCGCGCAAGAAGTCGTCCGCAAACTGAGCGCGCCCCTGAAGCCCACGGGAGGGCTTGTAATTTTGAAAGGAAACCTGGCGCCGGACGGCTGCGTGGTCAAGGTTGCGGGACACAATCTGCAAAATTTCACCGGGCCTGCGCGCGTCTTCGACAGCGAAGAAGCGGCGTTTGTTGCGGTCGAAAAAGGCTCGATCAAAGCGGGTGACGTGGTCGTGATTCGCTATGAAGGGCCGAAAGGTGGACCCGGCATGCGCGAAATGCTGGCCGTAACAGCCGCGCTGGTGGGTGAAGGACTCGGCGATTCGGTTGCTTTGCTGACGGACGGCCGATTTTCTGGGGCGACGCACGGCTTGATGGCGGGCCATGTTGCGCCGGAAGCCGTGAATGGAGGGCCAATCGCTGCCGTCGCGAACGGAGATATCATCGCCTTCGACATACCGAATCGGCAGTTGAACGTCGCGCTGACGCCGGCTGAAATTCAAGCGCGTCTCGCATCATGGAAGCCGCCTTCACCGCGTTTCTCGAGCGGTGTGATGGCTAAGTACGCCTTGCTGGTTTCTTCTTCATCCCTGGGCGCGGTCACGACGGTACCCGCTTCGTTTGCGGCGCCCGCGCAGCCGGTTTTGAACGCGAGGACTCTATGAAGCTCAGCGGTGCGGAAATAGTCTGCGAATCGCTCACGCGCCTTGGTGTCAAGGTAATCTTTGGCTATCCCGGCGGCGCGATTCTTCCGGTATACGACGCTCTCGGCAAATCGAAGCTGCACCACGTGTTGGTAAGGCACGAGCAAGGCGCAACGCACATGGCCGATGGATACGCGCGGGCGAGCAGCGGCGTTGGCGTAGCGATGGCCACCTCGGGCCCTGGCGCGACGAACATGGTCACGGGCATTGCCACGGCCATGCTGGATTCTTCGCCGGTGGTCTGTATAACGGGACAAGTGAGCAGCAAGGTGCTCGGCTCGGATGCGTTTCAAGAAATCGACATTACGGGCATCACTATGCCCATCACGAAGCACAATGTAGTGGTGGCACGTGCCGAGGACGTCGCGCGAACGATTCGCGAAGCATTCGTGATTGCGCAAAGCGGGCGCCCCGGCCCAGTGCTTGTCGACATAACGAAAGACGCACAACAAGCTTCGGCCGAGTTTGATTGGGATGCTTCGGCGCCGAAGCTGCCGCCAAAGCGCATCCGCAAGAATCACGATCAGGCGGAGTTCGATCGCGCCGTCGAGATGCTCAACACCGCCAAGCGACCCCTGATTCTCGCAGGACACGGAATCATGGTTTCCGGAGCCGTACGCGCGTTCGAGCAGTTCGTGCGCGCAGGAAATTATCCAGTGGCAATGACGCTGCTCGGAATCGGCTGCTTTCCCGCCAAGGATCCGCTGAACCTGGGCATGATGGGCATGCATGGCGAAGCCTGGGTGAACAATGCCATTCAGGAGGCGGATTTATTGATTGCAGTGGGCATGCGGTTCGATGATCGCGTGACCGGCGACCTGCGTACGTACGCGAAAAATGCCCTCAAGATTCACATCGAGATTGACCGCGCGGAAATCAACAAGAACGTCAAAGTGGACGCCGCGCTGGTTGGTGATGCGCGCGAAATCCTCGAAAAGCTGACGCCCCATATCGAAACGCGCGACCACGACGCCTGGATCCGCCACATCAACGGATTGAAAGGCGATTCGGCGGTGCGCGACATCCAGAGCCTGCCGGACACTGGGCATCTTTACGCCGCGCATGTGATCAACGATCTTTGGAAAGAAACGAATGGCCAGGCAATCGTCGTCACTGACGTGGGACAGCACCAAATGTGGGAAGCGCAGTATTACCACCATAACCGCCCGCGCACGTTGATCACTTCGGGCGGGCTAGGCACGATGGGATTTGCTCTGCCTGCCGGCATCGGGGCGAAATTCGCGAAGCCGGATTCGGAAGTATGGGTGGTGGTGGGCGACGGCGGATTCCAGATGACCATGAGCGAACTAGCAACGGTCGTGCAAGAGAAGATCAACTTAAAAATCGCCATCATCAACAACGGGTATCTCGGTATGGTGCGGCAGTGGCAGGAATTTTTTTACGACAAGCGCTACGTTGCCACGCCACTGGTGGCGCCGGATTTTTCGGCGCTGGCCAATGCGTTTGGGATTCACGGGGAACGGATTACGACGCGGACGAAAGTCGCTCCCACGATTCGCGCGGCTCGCGAAGCGAACGAAACGGTCCTGCTCGATTTCCGCGTCGAGCAGGAAGATTCGGTTTTCCCGATGGTTCCAGCAGGAGCCTCGTTGCACGACATGATTCGCCGGCCACACAATCCGCTAGTGGAAACCGCTTCAGACGAGTAAGGAGAGAAGAGCATGCAAACGCTCGTCGCGTATGTCGAGAATAAACCAGGCGTGCTGAACCGCGTGTCGTCGCTAGCGCGGCGGCTGGCCATCAACATCGATTCGCTAACGGTCGGTCCAACGGAAAATGAAGAGATTGCGCGCATGACCATCGTGGCGCACACGGATGAACGTGGTGCGCACCGGCTGGAAGCCAGCCTGGAGAAACTGGTTGACGTGTTGCTTGCGGAAAATATTTCGGGACGGGCTTTGCTCGAACGCGACCTGGCGCTCATTAAAGTTGCCGCGGACCAGCAGAACCGCCCGCATTTGATGGAGCTTATCAAAGTGTTTCGCGCGCGTGTTGTGGACGTGGCGCCGGAATCGCTGATTATCGAAGTCTCCGGGACCGTGGATAAGATCGACGGGCTGCTTGAGGTGCTGCGGCCGTTCGGCGTTTTGGAAATGGCGCGCACGGGACGCATTTCAATGACGCGCGGCAGCGATCTGTTGCAGCCGCCGTCGCCGGAGCCTGCAAGTACCGCGTCTGAAACTCCCGCTTCAGGCGCAAAGTAAAAGAAGAAGTTTCGGTTCAGTTATAAATCGCTTTGAATGCCGCGCGCGCTTCTGAACAAGAAGCCCCGCGACGGCAGTAAATCCAGCCGCGCGGCGGCCAACGAGAGGAACGGCATGGCAAATCTTTATTACGACGATTCCGCAGATCTTTCACTGATTCAGGCGAAGAAGGTGGCCATTATCGGCTATGGTTCGCAGGGCCACGCGCACTCTCTGAATTTGCGCGACAGCGGCGTGTCGGTGCGCGTCGGCTTGCACGAGGGGAGCGCTTCGCGTGCGAAAGCCGAAAAAGAAGGGCTCACCGTCAATTCGATCGCGGAAGCCGCGGCCTGGGCGGACGTCATTATGATTCTTGCGCCTGATACTAAGCAGCCGAAGCTCTACCGCGACGCGATCGAGCCGAACTTGAAAACCGGCAAGACGCTGATGTTCGCTCATGGGTTCAACATTCGGTTCGGCACGATTAAGCCGCCCGCCAATGTCGACGTCTCGATGATTGCTCCAAAGGCCCCGGGGCATCGCGTCCGCGAGGTTTTCACCGAAGGCGGGGGAACACCTGCACTGCTCGCGGTGGAGCATGATGCCAGCGGCACGGCGAAGGCGTTGGCGCTCTCATACGCAAAAGGACTCGGCTGCACGCGGGCGGGCGTTCTCGAAACCACGTTCACGGAATAAACCGAGACCGACCTCTTCGGCGAGCAAGCTGTTCTATGC
>Ga0187778_10001043_pt1 | contig 19748 bp, 19 predicted proteins | sample 1015_Q2_SP5_20_M_FD_132418 | JGI IMG/M metagenome (GOLD analysis project Ga0187778, IMG submission 132418) | Tropical peat soil microbial communities from peatlands in Department of Meta, Colombia - 1015_Q2_SP5_20_MG | ecosystem: Environmental > Terrestrial > Soil > Wetlands > Peat | place...
ATTTCGCACGTGCCTGTGGCCGTGTGTCGGTCGGTGGGCATCCGGACAAGAGGCCGGACAGCCGCCTAAGGAAGAGACACTACTTCCTTGCTCCCGCGACCGGCAGCCGGAGGCGAAACCGGCGATGCCCGCTCTCCACGGGCGACGCGGCTTAAAGCAACGACGGAAGGGCTTTTTTGGTTACTGCCGGCGCGAATGCCGGGGACACCGAAAGGGCTTGTCCATCTTTGCCAACAGTGCGGAACGGGGTTTCCCTAATCCGGACCGAGGCAGCAATCACAGCGACGCGAGGTGCTCGCACTGGTGCGGCACCGCAAGCGCCGCAGGAGGTTCACTCTCGGCGGCTACGCCGCCGGCCGGATTAGGAGCTCGGTGAAATGACCGCACGCATCCGCGAATTCCTCAAGCGTCGTACCGATATCGGACCCTGCCTCGTCGTCGACCTCGACGTCGTTCGCGAGAATTATCAAAACTTCGCCAAGGCGCTGCCGGACACGAAGGTGTTCTACGCCGTGAAGGCCAATCCGGCGCCGGAAATCCTCAAACTCTTGGTTGGCCTCGGCTGCTTCTTCGACGTGGCCTCGATCGCCGAGACCCACGCGGTGCTCGCCGCCGGCGCCACGCCGGACCGCATCTCCTACGGCAACACCATCAAGAAGGAACGCGAGATTGCCGAAGCCTTCAAGCTCGGCGTCACGCTATTCGCGGTCGACTGCGAGGCCGAGGTCGAGAAGGTCGCGCGCGCCGCGCCCGGGAGCCGGGTGATCTGCCGCATCCACTGCGACGGATCCGGTGCGGAATGGCCGCTATCGCGCAAATTCGGCTGCGAGCCCGTCTATGCCGCCGACATCTTGGAGCTCGCCCACAAAAGCGGCCTCATCGCCCACGGCATTTCCTTCCATGTCGGCTCCCAGCAGCACAATGTCGAAGCCTGGGACCGGGCGCTCGCTTCGGCGGCGGCGATTTTCCGCGCCTGCGCCGAGCGCGGCATCGGGCTTGCCATCGTGAATCTCGGCGGCGGCTTCCCGGCGCGCTATGTGCGCAAGACGCCGAAGCTCGAATCCTACGGTAAGGCGATCTTCAAGGCGCTGCGCAAGCATTTCGGCAACAACCTGCCGAATACATTCGTGGAGCCCGGTCGCGGCCTGGTCGGCAATGCCGGCGTCATCGAGGCCGAGGTGGTGTTGATCGCCAAGCGCAGCCCCGAAGACGAGGTGCGCTGGGTTTATCTCGATATCGGCAAGTTCCACGGGCTCGCCGAGACCATCGGCGAATCGATCCGCTATCCGATTCGCACCACGCACGATCGCGACGAGATGGCGCCTTGCATCATCGCCGGCCCGACCTGCGACTCGGTCGACGTGCTTTACGAGAAGACGCCCTATCCGTTGCCGGTTTCGCTCGCCATCGGCGACAAGGTGCTGATCGAGGCCGCGGGCGCCTATACCGCCACCTATTCCTCGGTCGGCTTCAACGGCTATCCGCCGCTTCGGCAATACGTGATCTGAGCGTCTTCCTTGAGGCATGATCTTTTTCGGAAAAACCGGTTTCCACCCTGGATCGGTGTCCGACGCAGGTTTTTCCGCGGATCATGCCCTAACTCAGGCGAGGTCGATGATGCCGGCCTCGCCCGCCTCCGTGCCCCAAGCGAGCAATCGTCCGTCGGCGCTCCAGACGAGCGCGGTTACGGGCGCGTCGCCCGGTCTCTTGGCTAAGATTTCCGCGCCGTCGTCGATCCGCGCCAGGAGAATGAGACCGTTGCCGTAACCCGCGGCGACAATGTCGTTGCGGGGATGGCAGGCGACCACCTCGATGCGTCGTCCCGACGGCGTCAATAGGCGCGGCATCTTGCCCATCGGGCCGTCCTTGGCCTGGAACGGCCACAGCACGAGCTGCGCGGCTCCGGAGGTGACAAGCCACTGGCCGCCCGCGCTCCAGGACAGCGACATGACGCGTGCGGCATAGCCGGTCATGCGCATGTGCTGGCCGTCGGCCAGCCGCCAGCCGTGCAGCATCGGCTCTTGCATGGCGGTGACCAGGAAACGGCCGTCGGGGCTTATGGTCACGCCCAGATGCGAGCCTTTCCATTCCAGCTTTTCCGGAGCCGCTCCGGACGCGTTGGGAAACCAAAGCGTGGCGCCGTTGTAATGCGCGATCGCAAGCCGGAATCCCTTCGGGAAGAAGGCGAGCCCGCCGACCGTGGACGGCGCCTCGAAGCTGCGCAATTCCTTTGCCTGCACGAACGCGCTTTTGCCCGCGGACCACGCGATCGCGCCGTCCGGGCCGAGCGCGATGTGATCGATCCAGCGATGTTTGGGATCGCTCGCCAAGAGGCGGGTCTCGCCATTGGCATCGGTGGCGGCGACTTTGCCGTCATCGCCGCCGCTAACGATGCGCGCGCCGTCGGCGGCGCTGGCGAGGATCGCGCCGCCATGGGCGGCGACGCGCCGGGTTGAGCCATCCCACGCCGCGAGCACGATTGCTTCGTCACCGAGAACAAAAGCGGCAGTGGGCCCGAGAAAATGCGCGCCGACGATGCCGCCGCCGGCAGCGAAAGGCCGCGTGCGTTCGACCACGGAGGGCGTATCGCCGCCTTTGTCGGCCATCGGTCATTGCTCCCCTGTCATGCCGGGCGACAGCGGCTGATGTCCCGCGTCACGCGGGCGATCGCAAAATTACTTGGCGATGCAGTTGTCGAAACCTTCGGTGATCAATTTGCCCGGCAGGTTGCGGCCGATGAAAACGATGCGGCTTTCGCGCTTCTCGTTCTTTTCCCACGCCCTCTGATGGTCGCCGTCGAGAATCATGTGCACGCCCTGAAAGACAAAGCGCTGATCGTCGTTCTTGAAGGCGAGAATGCCCTTGCAGCGCAAAATATTCGGACCTTCTTTCTGGACGAGATCCTGAACCCAGGGGAAAAACTTGTCGGGGTCGAGCGGCTTGTCGGTGCGCAGCGAGATCGATTGCATCTCTTCGTCGTGGTAATGCTTCAATCCGCCGTGCGCATGCGCGTGCTTATGGTCGTGATCGTGACGATGGTCGTGCTCGTGACCGTGCTCACGGTCATGGTGATGATCGTGTTCATCGTCGTCGAGAAATGCCGGTTCCAGATCGAGAATCCGATCGAGATCGAAGGCGTTGCGGTCCAAAACCGCATCCAAGGGAATCTGGGCGCGCTCGGTTTTATGCAGCTTGGCATAAGGATTGATGCCGCGGATGCGTGCTTCGATGTCGCTTAATTCTTCGGGCGAGACGAGATCGGTCTTGTTGATCAAGATTACGTCGGCAAAGGCAATTTGGTTCTTCGCTTCCGGCGCATCTTTGAGCCGTTCGTTGAGCCACTTGGCGTCCGCGACCGTGACGACCGCGTCAAGCTTGGTCTTGCGTCCGACATTCTCGTCCACGAAGAAGGTCTGGGCGACCGGGGCGGGATCCGCCAGTCCCGTCGTTTCGACGATGATGGCATCGAATTTTCCCTGCCGCCGCATCAATCCATCCAGGATGCGCACGAGGTCGCCACGCACCGTGCAGCAGATGCAGCCATTGTTCATCTCGAACACTTCCTCGTCGGCGCCCACCACGAGATCGTTGTCGATGCCGATCTCGCCGAATTCATTGACAATCACGGCGTATTTCTTGCCGTGTGGCTCGGATAGGATGCGGTTGAGCAAGGTCGTCTTGCCCGCGCCGAGATAGCCGGTCAGCACAGTTACGGGGACTTTTTCGGACGAAGATCGTTCGGACATGCGGGCCCTCCTGCCCGGCTATATAGGCGATCCTGCGCGCGCTCAAAACCCCGGACATGTTGAGGTGTTTAAGCCTCAAGATGCCGCCGCGGCAAAGCGAGCCAAATCAGACCGCCAAAGGGGCCGAACGCGACCGACAAGGCATAGATGAACCCTGCGGCGAGAATGATTGCCGGTCCGGACGGCAAATTCGCGTGGTAGGAGAGGAGGAGCCCGGCATAGCCGGAAATCGCCGCGCTCGCGACCGCAACCGCCATCATACCGGTCACGTCGCGTGCCCAGAACCGCGACGTGATCGCGGGCAGCATCATGATGCCGACAGCGAGCAGCGTGCCGAGCGCCTGAAAGCCGCCGACGAGGTTGAGAACCACAAGCCCGAGAAAGGCCGCATGCGCGGGTCCGCCGGCGCGGCTGACCGATCGCAGAAATCCGGGATCGACGCAATCGAGAACCAGCGGCCGCCAGATCAGCGCGAGCACGATCAGGGACACCGAGGCGATTCCCAGAACGAGGAGCAGCGCGGCGTTGTCGATGGCGAGCACCGAGCCGAACAGAAAATGCATCAGGTCGATATTGCTGCCCTTGAGCGAGACGATGGTCACGCCGAGCGCGAGCGAAATGAGAAAGAAGGCGGCAAGCGATGCGTCCTCCTTCAACGACGTCGATCGCGAGATCAAGCCGGCGCCAATCGCGATCAGAAACCCCGCGATCAGCCCGCCGCCGGCCATGGCGAACAGGCTCAATCCGGCGAGCAGAAACCCGATCGCCGCGCCCGGCAGGATGGCATGCGCCATCGCGTCGCCGATCAGGCTCATGCGACGCAGCATCAGAAATACGCCGATTGGCGGCGCGCCGACGGCAAGCGCGAGCATGCCGACCAAAGCGCGGCGCATGAATTCGAAATCCGAAAACGGAGTGATGAAGGTGTCGAACAGCATCGGCCCGGGCAAAAGTCTACTCCGCAGCCACCGCGCAAGCTACGGCGCTCTCGTCGAAGGCTTCGCACATGCGGCGCGCTTTGCTCAGATTGTCGGATGTCAGCACCTCGTGCGTCGGGCCCCAGGCAACCGGTTCGCGGGCGAGCAGCAACGTTTCCGGGAAGACAGCCTTGACGAGATCGATGTCGTGAAGGGCGGCGAGCACGGTGCGCCCCTCGCCGTGCCAGCGCCGCACCAGTTCGACGAGATCGGTGGAGGTCTTGGCATCGATCGCGGCGAACGGCTCGTCAAGCACGATGACGCGGGCGTCCTGGACTAAGAGGCGTGCGAACAACATGCGCTGCATTTGTCCCCCCGACAGCGTGCCGATCGTGCGCCCTTCGAAGCCGGTCAAGCCGACCCCGGCGATCGCCGCCTCGATGGCGTGATAATCATTGCCGCCGATGCCGCCGAACAGGCCGCGTGCGCGCCACAGTCCCATCGCCACCATATCGTAGACGCTGATCGGAAAGGACCGGTCGATATCCGGGATCTGGGGCAGATAGGCGATATCGCGCACATCGATGCCGTCATGCTCGATCGAGCCGGCGAGCGGCTTGAGCATGCCGACGATTCCCTTGAATAGAGTCGACTTGCCCGCGCCATTGGGGCCGACGATCGCGATCAGCGCGCCATTTTTCACGGCGCCGTCGAGGTGATGCACGGCGGGATGACGTTCATAGCCCAGAGTGAGGTTGCGAAATCGCATTTCCGGCATCGCTTCCTCCGCGATCAGCGCGTTGCCCACCAGAATGCCGTCCAGATCAGCGCAATCAGGACGCCGGCCACCGCAATCCGCTGTGGCGCCGAAAGCCGCAACAACGACGGCGCGATGACCGAAGCCGGATGTGGCGTATCCTCATGATGGTGGTGGTGGCTCATGGAAAAAGTCACGCGCGATGAGAGCTTGGCGATTAGAGCTTACCGACAATGTTATAATATAACATCATGCGCGCCGTGCACTACCCGCCGCCGGATCGTATGTCGTTGCGCACGGCGGGCGCTGTGCGTAAGGCAAATCGCGCGGCCTATTGCCAAGCATCGTGCTCTTCTTGATATGGTTTTGACATGACCGACCAAAAACCGCGCGTGCTCTGCGTCGGCGAAGTTTTGATCGAATTGACGCGTGGAGCGGAAGGCCTTTTCGCGCCGTTCTGTGGCGGCGACGCTTTCAACGCCGCCATCTATCTGGCCCGCGCCGGCCTCGATGTCGGCTTTGCCAGTGCGGTCGGCAACGACCCCTATTCCGACGGCATCGTCGCGCTGGCGGCCGCCGAACAAGTCTCTTCCGCTCTGATCTTGCGCGTTCCGGGCCGGCTCCCCGGACTATGTCTGATCGAGCGCAATCCATCCGGCGAACGCGTTGTAACCCGCTGGGACGAAACCGCGCCGGCGCGCGAACTGTTCGAGCTTCCCGATTGGGTGCGAATTGCCGAAAGCCTGATCGCGGCGCGCCTTATTTATTTTTCAGGCATTACGCTTTCGCTTTACTCGAATAACGGGCTCGGCCGCCTTTTCGCCGCCCTTGAAGTCGCGCGCCAGCATGGCGCTAAGGTCGCCTTCGACGGCAATTTTCGGCCGGCCGGCTGGAAGGGAAACCTGGCGCGCACGCGCGCGGTCTTCATGGAGGCGCTCAAGCGCGTGGACATCGCACTGCCGACTTACGATGACGAGGCCGTGCTGTGGGGCGATCCCAGTCCCGAAAGCACGGTCGCGAGGCTGCAGGCCTTCGGCATCGGCGAGATCGTGGTCAAGAACGGTCCTAACAGCGCGCTCGTCGCCGGACCGGGAATCCAGGAATTCGTGCCGGTGCCGGAAGTGGTGGTTCCGGTCGATCCGACCGCGGCGGGCGACGGCTTTAATGCCGGCTATCTCGCCGCACGGCTCGCGGGCGGCGATCCGGCGCAGGCCGCGATCGCGGCGCACCGGCTTGCCGCCGATGTTCTTCGCCATCCCGGCGCGCTGCTGCCGCGCGTTAACATTGCAATGCATTGACCGGAATCGCCGTTGAATGAACTCCATTACCGCAGCCTCGGCCATAACCTGGGTTATTGCGGCGTTGGCGACGGCGGGAATTGTCATTCGGCCCTGGCATCTGCCGGAGGCCATTTGGGCGCTCGCCGGAGCGGTGTTGCTCGTCGTAAGCGGCCTGTTATCGTGGCGCGACGCACTGGCCGGAGCGGCAAAGGGAATCGACGTTTATTTTTTCCTGACGGGGATGATGCTGCTTGCCGAACTCGCGCGGCAAGAAGGCTTATTCGATTGGCTGGCGGCCAAAGCCACGCTCCTCGCCCGGGGTTCCCCGTTGCGCTTATTCGCGTTGATTTTCGGCGTCGGAATCGTCGTAACGGCATTCCTTTCCAATGACGCAACCGCCGTTGTTCTCACCCCGGCTGTCGCCGCCGTGGCCAAGGCCGCCGGCGCCGCAAAGCCGCTACCGTACTTGTTAATCTGCGCCTTCGTCGCCAATGCCGCGAGTTTCATATTGCCGATCTCCAATCCCGCCAATCTCGTGATCTACGGATCGCATATGCCGCGGCTCCTGCAATGGCTGCCGCGCTATTTGCCGGCTTCCGTATTGGCGATCGCTGCAACATATGTCGCGCTACGGTTTAGCCAACGCAAACACTTGCGGGAAACACTCGCCACAAGAATCGCGGTTCCCGCCTTGAACGGCGGGGCGCGCCTTGCGGCTGCCGGCATCGCCGCCGCGACGATCATCTTACTCACAGTATCCGCGCTCGGCTTCCAACTCGGATTGCCGACATTTTTGGCGGGCGCGGTCACCGCGCTGATCGTGTTCTGGCGACCGGCATGCCATCCTTTCGAAACCCTCAGAAATATTCCGTGGGGGATTCTTCCGCTGGTCGCCGGCCTGTTCGTGCTGGTCGCGGGACTTGAAAACAGCGGCGCCAGCATCGCGCTTGCGAATGCTCTCCAACAGCTGAACCAGCATTCGGCAAGTCTTGCGGCATGGCTTTCTGGAATTTTGATCGGTATCGGCTGTAATCTCGTGAACAATTTGCCCGCGGCTTTGCTGGCCGGCAGCGTTCTCGGGATGGCTCACGCACCGGGTGACGTTCACGCTGCCGTACTGATCGGCGTCGATCTAGGGCCGAACCTTTCAATAACCGGATCGCTCGCCACGATCTTGTGGCTTGCCGCCCTGCGCCGGGAAGGATTGATCGTCGATGGGTGGACCTTCTTGAAGCTTGGCGCCATTGTGATGCCCCCGGCATTGGTCTTGGCGCTTGCGGGGGTTTCGGCTTTCAGCTGAGATCCCCGACAAAGCGGCCCCTTGACCCGCGCGCCGGCCTGCTTGGCCCGATCCTTCATTCGCGCTATGGAAAGAACAAGAGAAACCTTGGTTCTGACGGCCCAACATGGCCGCACGGGAGGAGTTTATGAAGTATCCAGCGCTCAAATGGTTGGCCTTTGCGCTCGCCGGCATGTTGCTCATCGCCTGGGGCAAGCCGGCATTGGCCGATCCGATCATCATCAAATTCAGCCACGTCGTCTCACCCGACGCGCCCAAGGGCAAGGCGGCGCTCTTGTTCAAGCAGCTCGCCGAAAAATACACCGACGGCAAAGTGACGGTCGAAGTCTATCCGAACTCGTCCCTCTACAAGGACAAGGAGGAGCTCGAAGCCTTGCAGCTCGGCTCGGTCCAGCTCTTGGCGCCCTCCATTTCCAAATTCGGCCCCCTTGGCGTCAAGGAGTTCGACGTCTTCGATCTGCCGTTCCTGATGAGCGACGATACGCATGCCCGGCAGATGATGGCGAGCCCGATGATGGGCGAGCTCAACAAGAAGCTGGAGGATAAAGGCGTCGAACCGCTCGCTTATTGGGACAACGGCGCCCACGTCTACACCGCCAACGTGCCGCTGATCGCGCCGGACGATTTTCGCGGCCTGAAGATGCGAATCCAGGGCAGCAAGGTGCTTGACGCGGTGGCGCGCGAACTCGGCGCCATTCCGCAGATCATCGCCTTCGGCGAGCTCTATCAGGCCTTGCAGACCGGCGTCGTCGACGGCGAGGATAACGTGCCGTCCAATATTTGGACGCAGAAATTCTACGACGTGCAAAAATATCTGACCGTCTCGCACCACGGCCGTCTGACCTATTCGCTCATCACCAACAAGAAATTCTGGGATTCGCTGCCGGCCGATGTTCGTCCGGGGCTCGATCGCGCGGTCAAGGAATCGACCGATTTCTTCAACGAGACCGCGGCCAAGGACAATGCGGATGCGCTCGAACAGATCAAGGCGAGTGGCAAGGTGCAGATGCATGTTCTCAGCGACACCGAAAAGCAGGCCTGGATCGCCAAGCTGATGCCTGTGCACAAGGAAATGCAAAGCCGGTTCGGCAAGGACTTCATCGACAGAATCTACAAGGCATCGGGCTTCGTACCGCCGCAGTCGTAAAGCTCTTTAGTCCCTTCCCGCGTCCGGGAAGGGACTGGCCCGTGGGGGACGCCGGGTGCTCGACCGTATTCTGAACCGGCTCGAAGAGTGGATCATTGCCACGCTGATCGGCGCGGCGACGGTTCTGACCTTTGTCGCGGTGGTTCATCGCTACGGCGCCAGCAATTCAGCCAATCTCGCCAGGTGGGCCGGCGTGCACCACCTCTCGCTGCTCAAAGACGCGGCCAATGCCGTCTATTTCTGGCTCGCCTCGATCAATCTTTCCTGGGCGCAGGAGCTCGCCACCTACATGTTTGTCTGGATGGCGAAGTTCGGCGCGGCGCTCGGCGTGCGCACCGGCATCCATGTCGGCGTCGATGTCTTCGTTAATAGACTGACGCCCGCGGCGCGCAAGCCCGTGATCGTCTTTGCGATGCTTTGCGGCGCGCTCTTCACCGGTGTTATCGGCACGCTTGGCGCGGTTTATGTATACGAACTCGACCCGGACGAGGTCTCGCCGGAGCTCGAATGGCCGAGCTGGATGATTTATCTCGCCATCCCGCTCGGCTCCTACCTGATGTGTTTCCGGTTTTTGCAGGTGATGTGGCGCTTCCTTAAAACCGGCCGCGTGCCGCATCAAGGCCATGGTCTCGACTACGAGCATCCGGACGACGCAGCGCCGGCTGTGGCGCCGGAGGCCACGCGATGACCGCGCTGTTGCATGCGTCGAAGCCCGCAGCGCCGAGTCCGGTCAATGCCGCCATTACCGCGACTCTGATCGTCGCCGTTCCGATCGCGCTTGCGCTCGTCTGCTTTGCCGCGCGGCTTCACATTATCGAACTGTCGCACACCGTGCGCGCCGAGCTGTTGTTCGCGCTCTTGCTCGGGCTGATGGCGTCCGGAATGCCGATTTCGATCGCGCTCGGCCTGTCCGTGCTGACCTATTTGTTCATCCTTTCCGATGTCGACCCAAAGATGGTCGGCCTGAAATTGTTCACCAGCATCGACCGTTTCGAGATCATGGCGATCCCGTTCTTCATTCTGGCGGGAAACTTTCTCACCGCCGGCGGCGTGGCGCGGCGGATGATCGACTTCGCGACCTCGCTGATCGGCCATTGGTACGGCGGCCTCGGACTCGCCGGCGTCGTCGCTTGCGCGCTCTTTGCGGCGATCTCCGGCTCTTCGGTCGCGACCGTGGTCGGCATCGGCTCGATCATCCTTCCGGCGCTGATGCAGCAGGGCTATCCGCCGCGCTTTTCCGCGGGCGTGATCGCGACCTCCGGCGCGCTCGGCATTTTGTTCCCGCCCTCGATCAATCTCGTCATCTATGCGGTGGCGACAAGCGGCATGCAGCCGCGCGGCCCGGGCGGCGCCGTGGTCGATTCCGCTTCAATCGGCCAATTGTTCATCGCCGCCTTGGTGCCGGGTCTCATTCTTTCGGCCATGCTCGGCGCCACGACCTGGTATCGCGCCTGGCGCAACGACTATCCGCGGATGAAACGCGCCGATTGGCGTGAATGCTGGCGCACGTTTCGCGAAAGCGTTTGGGGCCTGCTTCTCATCCTTCTGGTGCTCGGCGGCATCTATTCGGGCCTGTTCACGCCGACCGAGGCGGCCGCGGTCGCCGCCGTCTATGCCTTCGTCATCTCGGTCTTCGTCTACAAAGGCTTGCCGCTCTCGGAAGTGCCGGCGGTGCTGCTCAAGGCGGCGTCGATGAGCGCGATGATCCTCTACATCATCACCAATGCCGCGGTGTTCTCCTGGCTGCTCACCTCCGAGCAGATCCCACAATCGATGGCCGAATGGATGACCGCCCAAGGCTTCGGCATCGTCGCTTTCCTTTTGGTCACCAATGTCGTGCTGCTCGCCGCCGGCAATTTCATGGATCCGGCCGCCATCACGCTGATCATGGCGCCGATCCTGTTTCCGATGGCAGCGGCGCTGGGCGTGCATCCGGTGCACCTCGGCATCCTCATGGCCGTGAACATGGAGGTCGGGCTGTGTCACCCGCCGGTCGGGCTCAATCTCTATGTGGCCGCCGGAATTACCAAGATGGGCATCACCGAGCTTACGATTGCCGTGCTGCCGTGGCTCGTCACCATGCTGATCTTCCTGGCGATGGTCACCTACATCCCGGCCATTTCGCTGTGGCTGCCGCACGCGCTGGGGATGTTGTGAGTAGTTAGTTATCCTTGGAAATCTTGGGGACGCAGCTCGATTGGCGTGCCGTGCGGAGTGCGCGCGCAGGCCCGCTGCCAGGCATCGCGGGTGCGCGCCAGCGCGGCCGGGTCGGTGACGCCTTTTTCGGCGAGAATGCGTTCGAGTGTCGCAAGCCAATGGTGGTAATAAGTGTCGCCGGTGTCAGGATCGCCCGCGGCTTGCGCCTTCTTGATTTCGTCACCGAGCGTTGCGGCCCATTCCTTCCACGTGAATAGGCCCCGCTCATTGAGCGAGACCGCGAGCGCGAACGCCTCCGCCTCCCACGGCGCGCGGAAAACCGGGCCGTGCTCGTTGCGCGGAATGCTTACGTCGTCATTGCGGCCGCGCGAGCGGAGCGAGCGAGAGCCGGAATCCATAATCGCGATCCTTTCAAATCAATGTATGTGAAAGATCAACCCAGCCTGGATTTCTGCCTTCGATGAGCTGAATTTTCCATTCGCGTCTCTACTTCTTCAACTGCTTCTCTCGGGCTATTGCCGAGAGAGGATCGTCGAAGATCTCGAAATAGGCGAGCTTATGCACATCGTATCGCCTCGTGAAGCCTCGAACCGCTTTCAGCTTGTGCTGATAAGCACACCGAATGAGCTCACTCGTAACGCCCACATAAAGTGTCCCATGCTTTCGGCTCGCCAAGATGTAAACGAAGTACTGTTTATTCATTTGCGGCTGTCATTCCGGCCGAGCGAGCGAAGCGAGGGAGAGCCGGAATCCATAATCGCGACCCTCCTGGTTCGGTGACTATGGGTTCCGGCTCTCGGTTCACTCGGCCGGAACGACGGCGCGGCTGTCATTGCGGCTGCGCGAGCGGAGCGAGCGAGAGCCGGAATCCACAATCGTGATCCTCTCGGTTCGGCGGCTGCGGGTTCCGGCTCTCGTTTCACTCGGCTGGAACGACGCCGGCAATCATGCCGGCTCCAAATAAGGTTCGAACGCCTCGATAGACACTTGTAGCGAGGGTTCCGCGCTTTCGCCCCACAATTCGCGGCCTTCGAACCGCACGGTGTAAAGCCATTGCGGATCCTCGCCTTTGCCGATCGCGACGGTGTCGGGAAAAACATGGCAGCCGCGCAGCGCCTCGACCACGCCAACGCGCCCGCGCGCGTAACGCGGCAGACGGGTATGCGACGCGGGGTGGATGTTCTTGGTGCGCACGCGGTCGCCCGGCTTAAACCGCGCCGGCGCTTTGGCCGGCCGGGTGAACGAGCCGCGCGTGATCGTGTTGGGGACCTCGGTCGCCGTCAGTTTGCGCTTGAGCGTCTTGCCGGGCCGCAACGCATGGCCGGCCGCAAGCTCGTCCGGTCCGGCAAGGCCGGTCTCGGCAAGCTGCTTTTCCATGCCCAATTCCCACTTTTTGTAATACGAGCTGGCGAGATAAATATCGGGCGGCAGTCGCTCGCGGGCGAAACGGGATTGATCGATGGTCCAGACGCCCGTGTAACTCATCGCGCGATAGAGCGCGTAAAGGCGCCTTTCCCAGTCGCTGTGGAAGACCGGCTCGTTCGCTTCAGGCTCGACTTTACCGAAGCCGTGCATGCCCCCCATGTCGTGAACGCCGTCCATCACAAAACCTCGCTGGGGGCTTTGGGCAGTCCGGTACCGATCATGCTGTCACGCGTCACGAGGCTCGCGAGCTTTTCCTCGCTCCAGCCTTCGGTGCCGGCAGGCCGCATCGGCAACACGATGAAGCGCGTCTCGGCCGTCGAGTCCCAGACGCGAATTTTCGTATCGGCCGGCAGCGTCACGCCGAAGTCGGCGAGCACGCCGCGCGGATCGTTGACGGCGCGCGACCGATAGGGCGACGATTTGTACCAGACCGGCGGCAGTCCCAGCACTTCCCACGGATAGCAGGAGCACAGCGTGCAGACGATCATGTTGTGCAGTTTCGGCGTGTTCTCGACCGCGATCAGGTGATCGCCGACACGGTTGACGACCCCGAGCGTTAGCACCGCCTTGGTCGCGTCGTCGAGCAGAGCGCGCTTGAACGAGGGATCGCTCCACGCCTTGGCGACGGCGCGCGCGCCGATATGCGGCCCGATCTTGGTCTCGTAGGCTTCGATAATAGGGTCGAGCGCGGCCGGGTCGATATAGCCCTTCTCGGTCAGTACGGTCTCCAGCGCCCGCACGCGCAATTGCATTTCGGATAGCTCCGATCCGTGCTCGTCGTGATCGTGATGATGGTCGTGTTCTTCCGGCATGATTGTTGTCCGACTTGATTTTCCGATTTGGCTTTTCCCGAGATGGCCCGTTTTCCGTTCCCGAATAGGCTATAAAAAACATTATAGTATGGCCAAAACCCATGCGAAACACGATCGCGCGCCTCGCCGACGGAATCGACCGCATCACCGCGGGCGTCGGACGCTGGGCGGTGGGGTGTTCGCTCTACATCGTGATTGCCGAATTCGCCGTCGTCGTCATGCGCTACGCGTTGGGCCTCGGCTCCATCCGCCTGCAGGAATCGGTGATCTACGCGCATGCCGCTTTGTTCATGCTGGCCGCAGCCTGGACTTTTCAGGAAGACGGCCATGTCCGGGTGGACATTTTCTATATTCGCGCGACGCCGCGCATCCGCGCGCTGATTGACCTCCTCGGCGCGGTTTTCTTTCTCTTGCCGTTCACCGTGACGCTCATGATCGTGGCGCTGCCTTATGTGGAGCGTTCGTGGTCCATCCTCGAAGGCTCGCCGCAGCCGAGCGGCCTGCCCTTCGTCTATGTGCTCAAGACCTTGATTCCGCTGTTCGCCGTTCTCCTTGGCCTGCAAGGCGTGGCGCAGGCGATGCGTGCCGTACTGGTTTTGAGCGGCGCACCCCGGCAACCGTCGCATTGATCGCCGGATCGACCATGGGCGAGACGCTTGCGGTGGCGATGGTGCTTGCGGTCTGCGCACTTCTGCTCGTCGGCTATCCCGTCGCCTTGACGCTCGCGGGCGTCTCGCTCTTCTTTGCCGCCATAGGCGCGGCTTCGGACGTCATGGACTTCGCGCTTCTTGGCGCGCTGCCGGAACGCATTTTCGGCGTGATGACCAACGACGTGCTGCTCGCCATCCCGCTGTTTATTTTCATGGGCGTGATGCTGGAGCGCTCGCGCATCGCCGAGGAGCTTCTGGAAACCATGGGCCGGCTGTTCGGCGTTTTGCCGGGCGGTCTCGGCCTCTCGGTCGTCATCGTCGGGGTGCTGCTCGCCGCGGCCAAAGGCGTGGTCGGCGCCACCACCGTGACGATGGGATTGATCGTGCTGCCGACCATGTTGCGTCACGGTTACGACAAGGCGCTGGCGGCCGGTACGGTCGCGGCCACGGCGACGCTGGCGCAAATCTTCCCGCCGGCGACCGTGCTCGTGCTGCTCGGCGATCAGCTCAGCAATTCCTACCAGGCGGCGCAACTGGCGCAGGGCAATTTCGCGCCGCAGACGGTGACCGTCGCCGATCTCTTCGCCGGCGCGATATTTCCGGCCTTCGTGCTGGTCCTCTTCTACATGCTTTATCTGATCGGCGTGGCGGCCGTGACGCCGCGAAAATCCCCGGCGATTGCGCCCGATCCACATGCGCCAAAAGGCTTTGCCCTGGCGCGCCGGCTGCTCGCCGTTCTCGTTGCGCCGATTGCGCTCATCCTCGCCGTCCTCGGTTCCATTCTCGGTGGCGTCGCGACGCCGACGGAGGCTGCGTCGGTCGGCGCGATCGGCGCGATCCTCCTTGCGGCGCGCAAAACCGGCGCCAAGGGTCTCCTCATTCCGGTGATGGTCCGCACGACGCAGATCGTAAGCATGATCTTCGTCATACTGATCGGGGCGACGGTGTTCAGCTTGGTGTTCCGCGGCCTCGGCGGCGATGGTCTGGTTCATCGCGTGCTCAACAATCTGCCGGGCGGGGTCGCCGGCGCGACGCTTGCGGTCATGGCCGCGATTTTTCTCCTCGGCTTCGTGATGGACGCCTTCGAGATTATCTTCGTCGTCGTGCCGATCGTTGCGCCCGTCCTGCTGCAGATGCCCGGCGTCAATCCGGTTTGGCTCGGCATGATGATGGCGGTGAATTTGCAAACCTCTTACATGCACCCGCCGCTCGGCCCGACCTTGTTCTATCTGCGCGGCGTCGCGCCGCCCGAAGTCACGACCCGAGATATTTATATCGGCATTATTCCCTTCGTCCTCATTCAGCTCGTCATGCTGCTTGCGCTATGGTTCGTGCCGGGGCTTGCGACCTGGCTGCCGCATCGCCTTTATGGGTCGTGACGGGCCGCAGAGCCGCGCGTTAGTGACGGCGGAAGGAGAAACTATGTCGGCTGCGCAAATCTTCGATCTCCACGGCAAAGTGGCGCTGGTGACGGGCGCATCGAGCGGTCTTGGCGCGCGTTTCGCCGAAGTTCTGGCCGAGAACGGCACGGCGGTCGTGCTGGTGGCACGCCGGGCGGACCGGCTCGCGGCGTTGCAGGCGCGGATCGAAAAGCGCGGCGGTCAAGCCATCGCCGCGGCGGCGGATGTTCGCGATCGGCGGGCGATAGCGTCGGCATTCGACGCCGCCGAGAAGAAATTCGGCACGGTGACGATCCTCGTCAACAATGCCGGCGTGGTGCAGGCCGGCCGCGCCGTAGAGCTTGCCGAGGAGGAATGGCGTCGCGTGCTCGCGACCGATCTCGACGCCGTGTTCTTTTGCGCCCAGGAAGCGGCGCGCCGCATGCTCGCGGCGAAAAGCGGCGGCGTCATCGTCAATATCGCTTCCGTCCTCGGCTTCGGCGTGGACAAAGGCGTCATCGCCTACGCGACGGCGAAAGCGGGCGTCATCCAGCTCACCAAGGCGCTGGCGCTCGAACTCGCCTTTAAGGGCATCCGGGTCAACGCTATCGCGCCGGGATGGATCGTCACCGAACTCAATCGCGACTATTTGCAGAGCGAGCGCGGCGCGGCGCTCAAGCGCGAAATCCCGATCGGCCGCTTCGGCGAGGAGCGCGATCTCGACGGGCCGCTGTTGCTCCTGGTGTCGGACGCTGGCCGCTTCATCACCGGCGCCACCATCGTCGCCGACGGCGGGCAGATGGTGGCGCTGCGGGGGTAGATCGCCGCGTTGGAAATTCGGTCGGGATAGCGACGCTCAGCCGCGCTTCGATCTCTCCCGCACGAAATTGATGATCCCGGAAAAGTCGTCGCCGCTGTGGCCGGCTGCCGCGAATTGCGCATAGACGTCGGCGGCATGCGCGCCGAGCGCGTTCTCGACATGCACCGCTTGCGCGGCTTCGCGAGCGAGCTTGAGATCCTTGAGCATCAATGAAGCGGCGAAGCCCGGTTTGTAATCGTTATTGGCGGGGCTCGCGGGTACCGGTCCCGGCACCGGGCAATAGCTCGTCAGCGACCAGCATTGGCCCGAGCTTGCCGAGGCCACGTCGAACAGCGCTTGATGCGACAGGCCGAGTTTTTCGCCGAGCACGAAGGCTTCACTCACGGCGATCATCGAGGCGCCGAGAATCATATTGTTGCAAATCTTGGCGGTCTGTCCGTTGCCGGCGTCGCCGCAATGCACGACCCGCTTGCCCATGCGTTCGAGAACGGGCTTGCCGCGCGCGAATGCTTCCGCCGAGCCGCCGACCATGAAGGTCAGGGTTGCGGCCTTGGCGCCGGCGACGCCGCCGGAGACCGGTGCGTCCAGTGCCGCGATGCCGCGCGCGGTGGCGAGCGCATGCGCGGCGCGCGCGCTCGTCACATCGATGGTCGAGCAATCGATGAATAGCGCGCCGGGTTTGGCCGACGGCAGCACGTCGGTCCACACCGCACGGACATGTTCGCCCGCCGGCAGCATGGTGATGACGATGTCCGCCTCGCCGACCGCGGCCTTGGCACTCGGGGCGATGGCGACGCCTTCACCAGCGGTTGCTTGGCACGACGCCGCGACGACGTCGAAACCGGCGACGAGGTCGCCCGATTTCACGAGATTCGCGGCCATCGGCGCGCCCATATTGCCAAGGCCGATGAATCCGATATTCGGCATAGCCATCTCCTAATCTTTGCAAGACCTAATCTTCAAACGTGAGTTCCAGTGCCCCGACACGCCGGAAGTGGCGATCGACCAAATCCGGCGTGACCGCCCCGATTTTGTCGGGCTGCCAGCGCGGATTGCGGTCCTTGTCGACGATCGTGGCGCGAATGCCCTCGATGAAATCATGTCCCGCCGCGCAGGCCAAGGCGATACGGTAGTCTTGCGCAAAGCTCTCCTCAACACGGTTGAAAGTCGCCGCCGAGCGCAGATTGCGCAACGCGACCTTTAGCGAGGTCGGCGAAGCTTTAAGCATCGTGTCGAGCGCCGCGCGCGCTTTGCCTTCGCTCGACGCATCCAATCGCGCGAAAATATCCTCGACGGTTGCGGCGCCATAACAACCGTCGATCCACGGCCGTTCGATGGGCAGCCGAGTGGGGGCCGGAGCGGTCGACAGTTCGCTGAGCCTTATCCGCACGTCCTGGTCGGCGCGGCAATCGGCAAGCGCCGGAGCGAGCGCGATCAGGTGATCCGCGGCAACATGGACGTCGGCAAGGTTGCAATAGATCGCGTCCCCGGCGCCGATGCGATCGCCGGTCAGAGCCAAATAGGTTCCGACATAACCCGGCGCGCCCGCCAGCAAATAGCAGGCGCCGACGTCGGGGAAGAATCCGATTTGCACTTCCGGCATGGCGATCGCCGAGCGATCGGTCACGACGCGAAAGGGTGCATGCGCCGAAAGTCCGACGCCGCCGCCCATCACCAGCCCATCCATGACGGCGACAAGCGGTTTTGGATAGTGCGCGATCAGGACGTTGAGTTTGTATTCCGTCGCCCAGAAGCGGGCCGGCAGCGAATCGCCGGATATGACGGGGTCCTTCTTGGCCGCATCGTAAAGCGCGCGGATATCGCCGCCGGCGCAGAAGCCGCGCTCGCCGGCGCCGTCCAGCAGCACCGCGCCGACGGCGGGGTCCGACGCCCAGGCCCGCAACAGCGACGTCATGGCGACCGCCATGTCGAGCGTGATGGCGTTCAACGCTTTCGGCCGGTTGAGCGTGATCCGCCGCAGCGCGCCGTAGCTTCGCACCAGCACATCGCCGTCGCGCAGCAGCGTCTCGCTCATCGGCCGACGAGACTTCTTGCCACGATGAGACGCATGATCTCGTTGGTGCCTTCGAGAATTTGATGCACGCGCAGGTCCCGCACGATTTTCTCGATGCCGTATTCGGACAAATAGCCGTAGCCGCCGTGCAATTGCAGCGCCTGGTTGGCGATATCGAAGCACGTGTCGGTGACGAAGCGCTTGGTCATGGCGGACAACCTCGTGGCCTGCGGGTCCTTGCGGTCGAGCGCCGCCGCGGCATGCCATAATAATGTCCGCGAGGCCTCAAGACCGGTCGCCATATCGGCGAGACGAAATTGCAGCGCCTGAAATGCGTCGAGCGTTTTACCGAACGCCTTGCGCTCCTTCATATAGGCCAGCGTCTTGTCGAACGCGCATTGCGCACCGCCGAGCGAACAGGCCGCGATATTGAGCCGCCCACTATCGAGCCCGGCCATCGCGATCTTGAAACCGCTTCCTTCCGCGCCGAGCCTGTTGCCGGCCGGAACGCACGCGTTCTGGAACGTGACGGCGCGGGTCGGCTGGGCGTTCCAGCCCATCTTGCGTTCGTTGGCGCCGAACGAGAGCCCCGGCGTATCGCCGGGAACGATCAGCGCGGAAATGCCGGACGGCCCTTCGCCGCCGGTTCGCGCCATGACGACATAAAGGTCGCTCGTGCCGGCGCCCGAAATGAACTGTTTCTGGCCGTTGAGAACGTAATCATCGCCGTGGCGGTTCGCGCGCGTCACGAGCGCCGCGGCATCCGAGCCCGCGCCCGGTTCGCTCAGGCAATAGCTCGCCAGAAGCTCCATCGTGCACAGTTTGGGCAGCCAGCGCCGGTGCTGCTCTTGCGAACCGAAGGTATCGATCAGCCCGGCCGTCATGTTGTGGATCGACATATAGGCGGAAATTGTCGGGCACCCCGTCGCCAGCGCCTCGAAGATCAAGGTCGCGGTCAGGCGCGACAGGCCGGATCCGCCGGCATCTTCGGCGATGCAAATCCCGCCCATGCCGAGCGCCGCGGCTCTACGCATTTCGGCGACGGGAAAATGCTTGGCCTCGTCCCACGCAACCGCATGCGGGGCGATCACTTCGTCGGCAAATGCGCGGGCCATGTCGCGAATCGCGATTTGATCCGCATCCAATGCGAATTGTGTCGTCGCGCCCGGAAGGGAATCCAACATAACGGTCCAGTCTCGCGGCCGAGCAAAGCGGGTTATTGTCGCATTGCCGTTTTCACGCAGCAATGCGGGAGTCCGACCGCCTGAGGAAGCCGAAATATATGCTGACGAGCCTGCGCGGCGTCACTGCGTATGACTGTGCCGTCGCGCATGGCCTTTGGTA
>Ga0187778_10001044_pt1 | contig 19742 bp, 13 predicted proteins | sample 1015_Q2_SP5_20_M_FD_132418 | JGI IMG/M metagenome (GOLD analysis project Ga0187778, IMG submission 132418) | Tropical peat soil microbial communities from peatlands in Department of Meta, Colombia - 1015_Q2_SP5_20_MG | ecosystem: Environmental > Terrestrial > Soil > Wetlands > Peat | place...
AGCCGGCGAATGCGCTCCTCGGTCGGCGGATGTGTGCTGAACAGCCCCGCGATGCCGCCGCCATGCAACGGATTGATGATCATCATCTGAGCCGTCGCCGGGTGCGCCTCTGCGGGTGGCAGCGGCAATCCCTTGGCGTAACGGTCGATCTTCGCCAGAGCGTCGGCGAGGGCACGCGGGTCGCCCGAAACCTCCGCGCCTCCGTGATCGGCTTCGTATTCGCGCCCGCGGGAAATCGCGAGCTGGATGAGCATCGCGGCAATCGGCGCGATGATCAGGACCAGCAGCGCGAGCACCGGATTGCGTTCATCGTCGTTGCGCCCGCCGAAAAACATGCCGAACTGGGCGAGCGTCGCTATCGCGCCGGCGATCGATGCGGTGATGGTCGAGGTGAGGATGTCGCGGTTCTTGACGTGGGTCAGTTCATGCCCCAGCACACCGGCGAGCTCGCGCGGGCTTAAGAGCTGCAGTATGCCGGTAGTCGCCGCCACCGCAGCGTGCTCCGGGTTGCGCCCGGTCGCAAAGGCGTTGGGCTGCGCCTCGTCGATGAGATAGACCTTCGGCATCGGCAGGCCCGCGCGCCGCGCGAGGTCCTTGACCGTACTGTAGAGCAAGGGCGCGGAGGCCTCGTCGACTTCGGTGGCGTTGTAGAGCTTGAGCACCATCTTGTCGGAGAACCAGTACGCCCAGAAATTCGTCGCGAGCCCCAGGCCTAGCGCGAGTAGCATGCCTTGCCCGCCGCCGAGCACGGAGCCGACCACGCCGAAGAGCGCCATGATGGCCGCCATGAGCAGGCCCGTCTTGAACCTGTTTCCGAGCATGTGCATTCTCCCGCCGTATCCAGTCCGAGTCATGCTCCGTTAGATCGTGGCGCGGCGCGCCGATTCAACCGCGTGCAGCGCCGAAGCGAGTTCCCGCAGCGAGTCGGTGCCCTGCGAGGAATGCAGCGGCGGAAAGCCTCTTCCCGCCCGCGCGCTGCAGCTCGAGCGCAACGAGCGCCCCTTCGCCGCAGGCCACGACGATACCGTCGCGCCCCGCGCGGACGATCGTGCCTGGCGCGCCGAAGCGCCCGGTCGCGGGCTCGGCGCGCCAGATTTTGAGCGTCTCGCCGTCAAGCAGCGTCGTCGCGCCTGGCGAGGGATCCAACGCCCGAACGCGACGATCGGCCGCGGGGGCGCTCGCATTCCAGTCGATGGTCGCCTCATCGCGCCCGATCTTCGGGGCATAGCTCACACCCGTCGTCGGTTGCTGGTGTTCGTCCAAGCGACCGGATTTTCGCAGCTGCGAGAGTACCGCCACGATGCGCCTTGCACCTGCGGCGGCGAGCTTCTCGCTCAAGCTCCCTGCTGTTTCGCGCGGTGAGATCGGCAACGGATCGACTGCGATCAGCGCGCCCGTGTCGAGGCCGGCGTCCATGTGCATGACGCTGATCCCCGTCTCGACGTCGCCTTCGAGCAGCGCTCGCTGAATGGGCGCCGCGCCCCGCCACCGGGGCAGCAGCGAGGCGTGAACGTTGATGCACCCGTGGCGGGGCCAGACGAGCAGAGGCGCGGGCAGTATCAGTCCATAGGCCGCAACGACCAGGACGTCGAGGGAGTGCGCCGTCAGCTCCGAGCGACCTTTTTCGTCGCGCAGCGTGGGTGGCTGGACGACCGCGAGGCCACGAGATGTTGCGAGCGCCTTGACGGCGCTGGGCCTGAGCTTGAGGCCGCGTCCCTGCGCGGCATCGGGGCGGGTTACGACCAGCGGGACGTCAAACCCGCCGTCGAGGATCGCCGCCAGGATGGTTGCGGCGAACGGGGGGGTTCCCGCAAACCCGACTCGGAATCCCTCGGCCACCGAAGCGTCAGCCTGCCAACCGCTGCCTTTTCCTGAGCTTTGCTGCGAGCCGCGCGCGCTTCAAGGGCGAGAGATAGTCGACGAAAACCTTGCCGATCAGATGGTCCATCTCATGCTGTACGCACACCGCCAGAGGGCCTTCCGTGGTCAGCTCGAAGCTCTCGCCGCGTGCATCCAGGGCGCGCACCGTAATGCGCGCAGCCCGCCTGACCCGCTCGTAATAACCGGGGACCGAAAGACAGCCCTCCTCCGCCTCGGCCTCGCCTTCCGCAGCCAGGATCTCTGGGTTGATGAACACGTGAAGCTCGTTGCGGGACTGGCTTACGTCGATGACGATCACCCGCTTATGGACATCGACCTGGGTTGCGGCCAGGCCCATGCCGGGCGCCGCATACATGGTCTCTGACATGTCGCTGACCAGCTTCTGGATCTCGGGGCCCACGGCCGCAACCGGCGCCGCAACCTTCCTCAGCCTGGGGTCGGGGTACTCGAGAATCGGGAGCCTTGCCATGAGAGCTTGCAAAATGGACACTTGGGATGCAGAATGATCCCTAAGGGCTTATTTTGTGGTAGTTTAGGACGTTTGCAAGTAGCCGCCCGCCAACGTTTCGGAGAGGCTCTATGCGCTCGAAGTCTACCATAGCGACCGCGCTGCTTTCGGCCTGCCTGCTGGCGCTCCTGCTCGCGCCGCGACAAGTGGCCGCCGATGAAATCCAGCTCCAGGACAACCGTCCCGACCGTTACACCGTGCAGAAGGGCGACACGCTCTGGGGCATCGCCGGAAAGTTCTTGAAACAGCCCTGGCGTTGGCCCGAGATCTGGCGCATGAACCGCGACCAGATCAAGAACCCGCACTGGATCTATCCGGGCGATGTCATCGCTCTGGATCGAGTCGACGGCGGGTGGAGGCTGCGCATCGCCGAGAAGACGATCCGTGTCTCGCCCACGGTCCGCGTCGAGTCCCTCGAAGGGGAGGCAATTCCCAGCATCCCCGCCGGTGACCTCGCGGCTTACATCACCCAGCCGATCGTGACCGGGCCCGATGGCCTCTCGGGAGCCGCGAAGATCATCGCTGCTCGCGACAGTCGCGTAGTGCGCGGCGAAGGCGATTCGGTGTACGCGATCGGCGTCGAGGAAGGGTTCGGCACCGAATGGGTCATTTACCGGCCAGGCAACCTGCTTCGCTCCTACGATAGCGGTGAAGTGCTAGGGTGGGAGATGCGCTATCTGGGCACGGCGCGCGTCGAGCGCTTCGCCGAGGTGAGTCGCATGCTGATCACCGCGGCGCGCGAGGAGATTCTGATCAACGACTTGCTCATCCCCGCGCCGCGCGACGTACTGCTCAACTACGTGCCACACTCTCCCGACGTTGCGGTCGACGGCCGGGTCATCGAGCTATACAGCGCCGGCAGCGAGGCCGGCCGAGGATTCATCGTGGCGCTCGATCGCGGCGCCAACGACGGGCTCGAGGTCGGCAATGTGCTCGCGATTCTCCACCCGACGCCGGTCATCCCCGATCCTCGTCCGTACGAGGGCCCGGACATCATTTCAAAGCTCGCCGACCAGACCAGGATCATCATCCCGCCTGGACGGTACCTCAACGTTCCGCCGGAGCGCACCGGTCTGCTGTTCGTCTTCAAGGTCTTCGGCCGGGTGTCCTATGCGGTGGTGCTCAATACCGCGGAACCGGTTGAGGTTGGGGATCTGGTCCGTAAGCCCTAGCTCAAGCGAGCGCTTTGCACTGACCTCGGATGCAGATCGACGCTCGCGTCGAGGCCTGGGCATCCCTGCAACTCGTGCCCGGGGCGTCGCCGCGAGCGCTGTTCGCCTTGCTCAAGGCATTCGGTGGCCCCGCTGAAATACTCAAAGCCTCGCGAGCGACTCTCGCCGGTGTCGTGGCACGGGAACTTGCTGCAGCCGTTGAGCGAGGTCCCGATCAGGCAGCACTCGCTCGCGCGCTCGCTTGGCTGCACGAGCCGGGGCACGAGCTGATCGCCTGGGACGACCCGGCGTATCCACAAGCGCTGCTTTCCATCGCCGACCCGCCGCCCGTGCTGTACTTTCAAGGGCGCCGGGAACTTCTCAATCGCCCGTCGCTCGCCATCGTCGGCAGCCGCAACGCGACTCCGCAGGGCGTGGAAACTGCCGAGGCATTCGCCGCCGCGCTTTCTGCGGCCGGGCTCACCATCGTCAGCGGCCTTGCGTTAGGGATCGATGCCGCGGCGCACCGTGGAGGGCTTGATGGCTCGGGCTCGAGCCTCGCCGTCGTCGGAACAGGCATCGACCGTGTTTACCCCGCGGCGAACCGGGGCTTGGCGCAGAAGCTCGCCGAGGCCGGGGGATTGCTATCCGAGTTCCCCATCGACACTCCACCGCTGCCCGCGAACTTCCCGCGACGCAACCGGGTGATAAGCGGACTCGCTCGCGCCGTGCTGGTGGTCGAGGCAACGCTCGCGAGCGGATCGCTGATCACGGCGCGTTTTGCCGCTGAGCAGGGACGCGACGTGCTTGCCATTCCCGGGTCGATTCATTCTCCGTTCTCCAAGGGCAGCCACCGCCTGATCAAGGAAGGAGCGAAGCTCGTCGAGACCGCCCAGGATGTTCTGGAGGAACTTGGGATGCCGGCGGCGAGGGCAGCAAGCGCGACGGCGAGCGCGGCCCCGCAGGGCAAGGCCGAGCGCGTCTGGGCGGCTCTTGGGCACGACCCTGCGGATGTCGATACCCTGAGCGAGCGAAGCGGCCTGCCCGCGGATGCCGTCTGCGTGGCGCTGGTGGAGCTGGAACTCGAAGGGCGGGTCGCCAGTCTTCCCGGGGGGCTGTACCAGAGGCTGCGTTGAGCAGGCGCGCCCGCTCTTGCGTGGGCCCTTCCTTGCCCATCGCCCAACGCTTGCTTATCATCCCCCTCCTTTCGCCAGCCCTCTAACTGTGGCCCGATGGCAAAGCAGCTGATCCTTGCGGAAAAGCCTTCAGTGGCCGTCGACCTGTCGCGCGCGCTGGGGGGCTTCGCGCGGCACGACGACTACTTCGAGAGCGACCGTTATGTGCTCTCGTCGGCCGTCGGGCACCTACTCGAGATAGGCATGCCCGATGACGAGGAAGTCAAGCGCGGCAAGTGGACGTTCGCTCACCTGCCGGCGATACCGTCCCGGTTCGCGCTCAAGCCGATCGAAAAGAGCGAAGCGCGACTCAAGCTGCTATTGAAGCTCCTCAAGCGCAAGGACGTCACGGCATTGATCAACGCCTGTGATGCGGGGCGCGAGGGCGAGCTCATTTTCCGCTATCTCGTGCAGTACGCGGGAAACAGCAAGCCCGTCAAACGCCTGTGGCTTCAGTCGATGACCCCGGCGGCGATCCGGGACGGCTTCAGCCAACTTCGCAGCGACGAGGCGATGCGTCCTCTGGCCGATGCTGCGGTGTGCCGATCCGAATCGGACTGGCTCGTCGGCATCAACGGCACCCGCGCGATGACCGCCTTCAATTCCAAGGCGGGCGGGTTCCAGCTCACCACCGTCGGTCGCGTGCAGACGCCGACGCTCGCGATTCTGGTCGAGCGCGAGGAAAGGATCCGCGCTTTCCAGCCTCGGGCCTACTGGGAGGTGCTGGCGAGCTTCCGCGTTGCCGGCGGCGAGTACACCGGACGATGGTTCGACGAGACATTCAAGAAGCGCGACGACGACGCGGATGCGCGCGCGGAGCGCTTGTGGGACGAATCCGCAGCACGCACCATCGTCGCCAAGTGCGAAGGCAAGCTCGGCACGATTACCGAGGAGTCGAAGCCTTCGACTCAGGCCGCCCCCCTGCTCTACGACTTGACCAGCCTTCAGCGCGAAGCCAACGGCCGCTTCGGCCTCTCGGCACGTACAACGCTGTCGCTTGCGCAAGCGCTCTACGAGAAGCACAAGGTCCTGACCTATCCGCGAACCGATTCGCGCGCCCTGCCGGAGGATTACATCGCTACGGTCAAAGCGACCCTCGACGCACTTCGTGCCTCCAAGGCCTACGCCGCTTTCGCGGGGCAGATCCTCAAGGCGAAGTGGGTCAAGCCCAACAAGCGGATCTTCGATGACAGCAAGGTTTCGGATCACTTCGCGATCATCCCTACGCTGCAGCGTTCCAAGGCGCTGAATGAACTGGAGGCCAAGCTCTACGACTTGGTGGTGAAGCGCTTTCTGGCCGTTTTCTATCCCAGCGCGGAATACCTGCTCACGACGCGCATTACGCGCGTGGCCGAGGAACCGTTCAAGACCGAAGGCAAGGTGCTGGTCGCCCCTGGGTGGCTGGCCGTGTACGGCAAGGAAGCGCAGGCGGGGACCGAGCCCTCCCTGCCCCCGGTCCGGCACAACGAAAAGGCGAAGACGGAGAAGGTCGAGGCCGTCGCCAACCAGACCCGGCCTCCCGCCCGCTTTACGGAGGCAACCTTGCTCTCGGCAATGGAAGGCGCGGGAAAACTCATCGAGGACGACGAACTGCGCGAAGCGATGCGCGAGAAGGGATTGGGCACGCCGGCAACCCGGGCGCAGATCATCGAGGGCCTGATTCAGGAGAAGTACATCCATCGCGACGGGCGCGAGCTCACGCCCACCGCGAAAGCGTTCTCGCTCATGACGTTGCTGCACGGCCTGGGAATCCCGGAACTGTTCTCGCCCGATCTTACTGCCGAGTGGGAGTTCAAACTCGCTCAGATGGAGCACGGGAAGTTGAAGCGGGCGCAGTTCATGCGCGAGATCGTGCGAATGACCCAGCACATCGTGGCGCAGGCCAAGAATTACGAAAGCGACACGATTCCCGGAGACTTCGCAACGCTCAGCGCACGATGTCCAAAGTGCGGCGGCGAAGTGCACGAGAAGTACCGGAAGTTCCAGTGCCAGTCGTGCGACTTCGGCATGTGGAAGATCCTCGCCGGCCGGCAGCTCGAGATTCCCGAAGCCGAAGCGCTACTCGCGCAGCGCGAGGTCGGACCGCTGGAGGGTTTCCGCAGCAGGCAGGGGCGACCGTTCGCGGCGAAGCTCAGGCTCAACGATGCCTACGAAGTACAGTTCGATTTCGGCGCGGGCGCTTTTGACTCCGCAGACGCGGAGGCACCGGACTTTACTGGGCAGGAATCGCTGGGTGCGTGTCCGAAGTGCGGGGCGCGAGTCTTCGAGACGGCGGCGGCCTATGTCTGCGAGAGATCAGTCGGGCCGCAGAAGAGCTGCGACTTCCGCTCCGGCCGGGTGATCCTGCAGCGTCCCGTCGAGCGCGCGCAGATGCACAAGTTGCTCGCGACGGGCAAGACCGACCTGCTGCAGTTCGTGTCAGCCCGCACGCGCAGGCCTTTCGCCGCTTACCTCGTGCGCCAGCCGGACGGAAAAATCGGTTTCGAGTTCGAGAAAAAAGCCCCTGGCACGACCCGTGGCGCGCGGCGAGGCGCGGCCGCACTGCGGGTTCTAGGTCGGCATCCGAAAGACAATCAACCGGTGGAGCTCCACGCTGGTCGCTATGGACCCTACGTGAAGCATGGCGACATCAACGCGACGCTCCCCGACCGCGATCGAATCGATGCCGTGACGCTATCGGAGGCAGTCGCGCTACTTGCAGCCAAAGCGAAAAAATCCAAAGCTGCTCCGACCAAGAGCGCCGCCAAGCCGGTCAAGGCCGCGACCCGCAAGCGCGCGTCCTAGCGTGGCCGGCGGCTATTTCGAATCAGACGTCGAGGTTTCGAACGCCTAGCGCGTTGGTCTCGATGAACTCGCGTCGCGGCTCGACCTGCTCGCCCATCAAGGTGGTGAATATCTCCTCGGCTGCGATGCCGTCTTCGATCTGCACCTTCAGCAGCCGTCGTGCCTGCGGATCCATGGTGGTTTCCCAGAGTTGCTCCGGGTTCATTTCCCCGAGGCCCTTGTAGCGCTGGATCGACAACGCTTCGCGCGCCTCGGCGAGCAACCAATCAAGCGCTCCTTTGAACGTGTCAACCGATGTGGTGTGTTCGCTGCGGCGCACCGTCGCGCCGGAATGCATGAGCCCCAGCAGGACATCCGCCGCCGCTCTGATCTGCGCGTGGTCGCCACTCCTCAAGAAGTCGGCGTCGAGCGCAGTCGTGTGCCGTGTTCCGTGCCGAGTGCGAACGATCACCAGCCGTTGCTGCTCCGACTGCCCATCGTAGGCCGCCTCGACGGTCACGTCGGGACTGGCGACAGCCTTCTGCAGTTCCCCGGCGCTCTTCGCCGCTGCGCTCGGGTCCGAAAGATCGGGCCGCACTCCGCCTAGGAGCGCATAGAGCACCGCAGGATCGATCCGTCGGGAGACGCGCTCGATCACCGCTTCGGCGAGCAGATATTGCCGGGCGACGTTCTCGAGGGCATCCATCGAAAGAGCCGGCCGCCCTGCGCCCGGAGTCAACTCCGCGCCTTTGAGGGCGACCTTCAGCAGGTGCTGCTTCAAGTCGTGGTCGTCCTTGAGGTAGGTCTCCTCCTTGCCCTGCTTCGCCTTGTACAGCGGAGGTTGCGCGATGTAGATGTGGCCACGCTCCACTAGCTCGGGCATCTGCCGATAGAAGAAGGTAAGCAGCAGGGTCCGAATATGCGATCCGTCGACGTCGGCGTCAGTCATGATGATGATCCGGTGGTAGCGAAGCCGGTCGGCGTCGAAAGCGTCCTTATCCTCCTTGTCGCCATTGCTCGCCTTGCCGAAACCTGTTCCCAAGGCCGTGATGAGCGTGACGATCTCCTGCGAGCTGATGAGCTTGTCGAAGCGGGCTCGCTCGACGTTGAGAATCTTGCCGCGCAGAGGCAGTATCGCCTGGAAGCGGCGATCCCTTCCCTGTTTTGCCGAGCCGCCTGCGGAATCGCCCTCGACTAGATACAGCTCGCAGAGCGTCGGATCGCGTTCCTGACAGTCGGCAAGCTTGCCCGGCAAGCCCATGCTGTCGAGCACTCCCTTGCGGCGCGTGAGCTCGCGCGCCTTGCGCGCCGCCTCCCGCGCCCGCGCCGCCTCGATGATCTTGCTGCAGATGATGCGCGCGTCGGTCGGATTCTCGAGCAGGAACTCGTTGAGCCTTCCGCCGACGATCTCCTGCACGATGGGCTGGATCTCTGAAGAGACCAGCTTGTCCTTGGTCTGCGACGAGAATTTGGGCTCGGGTGCCTTGATCGACAGCACGCAGGTGAGCCCCTCGCGCATGTCGTCGCCCGCGGTTTCCACCTTGGCCTTCTTGGCGAGTTCTTCCTTCTCGATGTAGCTGTTGAGCGTGCGTGTCATCGCCTGGCGAAGGCCGGTCAGATGCGTACCGCCGTCGCGTTGCGCGATGTTGTTGGTGAAGCACTGCATCGACTCGGCATAGGAGTCATTCCACTGCATCGCGACCTCAACGGTGACCCCGTCCTTCTCGCCGCTTGCGTAGAAGATTTTGGGATGCAGCACGTTCTTGCTGCGGTTCATGTATTCGACGAAAGCCTTGATGCCGCCGGTAAACTTGAAGCTCTCGGTCTTGCCATCGCGTTGGTCGACGAGCTCGATCTTCACCCCGTTGTTGAGGAAAGACAGCTCGCGGATACGCCGGGCAAGGATCTCGTAGTGGTACTCGACCTTGCCGAAGGTCACCGGCGACGCCATGAAATGCACTTCCGTGCCACGGCGCTCGGTAGTCCCCGTCACCGCCAGCGGAGCCAGCGCTACGCCGTCGCGGAACTCGATCTGGTGCACCTTGCCGTCGCGCCAGATCTTGAGCCTGAGCCATTCGGAGAGCGCATTAACCACCGAGACCCCCACACCGTGGAGGCCGCCCGAGACCTTGTAGGAATTCTGGTCGAACTTCCCGCCGGCGTGAAGCTCGGTCATCACGATCTCGGCGGCCGAGCGCTTGAGTTCGTCGTCCTCCTTGATATCGATCGGAATGCCGCGGCCGTTGTCGACGATCGAGATCGAATTGTCGGCGTGGATGACGACCTTGATTTCGTCGCAGTAGCCCGCGAGCGCCTCGTCTATCGCGTTATCAAGGACCTCGAAGACCATGTGATGCAGGCCGGTCCCGTCGGATGTGTCGCCGATGTACATTCCGGGACGCTTGCGCACCGCCTCGAGGCCCTTGAGAACCTTGATGCTGCTGGAATCGTACTCGCCGGCGTCGTCGATCGGCTTGGGATTGACTTGGGTCATTCGCTCCATTCCTGCTTCAGGCACCCTTCAAAAGCGCAGGCGCCGACTCCCTCGAGTCGGCGCCGTCCGCTGGCAGCATTGCTCGTTGCATCGCTCATATCCGCATGGGCATGACCACGTATTTGTAGTCGGTGCGCCCGGGCATCGTTACCAGCGCGCTCGAGTTAGCGTCGCCGAAGGCTAGCACGACCTGCTCCGTCCCAATGTTCTGAAGCACGTCGACGAGATAAGTGATGTTGAAGCCGATATCGAGCGCGTCTCCCTTGTACGTCACCTCGATCTCTTCCTCGGCTTCCTCCTGCTCGCTGTTCGTGCAGATGATCCTGAGCTGATCGTTTCCCAGGACGATGCGCACTCCGCGGAATTTCTCGTTCGAGAGGATCGCAGCTCTCTGCAGAGCCTGGAGCAGCACGCTTCGCGACAACTCGATCTGCTTGGTGTGGCCGGTGGGAATCACCCGGGTATAGTCAGGGAACTTGCCGTCGACCACCTTGCTTACCAGCTCGATACTCGCGAAACCGAAACGGACTTGATTGGCAAACAGATCGATCGACACCTCCGAGTCGCTGTCCTCGAGCAGCTTGCCCAACTCGAGCACTGTCTTGCGCGGCAGGATTACTTCCTCGCGCGAGTAATTACCAGGCACGTTGAGGCTCGCATACGACAGCCGATGTCCGTCGGTGGCAACAGTTTGCAGCGAGCCCTTGTCGACCACCAGAAGCATTCCATTCAGGTAATATCGAATGTCCTGCTGCGCCATCGCGAACTCGGCGAGCTTGAGCAAGCCCCGGAACTGCTTCTGCGGCAGCTTTATCGTTTGCTGCTTCTCCTGCGAGAGGCTCATTCGCGGGTAATCGCCTGCAGGAAGCGTCTGCAGGTTGAAGCGCGAGCGCCCGGTTCGCACGGCCATCCTGCTCGCCGATGTCTCTAGCGTAACCACTGCGTCATCGGGCAGCGCACGCAGAAGGTCCTGCAGCTTTCGAGCAGCCACGGTCACCGCCTGATCCTGCTTGCCCGCGAGCTCGCTGTGCGAAGTGATCTGCATTTCGAGGTCGGTTGCAGTTACGAACAAGCGCCCGTTCTTCTGTTCGAGCAATACGTTGGCGAGAATCGGCAAGGTATGCCGTCGCTCAACGATGCCGGAGACAGCCTGCAGAGGCCTCAGCAATGCGTCTCTTGGTGCTTGTCTTAATTGCATTATTCCAAGTAATAATAGCTAATAGGAGGCGGCGTGTACTCGGGATAACCGATTAATACTCAATGTCGCCCGGGAGTTGCGATGCATACAGCGGGCGGGAGAACAGCGGTGCTGCGTGTGGACGCTTTGGGGATGAAACCACTAGTCCCTGGTTGTGGCGATCAATCAACAAATTATAGACTGATTTGACCGCGATTCCTACCTCAAACGCGCGTCAATTTCGCAATACCTGCAACAGCAGATTCACGTCGCGGCTGATCTCCGGAACCGAGTCGCGCAACTTGGCGATCTGGCGGCAGGCGTGCAGGACCGTGGTGTGATCGCGGCCGCCGAAGTTGCTTCCAATCTCCGGCAGCGAGAGCTGCGTGAGCTCCTTGGCCAGCGCCATCGCGACCTGTCGCGGGCGCGCGACAGCCCGAGAGCGCTTCTTGGAATGCATGTCCGATACGCGGATCTTGTAATAGTCCGCGACCGTCTTCTGGATGTTCTCGACCGAGATCTGCCGGTTCTGGACCGCCACCAGATCGCGCAGCGCCTCCTTGGCCAGCGGCAGGGATATCTCCAGGCCGTGAAAGCTCGCATAGGCGAGCACGCGCTTGAGGGCGCCTTCGAGTTCGCGAACGTTGGAACGAATGTGCTTGGCGATGAAGAACGCCACCTGCTCGTCGAGCTTGACGCCGTTTTGCGCGGCTTTGGAAAGCAGGATTGCGACGCGCATCTCCAGTTCGGGCGGCTCGAGCGCCACCGTTAGGCCCCATCCGAAGCGCGAGATCAGGCGCTCCTCGATGCCGGAAATCTCCTTAGGATAGGTGTCGCAGGTGATCACGACCTGCTTACGCGCCTCGATGAGCGTGTTGAACAGGTAGAAGAACTCCTCCTGAGTGCGGCTCTTGCCGTTGAAGAACTGGATATCGTCTATCAGGAGGAGGTCGAGCGAGCGATAATAACGCTTGAAGTCGTCGAACGCCTTGTGCTGGTAGGCGCGTACGACGTCGGAGACGTAGGTCTCGGCGTGGATGTAGCGGATTTTGGCGCTCGGGTTGTTTTCCAGGATGTGGTTGCCTATGGCTTCGATCAGGTGCGTCTTGCCAAGCCCGACGCCGCCGTACACGAACAGGGGGTTGTACGAGGTCGGATGCTCGGCGACCTGCAGCCCGGCTGCACGGGCGAGCTGGTTGGCCTTGCCCTGGACGAAGTTGGCGAAAGTGAGTCCCGGATTGAGGCTCGCCTGCTCGCCGCGGCGGACTGCCGGAGGGGGTTGAGGAGTGCTCGGCACCAGCGGAGCCGGCGCAAGTGCCTCGCCCGGCTCCGCAACCGAGAACGCCAAACGAAGTGGCCGCCCCACCGCTACCGCCGCGAGCTCCTCGATCCGCCCCGCGAAGCGCTCCTTGACCCATTGCAGCACGAACCGGTTGGGCGCGATCAGGCGCAGGCCATCTCCGGCCAGCTCAAGGCGCAATGGGCGGATCCAGGTATTGAACTGCTGCTCGGTAAGCTCGCGCTGGAAGGACTCGAGGCAGCTCTGCCAGAAGGCGGGCGTCGACATGATCGGCGGATGGGGCAGCGGAAAAAAACAGCGGGCACCGCAAGGGGCCCGTCGTGACGTTATTCTAACCCGCTTCGCGCGGCGTTATCCACAGAACCCAAGCGCGGAATTACCTTGACAAGACCAGCCGCAAGAAGCTCTAATAAAAGGCTTTTTCCGAACGAAGGCGGACCATGAAACGCACCTATCAGCCCTCGGGCATCCGGCGCAAGCGGACCCACGGCTTTCGCAGTCGCATGAAGACTACCGGCGGGCGCCGGGTATTGCGAGGACGCCGCGCCAAGGGTCGCGCGCGGCTTACGGTCTAGGGCCGCCAAGGCGTTCGTTCAGCACGATCGGCTCCAATCGGCGACACCGGCTCACCGGCACGGCCGCCTTCGCGAGGATGTTTCGCGAAGCGCGCCGCGTCGATGCGCCGCACCTCCAGTTGATCGTGGCGCCAGCCGCGGGCGCGGTCGGCCGTGTGGGGCTTGTGATCGGGAAGCAGCATCTTAAGCGGGCTGTCGATCGCAACTATGTGAGGCGCGCCTTGCGCGAGGCGGTGCGCAGGCATCGGCCGGAGATCGAGGGATTCGATATCGTTCTGCGTTTACGCCGTCGTTGTGAAAGGGCCAGCTTATGCGGGCTCGGCCCAGAAGCGGCCGAACTTCTAGATTCGTTCCTGAATCCCAAGGCTCGATGAGACCCCTGCTCCTGCTCCTGCTACGCGCTTATCAGTACGCCATGCGGCCGCTGCTCGGCGCCAACTGCCGTTTCTACCCAAGCTGCTCCGACTACGCGTGCGAAGCCATCGAGCGACATGGAGTCCTCAAGGGCGGCTGGCTGGCATCGCGGCGCGTTTTGCGCTGCCACCCATACCACCGGGGCGGATTCGACCCGGTTCCTTGATCGACCTTCGCGGTCCGCCACCCCGGGCTTCATGGACACTCAGCGCCTGATCCTGTTCGCGATCTTTTCGCTTTCGCTGCTCATGCTGTGGCAGGCCTGGCAGCGCGAGCATCAGCCTTCGCTGCCGCCCGCGTCGACGCAGCCCGCCCCCGCGGCGGGCGTTCCCACGCCCAGTGCCGGCGCCCCCGCTGTCCCGACTTCGGCAGGCGCGGCGGTGGCTGCCGGAGAGAAGATCGTCGTCAAGACCGACCTCTACAGCGCAAGCATCGACACCGTCGGGGGCGTGATCGAGCAGGTAGCGCTATCCGCGCACCGGGACACGCAGGACGAGACCAAGCCTTACGTGCTCCTGCAGCGCAACTCGGAACGCACCTTCATCGCCCAGAGCGGGCTTCTGGGCGAGGGCATGCCCAATCACCGCACGCCGTGGCAGGCGCTTCCAGGTCCGCGCGAGCTTGGCCCCGGCGCGAGTGCGCTCGAGCTCAAGCTGCAGGCGACCGCGCCCGGCGGAGACAAAGTCGTCCAGACGCTAACGTTCCATCGCGGCAGCTACGTCATCGACGTCGCCTACCAAATCAGCAATGCCGGGTCCGCTCCGATAGCGCCGTACGCCTACTTCCAGCTCACCCGCGACACCAAAACGCCAGGTGTTGCGAGCTCGATGGCGCCGTCCTCGTACACCGGGCCCGTCATCTACAACGACGCCGACAAGTTCAAGAAGGTGGAGTTTGGCGAACTGGACAAGCTCGCTGCCGATCCGTCGCGCAAGCCGCCGTATACGAAGAACGCCGACAACGGTTGGGTGGGCATGATCGAGCATTACTTCCTTGCTGCTTGGCTGCCGTCCGACGCCGCCAAGACGCCGCGCGAGTTCTACGCAAGGAAGCTCGACAACGGCCTGTACGCCGACGGCGTGATCGTTCACACGACCCCCATCGCTCCCGGCGCGACGGGAGAGATCAAAGTGCCGCTGTATGTGGGCCCGCAGGAGCAGGACACGCTGTCCAAGCTTGCTCCCGGGCTCGATCTTGTCGTCGACTACGGGATCTTCACCGTTCTCGCTGCGCCGCTGTTCTGGCTGCTCAAGTGGCTGCACGGCCTGGTGCACAACTGGGGCTGGGCGATCGTCCTACTCACCATCATCATCAAGAGCGCGTTCTATCCCCTCAACCACGCGAGCGCAAAGTCGATGGCGAAGATGAAAGTCATCGCGCCCAAGCTCAAGGCTCTGCAGGAGCAGTACGCGAACGATAAGCAGCAGCTGCAGATGAAAATGATGGAGATGTACAAGACCGAGAAAATCAACCCGCTGGGCGGCTGCCTGCCGATCCTTGTGCAGATCCCAGTGTTCATCGCGCTCTACTGGGTGCTACTGTCCGCCGTCGAGTTGCGCCATGCGCCATGGATCGGCTGGATACACGATCTTTCCGCACCGGATCCGTACTTCGTGCTTCCGGTCGTCTACGCGATCACGGCGTACTTGCAGGTGAAGCTCTCCCCCACGCCCATTCAGGATCCGGTGCAGGCAAAGGTGATGCAGATCATGCCAATTGCCTTTTCCGTCATGTTCATCTTCTTTCCGTCGGGCCTGGTGCTCTACTGGCTGATCAACAACGCGATCCAGATCTTCCAGCAGTGGCATATGAACCGGATTCTCACGCGCGAAGCGGCCGCAGCCGCCGCAAAGCGCCGATGACCGGGCGTTAGCCGCGCTCGCGTTCTGGCGCGCCGTGCCGGCCCCTGATCTCATCGCGGCGATCGCGACGCCCCCCGGGCGTGGGGGCGTGGGGATCGTTCGCGTGTCGGGTTCCGATCTTTCGCGCCTCATCGGTGGCATCGTAGGCCTCGCACTCAAGCCGCGGGTCGCGACGCTTGCTCGCTTCCGCGGCGCCCACGGCGAACTGCTCGACGAGGGACTGGCGCTGCTATTTCCTGCGCCGGCTTCGTACACCGGCGAGAGCGTGCTCGAGCTTCACGGGCACGGCGGGCCGGCGGTGCTCGGGCTCATCTTGAGGCGTTGCCTGGAGCTGGGGGCGCGGCTTGCCGAGCCTGGCGAGTTCACCAAGCGGGCGTTCCTGAACGACAAGATCGACCTGGCGCAAGCGGAAGCCGTTGCCGACTTGATCGACGCCGCGACCGCGACCGCGGCACGCGCGGCCGTGCGCAGCCTTTCAGGTGAATTCTCGCGCGAGGTCGAGGCGATCGTCGCGGCGCTCGTCGAACTGCGCACGTTCACCGAGGCGACGCTGGATTTCCCCGACGAGGACATCGAGTTCATGCGAGCCGCGGACGCGAAGGGCAAGCTCTCGGCGCTGCGGGAGCGTCTCGCGGCGGCGGCGGCGCGGGCGCGGCAGGGGAGCCTCCTGCGCGAGGGACTCGACGTGGTTATCGTCGGCCCCCCCAACGTCGGCAAGTCGAGCTTGCTCAACCGGCTCGTTGGCGAGGAGGTGGCGATCGTGACGCCGATCGCTGGCACCACGCGCGATGCGATCCGCAGCAGCATCGAAATCCGCGGCATTCCGCTGCACGTGATCGACACCGCGGGGCTGCGCCATGCCGCGGACGAGGTCGAGAAAATCGGCATCGGGCGCACCTGGGCCGCCATTGACCGCGCCGATCTCGCGCTGGTCATCAGCGAGGCAGGAGATCCACAGCCGTTCGAGGAGCGATCGCTTGTCGCCAAGCTTCCAGGCGCGCTGCCGCGCATCATGGTGCACAACAAGATCGACCTTGTCGGCGAAGCTCCGCGCCAGACCGCGCACGATGGTGTCCGCGGCGTCTGGCTGTCGGCCAAGACCGGCGCCGGCATCGCCTTGCTCGAGGACGCGATCCTCGACGTCGCCGGAGCGCACGAAGACATGGAGGGGACGTTCCTCGCGCGCGCGCGCCACCTGCAGGCGCTTGCCGCAGCGCATGCGCGGCTCGCCGCCGCCGCGGAACACCTGGACGCTGCGCCAGCGCCTTTGGAGTTGTTCGCGGAAGAGCTTCGCGAGGCGCAGGGCGCACTTTCGCGCATTACCGGCGAATTCAGCGCAGACGATCTGCTGGGCGAGATCTTCAGCCGATTCTGCATCGGCAAGTGACCCACCGCCTGCACGAGTTGCTCCTGCCCGCGGGCGCGCTCGTGGTAGCGCTGGCCGCGGCGCTGCTGTGTGCCGCCCTGCGCGTGCCGTTGCCCTGGATGATCGGTCCGATGCTGGCGATCGCTGCGGTTCGCGTCGCCGGCGTGCACGCGACGGCGCCGCGGGGCGCGAGGCAAGCGGGGCAGTGGATCATCGGCACGGCGCTGGGTCTTTACTTCACACCGCAAGTCGTGGCACGCGTTGGCGGCATCGCCTGGTGGCTTCTCGCAGGCGCGGTGTTCGCAATCGCGCTGGGCTATCTGTGCGGCTATCTGCTCGTCCTTCTTGCAGGCACGGATCGCACCACGGCAGTGTTCGCGAGCGTCCCCGGTGGCGCGGCGGAGATGGCGATCCTTGGCGAACGCTACGGCGCGCGGGTCGACGAGGTCGCGGCGGCGCAGTCGCTGCGGATATTGATCGTCGTCGTCACGATCCCATCGATCTACGCCGCGCTGCGGTTGCATGGGGCGGATCCCTTCCCGGTGGCGAGCGGCGACATCCACTGGTGGAAGCTCTCGGCGTTGCTGCTGGCGACCGGGCTCGCCGGCTTCGTATTGCAGCGCTTCAACCTACCGAACGCGTTCGTGCTGGGCGCGCTCGCTGTTGCGATTCCGTTGACGGCAAACGAACTTGCAGGCTCGGCCGTCCCGCGATGGGCCATCAATGCCGCACAGCTGCTGCTCGGTTGCGCACTCGGGTCGCGATTCAATCGCAGCTTCCTCAAGCGGGCGCCGCGTTTTGTCGCATCGGTTGTCGCGAGCATCGCGGCAGCGATGGCGCTGTCGGCGATGTTCGCCTTCGGCATTGCAAGATTCACAGGTCTTCATCCGGCGACGCTGGTGCTGGCGACTGCGCCAGGCGGCATCGCCGAGATGGCGGTAACCGCCCAAGTGCTCGACCTGGGGGTGCCGGTCGTGACCGTGTTTCACGTCACACGCGTCATTCTCTTGCTCCTCTGCACCGGCCCGCTGTTCGGCTGGCTTCGCCGGCGGCGGCGGGGCAGAGGCGACCCGAAGCGAGGCCCAGTGGCCTGACCGATCGGCGACCGTGGATGTCTTACCTCAGGCGCTCTGGCCATGCTAGAGTTTCGCTTTCCTCTAAGCGCCTGCGGTCTTGCAGCTCGGCCTCTCTGCGGCTGATGCCGCCCGGAGGCAAGCTCGCCGCATGAACCACCCCGATCCCATGTCTGCGCTCGCCGCCTCCGTGCACGCTCCGCCCTACGTCCGTCACCGGCGGCTGGCCGCGTGGGTGCACGAAATCGCTGCCCAGACCCGGCCGGATCGAATCGTATGGTGCGACGGGTCTCAGCCCGAGTACGATCGGCTGGCTGAAGAGCTGCTCGCGAGCGGGACGCTGCGCAAGCTCAATCCGGCGAAGCGGCCCAACAGTTACCTCGCCTGGTCCGATCCATCCGACGTCGCGCGCGTCGAGGACCGCACCTTCATCTGCAGCGACCGGCAGGAAGACGCCGGCCCCACCAACAACTGGGTCGCTCCGGGGCAAATGCGGACCACGCTCGCGGGTCTCTTCGGCGGTTGCATGCGCGGGCGCACGCTCTACGTGGTGCCGTTCTCGATGGGGCCGATCGGCAGCCCCATCGCTCATCTCGGCGTCGAGCTCACCGACAGCGCGTATGTCGTGATGAGCATGCGCATCATGACGCGCATGGGTCGCGCGGTCATCGATGCGCTGGGCACCGACGGCGCCTTTGTTCCCTGCGTGCACTCGGTCGGCGCGCCGCTCTCGCCCGGACAGCGCGACGCGGCATGGCCGTGCAACGCGCAGCACAAGTACATCGTGCACTTTCCGGAGACTCGCGAGATCTGGAGCTACGGCTCGGGCTACGGAGGCAACGCGCTGCTGGGCAAGAAGTGCTTCGCGCTGCGCATCGCTTCGGTGATGGGCCGCGATCAGGGCTGGCTCGCCGAGCACATGCTCATTCTGGGAGTGACCTCGCCGCAGGGAGACAAGACGTACGTCGCTGCGGCGTTCCCGAGCGCTTGCGGCAAGACCAATTTCGCGATGCTCATCCCGCCTGCCGAGTTCAACGGCTGGCACGTGTCGACCATAGGTGATGACATCGCATGGATCAAGCCCCACTCGGACGGGCGTCTTTATGCAATCAATCCCGAGGCCGGCTTGTTCGGAGTCGCGCCGGGAACATCCTACGCGTCGAACCCGAATGCAATGAAGATGCTCGAGCGCGACGTCATCTTCACCAACGTCGCGCTTACCGATGATGGCGACATATGGTGGGAAGGCATGACCCGCGAGCCGCCCGCGCACCTCAGGGACTGGCAGGGACAATCGTGGGCGCCCGGCTGCGGGCGGAAAGCGGCGCACCCGAACTCGCGCTTCACCGTGAGCTTGTTGCGCTGTCCGTCGATCGATGCCGGCTGGGACAGTCCGAACGGGTTCCCGATCTCGGCATTTATCTTCGGAGCGCGGCGAAGCGACACCGTGCCGCTCGTGGTGGAGTCGACGAGCTGGGAGGACGGCGTCTACAAAGCCGCGACCATGGGGTCGGAGAAGACCGCTGCGGCCGCGGGTAGTGTCGGCGACGTGCGGCGCGATCCTTTCGCGATGCTGCCGTTCTGCGGATACCACATCGGCGACTATTTTGCTCACTGGCTGGCGATGGGAAAGACTCTCGCCGATCCTCCACGCATCTTCAACGTAAACTGGTTCCGCACCGACCGGCAGGGCCAGTTCATCTGGCCCGGCTTCGGGCAGAACATGCGCGTGCTCAAATGGATCGTCGACCGGTGCCGCGGCCGCGTGCATGCGGTGAGCACGCCGCTGGGCTTGCAGCCGGAGTACGCCGATATTGAATGGCGCGGGCTCGATTTCACGCCCGAGCGTTTCGCGCAAGTTATGGGGATCGATCGCGGCGAGTGGATGCGCGAGCTCGAGGAGCACGACGGATTGTTTGCAGGGCTCGGCGCGAAACAACCGCGGGTGCTCGCCTCGCAGCGTCGCGAGCTCGAAAAGCGACTGCAGGCCTAGGCTCCGGCGC